>Ga0335069_10009020_pt1 | contig 14228 bp, 12 predicted proteins | sample Lox_Sample_11_FD_206714 | JGI IMG/M metagenome (GOLD analysis project Ga0335069, IMG submission 206714) | Soil microbial communities from Loxahatchee National Wildlife Refuge, Florida, United States - Lox_Sample_1.1 | ecosystem: Environmental > Terrestrial > Soil > Wetlands | place: USA... | reverse complement strand
CATAGGTCGCTACGGCCCTACCCTTGGTTATTCCTCCACCCTCCGCCCCATCCATGAACGCGGCATCGGTCTCCTCGGTCAGGAGTACGCACCCACCTTGACCCAATCTCTTGAGCTCTGCAGCGACCTGGCGAGCCTCCGCATCGCCAAGATGCTGCAGAACCGTAAAGGTCATCACAAAGTCGAAAGACCCTGATGACGCTGGGAGATTCGAAAGCGCTTCGATCTGATGAAACTCGATCTGCGGCAATAGGCGGCGCGCTTCAGCCACGAACGTGGACTCTCGCTCGAACCCGACCACCTGCTTCGCGACTTCGGCCAGAACCATCGTTAGGCGGCCGTATCCGCAGCCGACGTCGCATGCTCGTGCGACGGGCTTGATCGCGGATGCCGCCTGCAGGCAGCGTCTGACGTCCCGCTGCTCGAGGTAGTTCCGGACGTTGGCGCTCGGTCCTAGGGCATCAGCGACTTCCGCGATCGTCCAATGGTGGCGAGCCGGCGCTGTCATTTCGTGTGGCCTAACAGCTGCATAGGCTGTAACTTATCCTTCCTAAGTAAATTCGTCATTCGCTGCAAAGGTGTGTGTCCTATTCCTCTACGTCTTGGTCACCGAAATCGTCTGGAAGTTCCTCACCGGGCAAGAGCTGTCGCTCGGGCGGCACCAGGGAGGTCAGGTAGTTAGGCTGCAAACCGAGTCGCCTGGCGTCTGAGCCGGACGCGAAGCCTGCCCAGAGAATGTCCGCGGGGCTGCGCACGCCGCGGCCGCCGCGGTTGAGAACGTGCGTGTAGATCATCGTGGTCTTCACGTCCTTGTGGCCGAGAAGCTCCTGGATGGTGCGGATATCGTACCCCTCCTCGAGCAGGTGGGTCGCGAAAGAGTGGCGGAAGGTGTGGGCGCTGACCCGCCGGGAGATGCCGACGTCGAGGACCGCGCGGCGCAGGGCGCGCTGCAGGACGGTCTCGTGCAAGTGATGGCGGCGTTCGGGTTGCGGCTCGGCCGGCGATTCCTTGCCCCGCGGGTCGCGGCTGCGGTGCTCGCCCGGGAAGACGTACTGCCAGCCCCACTCCCGCTCGGCGCCGGGGAACTTCCGGGCGATGGCGTCGGGCAGGTAGACGGAGCCGTAGCCGTCGGCGAGGTCCTTCTCGTGGATGCGCTTGACGCGCGAAAGCCACGACGGCATCTCGGCGCGGACGACGATCGGAAACGGCACGACGCGGTCTTCGCCGCCCTTGGTATCGCGGACGACGATGCGGTTGTTTCCGAACTCGAGGTCCTTGACGCGCAGGCGCAGGCACTCGAGCAGGCGCAGGCCGGTGCCGTAGAGAAGGGTCGCGATGAGCTTCGGGGTGCCGTCCATGCGGCCGATGACGCGGCGGACTTCGGAGCGGGTGAGGACGGTCGGCAGGCGGCCGGGGCGCTTGGCGCGGATGATGGTGTCGAGGTCGGGCAGCGGCTTTCCCAGGACGTGGCGATAGAGAAAGAGAAGGGCCGAGAGCGCCTGCGTCTGCGTGGACGAGCCGACGGGACCTTCGACGGCGAGGTGTGTGACGAAGGCGTTGATCTCGGTCTCGCCCATCTCCATGGGGTGGCGCTTCTGGTGAAAGAGGATGTAGCGGCGGATCCAGCCGACGTAGGCCTCTTCGGTGCGCAGGCTGTAGTGGCGCGCGCGGATCGCCTGGCGCACGCGGTCGAGCAGGCGAGGCTGTCCCGGTGGCGCCGGCGCGGCTGGTTCGGGCACTTCAGCCGCCCTGGCCAATCTGCCGAGTCTCGCAGGCGACGAAGGCGCCGAGGACCCCTTCCGAAGCGAGATCGAGGAAGACGACCCGGTCTACTTGGTCCGGCGCCTCCTGTTCCTGTCGCTCCCGGACTCGAGACGCCGGAGTACGTCGCGATCGGGAATCGTCGTGACCTTGCCTGCGCCCGACTCCCGCAGACGTCGCTCCGACTTCACTCCCGGTTGAAGCACCTCGGCCTCGATCTGCGCGAGCTTTCTGGACATGCCGACTCCCTCCGGAGGGCATCGGTGTACCTCCGCCGTGTCCTCCTTCTTATTGTCGCGAGACTTCTGCGGGCCGCCGTAACGTCGGCAGGTACTAACGGTGGGCGAGCTCCTCGCGGATCACGCGGCGCAGGGTCTTCTCGAGCGGCTCCCGTCTTTCGGCGATGAATTGCCTGAGCGCGAGATTGATGAGCGTCTGATAGTTGCCGCCGCCCGCCGCGTGAACCTGCTCGCGGAACCAGGCCAGCACGTCGTCGTCGAGCCGGATCGTGATCCGAGTCTTACCAGGCGGCACGGGAACGACGGACCCTCGCTTGCCTCCGCGGAAGTCGTATTCCTTCTTCATCGCATGATTCCGTATGCCCGTCGCTCGCGAGCAGCCGCCTTCCGCGCCGAGATCAGTCGAATCCGATCGCCACGCCAGGTGTGGACGACGACCAACAGCCCGGTCGCCAGCGCGCGATGGCGGCCGCCTGCTTTTCAATACCTGTCGTGAGGGCGGATCCTCAGTCGTACACGCCGTCGGCGAACCAGTGGCCGCCGTCGCGGTCGCGATAGATGCGGTAGAGGCCGCCGTCGGTGAGCTCGACGTCCCAGTAGTCGCGGTCGGCGGGCGCGTCGGTCCACCAGCCTTCTTCGAGCGACCACGGTCCGGCGGCGACGCGGACGGAGCCGGCGATCGGCGGCGCGGCGCCCGGAGTGGACCGAATGCTGTAGGGGCGGGGCTTGTCCCCGCCCTCGTTGCGGGCGGCCGCGAGGGCCGCCCCGACGCTGTCCGAGTCGCCGAGCAGCACCTCGAGCTCGACCGGCGGTCGGAGGACGCGCACGGAGAGAAGTCCGCGCCCGTCGCGCGGCGCGGGCTTGACGCGCGGGGGCGGCGGCGGCGCGTAGCCGGTCAGCGTCAGCCGCTCGGGACGGTGGCCGTCGACCGAGCGCGGCGAGCCGACGCGGTCGGAGCCGAGGAGCGCGGCCAGGCGCGCGATCGTGGTCGCGAGGCGGTCGGGCGAGAGCGCGGCGGGGCCGAAGAGCGTCAGCTGCGCGCGGCGCGGCGCGTCGGGATGCGCGGTGAAGGAGAAGCCGGCGACGGCGGCGCCGGGCGGCCGCGCCTCGAGCTCGAGGCGGACGAGTGTGAGCAGCGTCTTGACGTCGCGCGTGGGCGCGGGCAGCGCGATCGAGCGCGCGTCGTGGCCGCCCGGGTCGAGCTCGAGCGCGACGTCGAGGCGCGTGCACGCGAGCGCCTGCGCTTCGAGGCGGCGGACGAGGCGCTCGAGCGCCGCGTGGCCGACGAAGAGAAACGGCTCGAGGGTCGCGAGCGGCCACTCGAGCTCGAGCCCCTCGGTGAAGACGGGCGGCGGCAGGCGCGGCTCGAGCGGGCGCGGGTCGATGCCGCGCGCGGTCGCGTGGAGGGCGCGGCCGGCCTCGCCGAGGCGGCTCCCGACCTGGCCCTCGGGGAGCTTCGCGAAGTCGCCGATCGTGTGGAGGCCCCAGCGGTCGAGGGTCGCGGCGATCTCGAGCGCGGGCGCGAGGCGCTCGAGCGGCAGCGGCGCGAGGAACCGCTGCTCCTCGCCGTCGGCGACGACGGTCGGCGAGCCGGGCAGCCCCGCGGCGACGCGCGCGGCGAGCTTGGACGCGGCCACGCCGACGCGCGCGGGCAGCAGCGCCTTCTCCGCCGCGAGCAGAATCGCCATGCCAAGAGACGCCGCCCCTCTCCCTTTGGGAGAGGGGGTGGGGCTGAGGGGCGTGATTTCGCCGGGTACTCCCAGCATCGGATGCCCATCCAGCTCCAGGTACACGACGCCCTCGCCTTCGTCTTCGACGCGCGGCGAGAAGGATTCGGCCACCTCGAGCAGCGCCTCCTGCGCGGCGCTCTCGCAGGCGCGGTCGCGGCCGCGGGCGACGAGCTTCGGCAGGATCGCGCGCGCCTGGGGCAGCGTCATGCCGGCCTCGATGCCGGCGCGGCGCGCCTTGCGGGTCGCGGCGACGATCCGCGCGGCGCTGCCGTTGCCCTCGCAGACGGCGACGGCTTCGTCTTTGAGTTCCGGCTCCGCGCGCAGCCGCGCGGCCAGCGGAAAGAGCGGAACGAAGAGACAGGCGATCATGGTGAGAGTTCGGGTACCGCCACCAACCCCATCTCCTCCGCTTTCCCTCCCCGCGCGCCCGCGTCCTTCTCGAGCACGAGCCGCGCGGAAAGGCCGCCGAGCAGACGGCTCTCGCGCCCGCTCCCCTCCCACAGCGCGCGCGCGGAGCCGGCGGACACGGCGGCGCTGGCGGCGATGCCGCTGACGCGATAGGGAGCGAGCACGAAGAGCGCGGCCCCGTGCGAGCGGGCCGCGCGCTCGAGGCGCACCCACGCGGCGTCGGGCACGAACCGTCCGCGCACGGGCGGCAGGCCGAGGTCCACGACGACGAGCGGGAATCCCGTCGACAGCAGCATCTCCGCGCTCGTGACGGCGCCTTTCAATTTCTCGGGCCGCACCCAGAGCAGGCGCTCGAGATCCACACCCGCCTCTTCGGCCGACTGCGGATCGAGATGGCCGCCGAGGTCCACCAGGGCGGCCGCCTCGCCGCCCGAGGTCGCGGCCGCGAGTGTGGACATCGCGATCGAGAAGCGTCCCGACGAGCGGCGCCCGCAGAGCTCGACCAGGCCGCCCCGCGGCAGCCCGCCGGAGAGGAGCCGGTCGAGCGCGGGCACGCGCGTGGGCAGCGGGTCGCGGCGCGAGGCGGGCGACGGCAGGTCCGACGCGCGCGTCAGCTTTGCGCCGAGCCCCGAGAGCAGGCTCTGCGCGGCGGCTTTGCGCGAAAGACCTTTTCCTTCGAGAAGGTCTGCGAGAGCCGGAGCCATCGCCTGCGCGCCGGACATGGGAGAAAGAAAATAGGCGTAAATAAGGCGTAAGTCAATCGGCGGCTAACCCCTTCCGCCCACGGCGGATCGGACCCTGACCGGTATCATTCGCCCCAATGCCCCGCCCCTTGCGCTGAAGCCGGATGAGCCTTTTTCTCAAAGGTCTCATCGTGGGGTTCTGCCTGGCCGCTCCCGTGGGGCCGATCGCGGCGCTCTGCGTCCAGCGCACGATCTCGAAGAACCTGACCTCGGGGCTGGTTTCGGGCCTCGGCGCGGCGGCGGCCGACGCCTTCTACGGCATGGTCGCCGCCTTCGGCGCGACGATCGTCTCGGAGTTCCTGATCGCCGAGCGCTCCTGGATGCAGCGGGTCGGCGGCGTGATCCTCATCTTCATGGGCCTGCGCCTCTTCCTCGCCAAAACCGTCGAGGAGAAGACGGAGACCAACGGCAAGGGCCTCGCCGGCGACTTCCTCTCGACGTTTCTCCTGACGCTGACGAACCCGATGACGTTCGTCGCCTTCGCCGCCGTCTTCGCGACGATGGGCATCGGCGCCGTGCGTGGCCGCCCGTTCCTGACGGCGGAGCTCGTCGGCGGCGTGCTGCTCGGATCGCAGCTGTGGTGGACGATCCTCTGCGGCGGCGCCCATGCGCTGCGCCGGCACTTCGACTACCGCAAGCTCACGACGATCAACCGCGCGACCGGAATTTTCGTCATCGGCGTCGGCGTCGTGTACCTCTTCCTCGGAGCCGAAAAGCGCGAGCCGAACCTGCCGATCCCCGCGCCGCCGAAGGCGGCGTACAGGGAAACGACACCCCTCTCCCCCGTCAGGGAGAGAGGGCTAGGGTGAAGGAGCCTCCACCGTAGGGGCGGGGCTTGTCCCCGCCCGCGGGCGGCCACGAGGGCCGCCCCTACCCCTGGTCACGAAGCCGCCCCCGCGCCTTCCGCAGCGCCCGCTCGAGCGACGCGTCGACGCCGAGCGAGACCGCCTCTTCGTAGGACGCCCAGCGGATCGGCCGCGTCGGGTCCTCGGAAGCCGCCGGGTCGGCGTCGGCCCCGGTCGTCAGGAGGAAGCGCACGTCGAAGTGGTGGTGCGCGGGATCCCTGCCGCGCGCCGGGATCGGGTGGACGTCGACGTCGAGGATCGCGCGGCCGAGCGGCGCGTCGAAGCGCCCGATGCCCGTCTCCTCGACCGCTTCGCGGAGCGCCGCGTCGAAGGCCGACGCGTCGTCGGGCTCCGCGTGGCCTCCAGGCTGGAGCCAGCGCGAGAGCTTGCGGTGGAGCACCAGCAGAAACGCCGAGCCGTCCGGCCGCGCCACGACGGCGCTCGCCGTGACGTGGCCTTCCGGGTTCTCGCGGGCGAACGGATCCGACGGGCCCGCGACGAACGCGCCGAGGAGCGCGAGAGACTTCTCCTCGCCCGCCCCTTCCGGCGCGTGGCGCGCGAGCTCGCGGAGAAGCTCCTCGCGGTTCACGGCGCGATCGTACCTCCGTCTGATGCGTTCGCATCAGGACGCGGGTGGTCTCGCCGCGACACGATCGGCCCGATCCTGCGGCCCGTCGCCGCGGACCGGAGAAGACGACATGGATGCTGTCTGGCTCGCGCGGCTGCAGTTTTCGCTGACGGTGATGTTCCACTTCCTCTTTCCGCCGATCTCGATCGGCCTCGGGTTCCTGGTGTTCCTGCTCGAGACGGCCCGCTGGCGAACGGGACGCGACGTCTACCGCCGCGCGTCGGACTTCTGGCTGAAGCTCTTCGCGGTCAACTTCGCCGTCGGCGTGGCGAGCGGCATCGTCATGGAGTTCGAGTTCGGGACGAACTGGGCCGGCTACTCGCGGTTCGTCGGCGACATCTTCGGCGCGCCGCTCGCCGCCGAGGGCGTCTTCGCGTTCTTCCTCGAGTCGGGGTTCCTCGGCCTGCTGCTGCTCGGAAGAAAGCGCATCTCGTCGTTCGTGCGCTGGTTCGCCTCGGCGATGGTGTCGCTCGGGACGGTCCTCTCGGCCTTCTGGATCCTCGTCGCGAACTCTTGGATGCAGACGCCGGCCGGCTACAAGGTCGAAGGCGGCCGCGCGGTGCTGACGGACTTCGTCGCCGCCGTGTTCAACCCGTCCACGCTGCCGCGCTTTGCCCACACGCTCTCGGCCGCCCTGTGCATGGGCGCGTTCCTGATGGCCGGGATCTGCTCGTGGCTGTTCCTGAAGGGCCGCGGCAGCGACGCCGCGCGCGCGTCGCTCCGCCTCGCGGTCGTCGCCGCCTTCGCGGGCTGCGCGCTCGTCTTTCTGAGCGGCGACCGCCACGCGCGGCAGGTGGCCCACACGCAGGACGCGAAGTTCGCCGCGATGGAGGGCATCTACTCGACGCAGAAGGGCGCGCCGCTCATCCTCTTCTCGCTGCCGCCCACGCAGCAGGGACCGCGCCAGGGGCCCGAGATCGTCGTCACGAACCTGACCTCCGCGCTCGCGTTCGGCAACTTCCAGGCGCCGATCCGCGGCCTCGAGGAGTTCCCGGTCGACCAGTGGCCGCCGGTCGCCGTGACGTTCCTCGCGTTCCACAACATGGTCATCGTCGGCAACCTGATGGCCCTCGTCGCGCTCGCGGGGCTCGTCCTGCTCCTCGCCAGGCGCCTCGAGACGGCGCGCTGGTGGCAGCGCCTCGCGATCGCCTCCGTGCCGCTCCCGATGATCGCGATCCAGCTCGGCTGGACGACGGCGGAGGTGGGCCGGCAGCCCTGGATCGTCTACGGGCTGATGCGCACGAAGGACGCCGTCTCGAAGGTCGTCGCGGCGCCGGCGATCCTCTTCTCGATCGTTCTCTTCTCGGCCATCTACCTGTGCCTCGGAGCGCTCTGGCTCTTCCTGCTCGGGCGCGAGATCGCGCACGGACCCGAAACGGAATCGCGGCCCGACGGGGCCGGGGAGGCCCGCCATGTCGCTTGAAGTCGTGTGGTTCCTGCTCGTCGGCGTCCTGCTCGCGGGGTACGCGATCCTCGACGGCTTCGACCTCGGCGCCGGGATGCTGCACCTCTTCGTCGCCCGGGACGACGCCGAGCGCCGCCAGGTCGTCAACGCGATCGGTCCCGTGTGGGACGGCAACGAGGTGTGGCTGCTGACGGGCGGCGGCGCGCTCTTCGCGGCGTTTCCGAAGGTGTACGCGACGGTGTTCTCCGGGCTGTACCTCGCGCTGATGCTCGTGCTGACGGCGCTCATCCTGCGCGCGGTGAGCCTGGAATTCCGCGGCCGTCTCGACGCGCCCGGCTGGCGCCGCGCGTGGGACGTCGTCTTCGCGGTCTCCTCGTTTCTGCCGTCCCTGCTCTTCGGCGTCGCCGTCGGCAACGTCGTTCGCGGGCTGCCGCTCGACGCCGACGGCGAGTTCGCGGGGACGTTTTTCGGGCTGCTCAACCCGTTCGCGCTGCTGGCGGGTCTCTTCTCCGTCGCGATGTTCCTGACGCAGGGCGCCGCGTGGCTCCAGCTGAAGACGACGGGGCCCGTGCGCGACCGGGCGCTCGCGGCCGGCCGCGCGGCCTGGGCCGCGTGGATCGCGCTGTGGCTCGCGCTGACGGCTTACTCCCGCCTCGCCGCCCCGCGCGCCTGGGAGGCGCCGCCGGTGCCCGTGTGGCTCGCGCCGCTGCTCTTTCTCGCCGCCGCCGCGGCGGCCCGCCGGGTCTGGGGACGCGGCGCGCGAAGGGCCACGTTCGCGTTCTCCTCCGCGGCGGTCGCGATGGCGGTCGCGACACTCGGCGCTTCGATCTTCCCGAACCTGGTGCCGGCGCTCGGCGATCCGGCCCGCAGCCTCACGGTCTCCAACGCGTCCTCGTCGCCCCTGACGCTGCGCGTGATGCTGATCGTCGCGCTCGCGGGCATGCCGGTCGTGCTCGGCTACACCGCGTTCATCTACTCGCGCTTTGCGGGCCCCGTCGCCCTCGACGAGCACAGCTACTGAGCGGCCGCGCCCCGCAGATCCCGTCGCGAAGCTCCGGCGACGGCCTACGAATCCGTCGACGTCTCGTCGACCTCGTCCCTCACCTTGTGGACGAGCGCCTCGACCGATTTCTCGTCGAGACCCTCGGGGCCGACGCCGCGCTTGACGAAGTCCACCCACTCGCCGTCGACCCGGACCTGCACCGAGAGGAGTCGCGCCCGGCCGTAAGCGCACACGCGCACGGCGAGGTTCGGCCGCACGTACGTCGCCTGGCGGTTTCCCGATTCGTCCGGCGGCGTGATGTCCTGGGGCGCGTAGCCCATCTGCCGAAAGGCCGACCCGATCCGGTCGAAAGCGGCTTCCAGGGTCAACATGGCGGAACCTCGCTCGATGAGCGGGATTCTATTGCAGGCGGATGAGGACCAATGGAAACGCCCCCCTCACCCCCGCCCTCTCCCCCCGCCGGGGGGAGAGGGAGTAGAGAGCGCCCTCTCCGGCGCGAGAGTCGCGGGTGAGGGGGGTTACCCCCTCCCCCGGAAATCGCTCGACAGCATCAAAAACTGGCCCCTCTCCTCGCGCTCCTCGTGCTCCTCGGCCGCGGCGGCGAGGGCCTCGGCTCCACGGTCCTTCCACCACGCTCGCGCCTCCGCCATGGTCCAGGCGGGCGAGACGGCGCACGCCTCGAGCGCCGCGTCGAGCTCCTCCGCCGTCGCCGGGCGCGCGTTCCGGTCGAAGGACAGGCAGCGGCGCAGCAGCTCCTCGAGCGCGCGCGGCACTTCCTGCGGCCCGGTGCCCGCCATCGCCGCGGGCGGGCCCTGGCGCTCCAGCTTGAAGACTTCGAGCGCGGTGCGCCCCGGGAAGGGCGCGTGGCCCGTCAGCAGGAAGTAGCCGACCGCGCCGAGGCCGAAGATGTCGGCGCGCGCGTCGACCTTGCCGGGATCGCTCATCCCTTCGGGCGCCATGTAGAGCGGCGTGCCGAGCAGCGACCCGTCCTGCGACAGCGCCGCGTCGCTCGAACCGGGCCCGTCGGCGGCGGCGTGCTCGACGTCGCCGATCTCCTTGACGAGCCCGAAGTCGAGGATCTTCAGGAAGTCCGGGATGCCGCCGTAGACGCAGAGCATCACGTTCTGCGGCTTGATGTCGCGATGGATCAGCCCCGCGGCGTGCGCTTCGGCGAGCGCGCCGCACGCCTGGCGGAGCAGATGGACGACGCGCCGCGGCGGCAGCGGCCCGGAGAACGCGACGAGCTGCCCGAGGTTGATGCCGCGCAAAAGCTCCATCGCGTAATAGAAGACGTGGTCGGCCGTCCGGCCGTAGTCGTAGATCGCGATCGTGCTCGGGTGCGTCAGGCCCGCGGTCAGCTGCACCTCGCGCTCGAAGCGCGCGATCGCCTTCTCGCCCTCGACACCCGGCGCGAGCAGCTTGACCGCGGTCGGCCGGCGCAGCAGGGCGTGGCGCGCCTCCCAGACCACGCCCATCGCGCCCTTGCCGAGCTTCTTGATGAGGCGGTACGGGCCGACCTTCTCGGCCTGCCGGCGCAGGCGCGCGATCGTCCGCAGCGCCGTCACCGTGACGAGGCCGACGAGCGAGGCGAGGATGCCGAAGAGCGCCGCCTCGACCGCTCCGCGGCGCGACGGCAGGAACGCGCCCGGGAGCGCGAAGACGTCGAGCGTCCAGCGCCGTCCGGCGAAGAGCACGACGAACGAGAGCTCGAAGGCGTCGCGCCGCGTCAGGCTCGCCGCGTCCGTCGGCCGCTCGGCGAGCGCCGGGGTTCCGGGCGCCTCGAGGTCGCGCAGCCGGAGTCCCAGCCCCGCCGCGTCCGCCTGCGAGGCGGCCTTGTCCACGACCGGCGCCACGCGGAAGATCGCGGTCGCAAAGCCGCGCAGCTTCTCCAGGCGCTTCCCGGCCGAGCCGGGATCGCCGTCGCGGTAGACGGGCGCGTACACCGCCACGACCGGCCAGGTCCTGCGGCCTTCTTCCTCGAGGAGCACGAAGGGCGCCGAGGCGTAGAGGTCGCCGATGTCGCACGCCTTGACCGCCGCCGACCAGCGCGTCGCCTCGGACGCGATGTCGAAGCCGAGCGCCAGGTTCGAGGGCGGCTCCATGTAGTGAACGGGCACGTAGAAAGGCCGGCGGCCGGCCGTCACGTGCTTGCCGTCGCTGCCCTTCTCCCAGAATCCCGAGTCGGTCAGGTGCGCCTTCTTCGCGTCCGTCTCGTAGGCCGCGCGGTCGGCGTCCTTCACGTACGGCAGCCATTCGAAGGCGTAGACCTCGCGGCTGCGCGCGAGCATGGGATACGCGAGCAGCCGGAACCAGTCGCGCGTCACGGGCCGGTCCGACGCCTCCATGAAGCTCTGCAGCGTGTAGAGGTTCTCGAGCGAGGACGACAGCCGCTCGCTGACGCGCGCCTGCACGTCCTTGGCCTTCTGGGCAAACGCCAGGTGCACCGCCGCGCGGCCGCGCGCGAAGACGTACGCGCCGAGCCCGAGCGACAGCGCGACGAAGACGGCGGCGATGAGCAGGTCCGTCGCCCGCAGCGACGAGCGCCACAGGAAAAACGCCGAGCGCAGGCGCCGGATGGTGAACCGGCTCGTCTCGGTGGGCCCGCTGATGCCCGTGCCGCCGCTGGTGATCACGGTTGTCCTGCGGAGCTTAGTCCGATTCCCGGCGGCGGCTCCCCGGGACGACGGCGGCCTTTGGCGGCCGGTCGAATCCTCAGGCCGCGATCGGCCGCCCCGCCCGCTCCCGCAGCAGCGCCGCCCCGACCAGGGCCGCGGCGACCCCTATATAGAGGAAGGCGTACACCGGCTCGGGACGCGCCGACAGGGCCGAGGTGAAGTCGGCCGGCGCCAGGTTCGACAGGCCCATGTACCAGACGACGAGGTAGAGGCCCGTGAACAGCTTGCCGCCCGAAGTCAGCGAGCCCATGCCGACGGAGATGGCGGCGATCGCGCCGAGTCCGCCCACGCACGCCAGGCCCCGCGCGGGCGAGACGAGGAAGCCTCGCACCGCCAGCGGCGCGCCGAGCGCCAGGACCACGAGCCCGACGGCCGCCGTCTTCCAGAGCACCGGCGACCGCGGCACGGCCGGCTGGGAGAAGACGAGCGCGCCCGTCCCGGCGAGCTTCTCGCGCGCGGCCGCCTCGGAGATGACGGGCACGAGCAGCATCAGGAACGCGGCCTGGGAGAAATTGCCGGGCGTCAGCCCCGCGAGCATCGCGGCGACCGCGAGCGGCCACTTCACGATCGAGGCGCTCTCCCAGACCAGGCGCGCCTCGGCCAGGATCGCCGCGCGCGCCGACGGGCGCACCGTCACGGGCGACAACGAGGCGCCGGAGCGGGCCGGAACCGACGCCGCTCCCGCCCGGGCCGCGGCCGCCTCGCGCCGCGCCTCCAGGCGCCGCCAGAGCCCCGCCATGAAGCCGGGCCGCCGGGCCCGCCGCCGTCCGCGCGCCGGGTCGAACCGGTCGAAGAGCAGGATCGCCGGCAGCAGCGGCAGCAGCGCAAGGAGGAAGTTGACGCTGCGCATCCCGACGAGGCCCCACGTCAGCGGGACGCCCTTCCACGGGACGCGCTCGATCGGCTTGTCGCGGTGAATGTGGCCGGACGAGACGCCGGTCGCGTTCGCGGGCACCGTCTGCCGCACGAGCCACTCGTCCGTCGCCACGCCCGCCGGGTCGTACACCGGCCGCGACATGGTCCCCGACTTGACCGCCTGGTCCACGTCGATGCCCGCGAGGTCCATCGGCAGCTTCACGAGCCCGAACAGAAACACGAAGAACCACACGACGAGGCCGCCGCGCCCGCGCAGCCCGGGCGTCACGTCGAAGAGGACCGCGAGCGAGGCGCAGGCCGCGATCGCGGGGAGCGTCAGCAGCAGGTACGGCGCGGCGAACGAGACCGGCGTGAACCGCCCCGCCCCGTACCAGACGAACGCCGTCAGCCCGGCGCCGAGCGCGAGGACGTCCAGGACGAGCAGGTACGCGAAGTGCGCGGCGAACTTGCCGCCGAGGTACGCCGACTTCGAGAGCGGCGTCGCGGCGAGGATCGCGCCGATGCCGCGTTCGCGGTCCCGCCGCACGGACCCGGCGACGAGGTAGAAGCCGCTCATGGCGAGGATCACTCCCGAGAGCACCGCCAGCGCGAAGCCGACGTAGGCCGCGCTGTAGAGCGGGGCCTGCACGCGGCCGTCGGGCAGGTCCCACGTGAGCGAAGCCGTGTTCCCGCTCGGATCGGGAATCCAGAAGAACGCCGCCGCGAAGAACGCGACGAGCGCGATCGGCGTCGCCGCCGAGCGCATCCGCATCCGGATCTCGGCCGAGACCTGCGTCGCGGCGCAGAACGCCGCGTCGCGAAGTGCCGCGCCGGGCGCCCGCACCGGCGCGCGGCGCGGAGGCGCCAGGGGCGCGAGCGCCGAAGCGCTCACGCGGCCTCCAGGTTCGTCAGCAGGTACGCGTCCTCGAGGTCCGGCTCGACCGCGGTCGAGCCCGGAAGCGCGGCGCCGCTGCCGCCTCCGTTGGCCACGTAGCGCACGTGCACGCCGTCGGCGCGGCGAATCAGGTTCGAGACGTGCACGGTGCGCTGCGCCTCGGCGAGGCGGTCGGAGGAGATGACCGCGCGGAACACGCGGCCCGCCGCGCGCGCCAGCAGCGACTCCGGCGTCGCGTGCGCGACCAGACGCCCCTGGCGCATCACCGCGATCTCGGTCGCGACGGCTTCGACGTCGGAGACGATGTGCGTCGAGAGCACCACCACGCGCTTCTGCGCGATCTCGGCAAGGAGGTTGCGGAAGCGGACGCGCTCTTCCGGGTCGAGGCCGACGGTCGGCTCGTCGACGATGACGAGCTTCGGATCGCCGAGCAGCGCCTGGGCGATCCCGACGCGCTGCCGCATGCCGCCCGAATAGCCGCCGAGCCGGCGGTTCGCGGCCCCGTGCAGGTTGACGAGCTCGAGGAGCTCGCGCACGCGGCGGTCGAGGTCGGCGCCGGAGAGGCCTTTCAGGCGCCCGAGGTAGAGCAGGAACTCGCGGGCGGTCAGGCGCTCGTAGACGCCGAAGTCCTGCGGGAGGTAGCCGAGCTCCCGCCGCAGCGGCAGCGGGTCCGCGACGGCGTCCCGGCCCGACCAGAGGAAAGTCCCCGAGGTCGGCTTCGTGACGGTGGCGAGGATCGACAGGAGAGTGGTCTTCCCGGCGCCGTTGGGTCCGAGCAGCCCGAGCACCCCCTCCCGGACCTCGAGCGAAAAGTCGGCAAGCCCCACCGTGCCGCCCGGATACCGCTTTCCCAGGGACTGGATCGAGAGCATGGCGTGTTTCCCCTCTGGCCGAACGTTACGGAAGAAGGAGGCAAGGAGTTCCCGATGAGCGATTCGCGCCTCCCCCCCCTCTCCCTGGCCCTCTCCCCCCTCGCGGGGGGAGAGGGGAATTCGTTAGGGTGCCTGGGCGTCACGGCTCACAAGCTGTGGACTTCGCGGT
>Ga0335069_10009018_pt1 | contig 14230 bp, 10 predicted proteins | sample Lox_Sample_11_FD_206714 | JGI IMG/M metagenome (GOLD analysis project Ga0335069, IMG submission 206714) | Soil microbial communities from Loxahatchee National Wildlife Refuge, Florida, United States - Lox_Sample_1.1 | ecosystem: Environmental > Terrestrial > Soil > Wetlands | place: USA... | reverse complement strand
CACTCCCCACATACGTAACGGAAATAGGCCCAGCTTTCACGTTCGAGGCGCCGGAGCATCCCGAAAGGCCGAGCAGGAAAGTCCCCGCAAGAAACAGGAACCATCGATCGTGCGCGAAGACAGGGCACGCTATTGACTTGTCGTTACCGGAGCTGCCCGATGTGGCTCGACTTGCGGGCCTTGTCCATTCGCACGCGAAACGAATCGTCTCAACCTGAGGCCAGTCAGCCAGTGCCGCACGAAAGCACCGAGTGAGTGAAGTAAACATCTTGTCCTGTCGCATCTCTTTCGTTCGAATGCGTTGCTGTGAGATTTGAGGTAAGCTCCGCCCTCCCCACTCCCAATTGTGGAAACGTCTCGGAGAGGTATCCCAGTTAGCTAAGGCGCGCGAGAATGAAGGAATTACAGAGGCTCCCTGCATCCAGCGGCTTTACTAGCGGCAAGGTTCTCAGGTAGAAACCTCATCAACATAGCAACGTATTGTTAACTCCCCAAGACAAATGTGTTTCAAATGCGTGACATGTTGTGGACTGCTGCCAGTGCAGGCCTTCTCCAGCAGAGACTTGGCGCACCGCGCACTCGAATTCCGATCTCTGTTAGGTAGCCCGTCAAGAGAGAATGGATCCTGACACGCCGAAACCGGCTGGATACCACCCCGGGGGTGGCACTGGCACACTATTCGAGGCATGATAGGTTGTCATACATAAGTAAGACCGATGCCTCGAATACCTAAAGAAATGCGTAGGCTAGGTTACATGAGCGAGGCCAGAAGGCCAGGAGCCGGTGCCGACAAGCGTTGCAATTGGGGTTGCCGCAAGCGTTCCATCATCAAGGCGCTCCTTCGACGAGGGATCACGCGAAGCGCGCACGGCGAGATGTGAGGCAAGTCACAGTAGCCCGAGATTCGCCTCAGGCTCTCCCGCTGCCGCGCATGGAGTCACTGACTACCCGGACAGAACTCGGAGACTGGGGAACGTCCAGGTTCCCGACGCTGCCATTTGAGCTTCGCCAGACAGGGAAGCGCGTCGCAGGTGCCTGGACTCTGCGGGTCACTTCCCGCTCAACATGAGCAGCCGCAGGGTTACACCGCTGGCGATTGCGGCGATGGCAGATGTGATGCTGTGTGCATTGAGCCAAGCGGAGCCCTGGTACTGAGGTACGGTGAGCAGGGAGCCCGTTGCGATCAACGCAACCATCGTCACAGCGAGGATGACAATTGCCGATAAGAAAGCGGCTCGCGGCTCCACCGGTCGCCACGCATAACAGACCACAATTCCGGTATAGACGATCCAAGTGATGCCCAAAGGCTTGTGAAGAAGGCCCGGGAAGGCTGGACTTCCCGTGTTGCCGCGCCACAATCCCGTCGCCAGAGTAGCGAGGAATAACAATCCAAGCGCGATGAGCTTTCCGCTGAGACGCATTGCACTACCTCAGCTCTTTGCGTGCACTGAATACCACGACAGAGCCATATGCGTGGAGGTGAAAGTCCCCAAAACCTGCTTCGGCCACACAGCGCTCGAGATCAGCGACGCCGTAGATGTGACCGCCGCCCTTCTCCGCGCGGTCGCGTATCGACTTGTATTTGATGAGGCCCGAGTCGATGAGGGCGAAGCACATCACGGCCAGCGGTGCTCCGGCTTTCATGGTGCGGTTGATCTCGCGCAAGGCAAGTACCACGTCGGAGAAGTGGTTCAGCGATCCCGCGCAAATGGCCGCGTCGAACAGGCCCGGCCTGAACGGCATCGCCTCCACCATCGCGCGAGCGAAATGCACGTTGGGAGTATGCTCCTTTTCAGCATAATGGGCTCCCCGCCGAAGCATGCTCATGCAGATATCAATGCCGAGAACCGTCCTTGACGCAGAAGCGACTCGGCGTCCGTAAGTTCCCAGGGCCGCAGGCCGCGTCCAAGATGAGACCGTCGCACGATCCCACTATGTCGGAGACGTCATGTGCCAGCTGCTTTAAGGACGTGCTGTGCCAACCACCATACAGATTGCACACGGCCGGATATATCCACGTCTCGTAGACCGATGCCATGGAGTCAAGCAAGGGGCGAGAGTCATTCCTTCCGACCACGCGCAGAGATCGGTTCCTGCTCTCCTCGAGGTTGACCACGATGAAGTCTGGAATTCCGCTCAGGATGGGGTAAGTGGTCGCACAGACGGCGCAGGCAAGCCCGTCGTACGACGGCTGCAGACCTTGCTTGCATTTTGGACATACGTAGAATCCGCAGGCCTCGCGGGTCCATTTGTCTTCTGCCTGGAGAATGGATGGCTTAATGGCGGCTGATTGCCGAGCCATGACGGTCCTCCTGGTCGATTCAGCGGAGGGCCGGCATCAGGTGGACAGAAAGGCACTTCGGGGAATGACGTGTGCTGTTTAGCACACCCGTGCGACAAATTCAGTGGCCTCCGTCACACTGGCAGGTTCCTTGGGCCGAACAGCAAGCGCAACTTCAGCATCTTCAATCTGCCGCAGCAGAATAGCGCGAAGTCTGCCTGCATACTGATCGTCCAACCCCAGGTGTGAGGACTCTTCCATCACATCAAGAGTATGGCGGAGTTCAGTCGCTAGATTTGGATTCAGCGTTCGAATCATAATGCTTCATTTTACCGCGGGGACCCGCCGCGCGTTCACCAGGATCCAAGTTCAGGTCTCGCACGATCTCCCTTGCGCAGCGAATAGACGAATGAACCAATACTCGATTGCGAGAGCGAGCTAGGAGGATGATTCGCTCAAAGTGATTCTTGTCACACTGTCGTCGACACACTCGGCATCTTCATGTTAGGCAAATCAATTCGAGATCGGATTGTTCGGAACCTTTTAATCTGGGGCGTACCATCTGATGTGCCAATTCGTGACGGCGGATTGCGCAAAGAGTCGCGCCATGCAAGCAAGCTGCGGATCCGGATGCCGATAATGGCTCCGCGGATTTGTGTTCGTCGGATGACTACAACTTCGAATGGCGAGGGCTGTCCTGCCCACCTTCTTCCCGGAAAACGCGCATTTATTGAACTTGAAGAAGACTCCGACTGGGTCTATGTGGCAGTTGATAGCGATCATGGAGGACCATCTTGTTGGGTGTGGGTTGCTATGAATTTGCGTAATGGCGAGTACTGCCGTCCCGAGGTATACGCAATTCTTCGGGGCCGCATGGCATCGATATACGATGCACAGAAATCCGCGACCGAACTGATGCAGCGCATCGCGAAAGGCGGCGCGGCAGTGACCGCGATCGACCCCGTGGCGCGCATGGTCGCAGACGCCAAGGTCAAGCAAGGGCACGACCGCGACACCTACCTGCAGACCTATAACAACGGCGTGGTGGGCACCGTCGACACCAGCTACGCCGGCGGCAACGTGGTGCAGATGGCCAACGTCAGCTTTGGCGCCCGGCTCGTCGACATCTACGAGCACTACCAGATCACCGACGCCAACCTGAACGTGGTGGGCTCGGCGACCGTCACCGACAAACAGTCGAACTCGATCGGCGCCGGCGACACGGTGACGCTCGCATTATAGGAAAATCAAGATCACGGAATCTGAGTATGATCCAGGCGATCAACCTCGTGAATGTGAGTTCGCATAGGGCGGAATCCTCATTAACCGCCGTTGCTTTTGTCGAAAGCTGATTGAAATGCGTTCGGTGAGCGGTCCTAACCAGAGCTTCCGTCAAATTCCAGTTTTCTGCCCCGGCGCGATCGAGACTCGCGGCGCTCTTTCTGCGAGAGATTTTCAGCTTGATTCCGTGCCGAACGCGGTCGCGCGGTTCCTGGCTCGGAATGTGGTTGCGGCAAGCTGGCGGGCAGGCTGTGGCTCCAGGTCATGCGATTTCCCCAGCTGTCAATGAGCGGGTTCGAACCGAAGGAGAGATACCGCCCCTCGGCCCAGCGTAGCGGGCTTATAGTACCCGGCTTGGGCTGGCCCAACAGGCGCCAGAAAGCATCGTAGCGAGCAGACTTGGCTCGCGGCGACAGAAGACCAAAGTACCGGACGCCGTGCTGGTAAGGCTCCCGAATATGCTCGATCAGGCGATCGAGGAACTCTTGAGTGGAGATGGTGGCCTCGTGCACCCGATCATCGTCCAGCTTGTCGCGATAGCGAAACCGCACATGATGGACGTCAAACTCCAGGATGCGACTGTTGGCGATGGGCGGGCGCCCGATGTAGCGGGCGACGTAGGCCAGCAGCTGGTGCTTGTTCGTACAGCCATGTTCCTCTATGTGCCAGAGGCATCCCCGCTCATATTCGATGTTCTCGAGCAATCGCTTCTTGCTCAGATCCGAACGGACCCTGCCATCGTGCACCTCCAGTTCCAGACGATCGAGCAAGTCACCTCGCCAGTGCTCCTGGAGCATGTCTTTTGAAAAGAAGATGTTCTCGACCAGCCTGTCACCGTTCAGATCCAGGCCAGTGAGGCCCACCACGACATGGAGGTGGGGTTTGAACTTGAGCTCGGGATTGAAAGTATGGAGGACTACGATCAAGGGGACTTCGGCCTGACGACACTCCTGGGCCAGACCGTTCATGACGCCGCCGCCAAGGGCAACAAGATCGGGAAGAAGATGGCGGTTCAAGCGCAGAATCCCCCATAAACGATCCGGGATGGTGAGAATGAGGCCGCGATATGGTATGTCGGGCAAATGTTTGACCACCTCATGCCGGAAGCGAAGGGTCCGGAAGTAACCACAAGAGGGGCAGACGCGCGTCTTGCAGGTGTGGTAGACAATGCGCGTCTCGCCGTCGATCGATGAAAAGACTTCGGCGCCGAGGGCCGGCGTGCCACAGAGCAGCATCTTATTCAGGCTGGCACGCACGTGGGACCGCACGCCGGCGTGATCCCAGAGTGGCCGCGCGACCTCAATCAGTTTCTGCAGTTGTTTTGACTGCCGGATTGGATTCGTAATCATCGAGTTTCCTTTCCATTTTGGCCAGCAACTCCAGGCCCGGTTCCTGGAATTTTTCAAGCGGACCGAAGCGCGTGAGCTCGTCAAACAATTGTCGTATCTTTCCGAGTTGCTCCCTAGGGTGTTTGCTGTCGCGTTCGCTCCTGATGGCCATTGCCCGGCTGAGAGCCTCGACCCTCTTTCTCACGCGGCGTTTGGAGGCCCTACGTCCCAGTTCGCGCTTCTGTTCATCGTGGTCAAGCTTCGAGATCTCCCAAGCGGCGTCGATGCTGATGGCGCCCCGCAGTGCCTCCTGCTTCAGCCAGGGGCAGCCCGCAGCAAAGATTCGCTTGACCTTGGTGACGCTTCCTGTACCGGCGCCGGCCATTCGGGCGATCTCCCTGCGGACATCGATTTGCTGAGCTTTGGTCAATATTGACGGATCCTTCTTGCGCCCGCCGATGCGCTGGTTTTCGCGCGCCCGCTGGCCCAGGGCCTCCTCCTGGGTGAGGGCCAGGCAGATCCGACGACACAGGTTCCACGAGTTCTTGGCCGAGGCCCGCGCCAGAATCTGCTCCAGAGCCTCGTCATCGGAGATCTCGAGTATCAGACAGGGCAGAGCGGTGATCCCACGTTCCCGGGCCACGATCCACCGCTTGTGGCCGTCGATGATGGTTCCCTTTTGATTCGCGATCAGAGGCTCAGAATGGGCTGTTTCCCAGTGCTGGCGAACTGGTTCGAGTTCAACCGCGGTCGGTTTGTAGCCCAAGGCACGAATTGCCAGGTGCAGGCGAAACCATTTGATTTTCACTAGAGCCGTGTGTGGCGGGACCGGGGGCGCGGTCAGGCAAAAGCCGTCCGCGGATAACTCTGGAGGGGGCTGAAAAGTGGCTACACCGGAGACCTGCTGGGCCGCGCCGGCCATGGCAACTTCGCTGGGGATGCCACCGGCAGTCTCACCGAGGCCGGGGAAGAGATTGCCCATGTCATCGCGTGGCAGGGGCGAGCCTCTCCTCAGCAGAACATTCCCCTCCAGTTGGTCTCTCGAAGAACTTGCACCTTCATGCCGACCTTCGGGGGATGCGAGAGATTCCGGAGCAATAGCCGGCCCTCCGGAATCCGTGTTCATTGACTACTCTTCCGCTGTGCGATGCGGCTGGTGAGCCACTCTGCGATCTCGGATTCGATCCAGCCGACTGCACGGGCTCCAAGTGGTATCGAGGAAGGGAATTCTTTGCGCTGGATCGCTTGGTAAATGGAACTGCGGGACAGTCCGACGCGCTCCTTGACCTCAGGCAGGCGGAGAATCTTCTCGGTCATTGATTCGCTCCCGTTTTCGGCGCCGCGGTATCAACGCACGAGCCCCACGCACCTGCAGGAAATGCCCTCAGGCCCACCGGTCGTCTGTGCGTAAAACAGGGACCAGGTAGGTTCCATGGTGAAGCATTGAAATGCTTCCCTTCCCCTTAAGTGAGGAAGAAGTTTATGGATCCTGCTATGGGCATTGCGGGGGGCACTGCGAGGGACCTGCGGGTTCTTTGGCACTTCTGAATGTCACATCTCAAACAGCCCGCAACAGAGACGGGCTGGATGAGACGGTTTCAAGCGCCTGCTTTCGCCGCTTCGACCAATAAGGAAGAGGGGCGAATCGCGGAAGCAGGAGATCCGGCCGGTAGCTCCCGAACTGGAACGGGGGATAAGGCTCCAAAGCTACTCGGAAGCACTTACGTCGGCGTCAAATCGACGCCGCCAGTTGGTTCTATAGTGCAACACCGTGGCCGCTGTTGGACGTGGAAAAACGGTACCAAACTAATCCGATGATCGCCAAGTCATCAACCATTAGGGTCCGATGACATCCAGCAACCGCCAAAAGTGCAGAGGAAAGAAAAAAATCCCCTTCGGTTGCCGGTTCCGGGAATTACCATTCCTAGACCCGGGGACGTTTATCAGTAGGAACTGCGAGGGCCGAGGTATGATCAGACTGATTTACGCCGAAACGGGTTGCGCATGCGATTCGAAGGAGTTGACTTTCCAAGCGTGGTTCTCGACGCCCAGGCGAAGGGGGAACTCGTCATTTTTGCTGGGGCCGGAGTCTCAATGGCCCCGCCCTCCGATCTTCCGGATTTCCCCAAATTGGCCAACGAACTCGCGAATGGAACCGCAACATTGGGTGAGGATGAGGATGTCGATCGCTTTCTTGGGAAACTGCCCGAGAACCTCAACATCTATGAGCGCACACGTCTGCGTCTCTCCGACCCCTCCTCCAAGCCGAACTCATTGCACCGCGACCTGCTGAGGGTGTTCTCAGACGATTCGTCCGTACGGCTCGTGACGACGAATTTTGACGACTATTTTGCCACTGCGGCACTTGAAGTGTTCTCCGGAAAATGCCCCGAGCTCTTCTACGCTCCTGCGTTGCCCGTCGGGAACAACTTCACCGGTATCGTCCACGCGCATGGGAGTGTGCGCAAAGATACGCGAAGGATGGTGCTCACCGATAAGGACTTTGGGAGGGCGTATCTCACTGAAGGCTGGGCCCGTCGATTCATACAAGACCTGTTTCTCAGCTTCACGGTCCTGTTTGTCGGATACAGCCACAATGACCCAGTAATGCACTATCTTGCACGCGGGCTCCCGCCTTCCGAATTTGGAAGGCGTCGATTTGCGCTAGCAAGCGAGGAGCCCGGATCGAGATCGTCTTGGGAAAACCGCGGAATTCACCAAATTTCCTATTCGGACACTGACAAGCACGTGCAGCTTCGCACGGCTTGCACGAAGTGGGCTGAGCTGGTGATAGCAACGCCGCTCGAAAAGCGGGAAAGGATTATTAGGATTGTCTCAAAGCCGCCACAACCCGCAGGCGAGGAGATCGATCTGATCGAGGCAGCGTTAACCGATATTGTTTTGCTTCGGTTTTTTACGGAGAATGCAACCTCGGTCGAATGGCTCGAATGGGCCTCGAACCGCGACGCCTTCAAGCGCCTCTTCGACCCGGATTTGCAGGTAACCAAATGCGATCAGGAACTCGCGTATTGGTTCGCGCAGAAATTCTGCGCTTCCCACGCAAGCATTGCTCTGGAGATCGTCCGAAGAAACCGATCCGCGCTGCACTGGCTCTTATGGAATGAGATCGCACGGCATGTGTGGATGGGAATGAAGGCTGGCGAGTCATTTGGCTGCCTAGCCAGGTGGGTGCCGCTCCTAATTGCCAGTCAACCTTCTCGGGGGCAAGACTTCCTTGAGTACCTCCTTTCTGGGTGCCGGCTCCCGGACGATTCAGCATCTGCGATTCTCCTATTTAGTCACCTCGTTAGACCAGTGGTTAGGCTTGAGAGCGGAATCCCTACTGAGAGCCTTGGTCCGGACGGCGTCACAACCGTGGAGGAGCCGCGGGTCGTCATCGAATGCGAGGCGCGAGGGGATCAAACCTTCTTGGAGACGGCGTGGCAAAGATTCCTCGATGATGACTTTTCGAAATATGTTCATCAGCTTATGTCTATCGCTGTGGCGCATCTTCAGGAGGCAACGCACCTCTTCGAGTGTTACGGAATGGTCCACGATTGGTGGGATCCGATTTCAATTCATCTCCCGGATCTAGAAACGCCAAGTATCGTTCTGGGCCACAGCGGCATGGCTGTTCTAGTGAGGGCAGCGCTCGACAGTTTGAAATGGATCATTGAGAATGAGCCGAAATGCGGGATCGGGCTGGTCCTAAGTTGGTCGAAAGGGCAAAGCATCACACTCAGACGTTTGGCGGTGCTAGGAGTGGCGCTAACGGACGAATGGACTGCGGACGCGAAGCTATCTTGGCTTTTGTCCGGTAACTACATTTACTTGCCTGGTTTTTCGGCGGAGGTGCTGCAGGTTTTGAAGGCTGCTTTCCCTCGGGGGTCACCGGAAGAACAAGAACGCATCGTCCGCTATGTCGCCGAGGGTCCTCCGCATGAATTGGGGGTTCTTCACAGAGAATATCGAATTTACTCGATTCTTTCGAAGCTGAACGCGTCATCCCCGGATCACCCGCGAGTCGCGGACGCCCTCGCTGGTCTCGTTGAGAAACATCCGGAATTCAAGCCGTGCGAAGAGCAGCCGGAACTAACAGGCGGCGCATATTCTCGCGGCGACCAGCCGTGGTTGGACTTGCCGTTCAACTCCTCCTCCTTATCGGTCCTCCCAGCCACTGAGGCCGTGGATAAGCTTCTGGCCTTCCGGCCCGCTGAGGCGAGCGGTATTGAAGAGGACGATATCGCATCAGTATTGCAAGGGGCGGTTGAAGCAAAGCCAAGTTGGGGTGTTGAAGTTGCCGACGCCTTGGAAAGTCGCGGCAACTTCGATACATATCTTTGGCGGGGAGCCGTCGTAGGTTTAGCGCGAGCGGAGCTCAGAACAGAAGACTGGTCCACCCTGCTAGGCCTCGTGGCGAATCATCCGAGGATCGCCGAGGTTGCTGCCGACGAGGTCGCCCTTCTTCTAGAGCAGGGCATTTCGAGGGAGAGCGGAGGAGTCCCCTCTGATTGTCTGGCGCTCGCAGTGGCTGTGAGCCGCCAGGTTCGGACGATCCTTATGGCCAGGGACTGGCGGAAAGAGCAATCCGAAGATTGGGTTTTCACAGCCATCAACGACTCGGCCGGACTTCTAATGCAGTTCGAGCTTCGCGCCCTTACACGTATGTGGAAGATCGCCGGCGATGCTTGGAACGGCATCCCGCAGGATTGGCAAGCGCATTGGGAAGCCGTGATCCGCGACGGCTCATGGGCCTCTGCAATGGGCCGCATTTTGCTTGCATCGCAGGTCCACGTCCTATTTGCGATGGACAGAAAGTGGGCAGAAGACGAAATGCCCCAAGTTTTCGCATGGGACGGTAGGCTGCTGGCAGCCAGTCAAGCTTGGCAAGGGTATTTGGTTTGGGGGCGTTGGACCGACGAATTCCTGGAGCGCTTTCTTAGCTGCTATACGGCGACGTTCCCTTATGTCCGCTCCAACCTCGGGAAACAACGTGCACGCTTCTGTGAACATGTTGCGTGGATTGCGGTATTCGGTGCCAAGAATCCGCTCGCAGATGGTTGGCTGACCGAGTTTATCAGAGCCGTCGACGAAGAGGATCGCGCTTCGTGGGCATCCTCGGTTGAAACAGCATTGAGAAAAGTTCCTACGGATAAGAAACAAATAGTTTGGGAAAGGTGGATCAAGGCCTATTGGGCAATGCGGAACCAGGGCCGACCGTCATTGCCTTCCGGCCTCGAAGTCTCGCTGATGGCCGGGTGGCTGCTTCATCTCGGCAGCGCAGTGCCAGAAGCCATGGGGTTTTTGCTCCAAGGGCCAAGGCCGGCTCCGCGAGATAACCATGCAAATTTATCGCTGTACATGCAACTAAATGATTCGCACATGGATGCCCAGTACCCGCAAGAAGTCGCCCTTTATCTGCGCTGGCTACTGGATTACGAGACGGGAGCTCCGTACCTCAGTCCAATCGATGCAGTTGTACGACGCTTAATCGCCGGTGCCGCCGAGCGTGCAGTCTTGATCCAAATCTGCGAGCGGCTTGGCGTACTTGGATATCCGTCCGAAGCCGCGGAGCTGAGGGGCCTAGTTGAGCAGCCCAGTTAAGCCGCGAACTTAGTATTGGTAACGGCAAGTCGGCTAGTGGGAAGGTACTTCCGTTTCACCGCTATGAATGTCAGAACCGCCAACTTGGGCCGCTGGTCGCAGAACTAAATTTGAGGGTGGTCACACCTGGCTAAGGGTTTCGGTAGTCGTCGAATGTACTTGATCCTTGGCTTTCAGTGCGTCTAAGTAATCCGCCCACTGTTGCATCATTTTTTGGCGTTCGGGCAAATGCGCCGTGCGGTTGTAGGCGCGCCCGTTCGGGTCGCGCACCGCGTGGGCAAGTTGGTGTTCGATGAAATCCGGGCGGACTCCGAGCTCTTCGTCAAGGATTGTCCTCGCAACTGCTCTGAAACCATGCCCACTCATTTCCTCTTTCTCGATTCCCATGCGCCGCATGGCGGCGAGAACTGCGTTGTCACTCATCGGTCGTCGATTGCTACGCGCCCCTGGGAATACAAAACGTCCGCGTCCCGTGAGGGGATGCAGCTCGCGAAGAATATCCACGGCCTGCTGAGAAAGAGGGACGATATGCGGGGTGTTCGTCTTGGTCACGGTGTAGCGCCACTCCGCTCTGTCGAGGTCAATATCCTCCCATAGGGCCTTGCGCAATTCGCCGGGGCGCACAAACACTAACGGTGCAAGACGCAGTGCGCATCGCACTGGAAGCGTTCCTTTATAACCATCCATCACTCGCAGGATTTCGACGAACCGATTCGGATCCGTAATGGCGGCAAAATGTTCGCCTTTCACCGGAGGCAAGGCTCCTCGGAGGTCGCTTGACGGATCACGCTCGGCGCGTCCGGTTGCCACACCGTACCGGAAAACCTGGCCGCAGTTGCCTAAGGCGCGATGCGCAGTCTCCAGTGCGCCGCGGCCTTCGATGCGGCGTACGACGGTCAGTACCTCAGGCGCGGTGATTTCAGCGATCGGCCGCCCTCCGAGCCACGGAAAGATGTCGCGCTCAAAGAGTCTAATGATTCGCTCGCTGTGCTTCGCAACCCAGTTTGCGGAGTATTTGGCAAACCACTCCCGCGCGACTACCTCAAAGCTATTGGCGGCTCGGTGGGCACGCGCTGATCTTTGCGCTTTCCGGTTTTCGCTTGGGTCGATTCCACCGGCCAAGAGTCTTCGCGCGACATCCCGGCGTTCGCGGGCATCTTTGAGACGCACGCTGGGATAAGTGCCCAATGACAGCCGTTTTTCCTTTCCATTGAACCTGTACTTGAAGCGCCACCACTTGCCGCCGGCCGGTGAAATCTCCAGATACAGGCCACGCTCATCGAAAAGTCGGACGGCCCCTTTCCGCGGTTTGGCGCTGCGAACAGCTGTGTCGGTCAACGGCATTGGGGGCAACTCCCTCGCAATGACTGCTAGTTGCCCCTAATGTTGCCCCCAATTCCTCCTTGATGTCAATGGAAGTCGCTACCCGTTCCCATACGAAGTATTGCTTTAACCTTAGATATTTGAAGAGATTCTGGCTCTCCCTGGACGTCCGTACACTTGGATATGGTAGGCGAGTCGGGACTCGAACCCGAAACCCTCAGCTTAGAAGGCTGATGCTCTATCCATTTGAGCTACTCGCCCACGATCCTCATTTTAACTGGGTTGATGCTGCTCCGGGTGTCGCGGCACCAGAGGAAGCGTTCGCGGCGACAGCCTGAAGAAAGCGAACCACCGCAGCTTCGGCCCAATGAATCTCGTCTCCTGGAGCGGCGGCAAGAAAGGCACAGTGGCCGCCGTGGCGTGCCTCGACAAACGTGATGTGACGGTTGGCAAGAATGCGCGCACGCGTCTCAGGAAAAAGACGGATGAAGGGGTCGTCCTGTGCGCAGAGGATGAGCGTGGGCACGGCAACGTGATCGATGACGCGGGCGCTGGCGGCTCGGAAATAGTAGTCGTCGGCCGAGCTGAAGCCGCAATGGGGCGCGACAATCTTGTGGTCGAACTCGCGGATGGAGCGGATGGGCCCGATTCCGGCCAGTTTGTAAACATCCGGATAGAGCGCGGCTTTGCGACGAATGCGGCGCCTCAGTCCGCGAAGAAAATGCCATTCGTAGACGCGATTAGCCGGCTCGTGGAGCGCATCGGCTCCCGCGGCCAGGTCGATGGCCGGGCAGACCGTCGCGACTGCGACAAGCGGCGGACGCGCACCCCACTCCCCGGCGAGCTTGAGAACCATATTGCCGCCCATGGAGTAGCCCACGAGGGCTACGCGGGTGAGGCCGAAGCGCCCGGCAAAATGGCGAATCACCGCGCCAACATCGGCCGATCGGCCGGAATGATAGAGCGTGGGAGTCAGCGCCTCTGACCCACCGCAGTTGCGCATGTTCATGCGCACCACGTTCATCCCCGCGGCCCAGGCGCGCGCGGCGATGCCCTGGATATATCGGGAATCAGAAGAGCCCTCGAGGCCGTGCAAGAGCACTGCGGTAAGACACGCAGCGCGATCCGGCTCCGGTTGCCAATGGCAATGGCAGAGCACGCGGCTCCCATCGGTGTCGTCGACCTCCACGGCTTCGGCGACTGTGGGTAGGTGAAGCGCCGGGCGGCGAAGGAAATTGCCGACGATGGTCTGCAGATGGCCGTTCGGCAGCCAGCGATGCGGCTCAAACTCGCCGGGCAGAAAGGGCAGCTTGGACGGCGAATCACTCGTTGTGCTGGGTGGATGAGTGGGTGCTGACCCGGCGGGTGGGAGGTTTGGACCCGCGGTGTCGCTTCGCATGCTCGGGGTCAATTTGCGGGCTCATTGGGGCGGCTAGTGGGGATCGAACCCACGACATCCTGAGCCACAGTCAGGCGTTCTGCCGCTGAACTATAGCCGCCATCTACCCTATCGATTGTAGCATCGTGGGTTTTTCTCGATGCTTCGGAAGAGCGGTCGCGTTTGGGCCGTCAGCCGTCTGCGTGTCGCACCAGAGAGCCCTCCAGTGGCCCGCTCAGCTGGAGTTTCGCCGGACGCCAGACTCCTGAAATCTGGACGAAGCCGTCAATGGGATCGCCGCGAAGGAACTCCAGAAGAGGCGAAGCGAACGGCTCGAGCCCTGTCGCTCCACGAAGGTATTTTCGGCGGCTTCTCTTCGCGAGCCAATGTCGCGGCAACGTTGCGCTTGCCGGCTGGGGAGATGGAGGGCAAGACCATCGCGGCGATCATCTGCGACTCCGGTCTGAAATGCCTCTCAACGGATCTATTGGGCGGTGGCCAGTAAGGATGACCATCACGGCTTGGCCGCTCCTGCGATGGGGCGATCTCCGGCAAGTCAATAATCGGAAGAAGATACGCCAATGTTTCTGGCCGGAACGAATATTTGTTTCACTGCAGTATTAACTATCCTTGACTTTCGAATTATTTGGTCTATATATTTCACAATAAGAATCAAAAGGGCGGCCGAATCGAGTCCAAATGACGTTCGCCGGCGCAGGCCTCCGGTTTCTTGCCGTTTCATCGATTGAGGATATGCGCTAGCGGATGCGGCTTGTTGTTGGCCGTCACAATCTGTCTGTGTTCGCTATTGTTTTTGCCGTACCGTTCTTAGAGGAGTTATCCATGCAAGACCAACCGAAGTTTGCGATCGAAGATTCCGCAGCCTCCATCCGTTTGGCGCTGGAAGGGGGAACGCCGGTGCGGACGTCGCCGTTGCCTTTGGAGTTTCCCGGGGTGCATCACATGGGGACGGAAGAGGTGGAAGCGGCCACACGGGTGGTGCGCAGCCGGTCGCTGTTTCGTTATTACGGCGTG
>Ga0335069_10009016_pt1 | contig 14232 bp, 12 predicted proteins | sample Lox_Sample_11_FD_206714 | JGI IMG/M metagenome (GOLD analysis project Ga0335069, IMG submission 206714) | Soil microbial communities from Loxahatchee National Wildlife Refuge, Florida, United States - Lox_Sample_1.1 | ecosystem: Environmental > Terrestrial > Soil > Wetlands | place: USA... | reverse complement strand
CGTTCTCGACATGGCTTACGCGAATTGTCATCAACTCGGCGCTCATGACACTTCGCCGGCAGAAGCGGAAGAGGAATTATCTGGAATACTCCCTGGACGAAATGAATGACAATCAACAGGGATGGTTGGCGCATTTCGCCATTGATGAGCGGCCCAATCCGGAAAGGATCTGCGCATTTATCGAGATGAATGCGCTGATTAAAGAGCAGATCATGAGACTTCCCGCATCGGAGCGAACTACATTTCTGTACTATGTGGTGAACGATCATTCGGTCATGGAGTCGAGCCAGGCCTTTGGCATTCCGGCGGCTACAATGAAGTCAAGAATTCTCCGCACGCGGCGCAAGTTGGCTCATGGGCTGAAGCATTCAATTGGCAAAGCTTGCGCCCCATCGATTCGGGAGCAATCTGCTCATGCCCGCCATAGTTGATGGCGCATCTGTTGCGCCTGCCGGTTTGACCACAGAGCAAGCCCAGGCGCGGCTTCTCCAGTTTGGGCCAAATGAGCCTGCCGCGACAAAACACTATTCGCCCATTCACGATCTGCTGCATATGTTTTCGAGCCCTTTGACCCTGATCCTGCTTTTTGCCGCAGGAGCATCGGCAGTTTTGGGCGACAGGATCGATGCTTGCATCATCGGCGCCATCGTTCTGCTCAGCGCGATCATGGACTTCAGCCAGACCTATCGCTCGCAGCGAGCCGTCGAACGACTGCACGATCAGGTGGCACCAACGGCAACCGTCCAACGTGATGGAATCTGGAAAGAGATTCGACGGAGCGAGGTGGTGCCAGGGGACCTTGTTCGGCTTTCCGCCGGTGACCTGGTTCCGGCGGACGCTCGCCTTCTCGATGCGCGCGATCTTTATGTCCAACAGGCGGCTTTGACCGGCGAGTCGCTTCCCACTCCGAAGGCAGCGACTGCAGAACCGGCGTCGACCAGTGCCGATGCGCCGAATATGGTTTTTCTTGGCACTTCGGTCGTAAGTGGAACGGCAACTGCTGAGGTCATGGCTACCGGCTCGCATACAGCGTTCGGCGACATCGCGGCCCGTCTGGCTGCGAGACCGGAGGAGACAGCTTTCGACCGCGGCCTGCGGGATTTCAGCCGCATGGTCGCGGCAACAGTTTTGTTTCTCGTGCTCTTCCTGATTGTCGTTGGCATTACACGCCACCGCGATCCGCTGCAATCTCTTATGTTCGCTGTAGCGCTGGCTGTCGGCCTCACGCCGGAATTCCTGCCTATGATCACCACGGTGACGCTGTCCAAAGGCGCCGTCGCCATGGCGCGCAAAAAGGTGATCGTCAAGCACCTCTCATCGATTGAAAACCTGGGCAGTCTCGATGTACTTTGCAGCGATAAAACGGGAACGCTCACTACAGGAATCATGTCGTTCGATCGCTCTCTCGATGCCTTCGGGAGGCCTTCCGGCCACGCTCTGGAGCTCGGGTTTCTTAACAGCAAGTTCGAGACTGGCATTCGCAGTCCGCTCGATGACGTCATCGTTCGTCAGACTTCGCAAAACACAAACGGCAGCGTCAAGCGCGACGAAATTCCATTTGACTTCGAACGCAAGCGGCTCTCGGTCGTGGTAGAACGGCAGTCTGAACGCGTCCTCATCACCAAGGGCGCTCCGGAAAACATCATTCCACTGCTCGCCGGCTACGAGGCCGATGACAAGGTGCAAGCCGTTGACGAGGTTTCCCTAAAGGCCATTCGCCAAGTCAGCAACGACCTGAATGGTCAGGGATACAGGTCACTGGCCGTGGCTTATGTCCACGTCCCCACGCAGGCTGACTACTCCATTCAGGACGAACGCAACTTGATCCTCGCCGGCTTCCTGACCTTTTCCGATCCGCCCCTGCCCGACGCTGCGCAGGTTCTGGATTCGCTCAAACGAGACGGAGTGGAGGTTAAGGTCATCTCCGGCGACAACGATCTGGTCACGGCCCGCGTGTGCTCACAGGTTGGGCTGAACGTTGGGCACGTTCTGACGGGCGACGAAATCGTCCATATGACGGACCCGGCTCTGGCCCACGACGCCGAGGAGGTACAGGCCTTTGCTCGCATCTCACCGGCGCAGAAGAACCGGATCATCCTGGCACTCAAACACGATGGTCACGCAGTCGGCTTCATGGGCGACGGCATCAACGACGCACCATCGCTGCATACGGCCGACGTAGGAATCTCCGTGCCCAGCGCGGCCGACGTTGCGCGCGACGCCGCCGACGTGATCCTCGTCGAGCCCGGCCTTCGCGTGCTCCACGACGGCATCATTGAAGGCCGCAAAGCATTTGGCAACGTGATGAAGTATCTGCTCATGGGCACCAGTTCCAATTTCGGCAATGTCTTCAGCATGGCCGGGGCGTCGCTCTTTCTGCCGTTTCTGCCCATGCTGCCCACGCAGATCCTGTTGAACAATTTTCTCTACGACCTGGCCCAGATTACGATTCCCACGGACAATGTCGACGACACCTATCTCGTCAAGCCCCAACGCTGGGACATCGGCGTGATTCGAAACTTCATGATCTTTGTCGGCCCCATTAGTTCCATCTTTGATTTTCTGACCTTTTATGTGTTGCTGCATTTCTTTCATGCCAGCCAACCGCAGTTTCACACCGGGTGGTTTGTGGAATCGCTTGCCACGCAGACCTTGGTCGTGTTCGTGATCCGCACCTCGAAGAATCCACTCACCAGCCGTCCTAGTGTTCCTTTGCTATCAACCTGCCTTGCAGTTGTGGCCATCGGGACATATTTGCCGTTCAGCCCGATGGCAAAGGTGCTCGGCTTTACTCCGCTACCGCTGAGCTATTTCGTCTTTGTCGCCATCGCGACGGCAGTCTATTTGCTCATGGTGGAAGCCGTAAAGCGGGTTCTCCTGCATCGAGCAACTCACAAAGCGCAGCCAGGAGCGGGCAGCTCGTGGTCGCTGCGGCCTGAGTTTGGCGGCGAATCCGCTTAGGCAGGGAACAAAAAGAGGTTTGGCATGGCAGACCGTTTGCTTTCAGTTCGAGATCTCCACGTTGCCTTCGGGAATCGCGTGGTGCTTGGCGACTTGAGTTTCGAGGTCGATTCCGGAGATTGCCTTGCGATCATCGGACCGAACGGCGCCGGAAAGACCGTGCTCCTTAAGGCCTTGCAGCACCTGGTTCCGTTCGCAGGCGAAGTTGATTGGAGCAAAGAGGCGCACCTTGGCTATGTTCCGCAGAGAGTTCCAGCGGACCGGCAGCTTCCCCTGAGAGTCGGGGAATTGCTGGATGCGAAGGTTCGGTTTCTGCATCTTGATAAGAAAGAAACGGAACAAGCTTCCGCAGAATTGGAGTTTTCCCCGGAGTTTGCAGATGCTGCCCTCGGCACTCTTTCGGGAGGGCAGTTCCAGAAGGCTTTGATTGCCTTTGCGCTGCTCGGGAATCCTAACGTACTCCTCTTCGACGAGCCGACGGCCAGCCTCGACGAACTAAGTGAAGAACGCATCTACGAGTTGATTCACAAATTACAGGAACAGAGAGGCATCACAGTGATCTTGGTATCCCACGATCTAAGCGTGGTCTATCGCTACGCGAGCCGGGTCTTGTGTTTGGGCAAACGCAAGCTCTGCATGGGACCGCCCAAGGAAATCCTGACACCGGAGATGCTCGAGGAAGTGTACGGGGCTCCGCTCAAGTTCTATCGCCACATTGAGGAACATTGACTTAAGCGAGAGCCATTTGATCGCCGAACAGAGAGGACACAACCGGCATGGACGCGAGCCACAGTTATACGGTGATGCTTGCCGCGCTTTTTGCCGTCGCGGCCGGCCTTGTTGGATCTGTCGCCCTGATGAAGCGAATGGTGCTTGCGAGTGACGTCATCTCGCATCTTGCCCTTCCCGGGCTCGGAATCGCCTATCTTCTCAAGGGCAACCCGCTGATTGGCGGCGGAGCGACGTTGTTCCTGGGAACCCTTCTTATCTGGCAGCTCCAAAAGAGAACGGGACTGGCGACAGATGCCTCCATCGGCGTGGTATTTGCTGCTTGTCTCGGAATAGGAGCCCTTGTTACTCCAAACGAAGATATGCTCGAAGCGCTTTTCGGCACCTTCGAGAAGCTCTCGCTGGTTGGTTTTCTCCTTGGAGCGGCTGCCGTCGTTCTAATTGCCCTCTTCATCTTCAAGATGAAAGATCGATTGATCCTGGAGCTTTTTTCTCCAGAGCTGGCTGAGGCAACCGGAGTGAAGGTTGCGAGATTAGACCTCGGGTTTCTGCTCATCTTCAGCCTGACGGTTCTGGTTGGCCTGCGCTTTATGGGTGCATTGCTTTCCAGTGCTTTGATCATCATTCCGGCAGCAACGGCACGTCATCTTACCGACCGAATGTCGCATTTTGTTTTTCTCGCCTGTGTGGCGAGCGTGCTTTCGGTGGGTGCGGGGTTCGTAGTCAGTACGGTGATTCTCAAAACGGCGACGGTTGGGCCGACGATTGTCATCATTTCCGTATTGCTATTTGCCCTGAGCCTGCTGAAAAAGAAATGAAGTAAGGGAGATGAATCATGACAACGTCGACAATACCACCAGGAAAGAACGACCGCGATGAGCAGAAGAAGCGCGAGGAGCAAAGCAGGCGACGGTTTCGCTTCGCGGTCGGTTACTTCATCACCAGCATGCTCGTTTTATGGCTGTACCCGTTGATTTTTCTCAATCAGGCGACTCGGAACGCTGAAATTCCTTACAGCGACTTCAAGAAGGATTTGGCTGCCGGACAAATTACCAGTGTGACTGTCGGCGAGCGAATCATCGCTGGTGAAATGAAGAACCCCAAGCAGGGTGCGTCTCCTGCGACGGTTCCGTTCAATACCATACCCGCGCCGGCGGGCGATCCCGAACTGATTGATCAGTTGCAGAAAGCAAACATAACCTACCATTTCGAGCGCCCGCCAAATCCCCTGGGCACGATCCTTCTCGATAACCTTTTGCCACTCCTGCTCCTCGGTGCGTTTTGGTACATGGCGTACCGGGGGGCGGGAGCGGCCGCCGGCGGAGGAATGAGCGGCATCTTTGGCGTCGGCAAGAGCAAGGCCATCGAGGTCAAGCCGGAAGATGTTACGGTCACTTACAAAGATGTCGGAGGTACGGATGAAGCCATTGCCGAGCTCCAGGAGATCATTCAGTTTCTGAAGGCGCCTGAGCAATTCGCTCAACTCGGCGGGCATATCCCCAAGGGTGTTTTGCTGGTCGGGCCTCCAGGTACGGGCAAGACGCTTCTCGCAAAAGCGACCGCGGGCGAGGCTCATGTTGCGTTCTTCGAGACCAGCGGCTCCGAGTTTGTGGAAATGTTCGTCGGTGTGGGCGCCGCGCGTGTGCGCGACCTGTTCGAGCAGGCGCGCAAGGCAGCCCCCGCGATCATTTTCATCGATGAGATCGATGCAATAGGTCAAAGCCGGGGAGGCGTAGCCCGCATGGGCGGCAATGATGAGCGTGAGCAAACACTCAACCAATTGCTGGCCGAGATTGACGGCTTCAAGACCGACGCCAGCGCGCCCGTGATTATCATGGCCGCCACCAATCGTCCGGAGGTGCTCGATCCCGCACTCCTGCGCGCTGGCCGCTTCGATCGCCAGATCGCCATCGGCAATCCGGATCTGATTGGCCGTGTGCAAATCCTGAAGATCCACAGTAAGAATGTGAAGCTCGCGGCAGACTTCGACATGGACCGGGCGGCGCGCATGACAGCTGGTTTCAGTGGTGCTGACCTCGAGAACGCCATGAACGAAGCGGCGCTCCTTGCCGCCAGGCATAACGCCGCATCCGTTACATTGGATGATTTCGAAGCCGCTATTGAAAGGGTGATTGCAGGTTCTGAAAAGAAAAGCCGCGTAATGAACGAACAGGAGCGAACTACGGTTGCCTATCATGAGGCCGGCCACGCGCTGGTTGCCGAGTTGGTGCCGCATGGGGAGCCGGTGAGCAAGATCAGTATCGTTCCACACAGCCGCGGCGCGCTGGGTTACACGATGCAGCTGCCAACCGAAGACCGCTATCTGCTCTCGATCGACGAATTGAAGGACAGGATCGCCGTGATGTTGGGAGGGCGCGCTGGCGAATTGGTGGAATTCGGAACCATCAGCACCGGGGCAAGCGACGACATTATGCGGGCAACCGAGCTGGCTCGCCGCATGGTGACCGAATTCGGAATGAGCGAAAAGCTCGGCTCGGTACGCTACGCGGGTCAGCAACTCCAATATCTCGGGGGATCCGTCGAGGACAATAGCCAGATCAGTCCCGAGACTCGTGAAGTGATCGACACCGAGGTCCAGCGTCTGGTGACCGAACAGTATGTGCGCGCTCAGGCATTGCTGAAGGGCCACCACGCGGCCCATGATACTTTGGCCCGGCAACTGCTGAAGCAGGAGACGGTAACCGGCGATGACGTGAAAAAAGCGCTGGAGAATCATCCAGAACCTGGATCTCCTGAAGTCGCCGTGCAATTAGTGGAGAGGTTGGCATAATGCGAAGAATACTGCCTGCGCTTCTCTTGCTGACCTTGGCCGCTTCGTTCGGTCGGTACGGCACCGCCCAACCGAGTCCCCGTCTGCAGACATTCTTCGAGCAGAATGCCGGCCTGACCCAGGATCAGATCGACGACATCCGCCATGGAATCCCGGTTGTGAAGAGCATGCCGCCCCGAGCCTCCACCGAGGTCTTTCTTCTCGGCGCGGTCTACATTCACGCTGCGCCTGAAGGCTATCTCAAACTCATTCTGGACTTCGATCGCATGCGCAGGCTTCCCGGCTACCTGGCTCTCGAGGTGTTCCAGCAATCGCCGCAACTCGCCGACTTAGACGGCTTTACATTGGACGGCGACGACCTCAAGGACCTGCAGAAGTGTCATCCCGGTGACTGCATGATTCAGTTGCCGGGCAGCTCGATTGACGATCTTCAGAGGTCCATCGATTGGTCGGCTCCTGATGCGGGTGATCGAGTTGACATATACCTTCAAAACAAGGCTCTGCACCTTCTCCAGGCTTACCAACGTGCAGGTAATCATGCGCTGGGAGTCTATAACGACAAGCCCAATCCGACTTTCGTGGCCCAACAGTTTGCCTATATGCTCAGCTATGCGAAGGCGCTGCCGGCGCAATTGCCGGATTTCTACAGTTACCTTCTGGCTTATCCTGACGCGAAGCCCGCAAATGTGGAGGACCGGTTCTATTGGGCCAAAGTCAAGTTTGGACTTAGGCCAACCTTGCGCATCATCCATTTGGCGGTGAGGAAGGGATATCCCGCAGACGATCTGGCCTACGCCGTCGCAGAGAAGCAGCTATATTCGAGCCACTACTTTGACACCGCGCTGGACCTCTCCTTCTGCGTGCGAGGCCGTGACGACTCAGGCCGTCCGGGCTTCTATCTGATCATGGCCATGGGTACCGAGCAGTCGTCGCTGACTGGTCTCAAAGGAGAAGTTATTCGAAAAGTCGCTGTCGGCCGCTCACTATCCAATCTCCAGGCTGCGCTTACAAACATACGAAATGCGCTGGAGGCCACCCGTACGCCTTGAGAGGCAGGGGAGTCAGTCTACGCCACTTTGAACTGATACTTGTTGATGTTCATCGAGCGGATTCTTGATTCCAGCGTAGATGCCGGGATACCAAGCTTGGCTGCCGCACCGGACGGACCCGATACCCTGCCCATTGCTTCGGCAAGCGCCGCGCTAATCGCTTCCCGATCCCCAATCGATGAGCTGCCGAAGAAGGAAAAAGCCGGTGCGCTGGGACGGCATTCGCGGCAGAGAGAGCTTTCCCTCACCGTAAGCTTCCCCTTTTCATGCATCACTACTGAGCGCTCAATTACATTTTGCAGTTCGCGAATGTTGCCCGGCCACGAATATCGGGTGAGAGCCTCCATTGTTTCCTCGGAGATTCCGCTGATGGTCTTGTTCATCCCGTGGGCAAACTGCCGGACAAAATGCCGCACCAGATGCGGAATCCCCGCGTTCACGCAGTGGAGGGATGCAGATCGGGAAGACGTTGAGACGGTAGTAAAGGTCGCTGCGAAACTGCCTCTGCAGGATCATTTCGCTCAGGTTGCGGTGGGTCGCGGCCACCACCCGAACATCCACCTGTCTGGTCTGTGTGCTGCCCAGCCGCTCATATTCCCGCTCCTGCAAGACGCGAAGCAGCTTGGGTTGCAGCTCCAGCGGGATATCGCCGATCTCGTCGAGAAAGATTGACCTCTGGTCGGCGAGTCTCAAACCGGCCGATCTTCTGGCTGATCGCGCTGGTGAAGGCGCCGCGCTCATGACCAAAGAGCTCGCTTTCCAGCAACCCGCTGGGAATTGCGGCGCAATTGACCTTGACCATCGCATGACGCCGGCGCCGGCCACGCTCATGAATGGCTCGCGCGATCAATTCTTTGCCGGTGCCGGTCTCACCCAGCAGGAGCACCGTCGAATCTGATCGCACGAGCAAGACGAACGCAGCAACCCGAACAGGCGTGAGTCTGGAGTTCAATCGTTGAAGCCTTTCTTCCGATGCCATTGTCCAGGATCTCCGCAGAGACGCCACAACCGGCCGGCGCCTTCCAGACAGCAATCGTACTTGGCCTGTGCGTAACGATTTCGCACTTAGCGGCACTCGAAGTTGGCAGCGTCCTCAGTGTTCCCTTGTCCTGTGTACTGCGCATGCTTCGGGTACGGGCAAAGTGGCCGGCTCCGTCCGGGGAACGCCTTCCCAGTCGTGATCACCGATTTTGGTTCGATTCCCTTTTCCACCCAATTCGACAAAGCCGTTAGCAGATCAAACTGATCGAGCGAAGGGCCGGCGCCGCAATGACTCATTCCCGGAACAAAATAGAATTGGCTCCACTTTAAAACGGCGTCAAGACCACCATTGGCAGCAGCCACATCTTTGTAGTAATCGAACGTGTCAAGCGGCGAAAACCATGGGTCGCTGTCACCGTGAAAGAAAATCAGTTTCCCTCCATGAGCAGCGAATGTCGACAGATTTGTCGACATTGAGTCAACGAGTGGCTGAACGTCCTTGATCGATTCAGTGTCTACGTCGACCTCTGTGGCCGTTGGTGGAGGCCCGAAGATCCCCGGGCCTGGAACAAGGAGACCTCGAATTCCCGATGTTGCTGTGATTCCCGCATCATAAAGGAAACCCGGATACGCCTGCACTCCATGCGATGTTGTTGGCCCGTTGAATGCTTTCTTTATTGCGGCAGCCTTTTCAGGGGTTAGGCAAGAATCGCCTTCGCCGCCTTCGCAGGCCAGAACTACTGGATCGAAGTCGCACGCGAGAGGATCGAAGATCATGCCATCAGCCACCCCATCCTTTGCATCGCACTGCTTCATCAGGGCGTTCATAATCAGTTTGCGATCATTGTCGGTGATGGCCCTCTCAATCATTGGTTTCCCATCCGCATCTTTCGGTGCGATCTGGTTGAATGCAGCCGGTATCCATTTACCAATTGCAAGATTCGAGAGACCAGTTCGCATGGCTGGGTCGCCCGAGATGATTCCATCAAAGCTCATAGGATAGCGTTGCGAAAGGATCATCCCTTCACGGCCGCCTGTTGAACACCCGCTGAAATAGGAATGCGCCGCAGGTCTGACGTAATACTCTGCGATGATTTTCTTGGCTAACGCTGCCACTTCCGCGTTCGCCTGATAGGCGAAGTCAAGGTAGGCTTGCTGGTCCCTCATGAAACCAAAATCAAAGGCGCCGTTATGGTTTTGTGGCCGGTGTCAGTGCTGACAACGGCATAACCGCGCGTGAGTGCGGGCGTATCTCCCGAGGCGGTGAGTCCTACCGGCGGGTTCACGATTCCGTTTCCGCCCCCGCCGCCCTGCATCAGGAAATCACCGTTCCACTGATCCGGCATGGCGAGCGCGAAATTGATGCCGAACTCTTCTCCGCCACCCCCTATACGCTGGTTGATGACTCCCTCTATACGGCAATATGCAGGCAGGACAAGGATCTGCGGAGGCGCGCTGAAAGGAACCGGCACAGTGCTACCGGCCCTAATGGATGCGGCCTTACTGATTTCGACACCGGGATCTTTGAAGTTCAGAAGTTTCGTACAGGAGCTCGCCTGTTGTGACCATAGGTTGGGCGCCATTGCCAAAAGAAAGCAGATTGGAGATCGTAGGAGTTGCGCGCGCATGTGCCCTCACTTTCAATCGCTGATTTTACGTTGAAAAACTGCTTACATCCTTTCAATTCTGATCTGCGTTGCGTCGACGATGGAACTGAGAGCTTCAGGACATTGGAAACCTGCACGGGGTCATGCACCGGAAATGACACGGAGTGAACCGAGGATTCGATTGCAGGTGGGCGAAGACGGAACTAACATTCTGACCACATTTCGAAGGCAAAGCCAAAGTGACTGTACTGGCCGCCGGGCGGCACGGGATACACGGTGATTCACCTGCTGGACGGGGTTGGGGAGCGGCTGCTGAACGGTCTCGCGGCGACCGGAATCAGCCCGCCGGAGGGTCGGGAAATTGGTAAATAACAAGTGACCCCCGGTGAATTGAACGAAGATGCCTATACTAGGCCGAGACTTTTCACCTCAAAATCGAGGTTTAATTGGTAAATAACTCACAGTGACCCGTCGGGACCCTATGGGGTCCCGGGCTTCTGAGCCATAAAACGTGCCAGAGGTCAGAGGGCTGTTTTTGATAGCGACCAAGCGAAGGTAATCTGTTTTTCGTTACCCGGTTTCGAGCGCCCGATCAGCCCTCCCGGGGCTGGCGGCGCGGCGCCAGAGAGACGCTCCCCAACTGAAGCCGAACCCAGCCTTCACGATCTACACCTGCTGACTCAGAGCCCGGAAAGATCCGAACCAGGCTCCTCTATATAGATGGCCCCCAGCTCACTCCCCGGCAGAGCGGCACAGAGTGAGAAGACACCTGGCGGCCTGAAAAACCCGAAGCCCCCGTCCAGGGAACGGGGGGCCGCATAGTCTACATCCGCTCCTTCTGTTTGCCAAAGCCCCAGGCCGCGGCGGCCCGGGGTCGGCTCCCGCCCGCGTGCGGAATTTTATGTGCGCCGGCCAGGAAGGCACCTGGTCTGACAGCCCTCAAGAAAGACTCTCCAGAAGAGCTCTCCTTTGCCATTCGGCGCATCCTAGCCGGCGGGTTCTATGTTCCCATAGCCCTGTCGCTGTTTCTGCGTGATCATCCTGATCGCAGCTCGCCTCTTGACCACCTGACCCAGCGCGAGCGGTCCGTGCTCGCTCTCTATGCGCAGGGTTACAGCATCAAAGAGATTGCCAGCTTGCTTAGTGTTTCTGTGAAGACTGCGGAGACGCACCGGAGTAAGCCGCGGCGTCCGTTCCCAGATCACGGCGCGGTCTACCTATCTCAGATATGTGTGCTATGCTAAACAACTGTCATGCAGCGCGTCGCCCTTTACACGAGAGTCAGCACCGTCGATCAGCACCTGGAAACCCAGCTGTACGACCTGCGCGAGCTGGCTGCTCAGCGCGGCTTCGAGATCGTCGGCGAGTATAGAGACCAGATCAGCGGCGCCCGGTCGCGCCGCCCCGGCCTGGACCAGATGATGAGCGATGCACGCCGCGGCCGCTTTGATCTGGTGCTGACCTGGTCCTTCGATCGGCTTGCCCGCTCGGTGGTGCATTTTCTGCAGGTGCTGGACGAGCTGAATCATCTGGGAATCGAGTTCGTCAGCCGCCGGGAACAGATCGACACTGGCGGCCCGATGGGCCGCGCCTTCGTGACCATCGTCGGCGCGGTCGCCGAACTGGAACGCTCGCTGATCGTCGAAAGAGTTCGCGCCGGGATGAGAAGGGCCAGGCTCGACGGCCGCGCCATCGGCCGCCCCGCGCTCATGCTCGACCGCGATGCGATCCTCCAGGAGCGGCGGCGCGGGCAGAGCTGGGGACAGATCGCGCAAACTCACCGCATCAGTCGAACCACCGCCCGGCGCATCGTCTGCGAGAAACAGCTGCTCTCAACCCCTGTGCCAAAAGGGCTCTGAAATCCGCCTCCGCAAACCCCACAAAACAAACCGCCGGATCTCACCCATCCGGCTGTGCCGAAACCTATACCTTCAAATACACCGTCACACACGTGGGCCGAATGCCGCCAGCGTTTCGGAAGGTTCCTCAATCCTGCGGCGCTTTTCTGAACCGATTTGATGGAGTCCCTAATCGCTGCGGCTTCGGACCAACAGCGCCAATAACGTCAGGCACTTCCTGAACGATGGGTCCATTTGGCGTGGGCGAAAGATTGAGTCTTTGTTTGCATTCCTTGGTTCTTTTGCGGGCCCACCGATCAGTTGGCGTTGGCGTTTCCGTTGATGGCGATTGCATTTGGCCCGGAGATGCCCGCCCCCGAGAACGGAGAGCCCGTAAGAGCTGCCCCGGAACTATTGACCGCGCTCACCGTGCTGTTTGCGCTGTTGACCACCCAGATTTCGTTCGAGGGGTCGATCGCGATGCCAGTTGGCCCATTGAAGCCGGTTAGTGGGGAGCCCACAATGCTCCCGTTACTCGAACTCAATTCGTAGACCTCGTTGTTCGAAGCGGTGACCCACGCGTTTCCGCTCAAGTCGATGGCAATGCCTGCAGGGACTCCGCCGATCAGAGTTCCCGAGGTTCCGAGCTTCGAGTTGCCGAGATTATCGAACCACGACACCGTATCGCCGCCGCCGTTGGTCACCCACACGTTGCCCGACTGGTCGGTGGCGATCGCCGCCGGTGCATTCAGTCCCCCTCCGGTGTAGTTGATCGCGATCGTCAAATCATTAGGCGCAGTGGACAAGTTCGGCAGAAACGGAGGGATCGCAGCCTGCTGCGCAAACAGTGCAGACACGTTCGCTCCCGGTTGCTGGGCCATGTTTAGTGCTGCCGCAACGGTGTTCGTCGGCGCAACGCTGTTGACTGTGGTGGCCAAAAACAGGTTCCCGCAAGGGCTGGAGTCGCCCGCCGTTCCCCCCGTCGAGTTCACGCAACTGGCGAGAATGTTGGCCAGAGTGTCGATCTTGGCGACGGGCAGGGATGCGCCGACGGGCAGTGAAGGGCCGGAGGCTGTCCCGGTGGCGATGTTGGCCACGCTGTTCGCCGCCGCAAAAGCGTCTCCGAGACCCACCTGATTGGTCGCGCTCGAACCGATATTCGTCATCCCCGTCATAAACGGCGAGAGCGCCCAGATGCTGGCCACAGTGGTCAGCTCGTTTACCACCACATAGGTGGACGAATTGACTCCGGTGCATGGGCCCAGCGCCGCCAGGAGCGCCAGGTTGGGATTGGCGCTGCTTCCTCCGGGATTGCCGCCCAGCGCCAGCAGGTACAGGTACGAGGGCGACGGCGATACAGGGCAGCTCCAATCGCCAGTGATGGCGAAGTTGCCGTTCGCGTCTGTCGTCACATACCAATTGCCGCTGTCATCCTGGTTGCCCGTGCTGCTGGTAAGCAGCGAGGCCGCCGCGCTGCCGTAGCCGCCGGCACCCGCAGCATAGAGGTAGATACTCGCGCCGGTGATAGGCTGCTGGCCGCCCATCACCCTGCCATGAGCGCTGGCAGGAGCCGCGATCGTCGGGCTATGCGGAGCGATCATCGAGGTTCTACCCTCGCACCCCGTCATCGCCACCGCTACCAAAACTCCGACTGCAGCTTCAATCCACCAATGCCTCACGGTTTTTCTCCTGTTGTTTTGTTCGCGGCTGCTGTGGCAAGCGGCGCTGCCGGCGCTGCTGCGCCCAGAATCCTCGTCACGCTGTTGTTACCCGTGTTCGCGATCCAGACGCTTCCACTTAAGTCGACCGCAATCCCATTCGGGGCCGATAACGAAGTGTCTGTGAATCCAGTTGAGGGAGAAAGCGCCGTCCCGGCGTTCGAGAACAGGCTCACGCTGTTGTTGCTGTTCGTCACCCATACCTGGTCGTTGCCGTCGATGGCGATGGCTGCGGGCGAGTTCAGCCCTCCATTGCCGGAAGGGATAGTAAGCAGAACCGTGCCCACTTGGCTCGTTTCTTCAAGCGAAGGCGACCCGGATCCGATCGTCCAGAGATTGCCACCGATATCAATCGCCACGGCTAGATTCGCGCCTGGATCGGCGCTGGAAGTAATGTCCGCGCCATTTCCTGCAAGTTCGCTGATGCCGCCAGCGCTATCCACTATCCACACGCTCTCGCCGCTGACAACCAGCGTGGCTATGGATTGCGCCGAACTGTAGATACTCGTATCGGTGGGCGTGAAGTTTGCCGCAATGTTGTAACTACCTGCAGCCAGA
>Ga0335069_10009015_pt1 | contig 14232 bp, 10 predicted proteins | sample Lox_Sample_11_FD_206714 | JGI IMG/M metagenome (GOLD analysis project Ga0335069, IMG submission 206714) | Soil microbial communities from Loxahatchee National Wildlife Refuge, Florida, United States - Lox_Sample_1.1 | ecosystem: Environmental > Terrestrial > Soil > Wetlands | place: USA... | reverse complement strand
GGGCTCATCCTTGTCGGCCTCATCGATAATTCCGTGATCCCGATTCCGGGCGGCATGGACATTTTTGTCATCCTGCTGACCTCTCATCACCGCGAGTGGTGGGCTTACTACGCCTTATTTGCGACCGCCGGGGCGGTCATCGGCGGCTACGTAACCTATCGGCTGGCGAAAAAAGGTGGCAAAGAGAGCCTGGAAAAGAAAATTGGAAAGCGGCGGGCGGAAAAGGTCTACAAGAAATTCGAAAAGGGTGGCTTCTCGAGCATTGCGATCGGATCCGTCCTGCCGCCTCCTTTCCCGCTTGTTCCCGTGCTGATGGCCGCCGGAGTCATGCAATACTCGCGCAAGAATTTTCTGCTAGCGCTAACGCTTGGCCGGGCAGTCAGATTTTTTCTCGTCGCGTACCTGGGGAGACTTTATGGGACGGCGATCGTCGGCTGGTTCGGGCGCTATTACAAGCCGTTCCTGTATGTACTGATTGCACTCGGAGTTCTGGGTGGGGTCGCCGCGTTGGTGTACTTCAAGTGGTATCGCCCCGCACATCGCAAGCCAGCTCCGGCACACCAGAGAGGCTGAGCGCAGCCTGATACTTGAACCTTAACAGCCCCATTCAACGCTCAGGAAGTGGTTGTCATTCTGACGAGGCGCGAAGCGCCGCTGGAAAAATCTGTTGCTTGCTCGTGCGAAAAGTCCTATTTCGGCGGCGCTGTAACCGTCAGAGTCACGGTCGGCCCGGTATTTGTCGCACTGACGTTACTCGAAACCACTCCATTCGAATCCACGCCCACAATCGTAAAGGTGTAGGTATTCGCGGGAGTAATGCCATTGGGAGAGCTAGTGGTGGCCGTCGTGTTCGTGCCACATGCCGGGATCAGCAACAACGACCCAGTAAGGATGAAAATCGCGATGACTGCCCAGGCTTTTCGCGAGCGCTTGTTTCCAGTCACCACCCCAATGCCCGCAAATCCGAGCAAGGGAAGGGACAGCCACACAGCATAGAAGTTTCTTCGATGAACCAGTGAGCCTGTGGTCACCGGGCCAAACGTGCTGATGGTTAGATTACCGATGCCCGCTGTTCCCCCGTTGAGGGTCAAGAATTTGGGGTTAGTGCTGTTGGGATAAGTGAACGAGCAGACTGGAGCAATAGTGACCAAGGGGGAAATCGATCCGCAAGCCAGGGTGATGCCGCCATCCTTAGGCGTCTGGTATCCATTCGCAGCATTTACGCTGACGACTCCTTGCGCACCGCTTCCCGCGACCACGCTGCTCGGGGCCACGACGCTAGCGATAGTAATCGTGAATTGTGGAGTGACCGCAAGGACCGTGAAATTCTGAGGGGATGTCGTTGTGGTGAACGAGGTCGCCGGATCTGTCCCTGTAATGGTTACGCTATAAAGCGTCTGCGTAGTGGTGGCCTTGGTTGTCAGATTTGCGATGGCGAATCCTGGAGTCGTGACTGAACCGGGCGCGACTGTGCATACGGGTGTGTCCGTGGTTGCTATGGTCGATGTGACCTGGCACGTGAAATCTACGGTACCGGTAAAGCCGGTCTGTGACTGGACCTGAATCGAAGTGGAAGAAACTCCCCCGGGAGCCACTGCGTCAGGCGACAGCGCCGAAGGCGCTAACGTGAATTCGGCTGCCTGCGCCGCGGCTCGTGGCGTAAGGTTCAACATGAAAGCCAGTGCCAAAATGGCCGGAATTCCGGCGCGCCGGAGATCAACTCTGAGGAATTTCAATTGCGCAATAGACATGAACTGGGTTTGACTCAACTTGCTTCGATTCATCCGCCGGCAAAAAAGCTGCCCGCCCGTACCGCAGGACTATACCGATGGGTGTCAGCCAGCCATTTTTCGATTGCGGCAGGGAATCTGGGGACAATTTTACATCATGCGCGGGCGGAATCTGCGATGCTGAAGGAAAGAATAGCAGTTAAGGAACGGTAACGATGATTCCGGTACAAGGCTTGGAACCGCGACGCCGATAGCTGTGTTGAATGGCGGAGTCAAAATAGATGGCATCTTCCGCTTCAAGTTGGAATTCTTCGCTACCGATTTTCAGCACAAGCGATCCCTTGATGAGGTAGAGCAACTCGATTCCCGGATGCTGATGCGGTTTGGCTTTCTCCGATGGGATGTCTTGGAACTCGGCTACGTACCCGCTTAGCTTGCGTTCCGTTGCATTGTAGTCCAGACATTCGAAATAGTACGGGACGTCCGGTACTCCGGGCTTTTCCGGGAAACGCTTGCGTTCCGTCTTGCGCACGATGCTGACGACGCGGCGCTTGCGTTCGTCGGTGAAGAAATGGTCGAGGCCAACGCTGTACACCAGGGCGATGCGCAGCAGCGTTGGAAGAGTGGGAAAGATTTTGCCACGCTCGAGTTTCGACAGCAGACCAGGCGACAGGCCGGTGTGATTGCCGAGTTCTACGAGGCTGAGGCCCTTGCGAAGGCGCAGCGTGCGCAGTTTCTCGGCGATTGAATAGCGCCCGAGGCCTTGGGCGATGGTCTCGTTCACACGGGGCATGATTTCCTGATCATAAATCCGATGTGCATTGTAATGGAGCTAGAACGCTTTGCTCGCAGGCGCCGGTGCGCAAAAGAGCAACGGCAGAGGACGCGAAAAAGGCCGCGATGGGTGCCGAAGGGGACGTTAGTGTCAGCAAGGGTTCTTTGTCATTCCGAAGAGGCACGAAGCGCCAACTGAGGAATCTGCTGTTAGCTTGCGCCGAGGCGCAGCCGGTACCTCACCGCATCGCTTCTCGGAATGACAAATGCAAATCGGATCTTGGCTTATTTCGGCTGCTGCTTTTTCTTCCCGAACAGTCCCATCACGCTGTTGATGGGGTTCTGCTGCTGGTTTCCGGTATTTCCCTGGCCTTGTTGCTGACTAAGGACATTCTGCAGCAGACCGCCCGCGATGCCCTTCACGTCAGGGGTGAACTTCGGATCCGAAGTCGTCCCAGTAATCCCAAACGGAACGCCCATTCCCCCTACTTGAGCCTTCATTTTGAAAGCGAGTTCATTCGTCGGGCTGACAGTGCCGTCCCCGGTCAATACGCCGATCGAAGGCACGGTCAAGTTGATGTTGTTTGCAGCAGTCCCGGCGGGAGCCATCTTCACGTCGGAACTGAAATTCTGGATCGTTGTGTCGTTGCCGGTATTTTTTCCCGCGATCGCAGAAATCGCAGCCATCTTCTGTCCGAGATTGAAATTCGCCAACTGTGTGTTTTGCATCTTCACCGACCCGGCCGAGACCAGCTTGTCGACAGGGCCTGAGCTCGTGAGATTCACGTCGAGGTGTCCTCCCTTGAGGGTCGCATTGGGTGGTAAGATCACGCCCACAGCCGGCAGCATGGCCTCGAGATCATCCACTGGCATGTTCTGCCCGTTCAACTTCAGATTTACGACGGTGACCTTGCCGTGCACGTCATAGGTGCCAGTCAGGTGCGCTACGGCCTGACCCATCGAGATATCGCACTGCTGAATGGTTCCAGTTTCCTTCTGAAGGTCGTGAGCGACGGCAAATTTCACGTCTACGGGACGTCCTGCCGGAGAGCCCTTTTTCACCACCTGCAGCTTTGTAGCTTTCAAAGTTCCATTAACGTTGGCTTGGTGGCCATTCGATTTGAGGGTCGCATCCAGATCCGCCATGCCGGAAATTCCCGCCGCCGGATCGATAAATCCTGACGCTGCCAGGTTCATGTTGTTCACGTTGAGCTTGGCATCGAGAGGGGTTTGCGCTGCATCTTCAGCGTCAATCGGCCCGGCATTTCCCGTCAGCTTCATGCTTCCACCGGATGGAGTATTCGCGGTCATCTGGAAAGGGAATGCGGACGTGAAGGCAAAGTTCGTGACCGTTATATCGACCTTGCTGTAAACCCGCTTTGTATTGTCTCCAACTTGAGAAACCGTGAGCTGTCCGTCATTTACGTTGAGCTTTGCCACAGACAAATTGGGATTGCTGCCGGAAGTCTCTTCGGACTTTTTCTGTTCCTTCGGCGACTGTTCGGCCTTCGTGCTTGGAGCCGGCCGCTGTCCCTTGGTAGGCGCCGCGGGGTTGCTACCGCCCAGACTCGAGAAGTTCCACTTTTCGCCATTTTCCGACTTGATGAGGCTGATCTGCGGATCATTCAGGGTCAACTCGGTGACATTGAGCGTTTTCGAGAAGATAAGAGGAATCATTTCGACGCCAACCTTCAGCGATTTTGCCTGCACAAAGGGTGACTGGCTGAACGCCGGATCGTCGGCGATGGCAATGTTCTCGGCCTCGACGGATCCGGAAAACAGCGAAAGCGACAAATTTCCGACTTTGACCTGCCGGCCTAGCGCTCCCGTTAATTCCGACTCCAGCTTCGGACGGAATGTATTCGCATCGATAAAGAAGGGGATCGCGATCACGATCACGATCAACACTACGATGATGATTCCGATAATTTTGAGAACTTTCATGGTCTTCCTCCTACCGAAACGGTGGACGTTAGGGGTCGATTAAGCAGAAGAAAATTGCGGCGCCGCAAGTCTATCACTGCTGCTCCTGAATGAGCTCCGGAGAGGGCACCGACGGGTTGGGGTTTGTGCCTCTATTCCCGGCGGCTAACTCGAGTTCGTGTTTGGCTTCTGTCGTGCGCCCGAGCCGCTGCAATGCCTGAGCGCGGAGATAATGCGCATCCGTGCGGTCCGGATCCACCTTCAATGCCGCATCCGCTTCGGCCAGCGCCAATGAGTACTTCTGCTGCTTTTGATAAATCTTGGCCAACCCAAGCAGGGAATTCACCAGCCGCGGATCGTGCCGCAACGCCTCCCGATAGCTTTTCTCCGCCTTTGCATCCTCTTCACTCAGCCAGTAAGAATTTCCGATTTCTTCGTAGTTGAGCGCCATCTCCGGTTCCAGTTCGGCGTCTTTCGCGAACTCGGCCCGTGCCTGCGGATACTCCTCCTTTTTCATGTGCACCAACCCTAGGTTGAAATGCACGAAGGGCAGCTTCGGGTCCTGCTTCGCAGCTGCCTCAAATTCGGTCATCGCGGGCGCGTACTCCTCGCGATTTAGATAGTATTTCCCGGCAAAAAGATGGTACTGCGATGAGCCATCACCGATTTTCGTAAGTTGCTCGGCCGCCTGATGGTCGAGTTCGTCAAGTCCGGCGCGATGTGCCGCGTTGGATAGTACATACAAATAAGGGAAATGTCCTGATTCCTGGGGCCAGAGCGGCTTTAGGGTCTGCACAGTATCTGTCCACCGGTCACTGAAGAAGTAGCACAGCCCCAGCAAATAGCGGGGCTGCACCGCCTCCGGCTGCTCGCGGACTACGCTTTCCAGCGGAGGTATTGCTTTCAGAAATTCATTCTGGCGATAGTAGGCAAGGCCGATATTGAGACGGATTCCGGGCACTTGTGGCATAAGTTTTTCGGCCTTGCGCAGGTCTTCCAGAGCCTTGTCCCACTGCCTGCGCCGCATGTGAACTACGCCCAGGTTGGCATAGGCAGCGCCCGACGCCGGATCGAGTTGGAGCACCCGGCGAAAGTCCTGCTCTGCCTGGTCGAGGTTCCCATTTTTTAGCGCTTCTTGCCCACTGTGAAAAATGTCAGCCGGATTGCCGGGGCCTTGATTCGGCTGGTTCATCCTGGCCTGCGGGACCGGTCGCGCGACCCCGATCAGGCCGAATTCCGTTGCCAAAAAAAGAAAGAACAGAAGATGAAGAATGTGTGTGAACGTGATTCGTACGCTTGACACTCGCATGACTCTCTGCTGTAGTGTCCGCCAGCATTCGCAAAAAATTCAAGGGATGCTTAGTATTGCGATCCTTATTTTTGAGCCAAACAACCGGCGCTCCGCGAGACTTTGAAACCTTGAAACTTTTGAAACTATCCTCTTTATGGTGACTATTCGTGATGTGGCGAAGGAGAGCGGTTTTTCCTCGACCACGGTGTCGATTGTCCTGAATAACGCGCCCCTCGCGCGATACATCCCTGCCGCCACAAAAAAGAAGATCGAGCGTGCCGCCGAAAAGCTCGGTTACCGCCCCAACCAGTTCGCCCGCTCGTTACGCAGCAAGCGAAGCCACACCGTCGGCGTCATGGTTTTCGATATGACCGACCCGTTCTGTACCCCGATTCTTCGCGGAATCGAAAACTCCCTTTACCAGGCTTCCTATCTGCCGATTCTCACCGACGTCCACAACGAGGGTAGCCGCTTCGAGCGCTATCTCGAGATGCTGCTCGACCGCCGCATCGAGGCACTCATCGTCATCGCCAACTGGGTTTTTCTCGACATCAACCTTCTCGGAGATCTGGAAAAGAGCAGCATTCCGACCGCAATGGTCGGGTGCGAACTGCAAAACGATACGATCAGCTCGATCATCGTCGACAATGAAGTCGGCGGTCACATCGCCCTCGAGCATCTGCATTCCCTCGGACATCGCAAAATCGCATTCATTCGCGGCCCGAAAACCTTGACGGATAGCTCCCCGCGCTGGAAAGGCATTCGCGGATGCGCCAAGCAGTGCGGCCTCGAATTGGACAATCGCCTGATCGTCGAGATGCCGGAGTCGCGAGATCCTCTCGCGAGCTTCGAACTGGGATACAAGTTGACCGAAGAACTCGTACGCCAGAAGAGGTCGTTCACGGCCCTGGTGGCATTCGATGACATGAGCGCGTTCGGAGCGATCCGTGCGTTGAACCGCGCGGGCATCCGAGTTCCCGAGCAGTGCTCGGTGATCGGCTTCGACGACGTTTCTACCGCGGCGATCTACACTCCCTCGTTGACGACGGTTCGCCAGCCCATGGAAGGCATGGGCACCTCAGCGGTCACCATCGTGGTCGATGGCATCAATGCGGTGCTCGAAAAACGCGAAGTCACCGCGACCCACCGGAAAGTTGCTCCTGAACTGGTGGTTCGTGAATCCACCCGCAGCGTGGTGTAGAGATCCTGAACGAACGCCTTTGTCCGTCAAGCGAAGGCGAAGCCAAGAGGTCTCGTAGCGCCAGCGACCCGCCTGCTGCAGCGGAGGCGTCTCGCCTCTGCAACCGGAAACGTTTCCGAATGTAAAGTTCTCTCACTCGCACCCGTTATGCTCTGATTTTTCTTGACAGTGAACATCGTGTAAAAGCACTATTCATACGTTTTAATAGTCCGTCCAGGGTCTCAACTCCGCAACGGGCGTCTAGGCCATAAATGGAAATCGGGCTGCAAAGCTCGACAATCAGCGTTGTGCCGACCGAACCAGTGCAGGATATCCCTGCGCATAGGGGGAGCCTTACGATGAAATCTTCTCGTGTTCTGCTGGGCGTTTTTCTCGTGCTAATGCTCTGCGCCGCTGCGTGGTCCCAGACCAACGGCTCAATTACCGGTACGGTCAAAGATCCCACGGGAGCCTCCGTTGCCGGCGCAGACGTAGTAATCACCAACACCGATCAGGGCATCACTCGTCAGATGGCAACCAATTCCACCGGCGATTACAACCAGGCCTCGCTGCCGCCCGGAAGGTACGATGTCGTCGTAACCGCCCCGGGATTTAAGAAGTTCCAGGCCAAAGGCGTCGTGCTTGACGTCGCTCAGAAGGCTCGCGTCGACGTGACGCTCGAAGTCGGCGCCGCCTCGACAGAAGTCGTCGTCGAAGGCACCAACGTCGCCCAAGTCGAAACCCAGTCCTCAGAACTCGCCGGTACCGTTACCGGCAAAGAAATCACTCAGCTCGAATTGAACGGCCGGAACTTTTCGTCGCTCGTCACGCTTGTTCCCGGCGTCAGCAATCAGACCGGTCAGGATGAGCCCCAAGTCGGCATCAACGGCAGCGTTAGCTTCTCCATGAACGGCGGCCGAACCGAGTACAACAACTGGGAACTCGATGGCGGCGACAACATGGACAACGGCAGCAACGGTACGCTGAACGTTTATCCCAGCGTCGATGCAATCGCAGAATTCAAGGTTCTGACCTCGAACTACGGAGCCCAGTACGGCAGGAACGGATCGGGGACCGTCGAGGTTGACACCAAGTCCGGAACCAGGACGTTCCATGGTGATGCCTACGAATTTGTCCGCAACGATATTTTCAACGCCAACAATTATTTTAATAGCGTGGCCCTCGGTGGCAACGGGCAGGTTCCTCCCTACAAGAAGAACGATTTCGGTTACACGATCGGTGGGCCGGTCTATATCCCCGGCGTTTACAACAAGGACAAGCAGAAAACGTTCTTCTTCTGGTCACAGGAATGGCGTCGCGAGCGAGTGCCGGCCAACTTCAACCAGGTCGTGCCCTATAGCGCGGAGCGAACCGGCAACTTTAGCGACTTGTGTCCGGATCCAACCGGTTCATTCGCAGACTGCCCGAAGAATCCAGCTACAGGTGCTTATTTCTCAGGCAACCAGGTCACGGTCGCTCCCGCAGCCACAGCCATCCTGCCTCTGATTCCCATTGGTACTGTCGACGCACCGGGTGCATCGGCTTACAACACCAACATCACATTACCGACCAGCTGGCGCGAGGAGCTGGTCCGGGTCGACCACAACATCAATGAGCACAACCGCGTCACCTTTCGTTACATCCATGATTCCTGGAATACCGTCGAGCCCGGCCCCATTTGGGATTCGGCTTCGTTCCCAACTGCTCAAACAGCTTTCAATGGGCCTGGCGTCGCCGTCGTCGCGCGCCTGACCAGCAACATCTCTCCTACGCTGCTCAACGAATTCGTCGCCAGCTACACGACCGACCACATCTCCTTCAAATCAGTGGGCGTATATCAGCGCCCGTCGAGTTTGGATTCGCAGATGGGCTTTCTCTATAACAATGGCTTCGGTGGAAAACTTCCCGCGTTTTCTCTCGCAGGGGGAAGATACGATGGCATCGCCATGGATCCCAATGGCATCTGGCCAGAGGGTCCGTACAATTCCAATCCGACTTATACCTATCGCGATAACGTGACCAAGATTATCGGACGCCACAATCTGACTATGGGTGCTTATTTTGTTGCGGCCCAGAAGAATGAGCTTAGCAGTGTGCAGGTGAACGGCTCTCTGGCTTTCGATACATCTTCGCCATTGAGCACCGGCAATCCCTTCGCCGATATGCTGATGGGCAACATCGCCAGCTTCAGTCAGGGCAGCAATCAGCTGAAGTTCTACAACCGCTACAAAATCTTCGAACCATATTTACAGGACGACTGGCGAGTTAATGACCGCCTTACAATCAACTTGGGATTGCGGGTAAGCATGTATGGAACTTACCGTGATCGCTATCAGCACGCTTATAACTGGGATCCGACGGTCTACGCCGCAGGAATCGCGAATGCGCCCAAGGTTGACGGAGATGGCTCTGTCACCGGTAGCGCCGGTGCACTTCTGCCGGGTGTAGGCAATCCACTCTTGGGTCTGGTGCAATGCGGTGGTAAGGGAGGTACCTATACCATCGGCGGATTTACCGATACGGTTGGCGGAAACCCCAACGCCGGCTGCTTGAATGGGCATTTGTTTAATCCGGCTCCCCGCATCGGTTTCGCCTGGGATCCCAAAGGCAACGGCAAAATGGCAATCCGCGGCGGCTACGGTATCTTCTTTGAGCATGCCAACGGAAACGAAGCCAACACGGAAGGCATGGAAGGTCAGACATCTCCTCTGCTGCAGAGTCAGGCTCAGAACAACATCCCTGGATACCTGAACATCGGAAACGCCAGCCTTGGTTTCGCTCCGACCTTCCCATCCAGCTTCTATTCCATTCCGAAGTCGGTCGTGTGGCCGTACATGCAGCAATATCACCTCGATGTGCAGCGTGAAATGCCCGGGCATACGGTTCTGACGGTTTCCTATGTGGGCAGTAAGGGTACACACCTCGGCCGCCAAAATAACCTGAACCAGCTATATCCCACTCAGACTGGAGATAATCCGTACAATCCCGGTCAGCAGATCAGTGACGCCGATTGCAATAGTCTCGCGAACGTCGGCCTTCCCAACGTCACCGGTGTAGTAAACGGAAAAACGCTGACCGGGCAGACTGCTATCAATTTGCAGACGGCTTGCGGTAACGATCCGAACCCTTACCGTCCATACTTGGGTATGTCCAACATTACCCGTCTCGAAAACAAGTCATCTTCCACTTACAATGCCCTTCAGATTTCCGCCCGCAAGAGCGTGGGCGCTCTGAATCTCTCAGCCGCCTATACTTACAGCCACTCCATCGACGACTCATCCGATCGTTATGACGGAAGCTTCGTCAACTCCTATGACCCGTCCTCCAACCGGGCCAGCTCGAACTTCGACCAGCGGCATATGTTGAACGTTGGATACGTTTACGACCTGCCGTTCTTCAGAAAAACCGGACTCGCTCATGCCATGCTCGGCGGATGGCAGTGGTCGGGTATCGTCGCCTTCTCTACCGGTACACCGCTCAATGTCACGAATGGCACTACCTACGGCGATAATGCTGGCGTAGGCAACGGCGTTGGAACCGGATCGTATCCGGACGTCATCAGCAATCCAAGACAGAACGTTCCGGCGCGGAGTCAGGTCACGTCCAGCAGTTATGCGGGCTATTTCTATGACCCGAACGCGTTTGTAGCGCCCACCGGTCTCACCTTCGGTGACGTGGGGCGGAACTTCCTGCGCAATCCCAGCCGCACCAACTTCGACATGGGCCTCTTTAAGCACTTCCAGATCAAAGAAAGCATGGCGTTCGAGTTCCGTGCTGAAGCCTTCAACATATTCAACCACACCCAGTTCGGTGCAACCGGGACAGGCGGACTCGGTGGCTCAGGCTTCCTTGAAATCAGTTCAGCGCACCTCGCCCGAATCCTCCAGTTCGGCGCGAAGTTCATCTTCTAACCCGGCTAAAAGGCGCATAACCAAAAGCCCGGCCTCCTAGGAGGCCGGGTTTCTTTCGCGTGGAGGACGAAAAATGCCTGACGCCCAGCAGCTCACAACGCACGCGGCCTCGCGCTCCCTACGGATTCAATTCACTCCGCAGCCGTTTCGACAACTTCTCGATCTCTTTCAGCTTTTGTATAGTGTCCTTCGGCAATGTGCCTCGGCGGACGTTCGCGACATCAATCGGAATGGTCTGAGCCGTGCGCGCTAAGTCGTCAGCGTCCCGCTGCATTTTCGCTGGATCGATGTGCGGCAGCCTCGGGTCCTCCGGCGCCGTCTTCCCGTGATCCGGATCCATGGAGGCCGGCGGAGGCGGTATGCCAGGAGTGTAGACATCCTTCATCTGGGCCCCGGTGGAAACAACGCAGCCGAGCAGAAGAATCGATAGAAATACTGGTTTCGTCATCGCACGCCCCCAGACCGCAAAGGCGGATTTGTCGTTCATTGTACTCGTCGTGTTCACCCCGAGACGTCTCAACGCAGAGAGACCCAAGCCTGGGTTCCGAACCTTCGTGTGAACTGCCATTCTTAGCGCCTTCGCGGCATTTCTTTGCGTTCCTTAGCGGTCTAAGATTTTTGCAAACTGTAATTGCTTGAAAATCAGAGCAGTAGGATGTTTTCCACAACCCATTGTGACATCTGACCTTGCGCACAGGATCGTACCTGCGTCATGATTGTCGCCGCCGACACTGCGTGATTGGGCCTTCGCAGCTCGTCCAAGCTGAGAGTAAGTTCTTTGAAATCAAGATTTTGCCCGTAACCGATTGAGCCACATAGATTATTTCGGAATTTCGCGCTAAGGGCAATAATATATCTGACTCAGTGTTATCATGATTTCGCCGTGACAGGGCTATGGAATCGTGTCCAAGGAGCCGCCAAAGACTGGGCAGATGATATTTCTGCGAATCCATCCATAGGTTTTTCTCATCCACAAGAATGGGAGCCTGTGCTCTGGATTGGCCTTATAGATATCGGGATCAACTGTATAGCGAATGTTCCCGATGGTCAAAGTCTTAGGGTCTAAAGGACTTATTGGGTTTCCATTGTAGACATAGTGGTGTGCTGTGCCGATCTCGACCCCACCTTGGTCACGTATCCAAACCATATCGCTTTTAGTACCTTTGGGATGCGATGCAACTGTGGACGCTCGGCGCTTCGATGGTTTAGATTTTAGGACTGTTGTAAACTCGCCTGCTGAGATTCTTTGAGGTATACGTGATCGGTTGAACATGCAACGAAGAATCCAAGCATTGACGTAAATGGGCGTAGGCGCAGCCATGATTCGAGAACACGAGATTAAGGAAAAAATCGCACAGGCTATAAATCGCCAAATCTCAATTGTCGATTTGGCTCGATGGTTCTACTCGAATAGCTGGAATATGCATAAAGACAGTTCTCCGTCCGCTGTCGCCTTGGCTTCCGATGTTCATTTATTACTTGCTGAGCGCGATGATTTTTCAATCAGTGATGCAGAGTTTATTTCCGGACTGCAAGCGCTTAACATTGACGATACGCAATTGATCGAAGTAGACGTTCCTCAGCCTGCTTTCTATCTTAAGTCGGCACCTGCGCTCCTGGTTCCGGTATCGGTGTAACCATTAGCGGAATTCGCGTTAGTAATTCTTCATCGAAGAAAACGTCGAACCAGTAGAGGCCATCTACATCTACCCCAAGTCCTATTTTCAAAATTAAGTTCTGGCCTTGATCCTTTCCGAGAAACTGCGATACATGATTGACTATGTCCTTGCGTTCGCCGTTCGGCTTCTCGACAACCACCTTAATCGTGTGATCTCCGGTGACAGGACCAGATTTCAAGCTGATCCATCCCTCTAGGGGAATTATTGGTTTAATTCCGTCAGGTATTGCCGTCCGCATACCTTGGAGTCGGTATTGAACTCTATCGATAATGCGCACAATCGTTATCGATTCGTCTTTTTCTTGGAGCACCTTTTCGCACAAGAGAGCTCCAGTAATGTATGGCCGTAACTTGTCCATTGCCTTACCCCAATTAACTACCATTGAGAGATTAATAATGGCTGCGCCATTATATTGACTTTTGACACACGTAGTTCTACCTTCTGTCTAGGAAGGCTAAACGTGCCTCAAAAGCCAACTCGCGATCCAGCCAAGGATACTGGCGACTTTGGCAGATTTTCACGTTTGCTTGACAAATTAATTTCGGTCCCCAACGATAAAGTTAAGGCCGAACTCGACGCCGAGAAATCGCGGCGAACGCCGAAGCGGAAACGGGCTTCCGTGGGCCACGCTTTCCGCGATACGGATTAGAACGGCGTCGTTTCACCCTCCTTCCCGGTGAGTTCCTTGTAGGTCAGTCGCTTTCCCACCACGTTACGCAGCGCGAGATCGAAGCGTGCGAAATCATTCATCGGTTCTTCTTTGGTGCCGCGATTGTTGTAACGGAATACCTGCTCGTCCAAGTAGCGATCCAGATGGAACGGCTCAACCGCGACGTAGGTTCCGCGCAGATTGCGCTTCAAGAGACTCCAGAAGTTCTCCAGCCCATTAGTGTGAACGCGGCCATTGACGTACCGTTCAGAATGATCCACCACGTCATGTACGTACCACCAATTCACGCGGTCATACGCAACGGCATTATCGGTGTAGAGTTTGGAGCCGTGCTTCACTTCCTTCAGAATCTGATCCTGTAAGGTCTTGCGCTCGACGTTCGGCACGACCTTGGCGCGGATCTCCCGGCGCGGGCGATCCAACATTCCAAGCACGACAGTCTTAGCCGCGCCCTTATCTGCCTGAAAGCGTGCGCGGCGATCCTTGTGCATATTGCGCATCTTTCCGCCGATGAAGCTCTCATCGGCCTCGACTTCATTGTTGCCTTCCGGACCATCGCCAAGCTTGTGAAAGGTGCCGATACGCAAGGCCACGCGGACGCGATGCAGCATGAACCACGCGGACTTCTGGGTAACGCCAATGGCGCGGTGAATCTCGTAGGACGAGATTCCGTTCTTGCAGTTCGCGATCATCCATACCACCATGAGCCATTTGTCTAGGCCGATAGGAGATTCCTCGAAGATGGTATTGACCTTGACGCTAAACTGTCGCTTCGGATGCTTGGTCTTGCACTCCCAGAGGCGACGGGTGGAGATGAAGCGAACTTCCTTCGATCCGCAGCGAGGACAAGTGACGCCATCAGGAAAGCGGCGCTCCATCAAAAAGCTATGGCAGTTGTCGGGATCGCTGAAGTACTGGATCGCTTGCTGGAGGGTCTTGAGTTCGGCTTCCATGTACCGAACTGTAACAGAGAAGAGTTACTGAGTCAAGTATATTATTACCGCGCTAAGTCGCTCATTCCAGAGATCCGGGGAGGGGGGGAGGGTACCCACAAGAGTTCCCCCGTTCCATTTC
>Ga0335069_10009014_pt1 | contig 14233 bp, 14 predicted proteins | sample Lox_Sample_11_FD_206714 | JGI IMG/M metagenome (GOLD analysis project Ga0335069, IMG submission 206714) | Soil microbial communities from Loxahatchee National Wildlife Refuge, Florida, United States - Lox_Sample_1.1 | ecosystem: Environmental > Terrestrial > Soil > Wetlands | place: USA... | reverse complement strand
CCGGAGATCTTCATCGACGCCGACACCGTGGAGCGCACGCGGTGCGGGCAGCCGGCTGCTGTGCGCGATCTTTCCGGTCCCGCGGACGCGGAGACGGCCAAGCTGATTGGGCCAAGCGGCGAATTGGTCGCAGTCGTGACCGCGGGTGAGAACGGTGCATGGCGCTTGGTCCGTGTCTTCGGCGGTCGTTAGATAGCGCCGCACTCGCGCAGCTCGGCAATCTGCCGCGGGTCCAACTGCAACATGCGGCGAAGCACCTCGTCGGTGTGTTCGCCGATCTCGGGCGGCGAGGAGAGCGGTGGCTCGTCGTGCTCGGACAATTTGATCGGTGTGCCGATCGCCTTGACCGTGCCGCGCGGCGGATACGTGACCTCGCGAATCACCGCCCGCTCGACCAGATGCGGATCGCGGCCGACCTCCGGCAGCGTGCGCACCGGTGCGCTCGGTATGCCCGCGGCCGCGACGATTTTGGCAACGTCGTCGCGCCGGCGCGTACTCGTCCAGCGCTCGACTTCGGTCTCGATCCGTCGCCAGTCTTGCGCGCGCTCGGGCACGCCGTGCCAGCGGGTGTTGGAAAGCAGGTCCGGTCGCTCCATGACACGACAGAGATCGAGCCAGTGCTGATTCGACACGCACATGATGGCGACGTAGCCATCGAGACATTTGAAATTGTTGTACGGCGTTGCGCCGCCGACCACGTGGCGATTGCCGCTACGGGTGACCTCGAGATTCAACTCGTAGAACGGCGCCAAGTAACTCAACAAGGCTGGAACCGTCGCGTCGAACATCGCCACCTCGACCCGTTGGCCGCGGCCGCTGCGGTCGCGTTCGCGCAGCGCCAGCAGAATGCCGGCAAACAAGTGCGCCGCACCGAGCATGTCGATGAAGGTTGGGCCGCACTTCACCGGCGGCTGGTCGGGGTAGCCGGTGATCGACATCGCGCCGGTGAGTGCCTGAATCGTGAAGTCCATCGCCGGGTAACCAACGTAGGGGCCCGTACTGCCGAAGCCGCTGCCGGAGGCGAAGACGAGCCGCGGATTGCGCGCGTTGACGACGTCGTAGCCGATGCCGAGGCGCGCCATCACGCCGGCGGCGAAGTTTTCGACCAAGACATCGACGCGGTCGGCGAGTTGCAGCAGCAGCTCGCGACCGCGTTCGTGCTTCAAGTTGATCGTGATGCCGCGCTTGTTCGCGTTGAGCATGAGAAAGGGATAGCTGGCGCCTCCCGGCGAGCGATCCATTCGCCGGAGGACGTCGCCCTGCGGCGCTTCGACCTTGATGACCTCGGCGCCGTGGTGGGCCAGCAACAGCCCGCAGTACGGTCCATTGTAGATCTGGCCAAGTTCGAGCACGGTGATGCCGTTCAGCGGTGCCGGAGACGCAGACATGACCATGCGTCTAGCAAGCCGACGCGCAGGAAGAAACCGAGGCGGACAGTTGGTTGGTCACTTGCAGTAGCGCGGGCGCGGGTCGATACTCGCGCCAACGTCTCCGCGGAGGGTGTCGATGAAACTCTACAACGCAAACCTGAGCAACTTCGCTTCGAAGTGCCGACTCGCGATCTACGAAAAGAACGCGCCGGTCGAGATCGTGGCGATTCCCGGCGGCGATTTGAAATCGCCTGAGTATCTGAAGATCTATCCGCTTGGCAAAACGCCCGCGCTCCAGGTTGACGGTCAGGTGATCGGCGAGTCGGAGGTAATCGTCGAGTATCTCGAAGAGAAGTTCCCCGAGAAGCCGCTCCTCCCGAAGAGCGCCGAGGCCCGCGCCAAATCGCGCGGCATCGCCCGCTTTCACGATCTCTATTTGGAACCGCCGATTCGCGCGCTGTTTCCGCAGGTGTCCGCGAAGGAGAAGGACCAGAAATTCATCGCCGACAAACTGGCCGAGATCAAGACACGATTCGATCAGCTGGAATCAATGCTGTCGCCCGGGCCATACGCGCTCGGCAACGAGTTCACCCTCGCCGACTGCGCGCTGATCCCGACGATGTTCTTTGCCAACCTGCTGCTGCCCATGCTGGGCGGCCCGTCGCCGACCGACGGGCGTCCGAAGCTGGCGGCGTGGTGGGCGAAGGTGCAGGAACGCCCGACCGTGCAGAAAGTCCTCGGTGAACAGCAGCAAGCGTTGATGGAGATGCAGCAGCGTAGATAGGTGCCGTGGATCTGGACGCGTGCGCATGCGCGCGATGGTCCTGAAGAAGCCGGCGCCGATCGACTCCTCGCCGTTGCAGCTCGTCGAACGGCCCGTGCCCGATCCCGAACCCGGCCAGATTCGCGTGCGGGTGCGGATCTGCGGCATTTGCCGGACTGATCTGCACGTGGTGGAAGGCGAGCTGCCGCCGCAGCGGGTCGAGATCGTGCCCGGTCATCAGGTCGTCGGTACAGTTGAGGCACTCGGCGCGAACTGCTCGCGTTTCGGGGTGGGCACGCGCGTCGGCATCGCGTGGCTCGGATCGACATGCGGCACCTGCGCGCGCTGCCGCGCCGGCAAGGAGAACCTGTGCGAGCATGCGCGGTTCACGGGGTACCATCGGGACGGCGGGTTTGCCGATTGTGCGGTGGTCCGCGAGGACTTTGCGTACGCGCTGCCGGCCGCGATCGGCGACGCCGAGGCGTCACCGCTGTTGTGTGCGGGCATCATTGGTTATCGCGCGTTGCGACGTGCCGAGATCACTCCGGGTTGTCGACTTGGACTCTACGGCTTCGGCGCCTCGGCACACATTGCGATCCAGGTCGCGCTGCATCTCGGTTGCCGTGTCTACGTCATGACGCGCGACCAGCGCCACCAACGGCTGGCGGCGGAATTGGGTGCCGAGTGGACAGGCGGCGCGGACGCCCGGCCGCCGGTGAAACTCGACAGCGCCGTGTTGTTCGCACCTGCGGGCGAATTGGTGCTGCCGGCCCTGGAGGCGCTCGATGCCGGCGGCACGCTGGCGCTGGCCGGAATCTATCTGAGCGACATCCCGACGCTTCAATACGATCGCTATCTCTTTCACGAAAGGACCCTTCGCAGCGTCACGGCGAACACGCGTGCCGACGGCGAGGAGCTACTGCGGATCGCCGGCGAGATTCCGATTCGACCGCGCACCGAGTGCTTTCCGCTGGAGCAGGCGAATGAGGCGCTGCGTCGCTTGAAGCACGACGCGATCGCCGGCGCCGGGGTGTTACGCGTCAGCGCCTGACCGACTTCGTGGCGTCCGAGTACTTTGGTATAGCTCGCGAGCCACGAGCGGCTTCAACTGCGATCTAGGAGGTGCAGCATGGGTTACGAATTCATCACGTACACGAAAGAGGGACGGCTCGCCCGCATCACGATCAATCGGCCGGAGGTCATGAACGCCCTCCATCCGCCGGCGAATCAAGAACTGTCGGCGGCGTTCGATGACTTCGACGCCGATCCGGAATGCTGGGTGGCGATTTTGACCGGTGCGGGCGACAAAGCCTTCTCCGCAGGCAACGATCTGAAGTATTCGGCACAACATGGCATGGGCGCGGTGGCAACTGGAAAGGGTGGATTCGGTGGGATCACGGCGCGCTTCGATCTGTTCAAGCCGGTGATCGCGGCGGTCAACGGCTTTGCGCTCGGCGGTGGGTTCGAGATCGCGATGGCGTGCGACGTCATCGTCGCAGCCGACCACGCGCGCTTTGGGTTGCCCGAGCCGAAGGTCGGATTGGCCGCGCTCGCCGGCGGGATGCAGCGGTTGCCGCGCTACATTCCGCCGAAGATCGCAATGGGACTGATGCTCACCGGTAAACACATCATGGCCGATGAAGCCCATCGCCTGGGCATCGTCAACGAGGTCGTGCCCGCGAAGGATTTGGCCGCGGCGGCCGATCGCTGGGCGAACGAGATTCTCGACTGCTCGCCGATTTCGGTGCGGCTGACCAAGCAAGTCGCCACCCTGAGTCAAGGCCTGCCGCTCGAGGACTCGATGAAGCAGCACTACCCGCTAGTGGGTGCGCTCTTTGGATCCGAAGACATGATGGAAGGCGTGATGGCGTTTGCGCAAAAGCGCAAGCCGCAGTGGAAAGGAAAGTAGGCCCCGCCGATGCGAGAAGGCCCGGGCGATCGGCCCGGGCCTTCGGTGCGATGAGAGCGGGTGACCGGGATCGAACCGGCGACTTCAACCTTGGCAAGGTTGCGCTCTAGCCAGCTGAGCTACACCCGCACGCGACGGAATCTAGCTGAGCTCGCCGTTGCTGTCAAAATCGCCGCGTTCGAATTTCGTGCGCGGCGCAACGTCGATAAGTCCATGAATCGTATCGCGAAGCATCAATTGCCCAAGGAGCGAGTTGCGACTCGACTGCGTCGGATGGGTTTGGCGGTCCGATGCGGGAATCCGGCGCTCGGCCACGACTTGCTCGTTGACGGGCACATCCGCGTCAGCCTACGGGTCGCGTTCCCGAGCAAGCGCCGGCATGTCGTAACGGTTGCCGGCCGCTCGTACCAGTATCGGTATCACAGTTGGCACTTCAACTTTCATCACCACGGTGAGATGCGCGAACGCTATGCCGACTTTCTCGTTTGCATCGCGGTTCCGACGCACCGCAGTGCACGCGGCGAGATCTTCGTCATCCCGTGGGAGCACGTGGCCGGGAAGACCTTCTCGCTGCATGCGGGACGGCGCGCCTATGCCGGACAATATGCGCGGTTTCGCGATGCCTGGTCGCTGGTGAGTGACGCCGCTCGGCGCGCAAGTCACGAGTGGCCCGCGGTTGCGTAGCGAGCGGCCGCCGCTCAATCTGAATCGGTTGCTTCCGGCTGCTCCGGCTCGTCGACTTGAATCACGGAATCCTTGCTGGTTTGCCGCCCGTCGGCGAACGTCACGGTGACGTGGGCAGTATATTGGCCCGCTTGCGTGTACGTGTGAGTTGTCGCTTGCCCGTGAACGGGTGGAGTAGCGTCGTCGAACGTCCACTCGCAATTGTGCTCCTCAATCGCATCGGCTGTGGCGACCCGGAAGCGGACGGTGAGCGGCGCGCGACCGATGTCGGGATCGGCCTCGATGTCGATCTCCGGAATCGGCGCCGTCGGCGTGGCGGAATCTCGGGGCGTGGGTTCGGGAGCATCACCCGCGGCATCCTTCTCGGGACGCTCGAAGGTCGATGCCGCCGGCGCAGTTCGTCCGAAGCGCTGTGCCGCGGTTGGAAGGGTGAGACGGAGCGGTGACGGTGGACGTTGCGAGCTGGGCCGCGCGGCCTCTTCGCGATCCGCGTTGGTCTCGCCGCAGCTCGTAAATTGGCAACCAGCCAGTCCGACCGCGAGGAGTGCGCTGACGATTCGCGACATCGAGGTAGGCATCTCTGCGATTGTTTAGTGGCACAGCACCGGCGCTGTCAATTTCGAGTGAGCCGGCGGCGGCGCGGTTGCCTTGCCCGCGCCACCCCTGCGTCGTATAGTGCCGCGGCTTTTAGCACTTCGAGACAGGAGAGTGTTCGACATGAGTTCGATGCACGGCGGCCGCCTGGTGGCCAAGGCTCTCAAAGCCGAGGGCGTCTCCTTTGTCTTCACCCTCTGCGGCGGCCACGTGATGCCGATCTACGACGGCTGCATCGACGAAGGCATCGGCGTGATCGACGTGCGTCACGAGCAAACCGCCGCCCATGCGGCCGACGGGTGGGCGCGCGTCACCGGTCAGCCGGGTGTGGCGATCGTGACCGCCGGGCCCGGTCTGACCGACGCGGTTACCGGAGTCGCGAGCGCGCACCGGGCCAACGTGCCGATGGTGATCTTCGGCGGCCAAGGGCCGCGCCCGTTTGCCGATATGGGTTCGCTGCAGGACATGAACCACGTCGAACTGATGCGGCCGATCACCAAGTGGGCCGTGTCGGTCCCGGAGGGTCGGCGCCTCGCGGAGTATGTGGCCACCGCGTTTCGGATCGCCACCACCGGTCTGCCTGGGCCCGTCTTCCTGGAGATGCCGATCGACCAGCTGTTCAACGTGTTCGAAGAAGAGAAGTGCGTATTCCCGACCCAATACCGCAGCGAGGCCGGCATCGCGGGCGATCCGCGCTTCATTGAGCGCGCATTCGAACTGCTCAAGAAGGCGCAGCGTCCGGTCGCACTGGTCGGCACGCAGTTGCGTTGGTCGCGTCGCCGCGGAGCCTATCGACCATTCGTAGAGACCTTCGGCTTGCCGGTGTACGTCAACGGTCTCGGACGCGGCTCGTTGCCGCCCGATCATCCGAACTTTTTCTCGCAGACTCGCAAAGATGCCTTGAAGCAGGCCGACGTTGTGCTGATTTTCGGCACGCCCCTGGATTTTCGCTTGGGCTACGGGCGCGAGAGCCATTTCAATGCCGACGCGAAATTGATCCAAGTCGATCTCGACGGCGGCGAGATCGGCCGCAATCGGGCGATCGAAGTCGGCATCATCGGCGACACCGGGATCGTCATGGAACAACTCACCGCGCTCGCCAAGTCGGACGGCTACAGCGCCGCGCTAGTGCGACCGTGGCTCGACGCGATGCGGACGCGCGAATCCGAAAAGAGCGGGCGCATGCAAGGCGAACTCAACTCCGACAGCGTGCCGATCAATCCGTTGCGGGCGTGCAAGGAGATTGCTGACTCGCTCGGTCCGGACGCGATCTGCATCGGCGACGGCGGCGACTTTGTGGCCACGGCCGCGTCGGTCTTGCGTATTCATGAACAGGGACATTGGCTCGATCCCGGGCCGCTCGGGACACTCGGCGTCGGTCCGGGTTACGCGATGGCCGCGAAGCTGGCGAAACCCAAGAGTCCAGTGGTGATCATCTACGGCGACGGGTCGTTTGGGCTCCATGGGTTGGAATTCGAGGCGATGGTGCGGCAGAAGATCAACGTCGTGGGCGTGGTCGGCAACGACGCGGCGTGGCAGCAAATCCGGCGCGGTCAGGTACAACTCTACGGCGAAGAGCGCGCGGTGGCGACCAAGTTGGGGTTCGTGCACTACGAGAAGGTCGTCGAAGCGCTCGGCGGGCACGGCGAGTACGTCGAGCGGCCGCAGGACATCCGCCCGGCGATGGCGCGTGCGCTTGCTGCCGGCAAGCCGGCGTTGGTGAACATCAAGCTCGGGTCGAGCGATTTCCGCAAAGACGCCATCTCGATTTGATCGGGAGCACTCGCCGCGATGGATTCGGCGGATCGTGAATCATGACGGGCCCTCAGCCACCTGACCTCACCGCGGCGGCCATCGTTGTTGGCAATGAAATCCTCTCGGGCAAAGTGGTCGACACCAACGCGGCGTACCTCGCCCAAGAATTGCGCAAGTTGGGTGTCGCTCTGGAGCGCATCGTCGTCATCCCCGACGACGTCGAGATCATCGCCGCCACCGTCCGGATGTATCGTGACGCTTTCGACGTGGTGTTTACCTCCGGCGGCGTCGGGCCGACTCATGATGACGTGACCATCGAGGGAGTCGCGCGCGGCCTGGGTCGAGCGGTCGTTCGCAACGAGTTCCTCGTCGGGAAGATGCGCGAGTTCTTCGGCGACGCGCTCAATCCCGCGCGGTTGAAGATGACCGAGACTCCCGAGGGGGCGGAACTCATTTTCGGCGGTCAACTGAATTTCCCGACGATGTGCGTCGAGAACATTTACATCCTCCCCGGCATTCCGGAGCTGTTTCGCGATAAGTTCCACGCGATCATGCACCGCTTCGCGCGCGCGCCCTTCTTTCTGCGCGTGTTGTACACGCGCGAGATGGAAAGCACGCTGGCCGAATTTCTCGATCAAACGCTGGCGGAGTTTCCGCACCTGCAACTTGGCTCGTATCCAAAGCTCAACGATCCGGATTATCGCGTGCGGGTCACGCTGGAATCGAAGGACCGTGACTATGTCGACCGCGCGCTCAAGCATTTGGTGGGCTTGCTGTCGCCCGAATCGGTCGTTCGGACGGAGTAGCGACTGAGGACAATGACAACGGAGGAGGACGTATGATGCGGCGGATGATTGTGGGAATGGTGGCGGTGATGGTGATGCTCGGGGCCCGCCCGACGTGGGCCAAGACGGACGTGAACGAGAGCTACGGCAGCCAAGCGGGGTATGGAACGTTGGCGGCGGTCAGCAACTTGATCTACATGCCGCTGAAGCTGGTCTACGCTGCGGTCGGTGGCGTGACCGGCGCATTGGCCTGGATGGTGACCATAGGCAACACGGACGTTGCCGAGTCGGTCTGGGCTCCGTCGCTCGGCGGAACGTACGTGATCACGCCGGCGATGTTCCGCGGGGAAGAAGAGTTTCTCTTCAGTGGGCCGAGCCACGAGAAGAGCGAGAAGAATTGAGCCGGCGTTAGGGTGCCAATCGCATGCGGTTGTTGCGTCAGCGCGAGAGGAGAGAGCCATGAGCGGAAAGACCATTGGAGCGATCGTCGGCGTGGTGGTGTTGGCCGTGATCGGTTTCGTTGGATACAAGTACATGCAACTGCAGGCGGAGGCGAAGAAGTGGGCTGGTCCGCACAAGGAGATCGTCGAGGAATCGGTGAGCAAAGACGGGGCGGTGACCTCCACGCACTTCGTGTCGCTGATCGATGCGCCGATGGCCGCCGTGCAAAACGCACTCTGGACGCCGGAACGCAGCCAAGAGACGATCGAAAACATCACGTTGTCGAAGCTGCTCAAGTCGGAGGGGAATACCAAGTTGATCGAGATGAACGTGCGCGCCCTCAATCTGCCGTTGCAGTTTTACACCATGCAATTCACACTCGATGCCGACCAGCATCGGATCAGCTTCAAGACGGTCGAATCGCAAGCGCAAGATCTCGAAGGCGTGTACCAACTCGAAGCATCACCCGACGGCAAGAGCACGCGCATCGACTACAACTCGAAGTCGCGCGACAAGATCGCGCTGCCGTTCCCGCAATCGGTGGTGGATAGCGCCAATCGAGAGATCTTCGTCAACACCATGCGTGGGGTGAAGAAGATCGCGCAGCAACCGAATCCGGCGGGCTGATCGTCCAACGCGCAGCCCGGTGCAGCGCCCTATTGCCCGGGCGCCGCACCGAAAGAGCCTACGCCCAGGTGCGGTCCCAACCGCCGACGTACCGGGATTCGGGGCGGATCAATTGATCTTGATCGAGCTGCTCGATCACGTGCGCGGTCCATCCTCCGGCTCGGGCAAGCGCGAAGGTCGGGGTGAACAGCTCCGTCGGTAATCCCACGCCGTGCAGCAGCATGGCGGTGTAGAACTCGACGTTGGTTTCGAGCCGTCGCCCCGGCTTCAGCTTCCCGAGCGTATGAACGACGACCCCTTCGATCGCGCGCACGTCGTCGTAGAGTGCCCGATCGCGATGGTCGACGAACAAGTCGCGCGCGGCCTCGCCGAGGACGTCGGCACGTGGGTCACGGACCTTGTACACCCGGTGGCCGAATCCCATCACGCGGTCGCCATGGGTGAGCGTCTCTCGCACCCAAGCCCCGGCTTCCTCGGCGAGGCTGCGGCCTGATGCCGCCGCCCGCCGGCGGATCTCGAACACCATGTCGAGCGCCGGCCCGGGCGCGCCGCCGTGGAGCGGGCCCTTGAGTGCGCCCACTGCTCCCACCAAAGCCGAAATGAGATCCGATCGGGTGCTGGCGATCACCCGTGCCGTGAACGTCGACGCGTTCATGCCGTGATCGACGACCGTGTTGAAGTAAGTCTCGAGTGCGCGCGTGGAGTTCGGCGAGGGTGTATCGCCGCTCAGCATATACAAGTAGTTGGCGACGTGTCCGAGGTCGCCGCGCGGAGTGAGGGGGGCACGGCCCTCGCAGAGTCGAGCATAGGCGGCGGCCAGCGTCGGGAACGTCGCGACTGCGCGGACCGCGCGGGCGAGGTTTGCGGAACGCGACGGATCATCCGGTGCCGGATCGCTCAGTGACAGGGTGGCGGCACTCATGCGCAGCGCATCCATGGCTGGAAGCGAACGGGCGGCTGCGGCGCGAAGCAGTGGCAGAGCCGCGTCCGGCATTGCTCGGGACGCGGCCAGGTCACGACGGAGATGCGTCGATTCGTCCGCCGTCGGAACCCGATCGTGCCACAACAGGAACAGGACATCTTCAAACGCGGCGTGCGGCGCCAGCGTCTCGACCGGGAAGCCGCCGATGACCAGGACCCCGCGCTCCCCGTCGACATGACTGAGGCGCGTCTCGGTCGCGATCACGCCTTTGAGTCCGCGTGCAACTTCATGATCGGGGTGTGCACGCTTTGGTTCACGCCGGCCTCGTGCGGGGCGTGGCGATGGTGCGGATCGTCCGGCGGCGCTCGCGCTGTGTGGCATGTGCAATCTCCTCCTCCGTGGTACTGCCGTCCCTTTAGGTCGACATTCGAGTAGTGTCAATGTGGATCATGTAATCAATATATGGATTTATAAATCAATATCGTGTACGCAAACGACAGCATGTCCGCGTACCTGTCAGCCGCGGAAGCGGCCGCCGAGTTGGGTGTGAACCTGCCAACGCTCTACGCGTATGTCAGCCGCGGTCTGATTCGCTCCGAGGCGGGCGGCGGCTCGCGGCGGCGACGCTATCTCGCGGAAGACATCTGGGTGCTGAAGCAGCGCAAGCAGCATCGCCGGGATCCGGGGAAAGCCGCACGAGAGGCGTTGCATTGGGGCCTCCCGGTGCTCGAATCGCGGCTCTCCGTGATTCACGACGGCCGGTTGTTCTATGCGGGTCGCGATGTGGTGACGCTGGCGCAGAGTTGCTCGATCGAGCAGGTGGCGGCGTTGCTGTGGATGGGCGATTTGCATGCACCGTTTCCCGATGACTACCTGGTGGTACCCGAGTGGAAGACTGTGGCGGGAGTCGCCGCCGCTCTGCCGCCGCTTGAAGGGTTGCAGTTGTTTCTGCCGGTGGCGGCCTCGCACGATCCATACGCGTACGACACGCGGCCGGCGGCCGTACAGCGTGCGGGTGCCCGCATCTTGCGACTGCTGGCTGCGGCTGTGGTCCGAACACGGCCAAGCCGGGACCCGATCGCGCGCGTGTTGCAGCGCCGTTGGGCGCCGGCGGACGCGGGAGTCGCACGGCTGCTGCAAGCCGCCTTGGTGTTGTACGCGGACAACGGGCTGAACCCGTCGAGCTTCACCGCGCGCTGCGTGGCCTCGGCGGGTTCCACCCCGTACGCACTGGTGGCCGCGGGGCTTGCGGCGCTGCAGGGATCCAAGCACGGAGGCGCCTGCGAACGCGCCCAAGGGTTGCTGGATGAGGTGCGTGAAGCACGCGGCGCGCAGCGCGCGGTGATGGCTCGCATGCGGCGGGGCGAGGCCGTTCCCGGCTTCGGTCACCCGCTGTATCCCGAGGGTGATCCGCGCGGCGCGTATTTGATGCAGTTGGTTGCGGAGGCCAGGCCGAAGTCGCCCGAGGTCAAGCTGGCGCTGGCGCTGACGGCCGCCGTCCGCGAGCTCATGGACGACCATCCAACGGTCGATTTCGGAGTCGTGACGCTCTGCCGCGCCCTGGATCTGCCGTCGGCGGCGGCACTGTCCTTGTTGGGCGTCGGTCGCGTCGTCGGCTGGATCGCTCACGGCCTTGAGCAGTACCAGGAAGGCCGCGAGATTCGGCCGCGGGCACGCTACGCCGGCGACTTGCCGCGCGGCGAGCGCCGCTGAGCCGGGCGATCACTGTGACTCCGTCGCCGCTGTTGTACCTCCATCCGGTTGTCGCGCTACTGGCAGTGGTGGCGTTGGCGTACGTCGGGCAACTTGGTTTCCGCAGTCGCCGGGTGCGACGCGGCGGCGCGGCCATGTTACAGCGGCACGCCAAAGTCACCCCCTACGTCTACGCGTTGGTGATGATCAACTGGATCCTCGGAAGCGCATCGGTGTGGTGGGGGCGCAGTGACCTCGATTTCGCAGAGAGTGGGCACTTTCGAGTCGGCTGCTATGTGGCCATCGTGTTGACCGCCACAATGTTGCTGTCGCGCTGGATCGACCGCATCGCCAACGCCCGCATCATCCACCCATTGCTGGGCGCGCTCGCGGTGCTGTTGGCCGGGTTCCAGGTGTTTCTCGGGCTTCAGATCATGCCCAAGTAGCACCCCGCGACAACCGCCCGCTGCCACGTTGCCACAACGCGTCCGGTCGCACCATTTCCGTACCGAGGTGACGTTGGGCAGTCACGCTTTTCCCGGATTTGCGGCTCGGCAAGCGCATCGCACAGCCACTCACCGGATGGCAAGGCGCATGCTTGGTGACCCGAATGGCTCGGAACGCAATAGAGGCCCAGTCAGCGTCCAGACCGGCGAGGCTGAGGAGGAATGTATGGCCCGGCAGAAAACCGTTCTCGTGACCGATGACGATGCGGCGTTGCGGACTGTTACCGCGACCCTGATCGAGTCGCGCGGTCATCGGGTGATTACCGCCGAGAGCGGTCAACACGCGATCGACGTGTTCAAATCGGGTACCCCGATCGATCTGTTGGTCCTCGATATCATGATGCCCGGTATGAACGGACTCCAGACGATGGCGAAGTTGCAAGAGACTGGGTTCGGCGATGTCCCAGTGGTCATGCTGACCGCGCAATCGTCGGACGACGACATCATCGAGGGCTATCGCGCCGGCGCCGGCTACTACCTCACCAAGCCATTCAAGCCGGTCGCGTTGCTCAACATCGTCGACTACCTGATCGGCGATCTGTCAGCCGCACAACGAGAAGAACTCGCCCTCCGGTTATAAGGCGGGGCCGCGATCGCCCGCCCGCGCCAGGGCGTGAGCGAGTCGACTTCGCATCCGCCAGAGAAAAAACCCGCTGTGCGTTCTCGCCGCTGCAAGCCGCAGGGCGGCCCCGGGGACGTGTCCGACCGGGCTACCGACGGCGTTCGCGCTGGTGTGGATGTTGAAGGAAGACCACGCGATCGGATGACTCGGGCGAGGCAAAAACGTTCATCATCGCCGTTGGCAGCGATAGGTTCGACAGCGCCGATGCGGGTGACGGGAGAAGATCTGTCGTTCTGGTGGTTGGATTCGCCCATGCAACCCACCACCATGGCGATGCTGATGATCTTGGATCGGGTGCCGGATGAAACCCAGTTGCAGGCTGCCTTCGCCCGGGCCGTAGCCGCGGTGCCACGCCTCGCGCAGCGGGTTGCCGAGACGCCGCTCGATATTGCCTTGCCGCATTGGGAGAACGATCCGACGTTCGATCTCGCCTATCACGTCCGCCGACATACGCTGTCACGGACTCGCGATATGGACGAATTGTTCCGCGAAATCGCTCCGGTTTACGAATCGCCGTTCGATCGCTCGCGCCCGCTGTGGGAAGCGCGCGTGTACGATGGGCTGCAAACGGGTGGGCGCTCGGCCTTGTTCTTCAAACTCCACCACGCGGTCGCCGACGGCGTGGGTGCCAACGCGATCTTCGCTGCCATGACGGATGACGTCCGCGAGACGATCACGGGGCGCGACTCTCGGATGTCCCCGCCGATCAAGGGGACATGGCCGGAGCCGCCCGCGCTGGCGACGCAGCTTGTCGACGCCGTGCGCGACCGAATGGACTTGGTCGCGGCGCAAGTGAGCACGGTTGCGGGTGTGGTGGCCGAAACCGTGCAACACCCGGAACGGCTTGGGAGTGCGTTGCAGATCATGCGTTCAATCGTCGAAACGGTGCGGTTCGACAGCCATTCACCGCTCAAGCGGAAGTCCGGTCGAGCGCGACGCTTGACCGGGACCGACCTGCCGTTTGCGGCCGTCCGGGCGGCACGCCGGGCGTTAGGCGGCTCGATGATTGATGTGATCCTGACGATCGTGGCCCGCGCGATCGGTACCTGGTACGCGAAGCACCGCGTCACCGGCGTGCGGGAGTTGATGACGTTGGTGCCGGTCAACCTGCGGAAGCCGGAAGAATGGGCGCAGAAGGCCCACATCGGCAACGTCGCGACCGGCATCTTGGTGCCCATTCCGATCCGCTCGCGTCGCATGTTGGCGATGTATCGCGAGATTCACAAGCGCATGGAGGCGAAGAAGGCCGATCCGCTGTCGACGCTGTCACCGGTGATTGCAGAATTGCTGAGCATGATGCCGCGCGGCTTGGTGACCTGGATGGCGGAGGCCAGTTTTGGAAGCGTCGACCTTATTGTCACCAACGTCCCGGGCATTCTGACGCCGCGCTATCTCGCCGACGCTGAGATCGAAGCTGCGTATCCGTTCGCACCGGTCGCAGTGAAGAGCCCGGTGAGTGTAGCGCTGTACGGGTACCGCGATCGGCTGTTCGTCGGACTCACTTCTGATGAAACCGCGATGCCGGATGTCGACACCTTCGGACAGATGATCCGAGAAGCATTC
>Ga0335069_10009013_pt1 | contig 14233 bp, 17 predicted proteins | sample Lox_Sample_11_FD_206714 | JGI IMG/M metagenome (GOLD analysis project Ga0335069, IMG submission 206714) | Soil microbial communities from Loxahatchee National Wildlife Refuge, Florida, United States - Lox_Sample_1.1 | ecosystem: Environmental > Terrestrial > Soil > Wetlands | place: USA... | reverse complement strand
GCGGTTTTCGCCATCTGCGGGCCGCAAACGAGGAACTTCGGCGTGCGACGATCGGGCAAACCGCGGTCGGTTTGCAGTGTCTCGAACAGAATCTCCGCTTGCCGATACGATTCGGGCGTCAGCGGAGCCGTGCCGAGCGAGTTGGAGAACGTCAGACCTGTGATCGACGTAACGCCGGTTCCCGTGTTGATGGGACCGAGCGGATGCGCTCCATTACAGAGCGGCAGACCGTCCGACCCAGGGACCAGCGGGTTGAACGACAGGTTGACCGTGTTCCAGATGGTGATGTCCTGCGTGTACCGCTCGCTGTTCGCAAGCATCCGCGGGAGCATCCCCATGAAGTTGTAGGGGTCCTCGAGTTCGCCTTCCTCGGTAACGTAGCTCGAAAGCCCGTAGGTCGAGTAGGTGAACGTCGCGGGGATGAGTTCCTGTGGCGAATCCACACGGAACCCGCCGCCTTCGGTTCGGCCGGCGAACAGCCCGAGTTCGGCGATTTGTCCGATGGTCGCAATCGACCGCTTCGGGTCGGTGTTGAAGGTGTTGAACAGGCGCGGATACTGCTTGGGGATGGTCGTGCTCGCGTTGATGTACGCGAACTCCATCGCCATGACTTGCGCCTTTTGAGAGGTGCGGGTTGAGATTACGCCAGTCGCCACGTCAGATTACCCCACTCGTGAAGTTGACGAGGACGCGGGCTCCGGTTTCACCGTAGCCTCCAACGTCGTCGGTACTGGCATATGCGCCTGCACCCGTAACCTTTCCGATGATCGTGCCGATGGCCGTCGCGCCGGTATCGGCAATGAACCATCCACTCGATGTATCGAGCGTCAGGCCGAACGAAGAACCGATGAGCGACGGATACCATGCTTGTTTGAGGCTCATCTCGACCGGAGCGTTGTTCGCAACGCTGGCAACGAACCCGTACTGCGCTTCAGGAGATGAGCCGAGCGCCGGAGGATTCGACCAAATTCCGAGCGTCTGGTTGTATCCGCCTGCGGCAGACGACCCGCCGATTCCCAGCGCGTACACCGCACCGGAGTCGGCAATCGCGATTCCGACGATGCTTGCGTTGTCATTGCTGGCCGACTGATTCACGCCGATGTTGTTCGTCAGCGGATAAGCAAACGTGTACGTGCTTCCGGTAGCCGTAGTCGTTCGAGACGCTTGCTGCAACGCCGTGCCGCCGGGATACACCCCGACGTAGGCGGCGAAGTGGTCGGCACCAGAGGGTTCTCCGGTCGCCGAAACGCTGATGATCGGCAGCAAACCGGCCGGACAGTTGATGACGAACTGTTGGCTCGTCAGCGATTCGGTTCCCGATGCCGTGTACGTCAGCACACAGTAGTAGGTGAACGGAATCGCCGGAGCGCCAGTCGCCGTTGCCGTCACCGTGACCACGCCTTGCGTGATAGACGATGAGGACGTAACGATCTGGAACGGCGTTGGGCTGCTCCCAAGCGAAGGACCGGCCGCTGTTGCCAGTGAGCCGGTCGGATTCGGATTGGTGATGCTTCCCGTCGTTTTGATGGTGAGGAACGAGCCCTCACGCCAGGCTGCTCCCTGTGCAGGGAGATAGAACTTCGGATTCGGACTGTCGATGCCAGGAATCCCTTGAAGTTCTGGAGAGCGATACGGCAGTGTGGGAATGGTCGTCTAGCCTCCGACACGACTGGTCATTGGCGACACCATAACACCGAACGTCAAGCGGTGCAAGAGGCTCTTTTTGCACCGTACATTCGAGGCTTTACACGCTATTGCGCGTTACGTTCGATTAACCACCTCGTCGGACTTCGCTTGGACCATCGACTTTCGTGACGGTCTTGTTCTCGATGTGCGTCGTAACGGGACCGGCATCGGTCATAACCGACGGAGACGAACTAATCGTTTGAGCGACGTTCATCACGCGCTGGATCGCCATATCGTCCCAGCCCTTATACTTCTGGTACGACAGGCGAGCATCGAGGATTTCGGCGAGAATCATCGTGCCGCTCGTCACGTAGACGTTGTTCGGCGTAGCGTACTCCTCGAAAATGGCGATCGGGCTCTTGGGGTCCACCTCCGCCGTTTCGATGTAGCGAATCTTGCCCTGGCGGTGGAGCGCAGCGGTTTCCGCCGGACGCCGGTCGTCTTTGACCGCCGGGGTGCGAACGAGCCAAATGTAGCGCGGCGAATCGACTCCGCCGAAGTCGAACGGCGGCTTGGGCTCTTTGAGTAGGCTCGTCGTCTCGTCGTTCTCGTCGTGGAGAAAGTACCAGCGACCGCCGGAGCGCCGCCACAGACCGCCAGGATGGTCCATCATCGGGTGGGTCACGTCTCCCGGATACTTGAACGGCATCCCCGGCTGGATACGCACGGCGTTGCCATTCGGGAGCCGAGTCCATTCTTCGGGGTTCTGCCGGACCTGGTAGTCCAGCACAGCAGCGCGTTGAAGTGCCTCGCGCTGCGGGTCTACCATCCGCTCGAACGTCGCGCCCGTCTCGTTCGCGCCGAGTTTCGAGCGCGGGTGAACGGTGTCGTGGTCGGGGGTATCGCTCTCGGAGAGCGGCTTTTGGGTCTGGGGCACTAAGCGCTCCTTACGGGGATATGCCAGGTCGTCGCCTGGCGAATCTGCTTGCGCGTGAACTCGCGGTAGTCTTGGTCTAAAACCAGATGCGGATACCGAGAATCGGTTCGCTTGAATGTCGAAAACGCCCACGTTGTGGGCTCTCCTTCGCTTCCGTCCTCCAGAATTGGGAGGAACGTAACGAAAGCGCGGCGTTCAATTTGGTCCCGATATCCCGCAATCGCTGGGAGGTAGCGGTACGGAATGGTCCACGTCAACCGAACACAGTCCCGGTGGACCCATTTGACTAGAGCAAACCCGTCCTCGAACTTGGGGAAGATGGTTGAGCCGCCTTCCGCACAACGGCGGTGAGTGTCTACCATGAGCCGCGAGAAATCGACCACCCATTCGGGAGGCGTCGAGCCATCGAGCATGACCGCAATCGGCTTCGGGTCAGCCAGCGCGACAATCTGCGTTGCCGCCACTGCTGTGACCGCCGCTCCGAGAAACGCTGCTCGCCGCATCCCTATTCCTTACTCGCCGCTTCCAGCGCCGCTTTTTGCTCGGGAGTGAACTGGTACACAGCGTCCATCGCCGCTAACAACTGGTCCGTCTCAACGGTCACAGGTCCTTCAACCGGCGCAGGACCACTCGTCGTCGTCAATGTCGGCTCCGGCCGCGGCGGATTCTTCAGAATCTTCTCTTGAATGTCGGCTGTCGCCGCACGCCAGCGCATCTCGAGCTCCGAATCGCGTACCTGCGGCGTCATGTTCACCAACGGCCGCAGGTCTACACCCGCCAGCATCCGGTCGAACAGCGGCTCGATTTGCTCGTAGTACGGCTGACGCGCTTTGCGCGCTTTAAACAGTTCCACGAACGTCGAGCCCTGCGCTGCGATGATGGGCGCAGCGTCCTGAATCATCCGACGCCGGGAATACTCGGCTTCCTGCTGCGCGATGAAAGCGTTGGTCTGACCGGAGTTCAGCAGCGCCTGCTCGTTGACTTTCGCCTGCTGCTCGGGGGTCAGCGTCTCCCACCACGTTGCCGGCATCGCTGGCGCGGCTTGCGCCGACGTAGCCGAATCTTGACGAGAAGCAAGGCGATCGAACCCGGAGTTGATGGCCCCCACGATTTGGTCCCACGGAGGGGATTGCGTCAACGGGTCTTGCGTCTGCGGTGGCGGCTCGGGCGTTGGCGGAGTTGCCGCATCGAACAGGGTCGTGTCAGCCGTAATCTCGCTCATTCCAAATCCACCGTTTGGTCGCCCCTTCTATACGTTTTCAGGGTCGCTTCCGTAAAGCCGAGAAAGCCGTTCTCAGCAGTCACGTCCAGGTCGCCCTTTCCGTCCTGCTCAAACCGCTCGAGGATTGCCCGTAACTCGGCAACGGTCATTGGCCGACCCATTTACATCCCGGGAGAAGGGACTCCTGCTGGGCGAGCGGGTGGACCCCCACTTGCACCACCCGGCCCACCGGGCTTGCCTCCAGCCGCCTGCTGCGCCTGCATCTGCATCATCATCTGCTGCATCTGCTGCGCCTGCTCCGGCGTGCCGATAATCGCCTGAACCTCCTGCCAGCCATACGTCTCGATGAGCTTCTTCGCCAAGTAGTAAGCGTGCGGCTTGACCAGTTCCGGGAAGAACTGCATCAACACCTCAACGAGCGCAAGCGTGTCCTGACGCCGCGTGGTTGAATCGACCGGATCGGTCGCACCAGCCACCCCGATGATGTAGTCCTGCGCCATGACCTCGAGCGGCAGCGTGAAAACCTGCGGCCCCTGCGGCGTATCCACCATCGTCTGCGGGTCTTGCTGGAGGTACTGGCGGTTCAGCGAGTGGACGAAGTTGATGACCTGCATCGCCGGAACGCGGAACCACGTTGCGATGAGGTTCTGTCGCACGCCTCCGGCCGCTTGACGCTGCCGAATCTCCGTTGCGCTGCGACGACCGCCGCCTTGCGTTCCAAGCGACGGGTCCGACAGCCCGGTATACTCCTGGCCGTACTGCTTGATGAGCGCTTCGTTTTGATACGACAGCACCGATGGCGGCTGCGGACCGACGAAGCGTAACGTCGGGTCCGCTTCGGAGTTCGATTCCACCTCGATCATCTGACCGAGCCGCCACGTTCCCTTTTTGTCGAGCAGTTTCGACCCTTCTTTGACCGCACGCAACGGCTGCAACACCATCGACCACAGGTCGTTCATGTTATTCTGCTGCGCGTCGATTTCGGTTTGCACGCCCGCGAGCCGTTCGACAAGCGAGTAGCCCTCGAATCTGTCGGGCCGCGGGAAGGGCGATAACGGAAAGAAGGGGCGCTGGCCGGTAGCGTAATCGTAGGGCATCCAGCCGAGCAGACGCTGCCCGATATAGTCGATCCAGAAGATGTTCTCCTCGGGAATCCCATCCTGGTTCATATCGAAGTCGCGTGAGTGGATGCGCTTGGCCAATAGCGGTCCCCGGTTCTTGAAGAACGGCGACGACATACCGCCGCGGCCCTGCCCCGTCGTGCCCTGGTACGATGCCGTCTTGTCGTAATCGCCTTGCGGGTCCGACGAATAGGCGTTATTGCCGTTCTGCCAGTAGCGCAGCGCTCGTTCGACCTCTTTCGAGTCGAAGTACCCGGCACGCACCTTGCGGTCGAGTTGCACCTCGTACAGCCACTCGTTGCGCCATACGCCAGCCGCTTCTTCGATCGACTTTGCCCCAAAGGGAATCAGCCCGAACTCTTTGAGCGATATGGGGGTCATCTCGGCGTAATCGCGCACGAAAACGTCCGACTCGAATACGTCGTAGCCCCATTCCACTTCGTTGTTCTCGTTGAACCGCGGTGAGGGAATCTCCGTTCGCTTCCGTTGCCGGTGCCGGTTCCACAGCACCTCCAGCACGCAGGTACCGTCGCGTAGCGCAAGATGCAGCCACTGCACCATGCGCTGGAAGTATGACGAGCCATCGAGCCGCAGCCGTCGCAGTTCGGCGTTGTAGAACTTCTCGACCACGCTTGCGTACTGTGCGGCGGTCGGCGTGAGCCCGGTAACGAGAAAGAACGTCGGCTGAAAGACGAGTCCGACAACGTAAGCCAGTAGCGATTCTAACTGTGCAGCGGTAAACGGCAGCGTGATGTTCGATGAGTCAACGAACGGCTGGTCTTTTTGCGCCGTCACCATATCGTAGGTATCGGACCACGACTTCAGATTCGCGTTCAGCGCAGAGCGCGAAGTCTCCGACGCCAGCACCTGGGTGTAGAGGTCATTCGAGAGCGACGACCAGTTGTTCTCCGAGAGTTTTTTCGGCGCGTCGGTAATGAACCGAAGGCGAAAATCGGAGGGCTGAGGCGTTTCCGTTCCGGTGTGAACCGGAATCTCGGAAAGCGGCTTTTGCGGGATTTGCGGCGTTTGCGCTCCCGGCTGACCGCCCTGCGGCGGTGGGCCACCAGGCGGTGGAACAGCGCCAGGAAGCCCTCCGGGTGGAGGACCGCCTGCGGGACTAGGGGCCGGCGGCGGTGCCGCGAGCCCTTGCGTCGGCGCTCCGAATCCCAGAGCGGTTACTTCTTGGCCTTACGGCCTTTGAGAATGCCGCCGTGAACCTCCATCGGTCCCGTCGTTTTCATCCCGCCGATGTGCGGACGAGGCGGCTCGCCTGCGTGAGCGCCCTTCTTCATCGAGTTCTTCGGCTTCGAGTTCTTCATTAGACGCGTCTCCGATCGAGTAGAAATCATTGCCCCATCAGGGTCTTAAGGCCCCGCGGGTGGATCGTGTCTTTGCCTTCCTTCGTGCTCTTGCCCTGGGCCAGCATCTCCGGCAAGGTCGAAGCACTCTCGTGCCCGCCACCTCCACCTTGGTTCATCACGTTTCCGAGGTAGCCGCCTTTGGGCCGCGCTGAGAGCCGGACATCCTTCGTGACGGCATCGTCGGAGCCGACTTGGTACTTCTTCATGGGGCCACCTTATCATAAGCCGGGCGGCGAGTGCTACCAGGTCCCGCCCACTGACCCGTTCGCTCCTCCGGCTCGTTTCCCGCGTCCAAGTCGCTTCCGTCGAAGTCCAGCCCCTCGAGCTCGAACTCGCGCTTCTCTAACCGCTCGTCCACTTTTGCTGCCGTCAACTCGCGAGCCGACAGCACCATCTTGCGCTCGTATGCCTGCGCCATCGAAAACGCGTCGATCACGTCGTCGTGGTCGAGATACGGGTACTTGGTCAACTGGCGCACGAGCGCCAACGTCGTCCCGCGGGAGAAGAACACCCGCCCCTCCTTGAGCGGGTGCTCCAAGCGCTCGATTTGCGCCGCCTTCTTCGTGCGTCCTTTCGGAGCCAGCGCCGAGGAGGTAATCTTGCGACGGTCCAGGCGCGGGTCGAACGACACGACCTCGGCGTGCAGACCCTTGCGCTTCAACTTGTCCTCGAACATCGGTGCGGACAGGTCGGCGTTCTCGAGCGCGACGAGCGTTGGAGGAAACTGCTGCGCCACCTCGGTCATATACGCTAACCGCGGCGTCGGCAGCATCTTCAGTTCTTCCCCGAGCAGCACCCACCAGTTCGCATCCAAGTCGAATCCGACGACGACGAGCCCCGTGAAGTCGGAATGCTTCCCGACGGTCGGGGCTGGGTCCACGAGCATGACGACCTGAAGCGGAATGCGCCGGCCGAATCGCTTGATGAGTTCGGTACACGACGGGTCGAGTCGCAGTTCCGGCAGAACACCCGCCGCGAACTCCCCCTCGAAATACTGAATGTAGTTGAGGGTGAAGATGTCCTCACCCTCGGCGCGCCGCTTGTTGAGAATCCACGCAGCGAACATCTTGGAGTCCACGAGCGGGTCGCGACGGTACTCCTCGATTTTTGCCTCGGGGAGCACCTTCGGGAAGTTTAGCTCGCCGGTCGCTTCGTCTTTGTACGCACCGAGCACGAATCGGTCCCAAACGCGTTCGGCGTGCTTGCCCTTGGCAAGTTCGTCTTGAACCTTTTTGTCGTCCTCATCTTCGATCCAGGCGTACAGGTCGTTGTCGCCCCAGTTCGTTCCGACGACGAGAATGGAGCCCCAACCCATCATTACCGGGGTGAACGACGACACGAGGCGGCGAGCGGTTTCCATCTGGTCCGGCGACTCGAAGTTCAACTCGTGAACGAGGTCGTCCAGAATCACGAGGTCCAAGTGCGCCCCGGTTTTCGAGGTGTTGAGCCCAGTCGTACCGATCGTCGGTTCTCGGATACCGGCATCGCGTTTCGAGGACACGATTTCTTCGGTCGTCCAGGTCACGAAGTGCGAGCGCAGTTTCCCGAACGATGCGGTCAGTAGTTCGTTCTGTTCGATATGCGTCGTGATACCGCGCAGCGTTTCCTCGGCCATCTTTGTCGTCGCACGGCCAAGCATGATACGGATGCTGTGGTCGAGGAGGTACGCGTAGAGACAAAGCGCCGAGATGAGCGAGGTTTTATAGGTCAGTCGCGGGGTACGGAACATGCCATACCGCTTGAACCATATCTCGGGTATCTCGGAAATGCGTCCGGTACGCAAGCGCCATTCGGCAATCGTCGGCGTGTTGGGAAGCCGTGACTCCAGAAAGTCGCAAATCGGCTTATACGATTCCTCGTCAATGTCGGGGCACATTCCGCTGTATTTGGCAAACGTGAAAAAGTCGCGTAACAGAAAGTCTTTCTGCTGCGAGCGGCCCCACGCGATGACCGCACTAACGCCTTCCATCTAAGCGAGAACCGGGTCCTCGAGCGTGGCGAACGCCTTCTCCCATTCTACGACGCGCTGCGTCGAGAGGTGTTTAGCCAGTACGTTCAGTCGATTGCGGCGGCGAAGCGTTTCGCGCTCCTCTTTGCTGTCGATGAGTCGCAGCAGTCCGCGTTCCCACTCCTTGCGCCCTTCGGCGAGAATGACCACTTCCTCCGGCTGGTTACGACCGTATTCGAGATAGGGTCCGAATCGCGATGCGACCAGCGGAATCCCGAGCGCCCCGAACTCGACCAACTTGCACCACGACTTCGAGGCGTTGAATGCGAGTGGAGCGATCGGCGCAATCGCAATGTGTAGACGCTGCTGGGCAATGAGTTTCATAAACCCAAGCGACGGTGGGTTCTTGATGGAGCCTCCGCCCGTTCCTCCGGCATGACGCATCCGGGTACGAACGTCACTGGGAAACATATTACGCATATCGCCACCGATAAACACGAAGCGAACCTGCGGGCGCTCGCGCATCACCTTGGTAAGGGGTTCGACTATCGTTGAAAAATCAGGGATATGCGTATCGGACCCACCCCACCCGATGCGGATGGTTCCGTCCTCCTCCGGCTCTCCATCGGCAAGATACGGTGCGATGTCCTCCGGGTCGGCAGCGTTGTAGCAGACGTGGATGTTCGGGTTGAACTCCCGGTAGCGCTCGGCCAGCCGCGGCGTTGACACGATGAGCATCGACGCAAGGCGCATCTGCTGCTCGATCATTGCCAATCCGTAACTCCCATGCCGGTAGAACGGCTGGGAAGGATTACTCGGAGGAAGTGCGTGCAAGTCGTCGTCGATCTCAAAGACGACCTTCCCGCCAAATGAACGATGCGTGTTGATGCCGTTGAGAACGACCTCCAGCGCGTTGCGCTGCACAACCAGTATCTCGTCGCTGGATACCTCAACTTTCCCGTCGCTCATGCGGACTTGGTGCCCGCGTTCGGCCAGCGCCAAGAACGGCACGCGAATGCGCCAATAGAAGCAGCCCGTATACTCCGTGACTAAGATGCAGAACTTCACTTCAGTTTATGTGGGGTCACGTCTCCGAGTATCTTTGAGAACTCCGCTGCTCCGAAGTGGTCGCGCAGCATGTGCAAGAAGTGCTTGGCTTCTTCCAAGGTCGGAATCTTGTGCGTCTCGCCTTCGGACATCTTCCCCTGTGCGATGGCTTTCTGCATGGCGATCTTGTCGCGCCGCATATCGTCAGCTTGCTTCTCGCGAGACTGCAAGAGCAAGAACCGACTACTGCCCTCCATGATAACCTTCTGAAGCCCGACATCCCTCAGGGATTCGGGGTTTTCAGTTTCGTCGTACAGCCGCTCGAGGCGTCTGGACATACGACGAGCGATGCGCTCACGCGCAGCACGGTCGGAGCGATACTGCACTTGGTCAAGCAGCCACTGGACCGACGGGTCGTCGTACAGCGCTTGCGCACTGATGCGATGGATATGGTTTTTCAGGTGTTCGTCGGGTATCTCGGCAGCGGCAAGATACGCCTGCACGATGATGTCTGCCGTCAGGGGATGGTTCAGTTTCAGTAAGTCGATGGCGCAGACGAATCGCGCACCGAGCATGTTCCCTTGGTAGACGTGAACGAACTTCTCGCCGTCGTCAACGGTGATCGCCGACTCCCACCAGCGGTCGAATGTCTCTTGGCTCAGACCAAAGCGAAGGCCCCGTTCTGGAGCCTTCGGGTCACGATTCGTGGTCCGCTCGACCATCGCTGCTTCGACTAGGAGCGGCCCTTGTGGCGCGTTCCCTTTCGGGTTCACGAGCCCCCCAAGATGAATCTCGGGACGGCGTGGCTTCACGTTTCCGACTTTCACTTCTTGCCCTTCTTCCGTTTCGGTTTCGCCATCCCGGCGTTCTTCATGGCGATCGCGACGTTTTGCTTTTGGCGTTGCGCTCCGTGCGTTGCCTTGCGCGATGGAGCGGTCACGGGACCGTGCGCGAGTTCGTGCATCGTGTCGGCCATACGCTTCTTCTTCTTTTTGGCCGGTGCTTTCTTCGAGAGTTCGGGAGGTAGCGGCATCTACTTCACATCCTTCCAGCGCTTCTGCTCGGATTTTTGCGCGGCTTGCGTTGCGCTACGTCCAGTCAACCAGTCGGGGATACCGATGCGCGGCATCATCTTGCCGAACTTCGGTGCGCCGGTCAGGTCGATCCCGAGGTCTTTTGGCGCAGCCGCCTTTTTCGGTGCGGCTTTGGGAGCAGGCTTCGCAGCAGCTTTCTTAGGCGGGACGGCCTTCTTCGCCGGAGCTGGAGCCGCTTTCGCTGCCGGTTTCGGAGCAGGCGCTGGAGATGCAGCCACTGCTCGACGTGCCGGAGGGTCTTTCTTTGGAGGCGCTGCCGCCGCTTTCGGTTTTGCAGCAGCCTTCTTCACTGGCTTCGGCGCAAACTTATTCGCCCAGTCCATCGAACGGGACTTGCCCGGAGACGACGCCATGTTCGGGTCTTTGCCGCTGCGTCCGCTTGACGACTCTTTACTCGTCGGCTCGTACCCCTTGCGCTGCAACGCCTTGTACGTCGAGCCACCCTTGTTCTTCTCGGCATCGAGCCGTTGAGCGTGATAGTACCGCTTCTTGTAATCGCTCTCCGACTCGCCTTTGCGTTTGGCCGGAGCCCAGGACGGTTGCGCCATCGCCTCTCCTCTAGAGCGTCATTGGCCCGACTGTATCACGCAGCGGGTCGCCCGTCTACGCTTGGGACCACGGCAACCTGCGCCTGGTCGTATCCGTCCACCACCGCACCGATCGCCTTCTCCTCGATGAAGAACACCTCGCTGCCGTCGGCTCGGGTCGCATCGGTGTAGTTCAGCGGGCGGTAATGGACGACTTCTCCGGGGCGCACCTCGGTCACGTCCGGCCCGACCCGCAGCACCCGCCCGAGCACCGGGTACAGCGTCTCACGGTACTCGATGTAGAACCCCGACACGAAGCCGTCAGGCCGGAACGGCTCGATGAGTACGAGCGACCCCCGCGGCTCGAGGTCCGAGACGTTACTCGGCACCGTCACCCGCGCCGTCTCCAAACGCGAACGTCGGCGCGTCCTCTCCCGCAGCAGCAGGTTCATCCTTTACGGGCGGTTCCGGAACTTCGCGCTCCTGGAATACGGCATCCGGAATCGGCATCGGCGTCGAGCCGGACGGCAAGATGCCTTCGACTGGAACGCTCCGGCTCCCGACGCGCACGAACCCGCGCTCCGGCGGCGCAAACACTTCTTCCCGGTCGGAGGTGTACGTCGTGCGCGCCTCGTTCCCGAACGGCACCTCAGCCGGAACGTATTCCGGGAGCACCGGCCGGGTAAACACCCGGTCCTGGAGCGGTGCAGGCGGGAAGCGGTTGCCGAGCGGGTCGATCGCGTGCGGCGGCGGCTTCCCATACGGGAAATCGCCCATCGACCCGGCGATGAACGGCGATGACCCATCCTCAACAGGTGCAAACCGCGAGAAATACTTGTAGCCGTGCTCGAGACACGCCCGTAAGACGACCTGCAACTCCTCGTTGTGGCGCTCGGCGAGCATCAGGAACGCTTCTTTGCGGTCGAGCGGCACCTTGATGATGACCCGCTGGACGGCTCCGGCTCGGCGGCGGTTCTCCGCTTCGAGCTCGTTGACCAACTGAATCCGCCGACGTAAATCCGGCGGACGAGGAGACACCTTCCCCGCCGGTTTCCCGTTCTTGTGGGCCGGCTCAGGAGGTGGCGGGGTCTTGCGCGGTCTTGCCATCGGGCCTTGCTCCATACTGCTCGTCGGGAATGCCGTGCTCGCGCCGTCGCGCAGCCGCATCGGCTCGCAACTCCTCCACGCGCCGCTCGTTCTCGCGCTCCATCATCTCGACCGGACCTACGGCACCCGTATCCATCCCGAGCATGTACGCCTGCGCGGCGCTCCCCCAACCCGTCGGCGGAGCCGGGGGCGGCTCAGGCATCGGGTCGGGCTCCTCCGGTGGTGTCTGCGCTCCGATCGGCGTCATCGGCGGGACCACATCAGCCATCGTGATCGGTTTTTCGATGACGATGGGCGGAATGGCCGGGTCGGCAGCGGGAGGCTGCTCGGCAACGGGGTTCACCGTCTGCGGTTCTCCCGCATCGGCGAACTGGTACAACGGCCGGAAGCCCAAACTCGCCAAGTAGCCGACGAATCGCTCCGGAGTAGACGCCGCGGTGACGCCTTCCGGCAGGCATTCCCGGAACAGCGCCTGCTTGTAGTCGGTCGCTACGTCCAACCAGCCGTTGAGGATGTCCGAGATGAGGGTCGTAAGGTGAACTCGGCGCTGGAAGGCGTGCAGTTTGAGGAGTTCTGCGCTGACGAAATCGAGCCGAACGCTCGAGATGTACCGGGCGGCACGCGTTTCCCCCGGATGGCGCTTGAACTTGCCGCCGACACGGGCGAGTCTCCCCTGTTCGATATGCTCGCGAGCGGCTTTTGCCGCCTCAAAGACGTGCTTATCGGTGATTTTGACGGCGTTGAGGCTCGGACGCTTCGGTTTTCGGCCTTTTGCCGGCGGAGCGGTAGCCGGATGCCCCGTGAAGGGCTGCTGCCCTTCGTCCACCGGCACGCTCAACGATTTTTCCCCGAACGGCCTCAAGTTTTTCCACTTCGGTTTCGGAGCGGGGCCTCTCTTTTTGGGGCGGCCGCCGTAGTTGCGGTGGTACGTTCCGTCAAACGTGACTCCTCGCGTGCTCCAGTGAGACACGAGGGCAGGGTATCACGCCCTCAGATGTACGTCAACGCCGGGTCGGCATCTGTTGCTCGGCTTGTTTTTGGAGCGAGCAGCCCTTGATGGGGATCGCAATCGCGAGTGCTGCGCCGAGGCTGGCGAACAGGAAGTCCACGAATCGCTCTCGGGTCACGAGACTTCGGTGAATAGGAGTGTGGGCCGGGACACGTAGTCGGAGACGATACCGTAACGGGTCCCCGTAATCCGACAGCCATAAAATCCTTGTCGCGGCGACCACCCCTGGATATGGACCGCATCGGTGTCCGGGGTCGTCTGCTCAATGTCGCATTCGGTAATCTCGAACATCCCCGTGAGCACGAGCGGCTTCGAGATGGTGTACCGCCCGCCTGGGAAAAAGAACGCGCACTTGTTCTCTCGGGCGCATTCGTCGATATACGCCTGGAGCCGGGGCGTGTCGTCGCGCTCCCAGAAATACCGACCCCGCAGCGTCGGGCGCTTCGGTTTCGCAGCAACGGGAATAGCCAGCGCTACGAGCGCGGCGGTCCCGCCTGTAAGCCACTGGATTCTGTTCATCGGTCCTCCAAAAACAGAGCGGCCGGGGGAGGAGTGAACCCGACCCCGACCGCCTGCGCCCTTACTTCCCGCGTCAGGAAGGTTTTCCGTCTCATGCGTCCTGTCCCGTTTATACGCCTGGGTCGCCCCTCGGCGCTAGAGGCAAAACGCACACACCTTGACGGGCGGCTTGCCGCGGCGTATTCTCGGTGGACAGCACTCTAGGTGCGACCCCTAGAAACGCGAAGGCCCGACGCGATAAACGCCGGGGCCGCTCGCTGGGTCGCCCCGCACCAGGAACTGCGGTTTCCCGATGCACGCACAACCTACCACGGAAGCGACCCAGAGGTCAAACCCCCGTCCACAGGACGCGAGGGTTTTTTGTTGCTCGGAGCCGGGGTGCGGGGCGCTCCTGGCCCGCAAAAAGCGATTCTGCGTTCGATGCCGCAACGCTCACGAAGCGCAGCGCCGACGCGACCGACGCCTCACCCACCTGACGCTCCACATGGCCGCAGACCGATGACCATTCCAACCGAATGCGTCCGGTGCGGGCACTCCCTGGAACTCCACACCTCCCACGAATCGGGAGACGGCACGAAAATCGTCAGACGCTGCATCGCCTGCGTCAAAGAGCGCACCAAGTGCCCAGCCCACGAGCCCAAACCGTGAAGCGCTGCCCCTGGTGCGGGTCCAACCAAACCTCCGGCGGCTTGTGCTGCCGCTGCGGGAGAGACGC
>Ga0335069_10009012_pt1 | contig 14234 bp, 9 predicted proteins | sample Lox_Sample_11_FD_206714 | JGI IMG/M metagenome (GOLD analysis project Ga0335069, IMG submission 206714) | Soil microbial communities from Loxahatchee National Wildlife Refuge, Florida, United States - Lox_Sample_1.1 | ecosystem: Environmental > Terrestrial > Soil > Wetlands | place: USA: Florida... | reverse complement strand
GCTCCAGCGAGGGCGCCCCGGCGACAGAAAACGCAATTATCGCGGAAACCGTCGCTCCCGCGTAACGAGCAGCGCCCGGGAATCGCGGTACGATGACCCCCCCGACGGCCGGGAGGCTCGAGAATGGCGACTCGGATGACGATCACAGCGGATACGGCGGTCAATGCGGAAGCGTCGGGCACGGCGCGGCTCGACCAGGTGCTCGATCTCGTGGCCAAGCGCCTCGCGGGCGCGCAGCGCGACACGATCGGAACCTTCGTCGCGCGCTATTTCAGCCAGGTCGATCCCGAGGACCTCGACGAGCGATCGCCGGCGGACCTCTACGGCGCCGCGCTTTCGCACTGGAACTTCGCGCGCAAGAGGGAACCGGGGCAGGCGCGCGTCCGCGTGTTCAATCCCGCGATCGGCGACGGCTGGCAGTCGACGCACACGATCATCGAGATCGTCAACGACGATATGCCGTTCCTCGTCGATTCCGTGACGATGGAAGTGAACCGGCACGGCCTGACGCTGCACCTGATCATCCACCCGATCCTGTCCGTCGAGCGCAACGCGGACGGAACGCTCGCCGGCGTCGCGGCCGACGCGGCGCAGGAGGCGCGCCGCGAGTCGTTCATCCACGTCGAGGTCGATCACATCGTCGAAGCTGAGCGGCGCGAAGCGCTCGCCGCGTCCGTCGCGCGCGTGCTCACCGATGTCCGCCTCGCGGTGGCCGACTGGAAGCGGATGAAAGCGCAGCTCGCGAAGGTGGTCGAGGAGATCGAGGCGAATCCGCCGACGATACCGGCCGACGAACTCGCCGAGGGCAAGGCGTTCCTCGAATGGCTGGGCAACGAGCACTACACTTTCCTCGGCTACCGCTGCCACGATCTCGTCCAGGTCGACGGCCAGGACGCGCTGCGCATCGTCACCGGCTCTTCGCTCGGGATCATGCGCGAGATCCCGGGAAAGAACATGGCTGCGAGCTTCGCCGCGCTGCCGCCGGAGGTCCGCGCGCACGCACGCCGGCCCGAGCTCGTGATCGTCACGAAGGCGAACGCGCGCTCGACGGTCCACCGGCCCGGCTATCTCGACTACGTCGGCATCAAGCGCTTCGACGCGGCCGGCAGCGTCTGCGGCGAGCATCGCTTCCTCGGCCTCTACACGTCGACGGCGTACAGCGCGAAGCCCGCCGACATCCCGCTGCTGCGCCACAAGACGGCGAACGTCGTCGCCCGCGCCGGCCTTGCGCAGGGCGGTCACGCAGCGAAGGCGCTCCTGAACATTCTCGAGACCTACCCGCGGGACGAGCTGTTCCAGACGAGCGAGAATGACCTGCTGCGGACGGTGATGGGAATCCTGCATCTCGGCGACCGGCAGCGCTTCCGGCTCTTCGTCCGCCGCGACGTGTTCGACCGCTTCGTCGTGTGCATGATCTACGCTCCGCGCGAGAACTACACGACGGAGCTCCGCGAGAAATGGCAGGCGATCCTCCTCAAGGCGTTCAACGGGACGAGCTCCGAGTTCAACGTACAGCTCTCCGAATCGGCGCTGGCGCGCGTGATGGTGACCGTGCGCACCACGCCCGGGAAGATCCCGGCGTTCGACGTCCGCGAGCTCGAGGTGCGTCTCGCAACGGCCGCCCGCCGGTGGGACGACGACCTGCGCGCCGCGCTGATCGCCTCGATCGGAGAGGCCCGCGGCAACGTCCTCTTCCGCGAGTTCGCCGGGGCGCTGCCGGCGGCCTATCGCGACGAAGTCGCGGCGCGCGCCGCCGTGCCGGACCTCGAAATGATGTCCTGTCTCTCGGCCGAAAAGCCGCTCGGCATGGCGCTCTACCGCCCCCTCGAAGCCGAGCCGGGAACGCTGCGCTTCAAGCTCTTCCGCCTGGGTGGTGCGGTGACCCTGTCCGACAGCCTGCCGATGCTCGAGCGGATGGGATTGCGGGTGATCGACGAGCGACCGCATTGCGTGTCGCCACCCGAGCGACCGTCGGTTTGGCTCCACGATTTCGGAATCCAGTCGCCGCTGCTCGACGCCGACGCGCAGGCGCTGCAGGCGGTGTTCGAAGACGCGTTCGGCCGCATCTTCCGTGGCGAGGTCGAGAACGACGAGTTCAATCGGCTCGTGGTCGCCGCGCGCATTCCCGCTGCCGAGATCGTCATCCTGCGGGCGTACGCGAAATACATGCGGCAGATCGGGTTCCCGCTGTCGCAGTCGTTCATCGAAGCCACGCTCGCCGCGAACGCCGAGATCGCCCGCCTGCTGATCGAGCTCTTCAAGGTGCGCTTCGATCCCGCGCAGGCGGCGAAGGGCGATGCGCCGGCCGCCGAGCACCGCAAGGCGATCGAGAGCGCTCTCGATCAGGTGGAGAACCTGTCGGAGGACCGCGTGCTGCGGCAGTACCTGGCACTTATCCTCGCGACGACGCGGACCAACTTCTGGCGCCGTGATGCCGAAGCGCGCCGCCGCGCGTTCGTGTCGTTCAAGTTCGACCCGTCGAAAGTTCCCGGGCTTCCCGAGCCGCGCCCGATGTTCGAGATCTTCGTCTATTCGCCGCGCTTCGAAGGCGTCCACTTGCGCGGAGGAAGGGTGGCGCGCGGCGGCTTGCGCTGGTCGGAGCGCCGCGAGGACTTCCGCACCGAGATCCTCGGCCTCGTGAAGGCGCAGATGGTGAAGAACGTCGTCATCGTTCCGGTCGGATCGAAAGGCGGCTTCGTGTTGAAGCGTCCGCCGCCCGCGGCGGATCGCGACGCCTACCTCAAGGAAGGCGTCGCCTGCTACCAGGATTACCTGCGCGGGCTCCTCGACATCACCGACAATCGAGTCGGAGATCGCATCGTGCCGCCGCCTTCGGTGCGGCGCCACGATCCCGACGATCCGTACCTCGTCGTCGCCGCCGACAAGGGTACGGCGACCTTCTCCGACTACGCGAATGCGATCAGCAAGGAGTACGGGTTCTGGCTGGGCGACGCGTTCGCTTCCGGCGGCTCCGCCGGCTACGACCACAAGGCGATGGGCATCACCGCGCGCGGCGCGTGGGAGTCGACGAAGCGCCATTTCCGCGAGATGGGCCTCGACACGCAGACGACCGATTTCACGGTCGTCGGCATCGGCGACATGTCGGGGGACGTCTTCGGCAACGGCATGCTGCTCTCGAAGCACATCAAGCTTCTCGCGGCGTTCGATCACCGGCACATCTTCCTCGATCCGAACCCCGATCCGGCGGCTTCGTTCGCCGAGCGCGAGCGGATGTTCAGGCTGCCGCGCTCGTCGTGGGCGGACTACGATGCGTCGAAGATCTCCGCCGGGGGCGGAGTCCATCCGCGCAGCGCAAAGACAATTGCGATCTCGCCCGAAGTCAGGCAGGCGCTCGCGATCGACGGCGATTCGCTCGCGCCGCTGGATCTGATCCATGCGCTGCTCAAGGCGCCGGTCGACCTGATCTACAACGGAGGCATCGGCACCTACGTCAAGGCGACGGCGGAGACGCACCCGCAGGTCGGCGACCGGGCGAACGACGGGTTGCGCGTCAACGGCCGGAGACTCCATTGCAAGGTCTTCGTCGAAGGCGGCAATCTCGGCGCGACGCAGCGCGGGCGGATCGAATTCGCACAGGCGGGCGGGCGCATCTTCACGGACGCGATCGACAATTCGGCGGGCGTCGACACCTCCGATCACGAGGTCAACATCAAGATCCTGCTCGGGCTCGCCGTAGCCGACGGCGAGCTCACCGAGAAGCAGCGCAACGCGGTGCTCGCCGAGATGACCGACGACGTCGCCGCGCTGGTGTTGCGCGACAACTACTTCCAGACGCAGGTACTCTCCGTCACCGGGCGCATCGCGCCGCACCTGCTTGACGCCCAGCAGCGCTTCATCCAATTCCTCGAGAAATCCGAGCGCTTGAACCGCGCGATCGAGTTCCTGCCCTCCGACGACGAGCTCGCCGAGCGGCGGGCGGCGGGGCGGGGTCTCACCGCGCCCGAGCGCGCGGTGCTGTTCGCCTACGCGAAGATCTGGCTCTACGACGAGCTCGTCGCCTCAAAGCTTCCCGACGACGCCTGGGTTGCGAGCGCGCTCGGTCGGTATTTTCCGCACACGCTTTCCGAGCGCTACGCCAGCTACCTCGGGCGCCATCCGCTCAAGCGCGAGATCATCGCGACGCACGTGACGAACAGCATGCTGAACCGCGTCGGCAGCACGTTCGTGCATCGACTCTGCGAGACGACCGGGGCGCAGCCGCCCGAGGTCGTCCGCGCGTATCTCCTTTCCCGCGAGGTCTTCGGTTTCGTCTCGCTATGGAAGCAGATCGAAGCGCTCGACAACGATGTCGACGACGCGCTGCAAGCTGCGATGCTGATCGACATGAGCCGCGAGCTCGAGCGCGGCACGACGTGGTTCCTGCGCTCGCGGCGGCTGTCCGAAGACATGGGGCAGACGATCGATCACTTCGCGCCTCGCGTCGAGGCGCTTGCCGCGCGCCTCCCCGCGCTTCTCGACGAGCAGAGCGGCGCCAGGGTTGCCGCCGCGGTCGCCGACTATGGCGCGAAAGGCGTCCCCGAGGCGCTCGCTACCCGCGTGGTGACGCTCGACGCGCTCTATTCGACGCTCGACATCGTCGAGGTCGCCGCGGCGACGAAGCGCCCGGTCGAGCTGGTCGCCGAGGTCTACTTCGCGCTCGCCACCGCGCTGGAGCTCCCGTGGCTGCGCGAGATGATCGTGCAGCTTCCGGGCGACAAGCACTGGCAGATGCTCGCGCGCAACGCGATGCAGGACGACCTGTCCAGCTTGCAGAGAACGATCGCCGGAGAGATCCTCGCGCAGGACGGCGGCATGACCGCGCGCGACGACCTGCTCGCGGCGTGGCGCGAGCGCAACGCCCGCGCAATCGAGCGCGTCCAGCATCTGCTCGCGGAGCTGCGCTCGGCGCCCGCTGCGGATTCGGCGATGCTTGCGGTCGCGCTGCGCGAGCTCCGCAACCTCGGCTAGCTTTCGCGCTGCGCCCCGGCCGGGCAGAGGCTGGCGCGGCTTCGCGGTCCGCTACCGCCCAGCCCTCGTGCGGAAGGGAGCGCCGCCGCACGCCCTTCTATAGATGCGCGAAGGCGAGCCCGCCGAGGACGACCGATGCGCCCGCAACCCCCAGCGCCGCGAACCCCATCCCCTTGCTGCGCGTGAGGATCGTGATCGCGGCGAGCGCGATCCCGATCTGGATCAGCGTCATCGCCTGCGCCCAGCGGTGATGGTTGTGTATCGCCGCCTCGCTCTTCTCCTCGGCGACCTTGCTCGCCTTCTCGAGCTTCTTCGCGTCGACAAGGATGTCTTCCTTTTCCTTCTTGTAGCGGTCGACTTCCTTCTGGTAGCGAGCCTGCGGCTCGCCGGTCGTAAGCGCTGCGCCAAGCTCGGCCATATTCTGCTTGCTGCTCTTCGCCTGGTAGAAGTTCCACTGGTCGGACGCTTCGGTCTTGCGGATCGCCGCTTCGTTCTTGAACATCAGCGCCTCGTTCTGCGTGGCGCCCGCCATGTACCCGAAGAGGGCGCCGATCGTCGCGAAGATCGCCGTCATCACCGCGATCCTGCCGGCGAGCGGATCCGCGGAGGAGTGCGCCGCGTGCTCGAGCTCGTGATCATGCGGGCCGTGTACGTGAAAGTGTCCTGCGGACATGCGCCAGGTCCTCGTTCGCTCGGGTTGAAATGTCAGCTGTCAGGCGTCGTGCGCCGCTCGTACGTCGCGTACGCGTAATCGAACCCGCCGGGCTCCTCGGCGCGTCGCGTCTCGCGGGCGATCTCCTTCCACTGGTCGGCGGGCACCGAAGGGAAGCGCGCATCGCCGTCGAAATCGCGGGCGATCTCGGTGAGGTAGAGGCGCTGTGCGCGCGGGAGCGCCTCGCGGAAGAGCTCTTCGCCGCCGATGCAGAACACCGGCTCGGGCAGCCGCACGAGCGCGATCGCCTGGTCGAACGAGCCTGCGATCTCGGCGCCTGCTGCGACGTAGCCGCGCTGCCGCGTGACGACGATGTTCTGGCGCTCGGGCAGAGCGCGGGCAAGCGATTCCCACGTTTTTCGCCCCATGATCACCGCATGCCCGGTCGTCAGCGCGCGGAATCGCCTGAGGTCCTCCGCGAGCCTCCAGGGAAGCCGATTGTCTGCACCGATGACGCCGTTCGTCGCGACCGCGGCGATGAGTGCGATCGCGGGGCTTCGCGCCGGCCGGCGCACGACGGGATTCATGCGACGCATTTTGGGCAGGCGGCGTCGGCGCCGCCGGAGGGGGTGTCATAATTGCCGCAAATTATAGCGGTCCGTCTCGTGTATTACCCCCGTTCCTTTCTCAAGTTCATCCTGCTGGGATTCCTGCTGGTGACGCTCCCGCTCGTCTATGCGCTCGGCGAGCTGATCCTGTCGCTCGATCAGTTGCAGACGCAGGGGCGCGAGGCCGTGCAGCAGGCTGCGCAGGCCGGTCGTGCGAGCCGTCAGCTCTTCGAGCAGGCGGTGACGCTCGAGCGCATCGTCCGGCAGTACCTGATTCTCGACGACAGCGCACTGCTCGACGACTACAGCCGCGTGCGCCAGGAATTTCGCGGAACTGCCAATCAGCTCGCGCTGCTGCCGCTCGAACCCGAGTCGCTGGCCGCGCTCGCGGCTCTCGCCGACAACGAGAGCCGGCTGCACAAGATCCTGACGACGCCCCAGCGCACGGCCGACTCGCAAACGCAGCTCGCCGAAGGCTACGCGCGCCTCGCGGACCGCGCGCAGGCGATGCTCGCCGCGACGAACCAGCTGACGGAGAAGGCGATCGAGCGCCTGCAGGAGATCGCGACGCAGGGCAGGCAGAAGTGGCTGTATCTCGCGCTCGCGACCGCGGGAATCGCGCTCGCACTCGCGATCCTCTTCGCCGTGCTGATCGCGCGCCCGATCCGCCAGCTCGATCTCGCGATCCGCCGGATGGGCACCGCGGATTTCACGCACGCGATCGAAGTCAACGGGCCGCAGGATCTGCGCTATCTCGGACAGCGCCTCGAGTGGTTGCGCTCCCGGCTCTCGGAACTCGAGGAGCAGCAGAACCGCTTTCTGCGGCACGTTTCGCACGAACTGAAGACGCCGCTGACCGCGGTCCGCGAGGGTGCGGAGCTGCTGCGCGACAACGTCGGCGGCAAGCTCTCGCCCGAGCAGCGCGAGATCGTGCGCATCGTCCGCGAGAACTCGATCTCGCTGCAGAAGCTGATCGAGGATCTGCTGACTTACCACCAGACGCGCGCGATGGAGCCACAGACCGTGGGGCCGGTGCTGCTGGCCGACGTCGTCCGCCGCGTGCTGAAGGAGCACAAGCTCGCAGCACTCGCGCGCATGGTCACGTTCGAGGCCGACCTGCGGCCGGCGATGGTCGTCGGCGACGCCGAGAAGATCCGAACGATCGTCGACAATCTGATCTCCAACGCGATCAAGTACTCGCCCCGCTCGGCGGCGATCATCGTTTCGCTCGGCGCGGAACGCGATTTCGCGGTGCTCGACGTCATCGACCACGGGCCCGGCATCGACGCCGACGAGCGCGAGCGCATCTTCGATTCGTTCTATCAGGGCAAACCGCCGTCCGAAGGCCGGGTCAAGGGATCGGGGCTCGGGCTCGCGATCGCGCGCGAGTACGCGGTCGCGCACGGCGGCAGGATCGAGGTTTGCGATCGCGACGATCGCAAGCGGGGCTCCCAGTTCCGGCTTTGGCTTCCGCTCGCGGCCGGTGAACCCGGCAAGGCTTCCGGTGAGGCAGCGCAGGCGCCGCGCACGACGTTGGCCGGATGAATATGCCGCTGCATCGCACGCTCGCGATCGCCACGATCGGCGCTCTGCTCTGCGCATGCGCACCGCAGCCGGCGGTCGTGCGGCCCGTTGGGCAACCTGCCCCGGTTGTCGCCGCACCTGCGCCCATCGAGCCGACGCAACCGACACAACCGGCGCCGCAGACGCCTCAGACGCAACCGACGCAGGAGGAGTCGACGATTCCCCCCGAGCCACTGGGCGAGCCGCCGGCCGCGCCGGTCACCGTACCCGAGGCCGAGGCGGTGATCCTGCACCCGCCGTCGATCCCCTCCGAGCCCACGGAGGAGCAGCAGCTCGCGAGCCTGCTCGCCGATCTCCAGCGCTACGGCACGCTTGGGCCGGACGATGTCAAGCGCGAGCAGAACAACGTGACGCAGGCGCTCGGCCGCCAGCGCACCGACTACAATCGGGTGCGGCTCGCCGTGCTCTACACGCTCGCAAAGACGGCGCAGGACGACCAGCGCGCGATGCAACTCTTCGACACCGTCCTGAAGAGCAACCCGGGCTCGCCGGCCGTCAAGCAGCTGGCCGCCGTGCTGCAGGCGCAGGTGGCGGAACGCCAGCGTGCGGTCAAGGACGAACAGCAGAAGGCGGACGCGGCGATCAAGAAACTCGAAGCGCTGCGCACGATGGAGCGTGACCTGCTGCGCGATCGGATCCGCGGCGGAGGCGGTGGGGGGGGCGGAGGGTCCAGCGGCGGGGGCGGTGGGGGAGGAGGCGGTGGCGGCGGCTGATCGCGCGCGCATCACTCAAGAGAGATCATGGCGAATCCTTCCGGCGACATTCTGTTGGTCGACGACGACCCCGACCTCCTCAAGCTCATCAGCTTGCGGCTCGCATCGGTCGGCTATCGCGTGCGCACCGCGGACAGCGGCGAAGCGGCGCTGGGCGCGCTCGCCGTCGCGCGGCCAGGTGTGGTAATCACCGACCTGCGCATGCCGGGGATCGACGGGCTGCAACTCTTCGAAGCGATCCATCGCGAGCATCCGGCGCTTCCCGTGATCATTCTCACGGCCCATGGAACCATACCGGATGCGGTGTCGGCGACGCAGCGGGGCGTCTTCGGATTCCTGACGAAGCCCTTCGACAGCCAGGATCTGCTGCAGAAGGTCGCCGCGGCGCTGCATGTCGCCGGAGACACTCCCGCGGAGAGCTCCGACACCAGCGGCGAGTGGCGCTCCGGAATCATCACGCGGAGCCCGCGGATGGAGGACCTGCTGCGCCAGGCGCGTCTGGTTGCCGATTCCGACGCGAGCGTTCTGATCTATGGGGAGTCCGGTACGGGCAAGGAGCTCCTCGCGCGCGCGATCCATCGCGCAAGCCGGCGCCGAGACAAGCCGTTCGTCGCCGTGAACTGCGGTGCGATTCCGGAGCCGCTGCTCGAGTCGGAGCTCTTCGGTCACGCGCGCGGCGCGTTCTCGGGTGCGGTGCAGGCGCACAAGGGACTGTTCCAGGCTGCCGACGGCGGAACGATCTTCCTCGACGAAATCGGCGACATGCCGCTAGCGCTACAGGTGAAGCTCTTGCGGGTGCTCCAGGAAAACGAGGTCCGGCCGGTCGGGGCCACCCACCCGGTTCCGGTCGAGGTACGCGTCATTTCGGCAACGCACCGCGATCTCGATGCGCAGCGCGCCGCGGGCCAGTTTCGCGAAGACCTCTACTATCGGTTGAACGTCGTCTCGCTGACGCTCCCCGCACTCGCCGACCGCCGCGAGGACATTCCGCTGCTCGCCACGCATTGGCTGCGTAAGCTCGCCGAGCGCTACAAGCGGCCAGTGCCCACGCTCGCGCCCGATGCGATGGCGCTGCTGATCGCCGCGCCGTGGCCGGGGAATGTCCGCCAACTTCTCAATCTGCTCGAGCAGGCGGTCGCGCTCGCGACGACGAGCCTGATCCCCGAATCGCTGGTCCAGGGCGCGCTGCGCGAGGACGCGAGTGTGCTGGTCCCGTTCGAGGAGGCGCGCAAGACCTTCGAGCGCGACTATCTGGTCCGCCTGCTCAAGATCACGGGCGGCAATGTCACGCAAGCAGCGTTGCTCGCCAAGCGCAATCGCACCGAATTCTACAAACTTCTGCAGCGGCACCGCCTCGAGCCAGCGATGTTCAAGCAAGGCAAGTAGAGCCGAATTCGATCCGGCTGTCGCGCAACGGCGACAGAATTAGGCGTGTCGAATCAGTCGAGTAAGATATTTGCCACACAACGTGTCGGCAAAATGCGACAAATAATGCCCACGTCTCGGAACACTGCGACAGCAACCTTCGTGCCCAATTGCTCCGCCACAGAGCGAAAACCGCGCTCGACCCCAGGATGGCTACGTAGCTCCGACATGTGGCACGTGTATTGCTTCGACGTAAGCATTCGAAACTCTGACACGACCCAGCCACCATGGATGCCTTCTCGCCCGAACTCGCGCCGCACTGGCTTATTGGCCAGGCCCCGGTTTCGGACGAAGGCGCCGAAGCCCCGGGCATCGATACGTTGTCGCTGGGCGAGCAAGTTGCTTTGGAGGAACTCGCCGAGCGCGTTAGCGCAGCGCGCAGCGTCTACTGAAGAACACGCGATCCGCCTTTGCCGGGGCGTCCGTTCGCCCTCGCCCGCGCCAACAGCGGCGAAGCCCCGGACAATTCGATCCCCCTTGCCCGCTATCTTCCTCCCGGCGGGCTTTTTTTTGCCTGCAGGGCTGCGCGCGGAGGGCCTCGACCCCTTCGACGGGTGGTCGAGCGCCTCGTCGGGCTTCGTCGTGCAGGGGTGCGCGCGCATGAGACCATGGTCGGGAGCCGGCGATCGGACCAGGCGGCGGGACTGATGGCAGCGCGAATCGACACGATCGAAAACGGGCTGGCCGAGAGGAGCGGGCTGCCGGAGCACCCGGATCGAATCCCGATCACGTGGGAAGGGTCACAGTTCGCGTGGCACAGCCTAGCCCATGTGAACCGCGAGCTCGGGCGCGCAATCGTCGCGAGTCGGAAATTCGATTTGACGCTCGTTTCGTTCGAGCCCGATGACTTTCGCCCGGGCATCGCGTCGCCCTACGGCGAGCTCGCGCGCCATATGAACCGGACACTGTCGCGTCCTGCCAGGGTCCATGTTCGTCACCAGTGGCCACCCAAATTCGAGCCGCCCGAGCACGGCGCGTGGGTCATGATCCAGCCTTGGGAATTCGGTGGAATTCCCGGCAACTGGATCGTCCCGTTGCGGGACGTCGTCGACGAGGTCTGGGTTCCGTCGACATGGCTGCGCGCCTGCTACGTGGAGAGCGGCATCCCTGCGGACAAAGTGTTCGTGGTCCCGAATGGCGTGGACACCGATTTCTATACGCCCGATGGGCCCACGTTCCCGCTTCGCACGCAGAAGGCCTTCAAGTTCCTGTTCGTCGGAGGGACGATCCGACGCAAGGGAATAGACACGCTGGTCGATGCCTATTCTTCGACCTTTACGGGCCAAGAAGACGTTTGCCTGGTCGTCAAGGGCTTTGGCTCCGATACGGTCTACGCGAGCAATTCGATCCACCAGGCGATCATCGACCTGGCGGAGAAGTCCAAAGTGGACCCGCGACTCCCGGCGATCGAATACATTGACGGTCGCCTTTCCGACGAGGAGATCGCGAACCTGTATCGCGCATGCGATGCGTTCGTGATGCCCTATCGCGGTGAGGGCTTCGGTTTGCCGATCGCTGAAGCGATGGCCAGCGGTCTCCCGGTGATCGTGACCGGATACGGCGCCGCGATGGATTTCTGCGATGACGGCACCGCGTATCTGGTCAAAGCGGAGCGGGCGCCGGTAAGGATCGACGCCCGGCCGAATCCACTCGGCTTCTGGTGGGCAGAACCCAGTCGTCAGGATCTCGCGCGCAAGATGCGGCACGTCTTGGAGAACGTGATCGAAGCCAAAGCGTTGGGCGCTTGCGGTCGCGCGCGGATCGTCGAGCGATTTCAGTGGTGTCACGCCTACGCGCGCGTCGAAGAGCGGATGCTGGAGCTCTCCAAGCGAGAGCCGGTGCGCATGGTCCCGCCGAGCGCATTCCACGCGGGTGTCAAACCGACCCTGCTCGAGGGGAGGAAGCGCGTTGCCTTCTTCCATCATCCGAACTGGGACAGCGACTCCTGGAAAAGGGTGGTCACCGCCTACATGCAGGCGTTCGACAGAAGCGACGACGTGACCCTGGTCCTCGCGATGGATCTCCGCCAGGGTTTCCCCATCGCGACGATCTCCAAAGGGCTCGGGGAGCTTTTGGCGTCGATGGGCCGAACGGATAATGACGCGGCCGATCTGTTCCTATCGCCCAACGACTACACGCTCGATCAGATAGCCCAGCTCTACGCCGCCGTCGACTGGGTCGTCCCCGCAGGCGACGCCGTGCAGCGGCTCCGCGCGGAGCGTATGAAAAAACAGGTACTCGAAGACTTGTCCCCCTCCGCATGGCGGGCGGCCGCATCAGGCCGTTAGACCTGCGCGGCGCCTGCGCACCCCTCCCGGATCAACGCGGCGAACAACATTCAGGTCGCGGGGGGATTGCCGGGCGCATGGATGCGGGTGCCCCTCAGACGGCGACGGCCGCCCTGATCCCCGGATGGCTCGCGTAGTCGACGAACGCAAAGTCCTCGAAGCGATAGTCGAACAGCGATGGGGGCTTGCGGGCGAGTGCGAGGCGCGGCAGCGGATACGGCGTTCGCGCGAGCTGGATTTCGACCTGCTCGAGATGGTTGCGGTAAAGGTGGCAGTCGCCGCCCGTCCAGACGAAGTCGCCGACGTCGAGATCGCATTGCTGGGCGACCATGTGCGTCAGCAGTGCATAGGATGCGATGTTGAACGGCACGCCGAGGAAGATGTCGCAGCTCCGCTGATAGAGCTGACAGGAGAGCCTGCCGCCCGCCACGTAGAACTGGAACAGCAGATGGCACGGTGGCAGCTTCATCCGCGGGATGTCTCCGACGTTCCACGCGGAGACGATCAGGCGCCGCGAGTCGGGGTTGCGGCGAATTTCGGCGACCACGCTCGCCATCTGATCGACGTGGCCCCCGTCGGCCGCGGGCCAGCTTCTCCACTGGTAGCCGTAGATCGGGCCGAGCTCGCCCTCGGGATCCGCCCATTCGTCCCAAATCGTCACGCCTGCCTGCTGCAGCGACCGCACGTTGGTTTCGCCGCGCAGAAACCATAGAAGCTCGTGGATGATCGACTTCGTGTGCAGCTTCTTCGTCGTGAGCAGCGGAAAGCCCTCGGCGAGCGGGAAGCGCATCTGGTAGCCGAAAACCGACAGCGTGCCGGTCCCGGTGCGATCATCCTTCGGATGCCCGCGGTCGCGCACGTGGCGCATGAAATCGAGGTATTGGCGCATTCGAGGACGGGGGCGGGGTTCGCGAGCTGCACACGTACGGAACGAGCGCCAGCGCAGAATTGTAGCGTTTTGCGGGCACAATGCGGTTCTGGAACGCGGCACTGGAGGCCGGTGTCGGTGCGAAGGCGGTGACTCGACCGCTTTCGTGTTCGCGGCGCGGGTGGCCGGAGCGGTACGCATGCACAAACACAATCAGTTCGACCTTCTGCGGGAACGCCGCTTCGGGCCGTTCTTCTGGACGCAGTTCTTCGGCGCCGCGAACGACAACATCTACAAGAACGCGCTGGTGATCTTCGTCGCGTTCCACGCGGCCGCGCTGACGAGCCTCGACCCCAACACGCTCGTCAACGTTGCCGGTGCCGTGTTCATCGCGCCTTTCGTGCTGCTCTCGGCGACCTCCGGCCAGCTCGCCGACAAGTTCGAGAAGTCGCAGCTGATCCGCTGGATCAAGCTGCTCGAGGTCGCGATCATGACGCTCGGCCTGATCGGATTCTGGCGGCACGATCTCGCGATCCTCTTCACCGGCCTCGCGCTGATGGGCGTGCACTCGACGCTCTTCGGCCCCGTCAAGTACGCGATCCTTCCGCAGCACCTGAAGCCCGCCGAACTGATCGGCGGCAACGGAATGGTCGAGATGGGCACGTTCGTTGCGATCCTCCTCGGCACGATCGCCGGAGGGCTGGTCGTGGCGATCCAAGGCAACGGCCCCGTTCTCGCCGGCTTCGTCGCGCTCGGCGTCGCGCTCGTCGGCTATCTCGCGAGCCGCTCGATACCGATCACGCCGGCTGTCGACCCGGAGCTCAGGATCAACTGGAATCCCTTCAGCGAGACGTGGCGCAACCTCCGCATCGCAGAGCAGAATCGCGTCGTCTGGCTGTCGATGCTCGGCATCTCGTGGTTCTGGTTCTATGGCGCGACGTTCCTCGCGCAGTTCGCGGGTTTCGCTCGCGACATCCTGGGCGGCGACGAGCACGTCGTCACGTTCCTGCTCGCCCTCTTCTCGATCGGCATCGGCATCGGGTCGCTCCTGTGCGAGCGGATGTCGGGCCGCCGTGTCGAGCTCGGCCTCGTTCCGTTCGGCTCGATCGGGTTGACGCTGTTCGCCGT
>Ga0335069_10009011_pt1 | contig 14234 bp, 16 predicted proteins | sample Lox_Sample_11_FD_206714 | JGI IMG/M metagenome (GOLD analysis project Ga0335069, IMG submission 206714) | Soil microbial communities from Loxahatchee National Wildlife Refuge, Florida, United States - Lox_Sample_1.1 | ecosystem: Environmental > Terrestrial > Soil > Wetlands | place: USA... | reverse complement strand
ACTGGAGCGAGTCCTCAATCACCGATGCCAGCACGCCGACGCGCAGGCGCACTTCCTTCACACGTGCTCCGGGATAGGCGGCCAGCGACTCGGTCACCGACTCAACCACGCTCGCGACGATGGAGAGCTCGTGCATACGAAGTGGATTGTACGATGCGCCCCAACGTACAGGTGTGCCCTGCGGCACTCACATTCGGCGGCATTCTTTAGTCGGACTCCGGAGGCCTGTGACTGGAATCGCCTACTGAGGCGCGCCATGACGAAGCAGGGCGAGCGCAGTAGCCTGCTGATGGGAGTCGTAGGCGCACGCAAAGGAGTACAGCCCCAGCGTGTCTTTGCTTTCAGATCCGCGCCGTGCGCGATCAGAAGTTCAGTCATGTCAACATGGCCCTTTGCAGCAGCCCAGTGCAACGGTGTGTTCCCGTCGTTGTCCGCTACGTTCACTTGAGCGCCTTTGGCGAGCAGTACCTTCGCAACATTCATCCTGCCGTTCAACGCAGCCCAGTGCAGCGGAGTATCCCCCGCCTTCGTCGGCGCATCGATGAGCGCGCCGTGCGCCAGCAGAAGCTCCGCAACGACGGCCTGGCCTGTGTCGGCCGAGCTATGCAAGGGTGTAAATCCATGGGCATCTCCCACGTTTACGCGTGCTCCATATTCCAGCAGCAGTGCGGCACACACAAAAGAGCCGCTTTTCGCGGCTCCGTGCAGAGGCGTTCCCCCGTTGTTCGACCGGGTGTTGGGATCGGCCTTCGCCGCCAGCAAGAGAGCAGCCACTTCCGGATGACCGAACCAGACCGCAGACTGCAACGCGGTGAAACCGTCATTGTCGCGGGCCTCCAGGGGCGCATGACGACTCAGAAGCAAGCCCACAATGTCGAAGAAGCCATCTTGTGCCGCCAGTTGGAGCGGAGCAATGCCCGGAACCGGCGATTTCTCGCCTTCGGCGCGGGCATTGATGTCCGCACCCGCGTTCAGCAGCACATCCACCACATTCGCATGATCCCTTGAGACCGCGCCGTGCAAGGGAGTCCATCCCTCGTTGTCTTGCTCATCGATACGCGCTCCGTGTGCGAGCAAAAGCTTGATGACATCCGGGTGACCTTCCATCGCTGCATCTTGAAGGGCTGCGTTGCCGAACCTGTCCCTGGCGTCAACTGCCGCGCCTCGTTGGAGCAGGAATTCGGCCGTCTCCGCGTGTCCCGAATACGCTGCGTCATGCAGCGGGGTGGCTCCGTTGTCGTTTCGAGCCGACAGATCGGCTCCGTGCGCAAGCAGCAGCCGGACCATGTCCGTTCGCCCGTGGCTCGCCGCATAGTGAAGCGGCGTCCACTCGCGTGAGTCACGGCAGCGTATCAGGCCGGGATCGTGCCGAAGCAGCGACTCCGCTGCGTCGAGGCGTCCCCATGCAGCGGCATTGTCCATTTCCCCGCAAACAACCGTCGCCGAAATAGGGCCCAGGAGGTCCGGACCGCAGCCGATCGGGACCAGAGAGAAGACGGCGATCCCACACCATGTAAGGCGAAGTTGATTGGCTCGGCGCACTCTGCCTGCTCCTGCGTACTTGTGGGAGTGATGAAGAAAGCTTACTTCAGATTGACTTCAGTCCCGCCGCCGATCGATCGATAGAAATCACCAATGTAAGATAGCCTTGGAGATCGGTTTCCCCATGGCTCACACACTCGCAACACCGTCGCGCCTCCGCCTGAGCGAACTGGCGCCCGGCGCCATGCAGTCCGAAATTCGCGCCATGACCACGGAGTGCGACCGCGTACACGGCATCAACATGGCGCAGGGCGTCTGCGATACGCCGGTCCCCGAGCCAGTCGAGGCCGAGGCGCACGCAGCGATCCGCGGCGGACATAACATCTACACCCGGCTCGACGGCATTACACGCTTGCGCAACGCCATCGCCGCCAAGCAGCAGCGCGATTATGGCCTCACGTACGATCCGGAGACCGAAGTCCTGGTCGCCAGCGGCGCCACCGGCGGACTGCACGCCGCAGCCATGGCGCTGCTCAATCCAGGCGACGAAGTATTGGTCTTTGAGCCGTTCTATGGCTATCACGTGGCCACGTTCAAGTCGCTGCGCGTAAAGCCGGTCGTCGTGCCGCTCGCCCCGCCCGATTGGGCACTCGACGTCGATGCGTTGCACGCAGCCATCACGCCCAAAACCAAAGCGATCCTGCTCAACACGCCGGCGAATCCGAGCGGTAAGGTTTTCTCCCGAGTCGAGATTGAACACGTAGCCGCTGTCTGCAAAGACCACGACCTGTTCCTGTTCACCGATGAGATTTATGAGTACTTCGTCTACGACGGGACCAAGCACATCTGTCCGGCAACACTCGACGGCATGCGCGAGCGGACGATTGTGATGTCGGGCTTCTCCAAGACCTTCTCGATCACCGGCTGGCGGCTCGGCTATGTGTGCGCCGACAAGAAGTGGATGGCCGCGATGCACTACTTCCACGACCTGACGTTCGTATGTGCGCCGTCGCCGTTTCAGCACGGAGCTGCAGCGGGCCTGGAGCAGCTGCCGCCGTCGTTCTATCAGCAGCTCGCCTCCGACCACCAGTCCAAACGAGAAAGAATCGTCGCAGCTTTACGGGCCGCGGGCATGGAGCCGAGCGTGCCGCCGGGCGCCTACTACGTGCTGGCCAAGGCCGAGCATCTGCCAGGCAAGACAGCGGCGCTCAAGGCGCGGCATCTGCTGGCCAAGACCGGAGTGGCCGCAGTGGCCGGATCGGCGTTCTTCCGGCATGGCGGAGGCGAGGACCTGCTGCGGTTCTGCTTTGCCAAGAAGGATGCAGACTTGGACGAAGCCTGCGTGCGGCTGAAAGCCTACTCCGTCTAGACTTCGAGCCGTCGCGATTCGCACAGCGGGAATTCGACCCAAATATCCACGATTGCTCCCCGTTTCCCAGAGACCGAGCCCAACCGCCCGGTTGGTATTCTGCTCAGAAGTAGACTTGCGTGGGTTTTGCGCGCTTGAGGAGGCAGACTTGGGAGATCTTTTTCCGGAGCGGAAGGCGATCGGTGAAGGCATTCTGCCGTCGCAGGAGATTGCGGCTCTGGTGGAGACAGGCAAGGTCTGCGCCGACGGCGAGATCGGCGAGGACCAGATTCAGCCCTCGAGCCTCGACCTGCGGCTGGGCACCGAGGCCTACCGCATTCGCGCCAGCTTCCTGCCCGGAAGGTCCACGACCTTCATCCAGCAGGCGCGAACCAATGGAATGCTTCAGGAAACGGTCGACATCTCGACCGGCGCCGTGCTGGAACCGAATGCGATCTATGTGATTCCCCTGATCGAGCGGCTTGCGCTGCCTCCGGACATCTACGGGCTTGCCAACCCCAAAAGCTCCACCGGGCGTCTGGACATCTTTACGCGCCTAATCCCCGAGTGCGGCGACGAGTTCGAGCGCGTCAAGCGCGGCTACGCGGGTGGCCTCTACATCGAGGTCGTCTCCCAGACCTTCCCCATCCTGGTGCGCTCGGGGATGCGGCTGAATCAACTTCGTTTTGGCCGTGGGCGCAGGACAGCCGTTGGCGAAGACCGCCTCCGCCAGCTCGGCCAGCGCGACTTCCTGGTCGCCCCCGTTGACGAAACGGGACAGGCGATGGTCGACCGGGGCCTGAGATTGACTGTCGATCTCGAGGGCGACGGCTCGGGCGTTGTTGGCTACCGCGCGAAGAAGACAACCCAGGCGATCGACCTGGGTCTACTGAATCACTACGAAATCGCCGACTTCTGGACGCCGCTGCTGCGCGGGCAGGAGTGCATCCTCGCGCCCGGCGAGTTCTACATTCTCGCATCGAAGCAGCGCGTCCGGATCCCCGCGGACCTTGCGGCGGAGATGCTTCCGTACGATCTCTCGACGCAGGAATTCCGCGTACACTATGCGGGCTTCTTCGATCCCGGCTTTGGTTACGGCGAGAACGGCGAGATCCCGGGCACGCGTGCCGTGCTGGAAGTGCGCGCCAACGAGATGCCCATCCTGCTTGAGGACGACCAGTTCGTTGGCCGTCTCAATTACTTCTACATGGCCGCCAAACCAGACAAAGTCTACGGCGGGACCATTGGGTCGAATTATCAGCAGCAGGGTCTGGCGCTGAGCAAGCAGTTCAAGCGCGAACAGTTCGCCTCGGGGGCAACGCCTGCACGTGCCGAGACGAGACGCGATGACGATGCGGACGACGCCGGAGAGTCGGGGCGGAAGTTCGGCTTGGCCGCGGCAGAGCTGGCGCCAGCGATGCGGGCGGACGGACGATAACGCGCGAACCATTCAGAACTCCAGCTGCCTGATGGCTCCTTCGTCGGCGATGAAGCGGATTGCTGGTCCCGCCCCGGCTCGCACTCGCCTTTGAGATCGCAATTGCCCCCCAAGAATCTCGCCCTGTTTGTCGTGGCCTGGGGGGCAACTTCAGCCCCAACATCAGCACTTCTTGGGATGCGGATTCTTGAACTCAACGACCGTCGCCAACCAGTCCGACAGGCGCTTCGCATTGATCTCCGCATCGGTCGCATCGGGCTTGATCGACGACCGGACGAGCACCACGTTGATCTTCACCTTCCCGCTCATGCATCGATCTGCGAAGAGTTTCGCCAGCTTCATGCTCGCCAGGTCCATGGCGTTCGCCGGAAGGCTGCCCGCAGAACCCGACATATCAAATGGAGACGTGATCAACAGATCCTTGCTTGGCTGATCGTTTTTCGTGCCGGAAGCGTCGAATCGCACCACCAGGGCGGCGCGTCTCTCCAGTATCTTGGGGTTCCCCGTGAAAACGATGCCAGGGATCGTCACACCGCCCGCACTCGGTTTGGCGGGCTTCGTATCTAATTCAATGTGGTAGGGGATCTTGGCCTGCGCATCTGCAGGAGGGGTGTACGGCTTGTTCCCCCAGTTGCCGCATCCCGCCAAAAACGTGAAACCTGCGACTGCCAGCACGATGCCTTGTCTCATGTCATCCTCCTCCTTTACGAGAACGACGCGTGGAGCTTTCCGCTTCCGGGCATCCATAGAACAACGATTGCAGGCAATTGTCTGTGATGTAGTCCCCGGTAACCGGCGATTTGCCGCAAATGCGAGCCGATGGCACGCAGCACTACACTGATCGCCATGGACAACGAGCGCATCCGCACGCTGTGCCTCGCACTTCCGCATGCTGTCGAGACCGTGAACTGGGGCCATCACCTGGTGTATTGGGTGGGTGAACGCGACATCGGCGGCAAGATGTTCGCCATGACGGACCTCGATGGATCAGGCACCGGCGTGCTGTGGTTCCATGCGGGCGCCGAACGGTTCCACGAACTGCTGGAAACCGAAGGGATCATTCCTGCTCCCTATATGGCGCGGGCCTTCTGGGTCACCGTCGAGCGATGGGACGTCCTTCGGCCACGACAGTTCGAAGAGGAGCTGAAGCGGGCCCATGCGTTGATCTACGAGAAACTGCCCAAACGGACTAAAACCGTACTCGCCATGCCGGAAAGAGAACGAACCAAACTGATCCGGGATCGGAAGAAGCTCCTAAAGGAACGCGAGAGAGCCAAAAAGAAATAGCGGCGGCTCAGGCTGGCCGCGACCTGTGCCGATAAGCCGGGCATGGCAAAGCGCAAGATCTCGTGGGGAAAGGTCTCATGGCGAACGATGAGTGTCGGGCTCGCGCTGGCAGCATGGGGATTAGCTGCCCTCCTCGAAGCCTGCGGCCAGACGTTTCCGGTCGAGCACAGCGAGCCTTTGATCGTTCGTATTCTGAACGGCAAGAGCGGCAAGCCGCTCCCTCGGGCACGCCTGACGTTGGCGGCTGGCTACACCGAAAGAGACCTGGGGCAGCGCCTGTGGCGCGACGAAGCCGTAACCGACGCAGAGGGTGAGGCACGCGTGCCTCGCGTGCTGGGCAATTTCCCCTTTCTGCAGGTTCACCTCGCGAAGGCGAAGCTGTGCCAGGATACATCGCGAGGAGAGGCCTACAGCGTGGAGCGCGTTCGCAGCACAGGGCTGAATGCCCCGAATCACTGTGGCGTGATCGACGTAGCTGAGACGCCGCGCGTGCTGGTCGTGTTCATACGCAGCCGAAGAGAGCCGGATGTGCCGGTACAAACTCCCGCGGCCGAAAATCGGCTGGACTTCGCAGCCGGCGACCATCAAACAGCCGAACCCAATGAACTCTCCCGAAATCCAGCCCCGCCTTCGCGCAAGTCCGGCTACGGGCCGGGACGGGCGCTGGCACATGTTGCGGCATCGGTCGGCGTCCACGAGGTCGAGGCAGCGCCGGGCTGGGAGGCACTACCCGGCCGAAACGAGATCAACGTTCTCGTGGGGAGGCAAACCGGCTTTTCGGAGATGGCTACTCCGGTTGTCGAGGGAACCGTCGCCCCCACCGAATCGTATGAGACGATGTGCCGGCCTGAGGATTGACGGCGCACGCATTCGGAGTATTGTGTTGCCTATCGGAATGCGGGCGCGATTGGACTCGATGTACGATTGCGGCTGGCAAGGCGGCGTACGATGGCAAAGTTTTTCTTCTTCTGCATTCTTTTCGTGTTGTGCTGGCCGGTGGCGCTGCTGGCCCTTGTGCTCTATCCGCTGGTGTGGCTCCTGCTGTTGCCGTTTCGGCTCGTAGGAATCGCCGTCGGCGGCGTTCTGGAACTGGTCAGCGCGATCATCTTCCTGCCGGCCCGGCTCGTCCGGGCCATTTGACTTGGACGGTCCGCCGCTGTCTGGTTCGCGCGTCTGACCTGATCCTGGTCTCCAGCTTCGCGGGGCTCTCCGCAAGGACGCACAGCACCCATCTCGACATCCCTTTTCCCCTTCAATTACCTTGGCCCTATGGCTGGGGTTTCGCTGGCATTGGAAGGCAGAGTCGCCCTGATTACCGGCGGCTCACGGGGAATCGGCGCAGAAACCGTCCGCTTATTCGTCGAAGCGGGCGCGCGCGTGGTCTTTACTTACCGCCAGGCCAAGGAACAGGCACTGGCACTGATGACGTACTGCGGCGGTCCGAGCCGCTGCGTGGCCATCGAACAGGAACTGAGCAAGCCGGCCCACGGCCCGCTCGCGGTGGGGGCAGCGGTGAAGGCTTTTGGCCGCCTCGACATCCTGGTGGCAAATCACGGGGTCTGGGCGTCGGAAGATGTGCCCATCGAGCTGATGACCGAAGACCAATGGCGCAGCACGCTGGCGGTCAATCTGGACTCGGTGTTCGGGCTGGTGCAGGCTGCCGTCACTCAGATGGAGCTACAGGGACCTTCACCGGTCGGCTCCGACAGAGTGAAAGGGCATATCGTACTGATCAGCTCGACCGCAGGGCAACGCGGCGAGGCCCACCACGCCGATTATGCTGTGACCAAAGGCGCACTCATCAGTCTGACGAAGAGTCTGTCCAGCGAACTGGCGCACCGGGGAATTCTGGTGAATTGCGTGGCGCCGGGGTGGGTCGTAACAGACATGTCGGCCTCAACTCTGAGTGATCCGATCCAGGGAGCGAAGATCTCCGCGGGGATTCCGGTAGGACGAGCGGCGACGGCACGGGAGATCGCCGGCCCGGTTCTTTTCTTGTGCACGCCGCTGGCGGGGTTCATCAGCGGCGAGATTCTGAATGTGAACGGCGGCGCAGTGCTGGCCGGGTAGGGATGGGGATGAGGGACAAAGGGTCAGTCTTTTGGCGCCGGATATTCGGCTTGGCGGTGTCTGCCGCGATTCTGGCCGCACCGCCAACAACGAGCACACAGACAGCCGATGCCGCCGCGCAAAACGCGCAGAAGGCCCGCGATGTGCTGAATGCGATGGTGCAGGCACTGGGGGGCGACGCCTGGCTCAACATCAAAAACCAGATGCAGCAGGGACACGTGGCCGCGTTCTTCCACGGGCAGCCCGATCTGGGCACCACCGATCTGTGGCAGTACCATCAGTGGCCCGATCACGATCGAACGGAGGTAACGAAACATCGCGATGTGCTCGAGTTCTACCTCGGACGCGATGGGTGGGAGGTCACCTACAGGGGCAAGAAACCGATGCAGAAGGACATTTTGGAAGACTTCCTGCGCCGGCGTGACCACTCGATCGAAACGGCCGTCAAGGTGTGGCTGAAGGACCCCAGGACGATCCTGGTGTATGAAGGCAAGACGATGACCGAGAGGCATCTCTCGGAACAGGTCACACTCATCTCGGCGCAAAACGAGGCCATCACCATCCAGATGGATGCGCAGACGCACCTGCCACTCAAGCGCTCGTTCCAATGGCGCGACCCAGTCTATAAGGACAAGAACACCGACTCCGAAGAGTACGACGACTATCACGTGGTCCAGGGATTCCCCACGCCCTTCAGCATCACGCGACTGAGAAATGACGAAATGGTCCGGCAGTACTACGTCACGAAAGTCGAGTACAACCAGGACTTGCCGTCGGACTTCTGGGACCCCGATGCGGCTGCCAAACGCGTCAAGAAGTGATCGATGGGGCTCGTCGAGTGCCCGAATTCTCTTTCTATTCGCCCAGTAACCTAGGTCTGGCCCTCGATCGCGGGAAGCGGAAAACGCCTGCGCGTGGTCGGGGTTTCGGGCCGAAAGAGTCCCGAGTTGGGAGCCAGAACCGGAGCTATATAGCACACAGGTTGTAGGTTGTAACCCAACCCGGACATTGCGGCCCCATCCCGATTCGGAAAGAATGAGAAGCATTGGCAGAGCGCGTGGAAAGGATACCAACATCACCTCGCCTGCATGGTCCAGCACGTTAGTTCCCCTCTGGTTGATTACCTATGACACTGGCCGATTTTGATCCCGTAAAGAGGTCGGATGTCCTCAGCAAGTCGAGGCGGCGATCGGGCGTTCGCCTGAACTGGCCCACAACACACTCCGCAGTCTCAACCGACCCGCGCATCCAAAGCCGCTCGGCCGAATCGATCGATGACGATCTGCGCCGGCAGATGCTGGCCTACACCCAGCGCCATGACATTCAGACAGGGTTGCTCAACTATCACGCCTTCCAGGAATCACTGGGATGGCTCCTGCAGGAGCGGCAAGCCAATCAGGACATCGCACTCCTCTGGATCGACATTCTGAACCTGCGCAAGGAGTTCTCCCTCTGGGGGACGTCCGGCACGGACGCTTTGGTGCGGCACATCGCCAGCTGCCTCCGCAATGCTGTCGGGCCCGACGCGGTGCTGGGCCGCTTCAGCGGGCGCTGCTTCCTGGTCGCCATGAACGGTGCAAAGTCCAATCAGCACGCGCGGCGCAAAATTCAGGCCGTGGCCGACTCGATCACGCCAATGCACTTCAGCGGCTCGCAGATCAAGGCCGAGGTCGCTGCCGGCGTAGCATTCTTCGCGGCCGATGCCTCGTCTTCCGAAGACCTGATCCGCTTTGCCAGCCTTGCAGCAAGCCGGGCCGCCCAGGTGAAAAGCCAGACGGTCGTCGCCTTCAATGCGGGCATGAATAGCCTTGTGATCCACGATCACAAGATGGAGACCGAGATCCGTCGTGGACTCGACAAGGGCCAACTCTACGTCAACTACCAGCCCTTGGTCGATCTGACCACCGGACACATTGAGGGCGCGGAAGCCTTGATCCGCTGGAATCATCCCGAGTGGGGTAATGTCGCGCCAAACGACTTCATCCCCGTCGCGGAGCGGTCCGACCTCATTCACCGCATCTTCGAATTGTGCCTGAGGACGGTGCTGGCAGACGCCGAGAGCTGGCGCGCCCAGGGATTTGCTCCACCGCTGATGACGGTAAATGTCTCGCCCGCCAACATGAAGGCCGAGGGCTTCCATTATCAGGTACGCCGTATCCTCTCCGAGTACACCCTTCAGCCCAACTCGCTCGAGATGGAAGTGACCGAGTCGCTGCTGTTTGAAGACGAGGAGCTTTTTGCCTCACGCATCCGACAGCTAAAGGCGATTGGCCTGCGGGTCAGTATCGACGACTTCGGCACACGATACACCGGCTTCAACGTACTCAAACAGCTGCCCATCGACACAATGAAGATCGACAAATGCTTCATCCGCGGCATCCATCAGTCGCATGACATGCGGACTCTATGCGAGACGATCGTGGCCATGGCGCGGCAGATGAAGCTGCGCACCGTGGCAGAAGGCATCGAAGAGAGCGGCGAGATGGAAACTGTACGCAGTATCGGCTGTAACGTCGGACAGGGCTATCTGTTCCACCGCCCCGTGTCTGAACCGGAGTTTGCCGAGTTGCTGCGGACCTGGCCCGAGCGGATGAAGGCATGGGAGCCAGCTCTCAACGCGCAGCATGCGCTGAAGCTCGGCGCATAGCTGCGGCAGGCGCTAGAGACGCGGCCTTTCGTTATAATCCTGACGTGCGCCAAGCAGCACGCGCGCCGTCTGGAGCCGGAGAATGAAGTTCAACATCCAGGAGATCCTGGAATTCCTCCCTCATCGCTACCCGTTTCTGCTCATCGACAGAATTGTCGAATTTGAGCCTGCAAAACGGCTTGTAGCGATCAAAAATGTGACCATCAACGAACCCTTCTTCCAGGGCCACTTCCCCGGCTATCCCATCATGCCCGGCGTCCTGGTGATCGAGGCGATGGCACAGGCAGGCGGCGTGATCATGATGGCGGAGATGCCCGACCGCCACCAGAAGCTGGTTGTGTTCACGGGTATCGAGCGGGCCAAGTTCCGCCGGCCCGTCACTCCAGGCGATCAGCTCCGGATCGAGGTCGAAGTGCTCTCCTTCCGTCCGCGCGCAGGCCGCATCCAGGGGGTTGCGCTGGTCGACGGCAAGAAGGCCTGCGAAGCGATCCTGACCTGCCAGGTAGTGACCCGCGAACGCGAGCAGCGCGCTCACGGCGACTCCGCCGAAGCATCGGAGGAGGACAAGGCTCCGGTCACGGTGGCAGTCGAGTGAGCATTCATTCGAGCGCGATCGTCGCTCCAGGAGCCAAGGTTCCCGCCTCCTGCACCATCGGTCCTTACTCCACAATTGGTCCCGAGGTCGTGCTGGGAGAAGGCTGTGTGCTGATCTCGCACGTCGTCATCGACGGGCGAACGCGGATCGGCGCCCGCAACACCTTTTATCCCTTCAGCAGCATCGGCGTTCCGCCGCAGGATCTGAAGTACAAAGGCGAGCCCACCGAAACGGTGATCGACGACGACAACACCTTTCGCGAATCCGTCACGGTCAGCCGCGGGACGGCGGGCGGCGGCGCCCGGACGAGCATCGGGTCGAACAATCTGTTCATGACCTGCGCCCACGTCGCACACGACTGCCACGTTGGCAGCCACTGCGTCTTCGCCAATGCCGCGACGCTCGCCGGCCATGTCAGCATCGAGGATCACGTGATCCTGAGCGCCTTTGTTCCCGTCCATCAGCACTGCACCGTGGGGCAACACTCGCTGGTCGGCGGCGGAACCATCGTGACCCAGGATGTGCTGCCGTTTTCCATCACCTCGGCCCGGCGCGAAAACAAGGCGTTCGGCGTGAACAAAATCGGGCTCGAGCGCCGAGGCTTCTCACCGGAACGCATCAAGGCCCTGCAAAAGGCCTTCCGCCTGCTCCTGTCGGCGAAGCTCAATACCTCGCAGGCCCTGGAAAAGATCAAGGAAATCGGCGGCGAAGATGCGGCAACCCTGGCAACCTTCATCGAAAAGAGCCAGCGCGGCGTAATTAAGTAGGACACCATGAAACTCGGCCTCATCGCCGGCAACGGCCGCTTCCCTTTCCTGCTGCTCGACGCGGCACGGGCACAGGGTTTCGCCGTCACCGTCGCGGCCATCCGCGAGGAAACCGATCCGGAGATCAACCATCGCGCCGCATGCGACGAGCGCATCACCGTCACCTGGCTCTCGCTCGGCGAGCTGTCTCGACTCATCGAGGTCTTCCATAAAGAAGGCGTCTCAATGGCCGTCATGGCCGGCCAGGTCAAGCACAAGCAGATCTTCTCCAGCATCCGGCCGGACTGGCGTCTGGCCAAGCTGCTCCTCAATCTGCGCACCCGCAATACCGACATGCTGCTGGGCGCAGTGGCCAAGGTTCTGGCCGATGAGGGCATCGAGTTGATCAGTTCGACCGCTTTCCTTGAGCCTTTGCTCGCGCAGGAGGGCGTGTTGACCCAGCGCGCACCGAGTGACGATGAGCGCAAGAACATCGACTATGGCATGGACGTGGCCCGGGCGGTTGCCGGATTCGACATCGGCCAGACCGTGGTCGTTGCTGCCCGGGCCTGTGTCGCGGTCGAGGCGATGGAAGGCACCGATGCCGCCATCGAGCGAGCCGGCAGGCTGATGAAATCGTTGGAAGACGAGGGTTCGGACACTTCGACTACACTCGAACGGCATCTGACCGTGGTCAAGGTCGCCAAGCCGAACCAGGACATGCGCTTCGACGTGCCGGTCATCGGAATCCGCACCATCGAAACCATGATCCAGGCAGGCGCGACCTGCCTGTCGGTCGAGGCCGGCCGGACCCTGCTCTTCGATCGCGAGGCCATGCTGAAGCGCGCCGACGAGGCGGGCATTGCCATGATTGCTGTTCTGCGCTGATACTGGGTGCGGCTTTTGCTTTGCCTGTTTACCAAACTTAACCGAGCCGATTGCCAATCCAGCTTCGTCTCACTAAGTGGAGGTCCCCTCGTGAAAAAACTCGCGATTCCCGTCTTTGCTGCAGCACTCGCGGCCCTGGTTCCCTTGGGGGTAGCGCACGCTGCCGATGATGCCATGCCGACCGTGGGTCAGCCCGCTCCCACCTTTACCCTTCCCTCCCAGGATGGCTCACAAATCGCGCTGAACAGCTTCCGCGGCAAGTGGGTCGTGCTCTACTTCTACCCCAAGGACATGACCCAGGGATGCACGATTGAAGCCCACAACTTCCAACGCGATCTTTCCAAATTCGAAGCTGAGAATGCAGTCATCCTTGGCGTGAGCGTCGATACCCCTGACAGCCACAAACAGTTCTGCACCAAGGAAGGACTCACCTTCCGCCTGCTGGCCGATCCCGCACACAAGGTCGTCGACGAGTATGGTTCGCTCGGCCACTTTGGCGCCTTCACCATCGCCAACCGCAACACCTTCCTGATCGATCCAAGCGGCAAGATCGTCAAGGTGTGGACCAAGGTCGACCCGTCGCATCACTCGGAAGAAGTTCTGGCGGCTCTGACCGAACTGAAGAAGTAAGATCAGCTCCAACGCGAGGGGGTTCGAAGATCCAAATGCAGGAGAGTCTTGCGGAGAAATTCCGCGCCGACCTGGATGAGATTCATCGAACCCTCGTTGCGCTTCCTCCCGGGATCGCCGACCTGCCCTGGCGTGACGGCGGATGGACCCGCAAACAGATCCTTGGCCATCTTCTCGATTCGGCAGCCAACAACCGGCAGCGGTTTGTGCGCGCAGCCATCGATGGCCAGTACGCCGGCCCCCGCTACGCGCAGGACGCGTGGGTCGCACTGCATGGCTACGCAAGCCAGCCGTGGAATACGCTGCTGGGCTGGTGGGAAGCCGAGCACGAGATCCTGATAGCCGTCGTCGGCCACATCCCCGAAGACAGGCTCGAAGCGCAATGCACCGTCGGAGAAGATGCACCTGTCACGCTGCGGTTCCTCATCGAGGACTACATCAGCCACCAGCGCTGGCACCTGAAGCAGATGACGACAGGAACACGGCTCTCTTAGCCTATCGCCAGCTATTTTTAGACGCAAAAAAGTCCGCCGCTGGCGGACCCTTTTGCTTGCCTTGTCTTTCGGTTGCCTTACTACTTTTTCTTCTTCGCAGCGCTCTTCTTCTTTGCTGCCTTCTTTACAGTCTTCTTTGCCGCCTTCTTCGCAGGAGCCTTCTTCGCTGCTGCCTTCTTCACGGCCTTCTTTGCGGTTTTCTTAACAGCCAACTTTTTACCTCGTTTAGTGGTTTTGGTGGCGCTCTTCTTTGCCGCGGCTTTCTTGGCCGCGACCTTTCCGCCCTTAGCGCCAGCGGTCTTTTTGACGGCGGATTTCTTGGCGGCCTTCTTCGCCGCAACCTTTTTCGCAGGTGCCTTCTTTGCAGGTGCCTTCTTGGCCGGCTTCTTCGCCAGCGGCACCGCTATTTCGGGCACTTCGGCGACGATGACCACCGCTTCCTCTTCCACCCCTTCATCGTCGTCGGAAGTGGTCACTACAGTGGAGGTCTCGACCTCATCGTCTTCTTCAAAGTCGTCATGATCGGAGTCGAGCCCGAGCGGCTCCGCATCCGGGTTGCCGTCACTCATCGCGTACATCTTGTACACATCTTCCATCCGATTGCCTCCA
>Ga0335069_10009010_pt1 | contig 14235 bp, 14 predicted proteins | sample Lox_Sample_11_FD_206714 | JGI IMG/M metagenome (GOLD analysis project Ga0335069, IMG submission 206714) | Soil microbial communities from Loxahatchee National Wildlife Refuge, Florida, United States - Lox_Sample_1.1 | ecosystem: Environmental > Terrestrial > Soil > Wetlands | place: USA... | reverse complement strand
AAACAACTTATCTATCATTTGTGGCTCTATGTCAAGCCCCTTAATCGGTAAGAAAGTTTCGAGCATGCTGAATGCACGGGGCAGTCTGGAACCCAGTCTTTCTAAAGTTGAACAAGCAGGTATTTGCGACCTAGTTGTGCCGGGAGTTGTAAATCAAGCACTTTCTACTGTTGTGCTTTTATCGATTGGCGGGGAGAATCGACGCCAAGACCGGTGATCAAAAGCGGGCGAGAACCTCGGTTTTGTTTTGATTTCAGAACGCGTCGATAGAATCGCTACATAAATCGCCACTCCGCTTCTGACGCAACCGGTTCTGAAAACGGAACAAGGTTCCTTGAGAGCAACACGCTAGGTTCTCCCTGTCCTATTGGGATTTTCTGAGACGGGTTGCAACAGAACACCTCATTGGGATTATGTCGACCACATGGCTAGCCCCCGGAAGCGGAACAATCGCTTTTTCCGCCGAACTTTCGGCGGCGGAAGTTTCCTTTCGGGGGGACGAAAACAGCCTATAGGGAGTGTGAAACGCCAGTTTGCGGTTTCACAATACTTGTCTCTTGCTGTCAACTCCGGCCGACTCCGGTGGAGAGTCGCCAACGGCGACGGTCATGACGAATTGATGGAGTATTGGGTGTGGCGGCGGGATTCCTATCATGAGGCAACCCTGCCGCGCTTCGCCAGCAACACAAAACCGCCCCTTCCTTGGGCGGAGAAAGGCGGTTCCGAGGCAAAGGTCGTCTCGGGAACCGGCGTTGACAAGACGTCAATTCAAGATTTCAATGGCACGTACACTTCGGTCTTCCAGTCCTTTGGATCCGGATGCTGGCCCGGATCCGTGATGTAGGATTCCCAAGGCGCACCAGCCGGATCGAGCTTCTGCTCAACAATCCAGTCATGAACCGCCGAATGGGCATCGCGCAATTTATTGTAGTGACCCGCGTGGAGCGTGAACGCTGCGGGACCGCCCGGCAGTGTTTCGGCAGTCACCTCGCCCGATCCAGCCACGGAGGCGGCAACCGGAAATCCGGCTTCAATCACCCATTCGTTTCCCTTCATCGACAAATAGCGAGCATACGGCGCACCGGCCATCGCGATTCCGTTCTGCTGAAGGAAAACGGCGACTTGCGGGAACATCTCACTCAGCGCCTTTGCGATCCCGTCCGGTGTGATGGTTCGCCGCACCGCAAGCACGGGTTGCGCCGTGAGCGTCTTCTTCGTGACTGGGTATGCCATCTTTATCCTCCTAAGGGTCTATTTGTACGCGGCGGCTTGAATGCCGTACAGCTCCGCGTACTGCCCGCGCTTGGCCATCAACTCCTCATGCGAGCCGACCTCAACCGCTCGCGCTCCGTCCAGCACCACGATCTGATCCGCCATCCGCACCGTGCTGAAACGATGCGATACCAGGATGGTTATGCGGCCATCGCCCCGCGCGGCCGCGGCGTAGCGTTCGAAGAGCGCGTGCTCCGTCTCGGCATCGAGGGCCGCCGTCGGCTCATCCAGCACCAGCACGAGCGGCCGATCGCGCATGAATCCGCGGGCGAGCGCTAGTTTCTGCCATTGCCCGAAGCTCACCTCGACGCCTTCCGGCCACGTCGCGCCGAGTTGCGTCGATAGGCCGAGCTTCAGCTTCGCGACGACATCTTCCGCGCCTGCGCGGCCGACCGCGGTGACCACGGCGGGCTCGTCTTCCAGACGCGCCAAATCGCCCAATCCGATGCTCTGGCTCGCACGAAATTCAAACTTGAAGAAATCCTGAAATGCCCCCGCGATACGCGACCGCCAAGTTTCGGAATTGATGCGCGCCAGGTCGACGCCGTCGATCAGGATGCGCCCTTCATCAGGCTGATACATGCGGCAGAGCAGCTTCACCAGCGTGCTCTTCCCCGCCCCGTTTTCGCCGACAATCGCGATCACTGACCCAGGTTTCAGTTCCAGGTTCAGATCCTCAATCACGCGGCGGTTCGTTCCGGGATACGTAAACGAAACATGCTCGAAGCGGATGCCCTGCGTCAGACGCTCGGGAACCGGCAGATCCGCGCGCTCATCAATAGAAGCCGCATAATCCTCCAGCCATGCCAGCCTTCGCGATCCATCGAGCCAGAATCCGCGCAAGAAGCCAAGTTCGCCGACTGTCGCGCCGATGTACGCGGAGAGTCGCGACCCAGCCGCCAACACGAGTAAGACCTGACCGGGCGTTCCTTTAATGCCTGACGCAACGAAGACCACCGCGCCCACATACGCACCGCCGAAGATCGCCCACGCAAGTACGTGCCACCAAGCCGTGGCCCATCGAGCTCCGGCGATGGGCCGATACCACTGCTCCCAAGCCTCGCGGCGCTGGTTCACTAATTGATCGCCGATGCGCATGACCCGAACTTCTTTGCCTGGAGGGGCGGTGGTCGCGGTGACGAACAGGTGCCGAGCCAGCCTGCTCCACGGCGCCACGCGCTCCTGGATCGCGCGCTCGACTCCCGGCCTCCACGTTGACGTGAACACCGTCGGAATCGCGAATACCGCCAGGAGACCGAGCAAGGGATGAATCGACATCAACAGTGCCAGCGTCACGCCTAGCCGCAGAATCCACCCGCAGGTGTTGAACAGCGACATGTACATGTGATCCAGCACGAACACTTGATCGCGCAGCATGGCCAAGCGGTTGAGATAGTCCGGGCGCTCATGATGCGCTATGGTCGCCACGGACGCCTGCAATTTTGCAACGTGCGATTCCAAAGCGACCGCGACCCGATCGCGAAACCGGCGCTGCATGCGGTCGGAGATCACGCGCAGGAACCAAGTCCCCACGGAGGAAACTGCGAGTCCCATTGCCGCGCCTAACACCAGGCCCGAGTCGTGTTCCAGCAAACCGTCCGCCAGCAACTTCATCCACAACGCGAGCAGCGCGTCGGGCAGCGCCGCGAACATCGCCAGCGAAAAGGAGACGCCGAGCAACCGGGGCTCCGCCTGATGCGCCCGCTTGAGCGCGCGCCACATGGAAGGCAATCCGGCGGGCATCCCGTCAGGCGAGCTCATCTAGCTGGACTCCTTCCTCCTCAGCTTCGCCGCTGGCGAATCGCGAGGCTTGCAAATCGAACATGGTGCGGTAGCGTCCGTTGGCCGCCATCAGCTCGTCGTGCGTGCCGAGTTCGACGACGCGCCCGTGCTCCAAAACGCAGATCCGGTCGGCATGACGGACCGTAGAGAAACGGTGGGAGATGAGGATCGTCGTCGCCTTACGCGTCGCCGCGAGGATGCGCTCGAAGATTTCAGCTTCGCCGCGGACGTCGAGCTGCGCGGTCGGCTCATCCAGCAGCACCAGGCCGGCTCCCATCTTCACCGCGCAGAGCGCGCGAGCCAGGGCCACGCGTTGCCATTGGCCTCCGGAAAGATCGGTACCGCCCTCGTAGCCTTTGGCGAGCACGCGCTCCAGGCTCGCCAGATTCGCCGCGCCCGCATCGGCCAGTGCGTCATAAATCGCGGAGTCCGGCGCTCCGAAGGGCGCTACGTTATCGCGGAGCGGCAACTCAAACTTGATGAAATCTTGAAACACCGCAGTCAATCGCCCCCGCCATGCTTCAATGTCGATTTCGTTCAGGTGGACGCCGTCGATCTCAATCGAACCTTCTTGCGGATCGTAGAGCCTGCACAGCAGCTTCGCGAGCGTCGTCTTGCCTGCGCCATTTTGCCCTACGATCGCCAGCGAAGAACCGGCGGGAATCGTCAAATCAAGGCCGTCGAACACAGGCGCGGCGCCGCCAGGATAGCTGAATTTGACGCCTCGAAAACGAATTTCGCGAGCGGGCATTCCGATCGCAGGCCGTTCGCCTTTCGGCAAGGCTCCGGCGGTTTCCATCGCCGTTTCGAGTCGCAACACGGCGTTGACGGGCGCCGCCGCACCGTCCAGCGCCCACGATAGTCCTCCGAATGCGATCGCGCTGGTTCCCAGAGCCGCGCTGGCGAAAGTTACCAGTCGCGAGAGCGGCAACGTTCCGCGGAGCGCGTCTTCCGCCAGCGCCCAGAACAACAGAGCGTTGGCCGCGAGCACGATCAACAAGCTCCACACCACCGGCCGTTCCCGCAATCGCGTCGCTTTCCATTGCAGGTCGAGCAGCAAACGGCGTCCGGAGCTGAATCGCTCGACGGTCCACGCGCTCAGTCCGAAGAGCCGCAACTCCTTCGCGGCCGGAGGATCGACCGCGAGCCGGTATGCGTAATCGGCCTGCCGCTGCGCCGCGCGAACCTCATCCGTGTTGCGATCGCGCCAGATCGCACTTTCACGCAGCAGCCAATGCGTCGCGATCCACGCGCCCGCGAGCAGCAGCGGAGCCCACCAGGTGTACGCCGCCAGAATCACGGCGCCCGCGAACCCGCTGACGAACGTCACCATGCCGGACGCGATGAAATCCATCGCGTAAGACAGTGGAGGGCCGCTAATGCCGAGATCGAAATCCCGAGCCATCGTCAGATCCGTCGTGAGCCGCGGGTCTTCCAGATGGCCCATGCCGGGAGGTCCCACGCATGCGGCGCTGAGCTGATCGTAGAGCCAGGATGCCGTCTGACTGCCCAGGTTCGCGCCGATGGCCAATTGCAAAGGCGAAAGCACCTGCAGCAGCACGAACACGGCGCCCACCAGCGTCAGCGGCGCGGCGAGCGGACTGCCCTTTTGCACCGCACCGACCAAGACCCCCATAGCGATCGCAAACAAACCCGGCAGGAATCCACGCAGCACAAGCGCCGTCCACCAGGCGATCGCCAGGCCGCGATGGGCCTTCGGCAAGACGCCGAAGAACCTCCACTCTCTGCGAGCTTTCAATTTCGCGATCACTGCTTGCTACCGGTCTTCTTTCGAGCCGCCTTTTTTCCAAAGGTACGCTTGTGCTTGGGATGACTGATCACATACTTATACGCCATGCCGAGCAGATCCCGCAGCGCGGGTTCATCCACCCGCGTCAGGCGAACCAGAACCATCGGATAGTCGATGTAATGCTCCGGCGCGTAATACACGTCGGGAGCGGCGGCAAGCAGTTCCGCCCGATCCTCGGGATCGATCCGCATCGCCACAGAATCCGGCTCGGCGGATTTATGCGAAGGGATGCACGCGAGAAGTTGCCCGTGAACCTTGAGAGCAGCTTGGCCGTAAGTAGCTCCGTCTTCGACGTCGGGAAACGTGACGCCGATCTTGCGAACTGTGTCGAAGGTGACTTTGGATTTCACCGGCATCTACCTTGTGCTTCTGGACCCGACAAAGTCCGGTACATTCGTTGTCTAGAATACCCGACTCTGCCGCACGAGATGGCGGTCGAGCCCACGAACGATCGATCTACTGTTGAAGCCTATCGACGACCGGCTCTCCGCCCAATTGCTTACCAATACGTCGCCTCTAGCTAAGAGGAACTAGCGCCTCAAAAATCTCGGCGCCAGGAACTTGAATAGCAGAAGGTACCCAATAGACGGAATTGCCACAAACAGCGCGAGGCAGTAGACCAAGCCCATAGGATTCGGATTGCGGAGATCAGCAGGAACAGCGAGCAGCCGGTAGAGAGACCATCCCATGAAAACTGCACTCAGCAGGAGGTATAGCAATCTCTATCGCGCAATCATTCGTTAACCTCCATTCAGTATGCCCTAATCGATCAGTCCGTTCCGCAGCGCGAACCGAACCAGCTCGCCCGTGGAATGCAGATTCAGTTTCTCCATGATCCGTCCGCGATGCGCCTCGACGGTGTAAACGCTGAGATTCAAATCTGTCGCGATTTCCTTGTTGGTCTTGCCCTCGGCAATGAGTTGCAGAACCTCGCGCTCGCGGCTGGTGAGGAGATCGAGCGGGTCAGTGACGTGCTTGCGGTAATCGGACAAGACAGCATCGGATACGGCGGGGCTGATGTAGCCCTCGCCTTTGGCGACAGCCCGCACGGCGGCGACAAGGTCGGCGTCGCCTGAATCCTTGAGCAAATAGCCGCGAGCGCCGGCGCGCAGAATTTCACGCACATATACCGAATCCTTGTGCATACTCAACGCGAGGACTCGGGTGCGCGGAAGAGACCCGGAAAGCCGGCGAGTTGCCTCTACGCCGTTCAAGCCGGGCATCGCGACGTCCATGATGACCACGTCCGGCTTTAGCTTCTCCGCCATCTCCACGGCTTCATTCCCATTGCCGGCCTGACCCACGATCTCCATGTCGTTCTGCGCTTCAAGAATGAAGCGCAGTCCTTGCCGCACCAGCGCGTGATCGTCGGCGAGCAAAATCTTGATCACGCATGCTCCTTTTGGACGCCGGCGAGTGGCGCCCATACTTCAATGGAAACGCCTTCGCCCGGCGAGGAAAGGATTTTGAGCCCGCCTCCGGCGCTGGCGGCGCGCGCGCGCATACCGGAGATTCCCATTCCACCAGTTCCGTTGTGGCGCTCGCCGCTAAATCCTCGGCCATTGTCTTTAAGCGTTAGATGGACCATGCCATTATCCGAGCGCAAGCTGATGGAAGCTCGCGTGGCTTGAGAGTGACGCGCCATGTTCGTGAGCGCCTCCTGCACGATCCGGAATAAATGAGTTTCGGTTTGATCGGGAAGGCGCCCTTCGAAGTTCGAATTGTACTCGACTTCAATTCGAGTGCGCTCGCGGAAGCGCCCGATCAGCCAGCGCAGGCTGGCATCGAGGCCGAAATCGTCAAGGATCGTCGGGCGCAGAAGCTGCGACAGCTCGCGGACGTTCGAAATCGAATCCTCCACCAGCCTGGTGCAATCGTCGATTCGGGCCTTGTCTGTAGGATCGGCGGCAAGCGCGGCGAGATCGCTCTTGATCGCCGTTAGGGAACCGCCAAGCTCATCGTGCAGCTCATGCGAGAAACGGCGAGCGACCTCTTCTTGGATTTCGAGCATGCGGAACGAAACGCGGCTCAACTCCCCTGTCTGCGACTGCATTTGAGTGAACACTCTGGCGGCAATGCGGACGGTTACCAGCGCGCATAGCAACGCAATAACTAACGCAGCGCCGACCAGAACGCTCGATTCGGCCTGAAGGCGTTCGATCTTATGGTTGACGTCGCGCTGTGTGTCCTGCGCGCGAGCGTAAAACAAATCGACCAGCGCCGCCACATCCTCCGTAACGGCCTCATGGCGAAGGAACAAATATCCGTTTGCCTCTCCGGAATTCTTGCCGCCGTTCAGCAGTTCCCGTGCCTGCTTTGAAAACGCGAGCGTGGCGCTACGAAGATTCTCCCAAATCGGATGGTCGGGACCCGGGCCGGCCTTGGAGACCAACTCGTCAATGTCGCGATCGGATTGGTCGAGATCGGATAGAACCTGCGAACGATCGATGGTTTCAGGACTGCCCGCAAGCCGGTACAAACTCGCATTGAGCGCGCTCTGTTCCCGCTCTACTTCGTCCAGCAGGTGCGTGATCACCAACTGATCGGTTACGAGGCTCGCGGAACTGCTGGCGATCGATCGGGCATTGTTCGCGCCGATAAAGGCGGCCGCAGCAAGGGAGAGGATTACGGCGGTGAAGCCGATCGCCAGGACTCGGACGAGCGCTCGCATTCTATTTCAGACTAACTACTTCTTTCACACTAACCGTTCCCTACACTAAACGTTTTTTCATGAACGAACGCTCAGGGTCAATAGCCTCACGGGGCGCGTCTTTGTGGTGTGCCGAAGGGATCGCCGTAGGGCCTCTCTGGCCGCATGATTAAGGCGTGAGGCCGCACCGCAGAGAGGTCGACCCACGAACCAAACAAAAGGAGTTACACAATGAAGAAGTTAATTTTGGGCGCGATTCTGACGGCGGGAGCGGTTTTGGCTCAATCCGGCGGAGCGGCAGCTCCGGCGAAATCCGGCACAAGCTCGACCAATGGTCAGACGCCGACGACGCAGACCCCTGCAAAGAAGCATAGAAAGGCGCACAATTCGGGCAACACAGCTAACACGAGCAAGACCAACACCGGGACCGCAAACAGTGGCGCGGCCGGTTCGGGCAGCGCTGCGAAACCGGCGACTCCGGCGAAGTAAGACGAATCGAGGAGAAGCGTCTTGGGCGGCTTCGCGGCAGTGCGGAGCCGCCCTTGGCGTTTGTCGAAGAGCTTAAGCATCCCGATCACGCCGGCCTCGGTTGATATAATCCAGAGGCGCGGCTGTTAGGGGGTCCACAAGATGCTTTCCGGTCTTATTTCCCGCCTGTCCAAAAGGAAAATCCAAGGGTTACAACTTTCATCGCCCGAACCGTCCCCTACGTCGGTTGAGCAGGCGATTCCGGCTGCAGGCGGCGCCGGGGAGGCATCAGATGCGGGAGTGTCCTTCGCAGTAGACGACGTAGAGCCAGCAAGGCAAAGTGTTTGGACGGAAGCGCTGATCGAGAGCTTAAATCACCGGTTTCGGCGCAAGGTCTTCGCTGTTCCCGAACCACGGCGACCGGTCATCAACAGCGCCATGGATCGCGTGTTAAAGCATGCGAAACCGGACTCGGACTTTGCAGCCAGGCTGCACAAGAACCCGCCGGACAGCGGGCTTCATCCACTTATCGACGCCGTGCATACTGCTTTCGCGGAACACCGCCCGTTGATCCTTTCCCCCGATTGCATTTGGCTAGCGATTGCCCAGGGATTCAGCCATCACGTAACAGAGAATGCTGAGACGTTGCGGGGACGTTTAGTACGGCATCAAGGCAAGCACACCCTGGTCGCGAACGTATCCGAACTGGACCAAGCCGCATTCGAGCGGGCGATTAACGATCTTTCCGTGCAGATCCGCGACGCCACCGATCCGGTGCTGCACGAAACGCTGGTTTGCGACTTCTCCACCACCACTTCCGCGATCCGGGCCGCCAGCGAGGTGGTCCTCATGGATACGTTCTCAAGCTATTTCAAATACGCGATGACGTGTGTCTGCGGAATACCGAGGATCACCTTAGCTGGATCATCCGAGGACTGGCAGCGCATTCGTGACCGCGTCGAGGTTCTCGATACCTACGAACTCGGCTGGTGGGTGAGCAAACTCCGCCCGATGCTCGACGAGTTCATCGCTGCGTCCGAGGGGCGGCCGGACCCGGAGTTCTGGAAATCCATTTACAAGCCGAAGAAAGCTTATGCAACCGAAGCTGCCACCGGCTGGATTACGGATCTATTCCCCTATCTGGGGGATGCGCCAGGACGTCGCCGGAATCCGGCGTTGGCAGAGGAGCGCAACGAGTGGGCGCTTCCCGAAGACGCGGGAATCAACCTGACACAGTTTCCCTGCGGGCTATCGAGTGTACCGATCGAACTTCGACTTCCGGATGGTTCCGAGACCAATGCCGATTTGGTTGCCGGGTTCTTCGCGGTCGAGCAGCACAGCGATCTCTCGTTAAAACCAATGATCTCGTGGTCAGTTACTGAACCGCCGCCGAAGGCGCCCGTGGTCTTGGTTCGGTAAGCGGAATCAAACGCGCGGCTTGACAGCGCGTTCGCCCCGTCACCAGAGTGGCGACGCCCGGGCACGGGCGAGGCAGCAAGCTGAAGCTCGCGCTACAACGACTTGCGCGACTCCTTAGGCCGCGTGGCACAATCGTCCCAGAACCAAGGAGACGGAGAATGACACCCAAGATCGAGAACGGGATCGTAACAATCGCCAGCCGCGGCTCGGTCGACGAAACGGTTCAAAGGATACAGCTTTCGCTGGAGTCGAAGGGGGTCAAATTGTTCGCGGTCATCGATCACAGCGGCGAAGCGGAGAAAGCGGGACTGAAGATGCCCTCGACTAAGCTGGTCATCTTCGGCAGCCCGAAGGCAGGTACTCCGCTGATGATCGCTTCCCCGAGCGTCGCCATCGATCTCCCGTTGAAGCTCCTGGTTGCGGAGAACGCCGACGGCTCGGTTTCGATCTCATACAATTCGCCGGCGTATCTCGCTTCGCGCCACGATTTTCCGCCTGACTTGATCGCAAACATTGCAGTGATCGAAGTGCTGGCGAAGAACGCGGCGGCGTGAGAACTCGCCCGCGGTGTAATCTCAAATTATGGCCGCTTGGGAGCGGGTCGCGAGGCGCGTGGCGTTGGCCGGAATCGCCGCGAGCATGGCGCTTGCAGCCGTCAAGATCGCCGTTGGGCTAGCGGGCAACTCCGTAGCCGTGGTTTCGGACGGGCTTGAGTCATGCGCCGACGTGGTCACTTCAGGACTCGTATGGCTGGGGCTGCGAATCGCGGCGAAGCCGGCCGATCAAAATCATCCCTACGGGCACGGCCGGTACGAGATTCTGGCGGGACTGGCGGTTGGCACGTTGTTGGCTGCGGTCGGGGCCACGATTTGCGTCGGCTCCGTCGAGCACCGCTACGATCAACACGTACCGGAGGCGTTCGCGGCGTGGGCGTCGGCCCTATCGGTCGCTGTGCATGGCACGTTCAGCGCGATGAAAATGCGCGCGGGAAAGCGGACCGGTAGCGCGGCGCTGACGGCGGACGCCTGGCACGACTTGGTGGACGTATTGTCGGGAAGCGTGGCCCTGGTCGCAGTGCTGTTGGCTTCGCTGGTTCCTGGGATGGGCGCAGCGGACCACTACGGCGGATTTGCCATCGGGCTGATCGTCATCTTCCTCGGCTTGCGGACGGCCCGCGAAACGACGGCGCAGTTGACCGATACGATGCCGGATGAGGCGCAGATGCAGGAGATCCGAGCCGCGGCTCTGCACGTACCGGGCGCCATTGCTATCGAAAAATGTTTCGCACGGAAAACCGGGCTGCGCTACCATGTGGATCTGCACCTGGAAGTCGATCCCTATATGACCGTGCTGGAGTCGCATCAAATCGCGCACGCGGTTCAGCTTCAAGTGAAAACGGAGCTGAACTGGGTCGCGGACGTGCTGGTGCACGTGGAGCCGCATGGTGTTCGCCTGCCCACGCCGGAACCGGCCGCGAGCCTCAGATCATAAATGGAAAATCGCGAGATCGCGCGGCTCCTCTGGGAGACCGCGGACCTGATGGAAATCGCCGGCGAGGACTCGTTCCGCATTCGCAGTTATCGCAATGCGGCCTCCGTCATTGAGGGCTACCCTGATCCTGTCGCCGCGATTTTGAAGGACCCCGAAAAGAAAGTCACAGATATTCCCGGCATCGGAAAAGGCATGGCCGCGGTGCTGGCGGAGATCGAAGAACGTGGGAGCTTCGAGCGCCGCGATGAGATGCTTTCAAAATATCCGCCGACTGCGCTCGAGCTTCTGAAGATTCAAGGGCTGGGACCAAAGAGCATCCGGACGATCTTCGATCTATATCGTGTTTCGACGATTGACGGCCTGGAGCGCCTCTGCCAGGAGCAAAAGCTGCGTGAGCTGCCGAGGATGGGCGCCAAGCTTGAAGAAAAGGTGCTGCGCTCGATCGCCGCGTATCGCCAGCGCGCGGGCCGATTCCTGCTGAGCTTCGCGCAAGGCGTCGCGGATGAACTGACGGAGTATCTGGGGAAGGTCAAGGGAATCGAGAAGACGACGCCGGCGGGCAGTTTGCGGCGGGGCAAAGAAACGGTGGGGGATTTAGATCTGCTGGTGACCGGTCCGGGCGCGGAGGAAGCGCTAGAGAAGTTCGTCACGCATCCCAAGGTTCATGAAGTGCTCGGACGTGGCGTGAACAAGGCGAGCGTGAAGTTTGGGCTCGAAGGGCTGCAAGTGGATCTGCGCGCGCTGCCGCGCGAAAGCTACGGCGCCGGATTGCAATACTTCACCGGAAGCAAAGAGCACAGCGTGGCGCTGCGGTCGAGGGCCCAGAAGATGGGGCTCACGCTGAACGAGTACGCGCTGGCGAGAATCGACACGAAGGAACCAGTAGCGAGCGAAACCGAGGAGGAGATCTATCAGGCACTGGGCCTCGCGTGGATTCCGCCGGAGCTGCGCGAAAACCAAGGTGAGATCGAAGCCGCGGAAGCGGGAACGCTGCCGAACCTTGTGAAGCTAAGCGATCTTCGCGGCGATTTGCACATGCATACCCGCGAGAGCGACGGCCGGGCGACGCTCGAGGAGATGGCACTGGCCGCGCATGCGATGGGCTATGAGTACGTCGCCATCACCGACCATTCCAAGGCCCTGGCGATGGCGAATGGTATGGATGAACAACGAGCGGTGGCTTTCGCGAAGCTGGTTCGCGAAATGGACACCAGCTCATTGGGCCTGCGCGTTTTTTCGGGAGTCGAATGCGACATTCGCCGGGACGGCGAGATGGATCTTCAAGATGACGCGCTGGCCGAGTTGGATCTGGTGATTGGCAGCGTGCACAGCTATATGAATCTCGAATCGGCCGAAATGACCGACCGGCTGCTGCGAGCGCTGGAATGTCCGCATCTGCGCATACTCGGCCATCCCACTGGGCGCATTTTGATGCATCGAGATGCGTACCCGTTCGATTTCGACGCGATCGCGACGGCGGCGGCGCGCAAGAACGTTTGCCTTGAAATCAATGCAAGCCCTGAGCGGCTCGATCTGACCGCGTCCCTGATTCGGGCCGCCAAGGCGCGCGGATGCAAGTTTACGATTTCGACGGACGCCCATCACCCGAAGCATCTGGCCAACATGCGCTACGGAGTCGCCATGGCGCGTCGCGGATGGCTAGAAGCGGGAGACATTCTGAACACGCTGCCGGCATCGGATTTTATCAAAGCAATTCACCCTAACCAATGAAACTAATCTCTTCAAAAGAACTGATTCGCACTCCGATATTCCACGTGACCATGGATCATGCCAAGGACCCCGAAGGGTTCGAGATTAAGCGAGCGATCGTGCAGCATGGCGGCTCGGCTGTGATGATGCCGGTGGACGAGAAGAAGCGCGTGCTGCTGGTCCGCCAATACCGGTTACCGGCCCGTCAATATATGTGGGAGCTTCCCGCGGGCCGCCTGGATGAAGGCGAAACACCGCTGCAAGCCGCCAAACGAGAGTTAGCGGAAGAGACCGGGTATCGGGCAAAGAAATGGGAGAAACTCGCGGTCTTCTATCCCAGCCCAGGATTTCTGGCGGAAAAGATGACCATCTTTCTCGCTCGCGATTTGACCGAGGGTGAGCAAAAGCCGATGGAGGATGAGCGAATCGAAGTGCGCTGGTTCACCCCCAAGGAGATCGACGGGCTGATCGAGTCGTACAAGATCATCGACGCGAAGACCCAGATCGGCTTCCTCAAGTGGAAGCGGTACTTCGCAGGAAAGTGAACATAGCTTCGAGCGCTTGGGCTCGATGGCTGACCTTCATTTTGTCCTCGATCGGAGCTTCACCGAACGTGCAGCCGAACGGCTCGTAGTAAAACAGCGGATCGTAGCCGAAGCCGCCGGAGCCGCGTTCATCGTCGATAATTCGGCCCTCGACCAAGCCGCGGAATGTCTTAACCAGCTTCGCGTCCTTAACCAGCGCGATCACACACACGAAACGCGCCGTGCGATTCTCGGAATGTTTCAAACGTTCTAAGAGAAGCGCGTTGTTCCGTTTGTCCGTGGCCTCCGCGCCCGCGTAGCGCGCGGAATGGACGCCGGGCGCGCCATTCAGCGCATCGACTTCGAGACCGGAATCGTCGGCGAACAAATAGCCGTCGACGAACCCGCCATAGTATTCGGCTTTCGCGCTCGCGTTCTCTTCGAACGTCGAGCCGTGTTCTTCGGGCGGCTCGACTTTGGACGGAAGCGCCCGAATGTCGAAATCCGGAGCGGCGAGCTGAAACTCGCGAAGCTTTCCCGGGTTGGAGGTGGCGCAGTAAACCGTCATTTCCTGACAGTGGCGCCGGCAGCGAAATCGGCATCAACGGCCTTTTGCAGGCCAACCAGCTCTTGAATCCCCTGCCTTCCCAGGGCTAAAAGAGCGGCGAGCTGAGTATCGTCAAAGGCCGAGCGTTCGGCAGTCGCCTGGATTTCGACAAAGCGCCCTGAACCGGTCATGATGATGTTCATGTCGACCTCCGCTTGCGAATCCTCCTGATAACAGAGATCGAGAAGCGGAGTGCCGCCGAGAATGCCAACGCTAACCGCCGCGACAAAATCGCGCATCGGAGACTTCTTCAGCGCCCCGAACTTGACCAACTGGCGGAGAGCGCTCGAAAGGGCCATGCAAGCGCCGGTGATCGCCGCGCAACGAGTGCCGCCGTCGGCCTGAAGAACATCGCAGTCGAGAATGATGCTGCGCTCACCCAGGGCTTCAAGATCGATGATGCTGCGCAGAGACCGGCCAATCAGACGCTGAATCTCCATCGTGCGGCCGGACGCCCGGCCTTTCGAAACCTCGCGCGGAGTGCGCGTGGCGGTGGCGCGAG
>Ga0335069_10009009_pt1 | contig 14235 bp, 11 predicted proteins | sample Lox_Sample_11_FD_206714 | JGI IMG/M metagenome (GOLD analysis project Ga0335069, IMG submission 206714) | Soil microbial communities from Loxahatchee National Wildlife Refuge, Florida, United States - Lox_Sample_1.1 | ecosystem: Environmental > Terrestrial > Soil > Wetlands | place: USA... | reverse complement strand
CCCCGCCATGAAGGGCAGTTGGTTCTCATGCGCGGCTCAGGCCGCGCCTCTCGGGAACAACGCCAAATTCAAAAAGGAGAATCCCATGCAACAAACCGAAAGAAAGCCGTTGTTTGACCTGGGCCAGCTCGTCGCCACACCGGGCGCACTGGCCGTCCTTGAAAAAACCGGACAGAACCCGATGGAGTTTCTGTCCCGCCATGTCACGGGCGATTGGGGCGAGATCCCCGAAGAAGACAAGAAGGAGAACCTCTTCAGCCTGGAGAAAGGGTTCCGGCTCCTCAGCAGCTACCGCACAACCGCTGGCGACTGCTTGTTCGTGATTACCGAACGCGACAGGTCATTGACCACGATTCTTTTGCCGGAGGAGTACTGACATGCTGGTCATCCAGAAAAACAAAGAACAAAGCAGCGCAAAGCAAACGACAACCCCAACGGAAGAATACCGGACCATTCCGGTTTCGGAGCTCCACCAGGGAGTCGTGGGGTGGCTTCAATCGAATAGCAACAAACTGGCGCGGGACATTCTTGGCGACAGGCCAGCCATCTAACCAACTGAACTACGCACACCTTTTATTTCGATTGATCGGCGCACTACACCGCTATTTCATCGTTGGCGTAAACGCTTTGGATTGACTCCGGTCCCCAGATTCTCGGCACGCTTGCCAATTTTTTCAATACCGTTTCAAGAGTGCGCAACTCTTTCGGGCTCGCATCGGCAAAGACCTTCTTAATTTCGGGACGTGTTTCCGAAAGACCGGCGCGATCGATTTTTTTCAATTCAGTTCGGCAGATTGAGCTTAGTCAAGAATGCGGCAAATCGCGGGTCGTTGTGCAAGCTCTTCAGTAGCGGCTCCACTTTCGTTCCGATCAAGCCGCCGTCACGTTGGGCATAAGCTCGATCCAGCCACTCGAACGCTTCGTCGGACTGGTTCCGGTAAGCATAAACCTGGGCGATTTGGTACGCACCACCTGCATGGTATTTCGCAATTGACTCACTCAATGCGGCATCCGACTCTTTTTTCCGACCAAGTGCGTAGTACACCATCGGATAGAGAAACGCACGTACGGAATCATCGCGTGCGAGCTCGATTTCGGGCAAAGCATCCTGCGGCCGCCCCTGGATCACATAGATTTGGCTTAACACCATACGGGCGGCCACAACATCGGGGTTCAGTTCGAGCGCCTTCTTGCAATCCGCCGCGGCTTCATCTAGCTGCCCCATGAAAAACTTGGTCTCTGCAAGGGACTCCCAACTGTCTGCATTGAGCGGATCCAAGTCAACGGCTCGGCGATTTAATGGAAGCGCTTCGTCAAAGCGGCCGAGCATGGCTGTGGAGCCAGCCGCCGTCCTTACAACCTCGGGATTTCCGGGATCGAGAGCAACCGCCCGCTGGAAGGAAGCATGTGCTCCAGCCCAATCGAAGTCGACCTGTTGCTTAATCCGTCCCATTTGAGTGTGGGCCTCTGGCAGGTTCGGGTTCAGCACCAAGGCTCGCTCAACTGCTTCACGTGCAAGCCGGTGCCCCTCCTCAGCGGGAACTAGGTTTACGTTGGCCTGCCAGTTGCGTGCCCGAGACAACCCCACCCAAGCCAAAGCATAGGAGGGATCAAGTTGGGTAGCCCGCTCGTAATAACTCGCAGCCATATCGGTATCTTTGTCGGTGTCCCGCTCAAAGTGGTAGTACCCTTGCAAGTAAGCATCGAAGGCATCTGGATTGATTGGGCGCGATCGTGTCAAGTCGGCTTGTTGTTGCGAATTCAAACGCAGCCTGATCTCGTGCGCAACAGCCTTGGCTACATCGTCTTGGACATTCAGGATGTCTTTCGCCAGATAGTCGTAGTCCTGGGCCCATAGGTGAGTTTGATCCTTTACCTGAATAAGCTGAGCCGTAACGCGTATGTGACTTCCGCTTTCGCGCAGACTGTTTTCCAGCACATACTGCACGGAAAGATCGCGTCCAATTTGGTCGAGGCGTTCGTCCTTGTGCTTGTATCCCATGACGGACGTTCGCGCGATCACACCCAACTCATCCGGGTTAAGCCGGCCTAAATGTGAAATCGTTTCCTCGGTCAAACCGTCAGCAAGATATTCCTTATTGGGATCGCCGGTGAGATTCTCAAACGGCAGTACGGCGAGCATGATTCTTTTCGACCTTGGCGTCTTTATACCCGCAAAGTGCCCCCAGGACGCGTAAGCGGCGGCCGCCAAAATGAAAGTCGACACAGCCACAGCTGCAGCACTCCGCCAACGCCTTGGCGCTTTTGGAATCACCGCCTCCTTTGTTGCATATTCGGGAATGGGTCGCGCATCAACTCGCGAGCTCTCGGTTATGCCGAGGACCTGAACACTGGCCGGTTTCGCAATGGCTGCTGCTGCGTCGACAGTGACGCGCGCCGTGAACTGGTATCCCTTTCGAGCAATGGTGACGATCAAGCGGGTGTCTTCCGAGTTGTCACCCAGCGCCTTGCGCAAATGGAAGATGTATTGCGTCAGGTTCCCCTCTTCCACGAAGGTGTCGCCCCACACAGCTTGCAGCAATTCCTCCTTGGTAACCAAGCGGTTGGGATTTTGTGCCAGGAAGAGCAGGACGTCGAAGGCCTTAGGGGTGAGAGAGACAGGTGATTCGGCGCGAGACAGCGTGCGCTTCCGGGAATCCAGCGCAAACTGGCCGAAACGGTACAAGTAACCGTCGACTAGGCTCGACTCTCTATCCTTACCGAGATCGGCCAATGCGAGAGCCATTCCAATTGCCCTTTCACTGGAAGTTCCCATGTTGAGGCTCTCAATTCGCGGTTACATTGCCATGCCGTGACTAATAATCAGCGCCGGGAGCATTGCTGAGTCAAAGCTTCGCTTGCGTACCTGCCGCCCGAACTTCAAATTTGAAGGATCTCAGCGAAGAAGACATCACGAAATCGAAGGCTATTTGAGTACCACGATTGGGGGGTGGATTGGTACCACTCTATTCTGATCGGTCAAGTAGTTAGGAAGCCGCAGTTTGTTAACCTGAACGATCCTGAGTTTTTAATACTTTTTAAGAGTTACCTGAAGGACTTTCCAAAGCCTCTCCTTGAGAATATGGCCCAGCGAGGTCCAGATTCACCTCAAAAAGGGGTCGTTCAGCAATGGAACAAGGAGAAGCAACCATGGCATTCCCTACTCAGGTTGATGAGGAGCGTCGTGAGCGAGGATTCGAGCAGATCATAGGCAGGAGCCTTGCTCTCAAGGCCGTTCTGGAAAAAGTCGAGCGTGTCGCGCCCGCGGATTCCACCGTGCTTATCGAGGGTGAAACTGGGACCGGTAAGGAATTGATCGCGCATGCTGTTCACAACTTCAGCCCCCGCAGGGGACGACCTTTCATCAAGCTGAACTGTGCCGCCATTCCCTTCGACCTGCTCGAAAGTGAGCTCTTCGGCCACGAACGCGGCGCTTTCACCGGAGCCATCGCGCAAAAAATTGGTCGCTTTGAATTGGCCGATAAGGGAACCCTCTTCCTCGATGAAGTCGGCGACATCCCACTAGCCTTGCAACCCAAGCTCCTCCGCGTCCTGCAAGAACAGGAGTTCGAACGCTTGGGCAGCGGCCGCACCCATCATGTCGACGTCCGCCTGGTCGCCGCCACTCACCGCGACCTTGCGCAAATGGTCAAGCGCAACGAGTTTCGTAGCGATCTCTACTACCGTCTGAATGTGTTTCCTATCGTTCTGCCCCCTCTGCGGGAGCGCCGCGAGGATATTCTTCCCTTACTGGAACATTACGTTGAAAAGTTTTCCTGCCGAATGGGCAAAGACATTCGCCAAATTCCCGATGAAATTCTGGACGCTTTCGAATCCTATCCCTGGCCGGGCAACATTCGCGAACTACAGAACCTCATCGAACGCGCGGTGATCCTCTCTAGCAATGGTGGGTTCCCCAACCCCCTGCCTCCAGCCCAGAGCGGCAGCGCCAAGGTCGACCCGAACATTTCCTTTCTTGCGCGAAACGCACTCAGGGTCTCCGAACGCGCCTTGATTTTGCAGGCTCTGGATCAAGCAAACTGGGTAGTTGGTGGGCCCAAGGGAGCAGCCGCCGTGCTGGGCCTGGCACGTACCACCTTAATAGGCCGAATGAAGAAGAACGGAATCTGCCGACCGCCGCGGGAACCTTATAGATATCATGCCGTCGACAACGGGCAAGTCGGAGTTACTGTCCATGAATCGGAATACTCCGTTCAGACATGCTGATAATGATCATTGTATCGATCGCGAGAATACCACCTATCAGGATTTGGCCGGACATCGGACGCCTTGCAACCGGAACCCAGCTAATTCTGCTTATCTCGGTTCACCCAAATGTTTGGAAATTCAATCCCTTTCGGTACAGCTGGGAAGGTCTGAGTTCGGCCTAGGGCGCTCTAGCCTTTCGCGGTGGAATGCAAAATGTCCATTTGATGTACGGTTGGTCGGCCGCCCGAGGTCGGTAGCAATGCCAGGCTGTTTCAACACGCTGGCTCCTCGGTTCTGTCGCGAATGGCGGCGAACATAAGGAGAACGACCTGCTCACGCTCACCTTATCCTTATATAAGGTGGACGCCGGGGCCCTACTCGGCAGGTCCCGCAAAGAGGAAAAGGCCAAAATGCCGCAAAACGGCGCGAAGCTGCGGCACTCGGCAAAGCACAGCACGCAATAAACGACCAGCCGAACGAGGCCATCCTTGACCGGATGGCCTCGTATTCGGTGCAGCTTTCCGTATCGAGTCCCAGCCTAGTCCGCGTCTAAACGGGACGATTCTCGGCAGAATTTAGTCACCCTCTGCTTCTGACCTTTCACACCTGCTGTTTCTCACATGTATTGGCTAAGCGAAGCCCTTTCCGCGATCCTAGCTTGCTCTTTCCCTTCGTCGCTCCGAGGCGGTTCGGTCCCGGCGTGAAAGGGCATCACGCCAGCGGCCTCCGCTAGCACGGCTCGCGCCACGAACACCGCTGTGTCACTCGTCCGTGCCGCCCGCTGCGGCCTGGACGCTCCCCCCTCTTCGCTCGCGTTCTCTGTTTCGTCTTCTTGCCCCCTCTGGCCTGGGTGAAGGGGCAAGAAGCCCTCGAAACAGGAGAACAGTCATGAAAATCGAGCAAGCCAAGGAAATCGCGGAAAAGGCCATCGGCCAGTTAGCCGAAAGCCTCGAACGGGGCCACAGCGAGGAACTGAAGAGGTATCTCGCGGCGATGGCGAAGTTCCCGAAATACAGTCTGCACAACGTTTGCCTAATCCTCGCGCAGAGGCCCGACACCGCCCGCGTCGCCGGCTACCATACGTGGCGCCAGCTGGGCCGGCAGGTCAATCGCGGCGCGAAAGGCATTCTGATCTTCGCGCCCATCGTTCGCCGTAAGGCGGACCGCGAGGAATCCGGTGAAACTTCCGGGGGCAGCGACTCCGTGAGGCTTGCGGGCTTTCGTGGAATTCACGTATTTGCTGAGGAAGACACGACCGGACAACCGATGCCGCGGCTCTCTCGATGCACAGGAGAGCCCTCCGCATTCACCGGACGGCTGAAGCAGTTCGTGACCTCGCGCGGCATTCAGTTCGAATATTCGGAAAACATCCGGCCCGCCGAAGGCCGGTGCTCTGCGGGAAAAATCGAGCTCTTGCCGGGAATGGAGGCCGCCGTGGAATTTTCCGTTCTGGCTCATGAGGTCGGTCATCTTCTCTTGCATTTCGGTGAACGTCGCCGCGACACGACGAAGCGTGTGCGGGAAACCGAGGCCGAGGCGGTTGCCTTTGTGGTGGCGCAAGCGATCGGCCTTGCGGCCATGCGTTCGTCGAGCGAATACATTTCTCTTTACGCGGGTGACAAGGATCTTCTCACCGAGTCGCTTGAACATATTCAACGGGCCAGCGCCGAAATCATCGCCGCGATCACCGCACCCGAATAATGGACTTTCGGGAAGCCCGCGTCAGCGGGCTTCCCGACACTCTTCAGGAGCAGCTATCGAAGCGCGGCCTTCTCCGTTCGTCTAACCGTTGCTTGCAACTGGTGGAAGTCCTGGAGTGCATGCACCAGACCACCGCATCCGCACTCCAGATCATCGGTTGTGATGTCAGGTGCTCGCCGGAGGTGTCGGGATTCCTGCCATCTCCGCGATGCGCATGGCCACGCCGGTGACGCGGCCCACAATTTCCGCTTCCGCCGGGTAGGCCAATTGCCGTGTTTTTACGGGGGACAAGGGATGGGGCATGAGCATCAGGAGGTTTTCCTTCCTTTCACACCAGCTGCAGGCGTACCCGCTGCGCAATTCGACAAAATAGATGGGACGGTCCTCGATCGTGCGTGAGGGACCGGGGAGGACCTTTCGCTGATTTACGTCGATCTGCACGAACGTGCCCGGCCGGATCAGCGGAAAGAGGGTGAAGTCCTTGAGGCCTACATAGCCGTAAAGCGCGCCGCGAGTATTCAGGCGCTCGACCAGAGCTACGGGAATGTCGCCCCAGATCGCCGCAAGCTTCGAAAGCAGGTTCGTATTGTCGAGTGCGCCTTCGCTGCGAAAACGAAGAGGCACAGTTACCGTCTCGGAATCCGTTAGATTTGCACTCCCAAGCAGGTGTGTCTTGGGTGCGGAGAACTTGGCGTGATCCCGCCCGATATCCCCGATGCGTACATCGTAGTAGCCGACGAGTTCCCTCACAGGCCGGCCGTAAATTGCACCGAGCGAGTAGAACTTGAAAATACTCGGCACGCCGTCCCCATTTTCGATGCCGGTCAGCCACGCATGCGAAATCACGTATTCCAAGTTGTTCTCCGCAGCAGCGATGGCGTTGCTGCGTTCCTGGACCTCGCGGATCGTGAGGCCGAGACGGCTGCGCAACCGCTTTAGCTTCGCGCCTGGAGAGCGCGTGAAATCGCTGGGCTTCATTGCCTCGCATCATAAGTAGTTTCGAGAATACTTGTCTAGCGAATAATCATAAGTGCCTATGCAATCCGTTCATTCCGGCTTGGCCAGTATCCCGGCCAGGCCAACATTCCACACCACCCCTGGGCAGGCTTCGTCCACCTTCGACCCGCAGCCAACCCGCGTGCCTCTCCGTTCCGGGCAAGAAGAGGTTTCTCGACATGAAAGGCAGCCGGGCGTCTCGTTCCCACCCTCTCCCGGATCGCATCCCCGGTGACGGCGTTGCCGAGCGCGTCGAACGCATCCTTGCGACACGGAAACTCACGCTTTCCCAGGTCTCACGTGAAGTTCGCCTGCACTTCGGAGGGCTGCCCCACTACGTTGTGCCCCACAATTTCTATTATGATCTCGGACTTCCCGGCTACAGCCCAAGGATCGAACAAGTCCTCGCGCTCTGCCGCGTCTCCCACTATCGGCTCGCCGACTGGCTGGCCGTCTTCGGGTTCGACCTCGACGACATACCTTGCCTCCAGGCCGAATTCCCCTCGGCGCGGACTTCCCTTCTCGACCGGACCACCTATGACCGAGCCGCTTGGGTCCGCTGGTTTCACGACGTAGACCGTGTTGCCAATCCGCCCGCTGTCGCGCCGCTCGGGCAGCTTCTTACTCCTGCTCCCCCACGCCGCATTGATTCTCTTTTTGCCGCCGGGCCTTCGCGGTTTCTCTATGCCAAGATCGGGCGGCAGGACGCATTCGCGTTTCCCGACTTGCTGCCGGGAAGCGTCGTGAGAGCGGACACGCGTGGAGTTGGCGAACTGCTCCAGAGCATGCGAATCAAAGACTCTGAGCGGGTCTTTCTTGTGGAATACGGTCAGGGGCCCATCGCTTGCCGGTTGCATGCGAGAACGAAGGGTAGGGTCACGCTCCGCGCAACCGCACTGCCCTTTGCACAAATCGAGCTCCGGCTCGGCTCGGAGGCCCGCATCCTTGGAGTGCTGGACTGGGAACTCCGGCCCTTTAAGATCCCGCGGCCCGAAGTTCCGACGGCTTCCATGAAGTTTCTGAAGCCGCAATCCTTCCCTCCGGTCCAGGCACAACCAGGGCTCCGCGAACTTCTCGAACGTGCCCGATGGCGGAGCGGACTCTCTTTCCGCAAAGCCTCCGCAAAGAGCCGCTGGATCGCCGAGGCGCTTCATGATGAGAGATACTTCTGCGCTCCCGGATCGCTAACCGCCTATGAAACGGGCCCTCGACTGCCCGCGCATATCCACAAGATCATCTCCTTATGCATTCTCTACTCACTCGGATTCCACGAACTTCTTAGTGAGGCGGGCTTCGACACTGACGATTCTGGCCGCGCACCCATTCCGGATGAGCTCGTTGGCCGCAGTATGCCGGATTCCCCAAGGGCCACGAACGATCCTGGCACCCGAGACAAGCGAGAGGCAGGTTTTCTGTCGTCACTCATCGCAGAGTTCGAGGAGATCCCGCTCTTTCTGCGCCGATCCTTGTCCGCGGTCGCGGGCCTTCCTGGCCTTTCTGTGCGCGATGTCTTCTGGATTGGAGCCAGGACAGGCTCGCTTCATCCCTATCTCAAGGATGCCGTTTTCGTGTCCGTCAACCGGCGCCTCAAAAGACCGGTCTTTCTGAAACGGAAGTCCTTGTGGGAGCAGCCTCTCTATATTCTGCTGCTGCGTGATGGAACCTACCTTTTGGGGGGCTGCAGCGTCGAGGGCAGCAATCTAATCGTGCACCCCTTTGCGGACGGCGTTTTTCGTCCCCGGGTGCTTCGAAACGGCATCGATGCGGAAGTCGTCGGCAAGGTCACGGCAATCTTTCGCCGGCTCCGATGACCGTTTTTTGCGCACTCCTTCGAAGCTGGGGAGCGTTCTTTATCCACGTTTTCGTGGGATTCCTAAGAAAGATGTCCGATAGTCGGGCAGTCTTTCCTTTCGTTGCTGCCTGCGAGAGGACTTTTCCTATTCTGATGGTTCTTGCCTTTCCAGAAAGAGGCTAAACCCCATTTCTCCTCGCTCGCTTTCGAATCTCGTTCCCGTCGAACTCCGCTGGCTCTCGAGCGTGCTTCGTCCCGTGTGGACCCTGCACGCTGCCAGTTTCTTCGTGTTCACCGTTGGCAGCGCGCTTGGACTTCTCGGTCCCTTCGTCCTCCGATGGCTCATTGATCGTATCCTCCCCGACCGAGACGCATGGCTGCTCGTTTCCGCCGTCGCTCTACTGTTCCTCAGCTATGAGGGACGCGTCGTATTCACGAGCCTCGGAAGCTGGTTGACGGTTGCGGCCTCGCAAAGGGTCGCTTTGGCGCTTCGGCTGGAAATATTGAAACATCTGGACAGGCTATCGGCGGACTACCACGAAGCCACACCCACGGGAGAAAAACTCTATCCGCTCCGCGAACCGGTGGAAGAGATTGCCTATTTCGGTTCCGACCTTTTCCCAGGGATCCTTCGAACGCTTCTCGCCACCGCTCTTACTCTTTTTGCGATGGGCGCGTTGAGCTCCCGGCTAACCCTCATCGTCCTGCCTCTCGTGCCGGTGTTTCTCTTGACCCGGCACCACTTTCGGCAGCGCCTCGGGCAGAATGCCGACGATCTTCAAGGCAGCCGATTGGAAGTGAGCTCGTTTCTTGAAGAGCACGCCGTCTCGGTCGTCCAGATTCAGTCGCTCCAACAGGAAATGCGGCGTGAGCGTCAGGCGTACCGGCTCTTCGCCCAGGCCGTGCGTTCGCAATTGCGACTTGCACGGACCGGCGCGTTCTTCAGCATTTTCACAAACCTTGCAATCGTGTTGGCCATTTCCGCCGTCATCGGCTACGGCGGCACAAGGGTGCTCAGCGGAGGCCTCACCATCGGAAGTCTTGTGGCGTTCTATAGCTATCTTGCCCAACTCTTTGAACCGTTGAGCGGGGCCATGGAGATGTACGCGAGGGCTCACAGAACTTTTTCAAGTATCCGACAAGTGCAGACTGCACTTGCCCTGCCCCCTTCGATCAAGGAAAGTCCCCACCCTATTCGGTTGCCTTCCGGCGCTACCGCGGACCTTGCGTTTCACGGAGTTCGGTTTGCTTACCCGGGCCAGAAAGAGCTTCTCCATATCCCGCACCTCATGATCCATGCGGGGGAGCGCGTGGCCCTGGTAGGAGAAAACGGGGCCGGGAAGAGCACACTCGCGAAACTCGCCGCCCGCCTGTACGATCCCAATTCTGGGTCTGTCTCCTACGGCGGGGTGGATCTCCGAGCGATTTGCCTCAAAGAGTTCCGCTCGTTAGCCGCTTATCTTCCGGCCACCCCAATCCTATTTGACGACACGCTCGCGGCGAACCTCCGCCTGGGACGGCCTCAAGCGGAAGACGAGGAAATTGCGGAGGTCCTCCACACAGTCGGCCTCACGGATTTTGTGCGCAGCCTCCCTTCGGCCTACGAGCAATCGTTGGGCCCAGGCGGGTCACGTCTTTCGAGCGGACAACGCCAACGCGTCGCCCTGGCACGAGCGCTTCTCAAGAGGCCGCGCGTCTTGATCCTTGACGAAGCGACGTCTTCGGTGGATGCCACGGTCGAACAGGTTATTCTCGACCGCACCCGGCTCTTTCTTCCGTCCGCAACAGTTCTCTTGCTGTCACATCGCCTCTCTTCCGTCAGTTGGGCGGACCGTGTGATCGTCCTCGAAGAGGGAAAAATCGTTCGCGACCAAAGCGCCAAAGTTCCGCTCAATAGCAGCGACTCCGCGGTTTAGATGCCATGCAAATCTCGATGGGCTGCTCCGGCCGCGGAGCGCGGCACCAGACACAATGGCCTGAGTGCGACCGGAATCTGCACACTTCCGCGGAACTCGATTCGTCTCCACCCTTTCGATCTTGCAGTCCCGATTCAGGAATTTGCTTGCTCCGGCCGAATCCCGAACAGTCTGCCGTGTTTGTGGCTATCAAACGCCCGGGATGGCAACGTACACAACATCCGAGCGAAGCTCGAAACGCCGGGAGGATTCATGATCGTGCGAGTCGCCGCAAGCGTCCGGTCCACACACAGCGAGGATGGCGGTATTGTCCTCGACATCCTCCACGGGCAGATGTTCCGCCTCAATTTCGTCGGATCCAAAATCCTGGAACTCTTAAAGCAAGGCTGCGCGCCGCCCGAAATCGCGGAACACCTCGCACGTAACTTCGGCATCGACCGGGCCGCGGCTGAAGCGGACGTCCGTGAGTTCGTTGAAACGCTGGAGAAGCACCACCTGCTGACGGTTCGCGACGGCAATTCTCCCACCTGATCAGGAGCAACGCTGTGCACACCAACCCACACGAAGAGTCCGAGACCCGGCGCATCATTCTCCTAAGGGGGAAGAATCCCGAGGTCCTTCTCGGCTCCGATGGAACACAGTGCTTACTTCCAGAGGTCGTAATTCCCCGTTGGCAAAGAGGCGCGGAAAACCTCGCCGCCGCGTTCGGCGAAACCTGCGGCATTGACGCCCTATCACTTTCTTCGCTTGAGGCTCCCCCTCCGGGGTTACACGCCCAGCAATTCGGTTATGAAATCATGGAACCATGCGGTCCAGAGGACGCAGCTCCACACGGCAAAAAATGGGTAGCTGTCGACTGCTTGGCCGAGACTTGCTTCCGCGACCCTTGTGACTTTCAAGCGGTGCAGCTGGCTATCGCGCAATCCATGGCCTACGCGCAAGACCCACCGCGCGGACCATTCGGAAGGCTTGGCTGGTTCCCCGATCTTAGGCAGTGGGTGCAAGAGGAAATCGCAACACACGGGCTTCATCTCAACGGCAGGTTTCGCCAGCTCAATGCCAGCCCTTCATTCAGCTTGATCCGCTTTGAAACCGATGGGCCGGCGGTTTGGTTCAAGGCCGTAGGCGCCCCGAACCAGCGCGAATATCCGGTCACGCTCGCCCTGGCTCGTCTTTTTCCCCGGTTCCTACCACAAATCATCGCCACTCGTCCGGAGTGGAACGGCTGGCTTGCCCTAGAGGCGCAGGGCCCGCTCCTTTACGAATGCTCCGTGCCTGCCTCCTGGGAAGCGGCGGCCGCAGACCTTGCGGAACTGCAGATCCATTCGCTCGGCAGAAGCTTGCACCTTCTCGATCCCGGCGCACGCGACCTGCGTCCCCAAGCGCTCGCTGAGTTTGTGGAGCCCTTTTTTCGAGCCATGGGCGAATTAATGGAAGGCCAGACCAAGATGCCGCCCGCGGCCCTTTCCCGCGAGGAACTTCGTTGTCTCTCGGCTCGAGTCCTGGACGCCCTCACGGTTCTAGAGGAGACAGGCATTCCCACCACCCTCGGACACCTGGATATGAATCCCGGAAATATCATTTGTTCCCCGACCGGGTGCGTGTTTCTCGATTGGGCGGAAGCCTTCGTAGGCCATCCTTTCCTTACTTTCGAGTATCTGCGGGAACACTTCCGGCGAGCCTTCGGACAGGACCACTCACGGGAAACACAGCTTATTGCCCGCTATTCGGGCCCGTGGCGCGCGTTTGCTTCTCAAAGCGAGATCCGTCGCGCCCTTGAAGTTTCGCCTCTCGTGGCCGTGTTCGCATATGCCACCGGAGACGATCGATGGAAGGACCCGCAGGAACTCCAGGAACCGCGCGCCGCAGGCTATCTGCGCAGCCTCACGCGACGGATGGAGTGCGAAGCCCGCGTATTCGTGGAACGGAGCATGCCATGCCCAAGTTGATGGAACCTCCACCTTATTCCCCCATCGAGGTAGCCACGGATTTCTTGCATGGAGTTCCGGTGGAAGACCCGTACCGCTGGCTCGAAGACCAGGACTCGCCCCGCACTCGTGCTTGGATTCGAGAGCAAACGCGCTACGCCCGAAAGTACTTGAATGCGATTCCGGGCCGCGACCTCATCCGCCGGCGGATTCGCGAATTTCTCGCTGTGGAAACCTATGATTCACTGCAAAAGGCCGGCAACCGATACTTCTTCCGAAAGCGCTTTCCCGACCAGGAACAGCCTTGCATCTACAAGCGTGACGCAGCGGGCGGCGAGGATCAACTCCTGATCGACCCCGCAGCAAGAGGGACAGGCACCTTCACTGCCGTGAAGCCGCTTCGAGTTTCCCCGGACGGCAAATTGCTCCTCTATGAAGTGAAGGAAGGGGGAGAGAGAACGGGAACCTTTGAGCTACTTGAAATTGAAACCCGGAAGCTTCTTTCCGATTTTCTCCCGCGTGGTTTTTTGCGCGGATTCGCCTTCGCACCGGATGGCAGAAGCTTCTACTACGTTCACGAACCTTTGGATGCAAAACGTCCTTTCTACCGCGCCGCATACCGGCATGTTCTGGGAACTTCGCCCAGCGAAGACCAGGAGATTTTCTTTGCCGGTGAGGACGAGACAATCCGACTTGGTCTTTTTTCCGACGACAAACACCTTGTCTTTCTCGTGTATCGATTTCTTGAAAAAACGCTCACGGATATTTACGTGACATCATTCGAAGGAACGAGCCTGCCTGAGCCGATTTTCCAGGGAATTGACTATAGCCTCGGCCTGCAGTTGCTCGATGACAGGATTTTCGCCCTTACCGACCGCGATGCACCGAATCGCCGCATCGTCGAAATCCGACTTCGCAACAATGGGGAACACGAATGGATCGACATCGTTCCCCAGACCGATACACCCATTAACAGTTGGCTCGTCGTTGGTGACCGCATCTTTGTCTCCTACAGAAGGGAGATGACCCAGCAAATCCGCATCTTCGACTTCTCCGGTAGCGCACTGGGGGAATTGCCCATCCGAAACGACGAAACTCTGCGTATGGTTGGAGGTTCGCCAGACGGAGATGAGCTTCTCCTCGAATCGGAATCATTCACTGAACCCATCGCGATCTTTCGCTACTCCGCAAAGAGCAACAATCGGAACCTTTGGAATAAGCGTCGCGTTCCTTTCGAATCCACCGACTATGACCATACTCAGATTTGGTTCCGATCCAAAGACGGCACAAGAGTTCCCATGTACCTAGTGGGCCGCCGCGACGTTCTCGACGGAACTGGGAATCCAACCATCATGACCTCTTACGGGGGTTTCGGCGTTTCCATGACCCCGCAGTTCAGCATCTTCGTCGCTTTTCTCATGGAACGTGGCTGCCTCTTTGCTCTACCGAACATCCGTGGTGGATCGGAATTCGGAGCAGATTGGCACCGGGCAGCGAAGAGGCGTAGCCGGCAGACCGCTTACGACGACTTTCTTTCTGCCGCCGAATGGCTAATCCAATCGGGCCGAACTTCTCCCGGAAAGCTCGCCATTTTTGGCGGCTCGAATTCCGGCTTGCTCGTAGGAGCTGCGCTTACGCAACGGCCGGACTTATTCCGGGCCGTGGTCTGCATGGTTCCCATGCTGGACATGCT
>Ga0335069_10009008_pt1 | contig 14236 bp, 24 predicted proteins | sample Lox_Sample_11_FD_206714 | JGI IMG/M metagenome (GOLD analysis project Ga0335069, IMG submission 206714) | Soil microbial communities from Loxahatchee National Wildlife Refuge, Florida, United States - Lox_Sample_1.1 | ecosystem: Environmental > Terrestrial > Soil > Wetlands | place: USA... | reverse complement strand
GACGTGGAAGAACCGCCCGTGGTGGATGAGCCAAAAAAATTGAAGAAGAAAGTACGAATTCAAGATTAAGCAAAATAAATACAACGAAAGCATTGACTTAAAATAGAAAAGTCGTTATATTAAAAGGCTTTCGTTCTATAAAAAAGTAATGGAGTAAAAATTTGCCGACGATAAATCAGCTTGTAAGAAAAAGTCGAGAACAGGTTTCTTGGAAGAGTAAGTCGCCCGCATTGAGCAGCAATCCTCAAAAGCGGGGTGTCTGTACGCGTGTTTATACGACAACGCCGAAAAAACCGAATTCTGCTTTACGAAAAGTAGCGCGTGTTCGGTTGACTCATGGTATTGAAGTCACAGCGTACATTCCCGGTGAAGGGCATAATCTTCAGGAGCACTCGATTGTTCTTATTCGCGGCGGCAGAGTGAAAGATCTTCCAGGTGTTCGGTATCATATTGTTCGAGGTACGTTGGATACGCAAGGTGTGCAAGATCGAAAGCAAGCGCGTTCCAAATACGGAGCAAAGAAACCTAAACAAGCATAAGAGCTATGAGAAAAAAGAGTTCAACACGGCGGAGAATTACTCCAGATCCAAAGTTTAACGATGTATTAGTTGCGCGTTTTGTCAATAGTGTTTTGTTGTGTGGAAAAAAGAATCGTGCACAAGCGATTGTCTATACTGCGCTGGATGAAGTTGGCAAAAAGACAGAAAAGGTACCGCTGGATGTTTTTAAAAAAGCGGTCGATAATGCATCACCTCTCATTGAGGTGCGTGCACGAAGAGTTGGTGGAGCAACCTATCAGGTTCCTACAGAAGTTCGTCCCGAGCGGCGAACCGCTCTAGCAATCCGTTGGCTAATTTTACATGCCAAAGAACGCTCGGATAAATCCATGGCACAGAAACTCGCAGCAGAGTTGATGGCTGCATCTGTGGGCGAAGGCGGAGCGGTGAAGAAACGAGATGATGTTCACCGTATGGCGGAAGCCAATAAAGCCTTTGCACATTTCAGGTGGTAATAGAAGTTTTGTAAAAATATTAGAATGTAGTTGTATCTCTGTCTTATGTTGTATGCATAAGATGGGGTTGGATTTTGATTTATGTCAAGAGAATACTCTTTAGAAAAAACTAGAAATATCGGCATCATGGCGCATATCGATGCAGGTAAGACGACGACGACGGAACGCATTCTGTTCTACACCGGTCGCTTGCATCGCATTGGCGAAGTCCATGATGGAGCTGCAACGATGGATTGGATGGAGCAGGAAAAAGAACGCGGCATTACCATCACCAGCGCTGCAACAACATGTTTCTGGCGTCAACATCGTATCAATATTATTGATACTCCGGGTCACGTCGATTTTACAATTGAGGTAGAGCGTTCTCTTCGTGTCCTTGATGGCGCGGTCGCTTTGTTTTGTTCTGTTGGCGGTGTTGAGCCGCAATCGGAAACCGTTTGGCGTCAAGCCGATAAATACGGCGTTCCACGTATTGCCTTTGTCAATAAAATGGATCGTGCCGGTGCGGATTTCTTAGCCGTTGTTGACATGATGAAAACCCGCTTAAGTGCAAACGCTGTTCCTATTCAGTTGCCGGTGGGTGAAGGCGATATGTTTGCTGGAGTCATTGATTTAATTACAATGAAGGCCCGAATGTATAACGAAGACAATCAGGGTGCGACATGGGAAGAGATCGATATTCCTGAAAAGCTTCGCGCAAAGTCAAATGAATATCGTATTAAGATGCTGGAAGCGGTTGCCGACGAAGATGATAAGTTGTTGGAAAAATATCTTGAAGGAAAAGAAATTTCTCCCGAAGAAATTCGCGTCGTTTTGCGTCGCGCTACGTTGAAGGTAAGTATTGTTCCTGTGTTGTGCGGGTCGTCGTTTAAAAATAAGGGCGTTCAGCAGTTGATGGATTCCGTTGTGGACTTCCTGCCATCGCCTTTGGATATTAATAGTGGTGTGCTTCATGGCCATCATCCGCACAAGCACGACGATGTTATTCGTCAAATTAGCGATAAAGAAAAGTTCACGGCGCTTGCGTTTAAAATTATGAGCGACCCGTTTGTCGGGCGGTTAACATATTTTCGTGTTTATTCCGGCACGCTGACAGCCGGCTCGTATGTCTATAATATTGTTTCCGATCGTAAAGAGCGCATTGCTCGTATTTTGCGAATGCATGCCAATCATCGCGAAGAAGTTGAAGAAGCGTATGCAGGCGATATTGTTGCTGCAATCGGTTTGAAAAATACTCGCACAGGCGATACGCTGACAACGGAAGAAGATCCGATTGTGCTGGAACGTATGGAATTTCCGGCGCCGGTTATCGATGTTGCGATTGAGCCCAAGACAAAAGTTGACCAAGAAAAAATGGGCGAAGCGCTTGCGCGCCTTGCTGAAGAAGATCCGACGTTCCGTATTTCAACGAATGAAGAAACGGGCCAAACAATTGTCAGCGGTATGGGCGAACTTCATCTGGAAATTATTATCGACCGAATGAAAAGAGAGTTTAAGGTCGAAGCCAATGTCGGTAAGCCACAGGTTGCGTACAAAGAAACGATTAGCAAGAAAGTGACGGCGGAAGGAAAATTCGTTCGTCAATCTGGCGGGCGCGGTCAATTTGGCCATGTGTGGATCGATCTTGAGCCCAATGAAAAAGGCAAGGGCTTTGAATTTGAAAATGCAATTGTTGGCGGTGTTGTTCCCAAAGAATACATCAAACCAACAGAGCAAGGAATTATCGAAGCGATGCGTAATGGCATTCTTGCCGGATATCCGGTAGAAGATGTTAAGGTTCGTTTGTTCGATGGTTCGTTCCACGCGGTTGACTCGTCCGAAATGGCGTTCAAGATTGCGGGTTCGATGGCATTCCAAGAAGGTGCACGCAAAGCAAATCCTGTTTTGCTCGAACCGATAATGTCTGTGGAAGTCGTTTCGCCCGAAGAATATATCGGCGATGTGATGGGCGATTTAAATTCGCGGCGCGGCAAGATTGAAGGAATGACCTCGCGCAAAGACGCGCAAGTGGTAAAATCATTTGTACCGCTTTCCATGATGTTTGGTTATGCAACGCAATTGCGTTCGATGACGCAAGGACGTGCATTATATACAATGCAATTCTCGCATTACGACCAGGTGCCGAAGAGTGTTGCAGAAGAAATAATTGAAAAAGTTCGCGGGAAAGATGCCGCGAAGGTAGCTTAAAAATTCTAAGTAATCGGGACTCTATCTAACTCATAGGAGATCAACAATATGGCAAAAGAAAAATTTGATCGCACTAAGCCGCACGTGAACGTCGGTACCATTGGCCACGTTGACCACGGCAAGACAACCTTGACAGCAGCTATTACGATGGTGCTGGCAAAAAAAGGATTGTCGCAAGTTCGCACGTTCGATTCTATCGATAATGCGCCTGAAGAAAAAGCACGCGGTATAACGATTAATACGGCGCACGTAGAGTACTCAACGTCCAAGCGCCACTATGCGCACGTTGATTGCCCGGGCCACGCTGATTATATCAAGAATATGATCACCGGCGCTGCACAAATGGATGGTGCCATTCTTGTTGTTGCAGCAACCGATGGACCTATGCCGCAAACACGCGAACACATTCTTCTCGCCCATCAGGTGAACGTTCCAAAAATTGTTGTGTTCATGAACAAGTGCGATGCGGTTGATGATCCGGAATTACTCGATCTCGTCGAGTTGGAAGTTCGTGATCTGTTAAAGAAAAATGATTTCCCCGGCGATGAAATTCCCATCATTCGCGGTTCAGCGTTGAAGGCAATGGAAGCTGCTTTGCGTCCAGATGCAAAGCCAGATGATCCGGCATTCAAATGTGTTATGGATTTAATGGATGCAGTTGATGATTATATTACTCTTCCAAAGCGTGACGCAGATCGCCCATTTTTGATGCCTGTCGAAGATGTGTTTTCGATTACTGGCCGTGGAACAGTTGGAACCGGTCGTGTTGAACGCGGTAAGGCAAAGGTCGGCGATGAAGTTGAAGTCGTCGGTTTGGGTGCGCACAAGAAAACCGTTATCACGGGAGCAGAAATGTTCCGAAAAGAGCTTGATGAAGTTCAAGCTGGTGATAATGCAGGATTGTTGCTGCGTGGTATTGAAAAGACGGAATTGGAACGCGGTATGGTTATTGCCAAACCGGGAACCATCACTCCGCACACAAAATTTGTCGCTCAAATTTACGTGTTGAAAAAAGAAGAAGGCGGACGTCATACGCCGTTCTTAACAGGATATCGTCCTCAATTCTATTTCCGCACAACCGACGTCACGGGCGTTGCTACGCTTCCGTCAGGTGTGGAAATGGTTATGCCTGGCGATAACCTCGATGCAATCAATATCGAATTGATTTCGCCGATTGCTATGGAAGAAGGCCAGCGATTTGCCGTCCGCGAAGGTGGACGTACAGTAGGCGCTGGAGTTATCACAAAGATCATTCAGTAAGTTATCATCTGTTCCGCTCTCGAGAAATACTTGAGAGCGGAATGGTTGTCTAAGGAGAAGTTTCCTTGGCTGGACAAAAAATTAGAATAAAATTAAAATCATTTGATCATAATCTGATCGACAAATCAACCGAGAAGATTATCAAGACGGTAAAATCGACTGGTGCCGTTGTGTCGGGTCCCATTCCGTTGCCAACGCAGCGTAGTGTGTACACCGTCAATCGTTCGCCGCATGTTGATAAAAAGTCCCGTGAGCAGTTCGAAACGCGGTCACATAAACGATTGATCGATATTCTCAATGCGACAGGCCGAACAGTGGATTCGTTGATGAAGTTAGAGCTTCCGGCTGGTGTGGATGTCGAAATCAAAGTCTAGTAATTCTGTAATTACGATTGAATGAACTGAGTGTGAGTGAAGTCGGCAGCAACTCCGATGCTGGTTTCGCTTTGGAAATTAAGGAGCAATAACAGTGAGTGGTATATTAGGAAAAAAGATTGGCATGACAAGTCTCTTCGATGAGAGTGGTGAAGCAATTCCATGCACCGTCATCGAAGCAGGTCCGTGTTTTGTCACGCAGGTCAGAACCAAGGATAAAGACGGCTACGATGCCGTGCAACTCGGTTTTGATGAAAAGAAAGATCGTCTTGTCACTAAGCCATTAAAAGGGCACTTTGCTAAAGCCGCTGTCAAAGCGATGCGGTTATTGCGTGAGTTTCAGAGTTTCAGTGAAGCATCCTTCAAGCCCGGTGATGAAGTGAAGGTTGATATTTTTGCGGCTGGCGACGTTGTCGATGTGAGCGGAAAATCGAAAGGCCGCGGCTTTCAAGGCGTTGTCAAACGGCATCACTTTGGCGGTGTCGGTCTTGCGACGCACGGCGCATCGGATCGTGTTCGCGCTCCCGGATCGATCGGCGGCAGTTCCTATCCATCGCGTGTCTTCAAAGGTATGTTGATGGCCGGACGCATGGGATTTGAGCGTGTGACGGTAAAGAATTTAAAAGTTGTTAAAGTGATTCCCGAATCCAACATTCTTATTGTGCGCGGTTCGGTGCCCGGTGCAATCAACGGGTATTTGGAAATTGAAAAGCACAACTAACGAATGCTCGTAAGGAAATAAAACAATGCAGGTTGATGTTTATAAAATAGATGGTACGCCGACAGGCGAGACAGTGGAACTCGATCCGAAAATTTTCGGCATCGAACCGAACGATCATGCTATCTATATGGCCGTGCGCAGCATTCAGGCGAATCAGCGCCAGGGTACGCACAAAGTTAAAACTCGCACAGAAGTGAGCGGCGGCGGCGTAAAGCCGTTCAAGCAAAAGAAAACCGGACGCGCCCGCGCAGGTTCCACGCGCTCGCCCATCTGGGTTGGCGGCGGTTCTATTTTCGGGCCGAAGCCGCACGATTATGTGGTAAAGCTTCCGACCAAAGTCCGTAAGCTTGCACGAAAATCGGCGTTGAGTTATAAAGCGAACGAAAGCGCTATTAAAGTGGTGGAAGATTTTTCGTTCGGCGCAGTGAAAACAAAACAAATGGCTTCTGTCTTAAAGGCATTAGAAATTGATAAAAAGAAAACGTTGCTGTTGACGAAAGCGACCGATCACAACGTCGTCAAGTCCGGACGCAACATTCCAAAATTACAAATTCGAGAAGCCGACAAGGCATCGACATTTGAAATCTTGAACAACCAAGTGCTGCTTATTCAAAAGAGCGCGGTGAGCGTGTTGCAAGATTCATTGAAGAATTAGGATTAAAAACAATGGCAAGCATTCTTCTACGGCCGATTATTACAGAAAAGATGACGGAGCTTGGCGACAAACGCCAGTATGCGTTTGAAGTTCCATCCGGTGTGAATAAAATCGAAATCGGAAAAGCTGTTGAAAAAAAATTCAACGTCGCTGTGACGAGTATTCGTACCGTTATGGTCAAAGGAAAAACAAAAACGCAAATGACCAAGCGAGGCCGGTTTGAAGGGCGCTCGAAAACTTGGAAGAAAGCGATCGTCACGTTGAAGCAGGGTGATAAGATCGATTACTTTGGAAATGTCTGATCTGAAAGTATAGAGTATGGGTATCAGAAAATTAAGACCAATGACGCCGGCGACGCGATTTTATTCCGTCCCCACGTTTGAAGAGATAACGAAGCACGCTCCAGAAAAAGCATTGTTAGAGCCGATCAAGAAAAGCGGCGGGCGCAATAATCTTGGACGTGTTACGTCGCGGCATCGCGGCGGCGGACACAAGCGGATGTATCGTGTGATTGATTTTAAACGCAACAAGCATGGCGTTGTCGGTATTGTCGAAGCGATTGAATATGATCCGAATCGTTCAGCGCGTATTGCGTTGATTCAGTATCCCGACGGTGACAAGCGATATATTCTTGCGCCTGAAGGATTAAAGGTCGGCGCAAAAATTACTTCCGGTCCGGAGGCAGAACCCGAAGTGGGAAATTCGCTTCCGCTGCGGAATGTTCCCTCAGCAGCATTTGTATTCAATGTAGAATTGATTGCCGGTAAAGGCGGACAAATCGGGCGCAGCGCTGGAAATTCATCTCAGGTTGTTGCCAAAGAAGGCGATTGGGTTTCGTTAAAATTACCTTCCGGTGAAGTCAGAAAATTTCATGCCGGCTGCTACGCAACAATCGGTGTTGTGAGCAATGGCGATCATGAAAATATTAGTCTCGGGAAAGCAGGCCGTTCGCGCTGGCTGGGAATTCGCCCGCAAACGCGCGGTATGGCAATGAATCCGGTTGATCACCCGATGGGCGGCGGCGAAGGCCGTTCTAAATCTGGTGGCGGCCAGCAGCACCCGGAATCTCCGTGGGGCAAGTATGCCAAGGGTTTAAAAACCCGAAAACGGAAAAATCAATCGAATCAATATATTGTCAAACGTCGAAAGTAAATCGGTAGGCACGTATGAGTCGTTCAATTAAAAAAGGTCCGTATGTTGACGCAAAGCTTCAGCAAAAAGTTGAAGCGTTGAATAAAGATAATCAAAAGCGCGTCATCAAAACGTGGTCACGCTCCAGTACGATTATTCCAGAATTCGTCGGACATACGTTTGCGGTACACAACGGAAATAAATTTGTCCCGGTGTATATCCATGAAGCAATGGTGGGCCACAAGCTGGGCGAGTTTGCGCCGACACGAATTTTCCGTGCGCATCCCGGCATCAAGAGTGAAACAACAACTTCGCCGGCGTGAGGAATATGACTATGGAAGCAAAAGCAATTAATCGATATATTGGATCGTCGCCGCGCAAGATGCGCTTGGTGATCGATCTCATTCGCGGTAAAGCAGTGGAAGAAGCATTATCTATTCTTCATTTTGTACCGAAGCATGCCGCAAAAACAGCGGAACAAGTATTGCGCTCTGCAATTTCCAACCTTCAAAACAAAGATGAAGGCGGACGTATCGATACGGCAGCGTTGTATGTGAAGGAAGCGTTTGTCGATGGCGGAGCGATGGCAAAGCGTGTGTTGCCTGCGCCGATGGGGCGTGCATTCCGCGTGCGCAAACGGTCGAATCATATTACGATTATCGTGGCGCAGCGCGCAGAAGCAAAAAAGGCAGTGCCGAAAAAAGTAGAAATGAAAAAAACTGAAACTGAAGCAACTAATAAAGAAGTAACCGAAAGTTAATCGGAGGATCAATTGGGTCAAAAAACAAATCCAAACGGTTTTCGCCTTGGTGTTGTACGTTCGTGGGATGCGAACTGGTTTGATAGCAAGAGCTTTGCAGGAAAGCTGCAAGAAGATATTGTGGTTCGGAATTATGTCCGCAACCGCCTGAAAAAAGCAGGCATTGCCCGCATTCAAATCGATCGAACGCCCAAGCGTGCAGTTGTCACCATTCACACGTCTCGACCCGGCATTGTGATTGGAAAGAGCGGCAAAGAAATTGCGCAACTCGAAGAAGAATTGAAGAAGGTTACTTCAAAAGAAATTAAAATTTTGATTCACGAAATTAAACGTCCCGAATTGGATGCATTTCTCGTTGGCGAAGCAATTGCCGGCCAGCTGGAAGGCAGAATTTCTTTCCGCCGTGCAATGAAGCAGTCGATTACCGCTGCCATGCGGATGGGTGCAGAAGGAATAAAAATTATGTGTGCCGGACGTCTCGGCGGCGCAGAAATTGCTCGCACCGAACATTATAAAGAAGGACGCATTCCGCTGCAAACACTTCGTGCCGATATCGATTATGCCAGTGCTACGGCGCATACCATTTACGGCGCTATCGGAATTAAAGTATGGATTTGCAAAGGCGAAATTATCGGGCCGCGTTCCTGAGGAGTATTGAATTATGTTAATGCCGAAGAGAGTAAAATTTAGAAAAGCACAGCGCGGACGTCGCCGCGGAAAAGCAACGCGCGGCAACACAGTTGCGTTCGGTGATTTTGGCTTGAAGGCGATGGAGCCCGGCTGGGTAACGCAGCGCCAGATCGAAGCATCGCGTGTTGCGTTAACACGTATGATGAAGCGAGAAGGAAAAGTTTGGATTCGCATTTTCCCGGATAAGCCGGTCACCAAAAAACCTGCAGAAACTCGTCAAGGTAGCGGTAAAGGTAATCCGGAGTTTTGGGTTGCCGTCGTGAAACCGGGTCGTGTGTTGTTCGAGCTTGGTGGCATCAATAAAGCGGCAGCGGCGGAAGCGATGAAGCTTGCTTCCCACAAGCTGGCGATCAAAACAAAATTTGTTGCCCGTGTAGATTATCAGGGTGCGTAAGAGGTAAATGATGAAAGTGCATGAATTGCGTCAGATCTCGGATGTAGAATTACAAAAGAGAATTCACGATGAAGAAGAAAATCTTTCGAATTTAAGATTCCAAAAAGTCATCGGGCAGTTGGAAAATCCGATGAAGCTGGGGCTTATTCGTAAAGATGTTGCTCGAATGAAGACGATTCTTCGCGAGCGTTCATTGGCGGCGGCGAAATCCGCAGCTGTAACGGAACAACCGAAGTAAGTTGGAAAGACCGATGGCAGAAGAAACAAAACAACCAGTTGTGCGCGGATTGCGCAAAGTTCGTGTCGGAAAAGTGGTGAGCAACAAAATGCAAAAGAGCATTGTGGTTGCCATCGAACGTCAAGTGGCGCATCCGATCTATAAAAAATATTACCGCCTCACCACCAAGTTAATGGTGCATGACGAAAAGCAAGAAGCCAAAGTTGGCGATGTTGTGCGGGTGATGGAAACACGCCCGTTGAGTGCACGCAAGCGCTGGCGGTTAGTGGAAATTGTTGAGAAGGCGAAGTAGTTCATTTTAAGAGCAGGCTAGAACGATGATTCAGGAAGAAACCAATTTAGTCGCTGCCGATAATTCCGGTGCGAAAAAAATACGATGCATTCGCGTCCTTGGCGGCCACGAAAAGCGGTATGCCACAGTCGGTGATTTGATTGTGGTATCGGTCAAAAGCGCTATTCCCGGCGCTCCGGTAAAAAAAGGTGAAGTGTCGCGTGCGGTGATCGTGCGGACGCGAAAAGAAATTCGCCGCAAAGACGGATCGTATATCCGCTTTGATGAAAATGCGGCGGTGTTATTGAATGCTCAAGGCGAGCCGCGAGGAACGCGCATTTTTGGTCCGGTGGCGCGCGAATTACGCGAACGTCAGTATATGAAAATTATTTCCTTAGCACCCGAGGTGCTGTAAGATTATGGCGCAAAATTTACACGTACATAAAAACGACACAGTCGTTGTGAAAGCGGGAAATTCGAAAGGCAAACAAGGCAAAGTGCTTAAAGTGTTTCCCGACACCAATCAAATAATTATTGAAAACGTCAACATTATTAAACGTCATACACGCCCAACGCAAAAAAATCCGCAAGGTGGTGTTGTGCAAAAAGAAGGACCGATTCGTGCGTCCAACGTGATGGTGGTCTGCCCCAAGTGTAGCAAGCCAACGCGAGTCGGGCATCAACATGTGAACGATGCAACGAGTGGAAAGAAAAAAACCATGCGTGTATGCAAACAATGTAACGAGCAGTTTTAGGAATATCATTCATGGCGAAAGAAAAAGCTGAACGAAAAACAAAAGGCGAGCAGTCAGCGCCTGACGCAAAAGGAAAGAAAGCTGTTGCCGGCGCACAAGAAAAAGGTGTTCCCGCACGGTTGGCCCTGCGTTATAAAAGCGATGTGATACCGGCATTGTCGAAAAAATTCCAGTACACCAGCGTGATGCAAGTGCCGAAGCTTGAAAAAATTTCCATCAATATCGGCGTCGGCGATGCCACACAAGATCCGAAATTGTTGGATGCGGCTGTTCATGATTTAGAAGCCATCACGGGACAAAAAGTCGCGATCACGAAAGCGAAGAAAGCTATCTCCAATTTCAAATTGAGAGAAAATCTTCCGATTGGCTGCCGAGTGACATTGCGCCGCGCAAAGATGTACGAATTTTTAGACCGCTTTATCAGCGTCGCGCTGCCGCGCGTTCGCGATTTTCGCGGCGTCTCCGATAAATCGTTCGACGGCCATGGAAACTATACGCTTGGTGTGAAAGAACAAATTATTTTTCCGGAAATCGATGTCGATAAAGTTACGCGTATTACTGGAATGGATGTTACGTTCGTCACGACGGCGAAAACCGATCTGGAAGCGTACGAATTATTAAAAGAACTTGGAATCCCGTTCGTTAAACGGGAAGAAGTTGTTCCATCAACAAAACAAAACCAATAAGCTAAAGGAGTTCGCTTGGCACGGTTAGCAATGCGAGTAAAGGCGAAGAGAACGCCAAAACATAAAGTCCAACAGCATAATCGATGTAATATCTGCGGGCGCTCACGGGCATATTATCGGAAGTTCGGCATCTGCCGTCTTTGTTTCCGTAAGCTCGCGCTCGATGGAAAAATTCCCGGTGTGCGTAAGGCAAGTTGGTAACACTATTATAAGAGAGTCATTCGATGTCAAAAACTGATCCTATTGCAGATTTTCTTACACGAATCCGCAACGCAGCAAAAGCAAAACATCGCCGCGTCGATATTCCTGCCTCCAATGTGAAGAAGGCGTTGAGCCAAATTCTGGTGGACAAGAAATTTATTTCCGGCTTTGCGGTTTTAGAAGATAAAAAACAAAACATTTTACGGTTGAATTTAAAGTATTCCGCCGGCAAATCGGTTATTCAAGGAATGCGCCGTATCAGTAAACCCGGTATTCGCACCTATCGCGGTGCGGATGAAATGCCGCGTGTGTTCGGCGGACTTGGCATTGCCGTCATTTCGACATCAAAAGGATTGATGACCGACTCGCAAGCAAAGCAGCAGAATATTGGCGGCGAAGTGCTCGCGTACATTTGGTAAGAGTTGAAGGAGAAGAAGAGTGTCACGTATTGGTAAAAAGCCCGTTGAAATTCCCAAAGGCGTTACCGTCACAATCAATAATGAAGTGATTACGGTAAAAGGCCCAAAGGGTGAGCTGCAGGAAAAGGTGCATCCCGATGTTTCTGTTGAAGTTAAAGATGGACACGTGTTTGTTACGCGCCATTCGGAAGAAACGAAGAACCGTGCCTTGCATGGTTTGTGGCGCGCGTTGATTCACAACATGGTTGTTGGCGTCGCCGAAGGGTACACAAAAAAATTAGAAATCGTTGGCGTTGGCTATCGTGCAGAAATGAAAGGCAGCCGATTGAATCTGTTGCTTGGCTTTAGTCATCCAATTGTATTTGCCGCGCCGGACGGAATTAAAATCGAAGCGCCGACACAAACAAGCATTGTCATTAGCGGAGTTCACAAGCAATTGGTCGGATTGGTTGCAGCAAAACTTCGTTCACTGCGTCCGCCGGAGCCGTATAAAGGCAAAGGTGTGAAATACGAAGGCGAATACATCCGACGTAAAGCCGGTAAAGCTGCGGCAACTGCTGCAAAGTAGGATAAGCGTAAGGTAAAACTATGATACAGAAAAATACCGTTGAACGGTTGAAGAAAAAGCAAGTGCGGATCCGCAAAAAAATTGTCGGCACGCCGGAGCGTCCTCGCTTGGCAGTGTTTCGCAGTTCCAAAAATGCATATGCGCAAATCATCGATGATCTGAACGGCAAAACATTGGTGTCTTCTTCTTCGATCGAAAAAACAATCAAAGAAGAATTGAAATCGAAAAAGCCGGTTGAAATATATAAGTTAGTCGGCGTTGCGGTTGCAAAAAAAGCAATCGAAAAAAATATTACACAAGTCGTGTTCGACCGGAGCGGATACCTTTACCACGGGCGCGTCAAAGCGCTTGCGGAAGGTGCACGTGAAGGCGGATTAAAATTTTAACTTACATTTTGAACGAGACACATGGCAAAAGTCAAAGCAGGTGAGCTTGAATTAAAAGAGCGTTTAGTGAACGTCAACCGCGTTGCGAAAGTCGTAAAGGGCGGCCGTCGATTCAGCTTTAACGCAATCGTTGTTGTCGGTGACGGCAACGGGCATGTCGGCATCGGGCTTGGAAAAGCAAACGAAGTTGCCGATGCAATTGCAAAAGGCACCGACGATGCGAAGAAGAATCTGTACAAGGTTCCGATTCTTCGCGGTACTATTCCACACGAAGTGCATGGAAAATTTGGCGCCGGAAAAGTAATCCTGAAACCAGCATCGCCTGGCACAGGGCTCATTGCCGGCGGCGGCGTTCGTGCTGTCTTGGAAATGGCCGGCGTCAAAGACGTGTTGACGAAGCAGCAGGGTTCGCCGAATGCGCACAATATTGTTAAAGCCACGATGGCTGCCTTGCTCGGGTTATCCGACGCAAAGATGACGGCGGTGCGCCGTGGAATCACTGTAAAAGAATTGTTTCAATAACGCAAAAAAGACGAGTTATGCCAGAAGCGAAAAAAATTAAGATCACCCAAATTAAAAGTGTGATCGAACAACTTGAAAATGCCAAGCGTACCATTAAAGCGCTGGGACTTGGACGCCCGAACTATACGGTCGTAAAAAATGATACACCGCAAGTTCGCGGGATGATTGCCAAAGTTCGGCATCTTGTAAAAGTGGAAGAGGTTTAAGAATGGCAAAAGATATTCTGAGCAATTTAACGCCGGCAAAAGGTTCACGCAAAAGAACAAAGCGTATCGGACGCGGCCAAGGTTCCGGTCATGGCGGAACAGCCACCAAAGGTCATAAAGGCGCAAAATCACGTTCCGGTCACAAATTTAAATTATGGTTTGAAGGCGGTCAAATGCCGCTGACACGCCGCGTGCCCAAATTCGGATTTACCAGCCGCAATCATGTAGAATCACAGGTTGTGAATTTGAAAACCTTAGAAGAATTTGCAACAAAGAAACGAATTGCCGGCGGATCGGTTACACCGGAAATTTTATACAAAGCAGGCGCGGTCGCCAAGAAAAATGCACCGGTCAAGATTCTCGGTGTCGGCGAATTGAAAACAAAGTTTGATGTAACAGCACATGCATTTAGCAAATCGGCAGTTACAAAAATTGAAGCTGCCGGCGGTACAGTAACGGTTCTTACGAAAACGAAGACGACGACGAACTCATGAGCAAGCTGACTGAAACGTTCACGAATATTTTTAAGATTCAGGAGTTGCGAGAGCGATTGCTCTTTACCACGCTCCTGTTGATTATTGTGCGCGTTGGCGCACATATTACGTTGCCCGGCGTTGATGCCGTGCTTCTTGCGGATACGATCCGAAAACAATCCGAAGGAAATCTTTTTGGATTGTATGACTTATTTGTAGGCGGCGCGTTTAGTAATGCTGCAATTTTCGGATTGGGCATTATGCCGTACATCAGTGCTTCGATCGTAATTCAATTGCTCGGTGCGGTTGTGCCATACTTCGCCAAAC
>Ga0335069_10009007_pt1 | contig 14239 bp, 18 predicted proteins | sample Lox_Sample_11_FD_206714 | JGI IMG/M metagenome (GOLD analysis project Ga0335069, IMG submission 206714) | Soil microbial communities from Loxahatchee National Wildlife Refuge, Florida, United States - Lox_Sample_1.1 | ecosystem: Environmental > Terrestrial > Soil > Wetlands | place: USA... | reverse complement strand
CTTTTTAATCTCATAGAAAGCTAATGACTTAGCCTCTGCAATAAGCAGAGGGAATTGATAATCATTTAGATTAGGTATGAAGTTATCTTCTAATAAGAAAGGAGGAATATACCAAGACTGAGTCATAGTATTCGACCCCTGTAGAGTAGACTCTAACTGATTGTTAAAGTTATCAAAGATAACCCACTCATTGTTGATAATACAACAATACCTAGGCTGTGTATTGTTCTGGTAGTTAAATAAGAAGTTCTGTCCGTTGAACTGAAACTCAAACTGACCTACGTTAGCTAAAGTAGGATCAAGCGACTTCACCATCTGAATAAACTGAAGTGGAGTTATAATCCTAATCCACTTATACCCAGGTGCAGTTGTAGGAGCATTGATTTGATTGATAGTCCAAGTAGTAAACGTACCTGAGCTGAATGTAGCATTAACGTCAATAACTAAATTAGCGTAAGTCTGATTAGGAACATTATAGTAAGCAGTGACTACTCCAGTCATATAGAGATTAGAGCCAGACAGTATTTCACACTCTTGTCCTATTAGAATAGTATTGTTCTGACTAGTCTGAAACGTTTGAATACCTGTACCAATAGTAATTGAACTGGTCGAAGTAGCAGACCAAGGGAAAGACCCTAAGAACGAGCCATTGTAAGAAAGATCAGTATTAGTATCATGCTGATTAGAATAGGACCCGTACTGATCTGATTGGAGAGAAGCTCCATCCAAGACATTAGCGTCGAAGTATTGAATCCAGTCAATTCGTGTGACATTGTCAGGAACCTTCATAAGAGTAGGCTTAAGAGGATCGTTAGTAGAAGTTAATTGTATTAAACCATTGTGTTCAGGCAGCTGGCTCCTAGCAGCTATGTTATAGTAGACAGTTTCAATGATGTTAACAATCTGTTGAGCTTCTGCCGTATCTCCAATACTATTAACCTCATCCGAGCCAAGACTGGCTAAGATGCTTTGAGTCATTTCAAGTAGACTATACTTCATTATTTAAACAACTTCACTGAGGTTAAGAAGAAGAAACTTAAGACGAAGCCAAGAGCATAAAGATCATTATTAGAAAGCCCATCAGTAGTATAGTTTGGCCAGCTTCCAATTACTTTATCCCATATGATTAATTTGTTAAAGTAGACGACGAAAGGTAAAGCTAAACCTGCTCTGACTACCTGATCTATCCACCCAGTCTTACTGGTAGAGTCAGCGATTAGGACATCTCGCTGAGCTTGTAAGGCATCTATGTTAGCTTGTATCTTAGCTTTAGCTACGTCTGTAGTAGCGTTGTAGTAAGCAGCCCTTTCGTTAGCTATTGCATTAACAATAGCCGAAAGAGGATTAACTAAACTTAATAACCAGCTAATCATGCCCGTGGAAGACATGTGACAAAGAACCCATGACGATTAAACCTAACCATATCTTAGGATCAGGGTTAACAGCGTCTAATGCGTTCTTAAAATAAGGATCAGTTACTAAGGTCTGAGCTACCTGCAAAGTCCCGAACAAAGAACCTACAGCTACTTGGAAATTAGCCCAGTAAACTGTCTGGCTGTTACGCCACAGACGCACCAACCGAGATCGGGCTCTGTAAGTGAATGTTTTTGAGGTTCTGGACATCGGCAATTACCTTAGAGACGCCTATGCGTCCAACAATATAAGAAGTTAAAACAGAGGCTAAGTAGATGCCACCTAACCATAAATAGAAAGACATATTAACTACCTCTTGAGGTTGCGAGAGAAAACCATATGAACTAGCGTGTACCATTATTTCTTTCCTTTGAAATAGAAATAAACAATAGCAGCTATAGCAACTAGTATCGTACCTCCAAGCACCCAAGGCCACAGATGATGTGGAGTAGATGCTGCTGTTGCTGCTCCACCAGCGATAATAGCACCACCGGTAGTGATGTGAGGAACAACAGATTTCTTAGTTAGGTCATCAGGATTAATAGTCTTATCCTGAGTAGCAAGCTGACCTATTAATGTAGCACACCCAGGTTGTGTGTCGATAGCAGAAGCAGAATACTGGCCGTCAGCCACATACTTGCCAGAAGTATATTGGTTAGTTCCTGCCCAGACATAGGGACTAGGTTTACCCATTTTGTAGTAGCCAAGTCCATTATACTTCTCCAAGAATGTAGTCCAACCGCCAGAAGTCCAGTCCTTCCAGGATGGCCCGCCTTCGTCTTTTAAAGCCCGTACAGCAGCGTTTTCCCATGCTTGGGGTCCGGTATAGGGCCCTTGCCCTTTAGGCACATGTGTGGACTTCCTAGAGAGAGGATCACCCTGTGCAAGCTGCGTATTGAAATTCATATCGGCTTCACGGACATGGATGGCGGCAACAACAGGCCAAGGTACGCCAGTTTTAACTTCAACTGCTTTATATCGAGCCTTATTAGCTAGAATCTTTTTTACAATAGATGGATAGTATTTAGTAACTTTTGAATCGGCCCAACGTTTAGCATTTTTAGCTTTTAAGGCTTCGTACACTATTTTTCCCCTTCATCCAAAAGAGGATAAATGCAAAACACAAATAAAGGAGAATAAGCTTTGCCTACAACTTCTTTAATTGTGGTAATATCTTCAGATTTAAGTTTCATCGGCTCAGTAGATTTATGAATATCATAAGCTAAAGAACCGCGCTTAAACTTCTTATCAGCTGTGAGATTCTGCTCATCTTGAAATTGAGCACTTAACGCCGTTACAACAAGTTGTTTTAGAGTTACTTCTTTACTATCATCTTTAAAAGAATTTCCATCAAGGTCTTTGATAGTTACATTAAAATCAATCATACAGAAATTTGTCCTTTCTTTACCATGCAGGAATATACCGAGTGGTTCCGTTATCATTAATAGGAATCCATTTAGTAGGGTTAGTAGCCGCAGGAGCATTCGTTAAAGTGCCTGTAGAAGCCCCAGCTCCATTGTTCATGCTTACAGTTGAAGTAACCAAAGCTGAGTTCAAACCAGTTTTTAAACCGCCTGTTGCTGTCAGTACAGAATTAAAAGTCCAAACACTTGCTGTAGTAAGCCCATAGTCTGCAATCCCTGAACCGTTGCTCAGAAATTGCAGAGTTGTAGAAGCCCCCACAACCACAGGACCTGCTGATGAAGAGAGGCTAATACCCCCTGTAATCCCTGTACTGCTGTTTAAAATCCAAATAGGATTAGCTCCACCTTGTAAATAAAAAGCAGCGAATGCATTGGCTCCTGCTGATAGATTTAACAATATACGCGCAATAGTAGAACTGTTTGAAACTGTACCTGCGTTAGAAATGAAAATTGAATTAGCCCCACCTGTATTTGTACTAGCAATATTCAACATAGTTCCGGTGGATGTATTCACAACTACTCCACCAGTACCTGAGAAAGTCCAAGTAGACGCAGTAGATAGCCCATAGTCCCCTATAGCTGCTCCATTACTTTGTAATTGCAAAGTTGTAGTAGGATTAATAAGAATTGTTCCAGCGTTAGAAACAATTTGCATACCTCCTGCAAGATCAGCACCGCTAATTAAATATCCATATTTAGTAGCTCCGCCTATCGCAGCCATTCTAATGTAACCATTAGTTAAATTAGATAAAAAAGCATAGATAGAAGCTGCTGTGTTAGCTGTAGCTGGTGAATTAGAAGAGTTAGATAACTTTAGAAAATTATCAGCCCCTGTATTAGAACTTGTTGCATTTAACAAAGAACCTGTAGCAGTATTAATAAGCAACCCAGTGCTTCCGGATACAGATACTGAATTAGTAAAAGTAGCAATCCCTCCAAAAACATTAGTACCATTTAAGGTCACACTACTGCTGAAAGTATTACTGCCGGTCCAAGTATTATTACCTGCAAGTAAACCGTAAATACTTGCGCCAAAAGAACCTATTGTAGCGTTTTGTAAATCAACTAACCTAACTGGAGAATTTAAAGTACCTGGCGCAGGTAAATTAATTATCTGCTGACTATTCATATCCAAGTTAGCTAACATTTGATTAGGCTGAGTACCTGAAAGGGACATACAATCAGCTAGGGCCGTAGTAAGAATTGTATTATTAGAATTCAAAGTAGCTATAATAGAGCTATTTTGTAAGGTTGAAAAACTTCCTAGAGTTACATTTTCTGCCATATTAAGATGCCGTTGTTACCGCAACCCATGTGGTCGAACCTGAAGAGTTAACATAAAGTCTTGTAGAACTAGAACTTCCATCTGAACGTATGTAAATACTTCCTTGAGTTGCAGATATAGTAGGAGCGCCTGAGCCAAAATATACCCCAAAACCAGAAGAACCCATGCTAATTCCAGGTGTTGAAAATCCACCGGCTGTAGTCGCGGTTCCTGTTAATGTCCCGGCACTACCTGTAGTTGCAAAAGAGGCGCAAGAGACTCCTCCTGCTCCGGTAACTGAAAAGCCACTCGATTTAAAAGAGGAACCTGTGAATGTAGTTGAAGACAAATCTATGCCGTTAGTTGCCGTCCCTCCTCCATTTGTACGAATAATAGTGCTGGAAGCGTTAAAGGGGAGATTGCCGTTGTTAACACCAATATCAATGACATTTTTAAAACCTACAGGAGCGGGTCCTCCTGTGTTAGAAATAACCAAAGCCGAATCAGTTGATGTTCCTTGAACAGTATCTCCTGTTAATGCAACTAAACTTAAAATAGATTTATAAGTTACTGAAGTAGTGCCTGAAGCTAAAATATCGATTTCATACCCACATAAAGCAAAAAGATTTGTAGCATTGCTTGCTCTTAACACTGGATTAGCTACAAAGAATGCTCCTCTCGGCGAACCCCCTGAACCATTATCCCCTGCATTTACAACCATACTTGGAGTAAAAGTAACGTAGTTAGGGCTTGAGGTTACGTTATTATCCGCCGCTGTATAAGTTGCAGCAAGATTGAACATCGCCCTATTGCCTTGCATAGCTGCTCCTCCAAAAGAATAGTTCCAGTTCCAAGGAATTAAGAAAGCCCCCGCCCCTGTTATGGTAGCGTTATCTGAACTAACATTATGAAAATTGCCACTAAATGCAGAAATTGTTCCTGTAAATGATTGGTTTTCAACAATACCTGCGGTAAGACCGCTTGTAGTTATTGTAAAACCGCCATTAAAGGCAGGAATTCCAGTAAATATATCATTGGCTGTATGTGTATTAACCGCAGACCAAGTATTAATGCCATTAAGAAGAGGAACAGTAGAGCCTGAAGTTCCTACTGTTGGCACTTGTATAGTAGGATTAGAAACAACGTCAACCAACCTAGCTGGACTATTAACCGTAGCAGGACTAGGAAGATTGATGATATTAAAAGAATTCATATCTAATACAGCCTGCATTTGATTAGGGCTTCCTCCCGTGAGAGAAAGACAATCAGCAAATGCAGACTCTATTAGTTGACTATTAGCGTTCACCGTCGCAACAGCAGAGCTGTCGTTAGTAAACGAAGTTACAGGAGCGAGAGTGACGTTTTCAGCCATTAGTTATTAACTCACAGGATTAGCTGCAGTACCAGAAGCAACCAAGTTAGCTTCAACGTACCAAACACCAGAAGCAACATCTTGGAAGTGCAACCAAGAGCCTTTAAGACCGCCCTGAGTTGTTCCATTCATAGTAATAGTAGAGTTAGTGCTCTGGCAACCAGTAGCAACAGATGTAGCTGTAGATGCAGTAGTCACAACACCGACAAGGACATCCGATCCTCCGGTCTTACAGACGTGATTTCCAGAAGTAACTGTAGTCGTTACAAGAACGTCAAAGTAATTCCCGGTGCCTGTAGCCGCAGGGAGAGTGATTGTAAAGCCAGTAGCAGAATTCATACAAACAACTAAACCTTCATGCAGTCCTGCACTAAGAGTAGTAGCTGAAGTAAGATTAATGTTACCGAAAGTAGCTGTATCGCTAGCAACCTGAGATGCATAGTAACCAGTCTTCAAAGCTTTACAATAAACAACGCCACCAGACAGATCAACTTTGGCATTAGTAGAAGTAATCGTTTGTGCCATTTAGTTTCCTTTCTCTAAGGATGGGGGCTTTCGCCCCCACTCTTATTAGACCTGATTAGCGTCGTTGATAGTATACATCTGACGATACTTAGCGCTAAAGAGCATTAAGCCGCCTTCAGTAGTACCAGTGTATTGAGCAGAACCAGTAGTATAACAGTTCAAATAAGCATTATTCGGAATTCCACCGGGAAGGTAAGAAGTCGAATTAGTGGTTAAAGGAATCTGATACCCAGTCGTAACAGTACCCATCCAATCACCTGCAGTAGGTGGAGAAGAAGTACCGAACGCAGTTCCATCAGCATAGAAAGTATAGTGCTTACCCTTCGCCATCTTAGCATTGACAACAGCACCTAAGAGATGACGACCAGCATTAGTGATCGGAGTCACTGCAGCCCACGACGGAGGATTAGCTCCGTTAGCAGGAAGAGCCACCACAAGACCAACACCGTTAATACCAGTGGCAGAACCAGTAGCAGTCGCATCAGTAAGACACTCAAAATCAATCTGAGAGATCATTAACTGAGGGTTAACAATGGTGATAATTCCACCGGCAGTAGCAGCATTCACAGGAGCCGTAGGCTGAAGCGGGAAGAATGTTGTATAAGACAGAATACCCGTGTTAGCCGCAGTTGTCTGTGAAGCAACAGTACCTTGGAAAGAAGAGGGAAGTGCACTAAGATTATTTGCATTGGCAGGATTAGAGAAGCTAGCTGCGCCAAGAGAGATAAGAACCTCTAAAGAACGCCAAGGGCCATACATCACATAATCGCCACCCTGCTCGGGGACAGCTTTAGTAACTCCATACTGGAGGTACAAACCATCATAATTAAGCCAAGAACCAGTAGTCATGTATCATTCCTCCTTAGGTCGGCACGACGGCGGTGGAAGTGATAACAGTGCACAGGTTTTCAGGCCTATAAAGCTTGAACCCATACTCGGCAATAGTCAAATACTCTTCCTGCTGGAGGTCTTTATTGAACTCCGAATAGACAGTAGGCATCTGACGGAAACCACCGATGAACGGCATAGTGTCTCCAGGAGCAGCAGAGAAGAAGTAATTAGCCACACCTGAAGTTCCCGAAGAGATACTAGAAATAGTCTCACTAGTAATCGAAGGAAGGTAGTTAGAAAGATAGCAATCAAATCCATAGATGTTATACATGAACTTGAAACCCGTAGTAGCGCCATCAATCGTCATAGGCTCCCACTGCCTATTAGGCGAGAGAAGATTGACGATATTAGTCTGAGTCTCAACAGTATAAGCAACCGAAGGATCGATGATTGCAACCAAGTTCACCAGAGGAACGTTAGCCTTAAAGAGGGCGTAACGAGCACGAGAGAAGTCCTGGAAAGTAATCGCAGGGGCACCTGTAGCACCAACACCAGCGGTAACCCACCTGTGGTCAGCACCGTTGATTTGGTTAGTATTCGCCGCAGTCTGTCCAGCATTACCCTGAGCAAGAATATTCGTCTCTACAGCTTCCATCAGCGCACGATGCTGACGGGGAACGAAGGCAGCAATAACGTCTGCACTGTAGTACGAATCCCTCTTAAACTTCTCCGAAATAGCGTTAGCAGAATACTTGTACTGATTGAAGGAGAACTGGAAATTACCAGTGGCCATGCTATTATAGCGGATGGCCTGACCTTCAGTGAAGTCAACAGTTTCAGCTTCACCAATAGACGGAATATTGACAATATATCCATCCGGGAAGTCAGAGATAATGCGAACAAACTTCATGGCGTTTAATTCGTCAAGCAACAGTTCTTTAATAGTCCGGGACCAAACATTAGTCCGGATCATAAACTGTTGGTTGGCATCCATAAAACCAGCCATTAGTTATATTCCTTATTTATCTTAATTTATCACCATACATAGCGAAATCACCATCCTCAAATTCAGGTCCTAACGCTTGTGCATCATGATACATTTGGTTTTGTATTTTAGAAGAAAGGTACTCTTTCGGCTTCTCTGCTTTAAATTTCTGGTACCAAGACCAGGTACGCTTCTCAGCTGTAGGTTTAAAGTTGTCACTTATCTTACGAGACTGAGGAGGAGCCACAAAAGGATTTGATTCAACCTTTGGTGCGTCGTCTAACCCTATTGCCTTATAGAAGGTTTTAGGAGAACGACGAGCCATTTGATTGACTTCATCTTCTGTTAAGTCTAATTCTTCCATTTTGTCTTTAAGAACACTAGTATAGGAAGACCCATATTTCTCACGTAGCTTGGCCTTAACCTGTTGGTAATTAGCTTCAGCTATACGGTCTTTTTCTTTAGCCGTTAACTTCTGTTCAATAAGACTGTCGATATCGATGTCTGGCTGTTTACGGGTGTCCGGCAGGGTATCCGGCTCTTGGGACTTAGCAGTTATCAGTTGGTTAATGTAATCTTCTAAGTTTGCCTTCGCATCACTATTTGCTTTTTCTTTTAAGTACATGTCTCGGAGGTCGTCCTTCTGACGTACTAACATCTTCACATATTCATCTGCTTCATACTTACCTCTAGCAAGAGAAGCAACATCTTTGAATTTCTTACCTTCGCCAACAAGCTCAGTTAAGTAATCTTTAGTTTCGTCTACTGTTACGGTATCTTCACTGTCTAAGAGACCTGCCATGTTATTGCTCCTTTTGGTCTAGAGTAATTATCTTCTTAATATTTCTGTAAGCCTGCTTAAGGCCATTCTTATGAGCTTGTTTATGAGACCATGAAGGATTGTTATAGGTCTCTGTAGTTAATTCTGTATTTTCTATCTGTTGTTCTGCTTCTTCTATAATATCTTTAAGTCTATCTAAGACCTGAGAAGCGTGGCGTACTATATTCTGAAACCTCTCTTGTTCTTCTTTAGGAAGATGAGAAGACCACTTAGAATACATTACCGTGGAGTTCCGTCAGCTTGACGTGTAATAGCAACGTTAGCCCACATAGCATTAGAACGATGATTACGTAGAATAAAAGTCTTATCCGCTCCGTCTGGAAGCAACTTGTCTAAAATATCTGCGTAAACACGGGCAGCTTCACGAACCTGTGCCATAGTTGCAATCTGTTCGTCAGTAGGTTTAAGATAATCAAAAGTAGAGACATGTAGGGTCATTATGTTTTCCTTAGTTAACGTTGCTTACTAAGAGCCTGATTAGGAGGAGGAACAGGAGGAGCAGTAGCGCCAGGGGCGATATCAAAATCCCCGCCCATACCAGTCGCAGTTCCGGCGGCCATATGCACTTGCTCTTGAAGAGCGTTCGCTTGCTTCTGTCCTTCAGCCTGTTCAGATAAAGCGACAAACGGTACCACAACTTCATAATCCTCTAGATTAAATTTATTCTCAAATATCTTAGCTAGCTTAACAGATGAGAAATGTGGTTGAACAAATTGCCAAAGAGGCGACCCTGCTAATCCGGTGAGATTCTGGATAAGCTGAGTGTCTTCGGCGAAGTGTCTGGCTCCAACGGCTTTTATTCTTCCAATTCCAGTGATGTCTTCAACCGTAAGGTCTTGAAAGGTTGCCATCTTAAACTCATCATCAAATACTCTAATTGTATTGACACCGGTCATGTTACGACGAGCTAATTCAAGCATAGCGTTAAGAAGAGGCTCAACTAACTGCTCTTCAAACTGCTTAATCTTATTAGCGAAGATACGCGCCGCAGCGTTCTCCATTGCTTGTACTTCATACTTAGTCTTTTCACCAGGGGTGCGGAATCCCATAGCTTCTCTTGGAGCGCCTGCCATCTCTTCCATAAGGCGTTCGAGATACTGTATCTCCAGATTAGCATTGAGAGCTTGAACGTCAGGAACCACAAGCTCAACATCACCTTCCTCTGAGACAAATATCTTTTCTCCTGGCTGCCATGTAAAATCTTCAACGAATCCCTTAACTTTCTGCACTGGGTATGTGATTAGATCAAGGACATCAGACTTCATATTCTCCACATGGTCCATACGGTATTGCATACCGACAAGATTATCTAAAGGACCCATACCCCAGAGATTGTCTTGTTTCTTTCTCCAGGGAACGTGATATATGGGAGGATAACCGAAGTAACTTGGATTAGGCCTATCGTATATTAATTTGTGCCTATCAATTACCGTTATCACTCTGTTCTTTTCGAAGACATCGTTGATGTAGTCGTAGTAATCCCCGTAAAAGGTTAGAATCTCAACAAAGTCTTGGAGTAGGTAAGCCCGAAAGGATGTGAAACCGTCCATCGAGTAAAGGTGATCTCGTTGCATCCAATCACCTTGAAACGTCCTTGCATGGAACCTAATGTCAAGCAAGTATTTATAAAGTTCTTCATATTCTTGACGATTTTCATCGGTAGATAGTCTTTGCAATAACTCACGTACTTCACCTAAAGAAATAATAGAACGTACAATCTTAGGAGACTCTACAAAGTTCTCTGCGGTAGGATTCATTACCATATCTAGAGGTGAGATACGGCGAATAGCCGGTCCCACATACCCTGACTGGGTCATGTCCGGCTGTTCTACTCTTTTATCCATCCACTCGACAGTAGCAAAACAATTACCAAAGTCGATGTAGTCTAAGATAATCTTGTCCATTTCTTGTTTAAAGAAAGGCTGACTAATACACCAAGCCATGTAATTACGGATAGCATTAGATTTATCTACGGAAGCAGCATCCCGTTGATTGGCTTCCCATACAAGCCACTTACGTGTTGGGAATAGGGTTGCGGTGTAGTTTGAGTAGAGGTTATCTCTGATTTGGGTGAGTTTTGGTATAGTAGTCTTGTTTTTCCAGGGTAGTTGTCCGTTAGTCGTTTGCGTTGTGTCTGTAGCATAGACATACCTTCTAACTTCCTCCCAGTCATTTTTCTTGACCTGTCGAAGAGTTTCCCATTGAACCCATTTCTCTGTTATGCGAGTAGCTTTCATATCCGGTTGTAGGATATTAGCTAACTCAAGAACTTTACCAGTTATTGTACACCACCAAATCTAGTATTGAAATTAAATTGAGCTTGTTTACTCTTATTCAGTTTAAAAATATCTAAAGGAGCTAAAGTCTGTGCCATATCTATACAAGACGCTAGAGCGTCTTTAACATCGTCATGAGCAGGATTAGCAAACACTAATTCTTCTTCTAAGACTTGACAGTTACCTGCTCTATAATGCCATATTTGTCTGTTAGCATACTTAGGCTCTAAGGTAGCCATAATACGTTCTTCCTTAGACCCTTGCCACCTAGAAGGTCTAAACTCTTCTACGGCTAAAGATAAGCCATATGGCCTTATGTAATTCTCTTTGAGGTCCGCGACAATGACCGCCTGCGCGGCTGAGACTTCTGCTCTGAGTCTTCGGTATCCCCACTTTTGGTAGGACTGCAAGATGTGGACGAAGTACTCGGAGATTTTATCTGTTTTGAATCTGTCAATGTCGAGGACGTAGAAATTGTGTCGGGCATCAACCCCAACAACGACAAGAGACGTATAGTCCGATCTCTTTCCGACTGTGTACGCAAAGTCCACGGCAGCAAAGACGTTAAGTCTTTCTCCTTTAAGTGACCATCTTCCATCTCGTTGGAACAAGAGTCCTGGTTCGTAGTACTGGAAGAAGTCTCTGTTAATCGGGGCTTGTGAGACGTCGTTCGGATCGTTATAGTACTGGGCCCGGAAGTGTAAGTTGTTGATGTACTTCTGCTTCTTTTCATTAAGAACTTCTCGGTTAAACCCGTACCATCTACCATCTGGTTGTTTTTCACGTGGCCAGAGGAATTCTCCTGATCCGTCTCCGACAGATTCGACTTGGTGTTCTTTGACTTCGAAAAGAGGTTCCTTGGTTGAAACATTCCCAACATCATCGTAATACTCAATTTCCCTTTCTAATAATGTCCCATATAAATCAAGAGGATGGTACCTAGTGCCAACTACTAATTCCGTCCCTTCGGTCGTTTCAATCGAAGAAAGTAAAGAATATTGGTCTTGAACTTTCCCACGGCCATCTTCTGTATACGCATTTCCAGCCACAACCACATCATCAAGAATAGCATGATCACAATGCATTCCCACAATATTGGTGGTGAGGCCTGCAGTAAAGATGGTTGGATCACGAGTATAGAACTCTTTACGTCTAGAGTGGTCTACTGAGATTTCTCTCTCAGTCCATTTCTCACGTTTAGCTTCATCTTTATTGACCATCTCTGGCCAATGAATACGATAGTTATCGCAAGTAATAATATCTTTAATAGACTTAAGCTGTTTGATAGCTAAGTTAGCTGTAGAAGAAATATAAAGAATACGAGTCTCTGGATTCTTAGTTAATAACCATGCAGCATATAAAGCCGCTATAGTAGACTTAAGATGTTCACGAGGTAATAGAAGCATCTTATGCCTCTTACCTTCTAAACGAGTTATCCAGTTAACAGAATCTTTTTGTATGTTCCCTAAGTAGAGTCTAGGTCTAACTAACTTAGCAAACTCGATTAAAGAACCTTCACAAAGTATTCTACGTTCTTCTCGGTCTTTGTCAGACTCTGACTTCTTAGAACGACCTTTAGGTCGGATCGTCTTTTCGAGCACACCACTCCCTATATTTTATATAGAAATAATCACAAATCTGAATTAAATACCAGAGGCCACCTAAACCGGCAGCCACCTCTGGCAAATGTCCCCATGCTGTCCCCATGATTCCTCCTAGCGCCACAATGTCAATAGAAGCCCTCACAGGATGGTGAAGGAAATCAAACATCCCAATAAACTATTACAACGGCCATTCAGCCCAAGACAACTGACCTGACCAACCCGAAGCTGTGGTAGCAGCAACAGTAGCCGCAACATGGATCAGAGTACCTGGAGTAACAATAACTTTACCATCAAACGAATAGTGGTTAACCCCTTCATAAGTAGATGTAACAGCTCCATTACCCCCGAAGATGACTGCAAGAGAAGGCGTGCCAGAAGCCGTCAGCGCAGAATAACCCGTAGCGACAGAAGATGCGTTGCCTCCAAGAAGAAGTGAAGTCGGAGTAACTGGAGTCGTAAAGGTAGCTTTAGATGCTGTAGCAGGAGCTTGGTAATAAATACCGTACCCGTTAACTACAGTCGTAGCAACAGCAGTATTCCAATCAATATCAATAAGTTCAAGATTACGGCCAGAGCCGGGAGGATTGTAAAGAGAGAAGACAGAAGCTAATGTAGCTGCGTTAACAGGAAGAGTAACGGCACTAACACCAAAGGTAAAAACACCGCCCCTATAAGAAGCAGTATAATATTTACCATGAATTTCAGCGACTAAATCTTCTCCCGCCTTACCAAACAAGTTATTAGGGTTAAGAGAACCATCTGCTTCTGAAGCAGAAAGAGGATTAAAAACTGTACCGGGCATAATTTATTAGTTTCCTTATAAGGTTAGTTAATTTGCACTGTGCTTACTCGGTTAGGCATTGCATGCTTACCTGCTTGCCGAGTATTTTGATAAAATGCTTGTTCTGCTTGCTCAGTCAAGCAATGATGCTTTCTGTTTGCTTGCTCGGTTACGTATCCACCTAGCACTGGCTGCTTTGCTTGCTATAGCAGTTCTTTGACCTTGTGTAAGTTTAGCTGCTTTAGCTAAGCCACCAGCGGATGGATTTCCAAGTATCTTAGCATGTTGACTGAGTTCACTTTGAGGGGGACCATCTAGCTTTCGCTGCGTGAGACGCGGCTCTAGAAAGTGCTGATTTAGTAAGAGATTGCGCACGTGCGGGTCCACCGACCAATCCTCCTTGTTGTCCTAAAGCGACGGCTGCTCTATGACGTAGAGCCTCTGTAATTTCTTTATTCCACCGCCAAGGTCTTCGGTCATCTCCTGTATCTCTACCACCATAGTCTTGTGTAGGAGGTACAAACGGAGGAAGATAGTTAACCCAGTTTATTACATATTGAGTAAAATCAGGGAAAGGAGGAGGAAACTGTGTTGGTAGAGTTGTCTGTACGTTTGGAGGTACAGGTATAATTTGAAGAGGTTGACTAAGTAATAATTCCCAATCTTGAGGAGTTAATACAGGTGTAGTTAGGATTAGTGTAATAAGCTGAGCCAGCTATCCTGGCGTCTTGTCCAAATAGTTCTAGGTTTAGATCAGCTATCCAATCCTGTACCTTAGAATCAGCTCCTCGAGGAATCAACCACACAGGAGGAAATAGAGGATTGGAAGGTATTACAATCGATATATTCTGGTTGAATAGCTGCCAGTCTTGGTGTCTATTAGGGGCGAGAGTCGGGTTAGGTCCTGCTACTCTACCAAAGAC
>Ga0335069_10009006_pt1 | contig 14239 bp, 14 predicted proteins | sample Lox_Sample_11_FD_206714 | JGI IMG/M metagenome (GOLD analysis project Ga0335069, IMG submission 206714) | Soil microbial communities from Loxahatchee National Wildlife Refuge, Florida, United States - Lox_Sample_1.1 | ecosystem: Environmental > Terrestrial > Soil > Wetlands | place: USA... | reverse complement strand
CTTCGCGGGCGTCGAGACGCTCGGCATGATCGCCATCATCGTCCTGGTGATCCGCTGGCCGAGGCCGGATCCCGAGAGGGACGTTGGACCGACCTAACCGCTGACGCCGGTTCCGGGCGGAACAGCCCAGCTTCAGGCGTTCGGCTCGAGAGGGGCGCCGGGCATCAGCTTCCGTCCGGCCGGACCAGCTCCGGATGCCGGTCGCGGAAGGCGCGGGTGGCGGGGGCGAATGCGGTCAGGTCGCCGAACTTGTCCACGCCGTTCGAGGACCACGCCATCACTCCCTGCCAGCCGTGGGCGAAGGCGGCCTCGTAGTCCTGGGCCGGCGTGTGGCCGGCGCTCCCGCGGGCAGTGATCTCGCCGATGACGGCCGGCTTGTCGGCCGGCAGGCCGTACGCGCCCGGCGTGACATAGGGCGCGACGCCCCAGATGGGGCCGTTCCAGTCGTAGTAGTGGGTCGTGGTGAAATCGAGGCGGGCGCCGGGGTCGTTGAGGCTCGCCTGCAGGGCCCGGTCGCTGATCTGGTTGCCGCGGCTCCGGGCGGCGGTGTCGCTCGCATCCTTGGGCATGGCCATGCCGATCGTGACGAGCACGGCGCTGTGCCGGTGGATCGCGCGCGCCGCGCGGGCGAAGTACGCCTGCAGCCGTTCCCAGGGGAGCCGGCCGCACTCGGCGTTCTCAAACACCCACTCCGGCTCGTTCATGAGGTCGATCGACCAGAGCCAGGGCGACTGGCCGTAGCGCGCGAGCAGCGGCACCAGGATGGTGTCGACGTAGGAATCGATGGCGCGGTCGCTGGCGAGCCAGCGCCGCCACTGGCGGTGGTGGGCGTGGTTGTCCTTGAAGTTGTCGAAGGACATCAGGGTGGCCTGGACGAAGATCCGGTGCTCGGCCGCGATGGCGAAGAGGCGGTCGAGGTCGCGCCAGTATTCGGGCGTGGCACCGCTGACCATGCCGTCGGCATCGATATTGACGCCGACATCGCCGCTGCAGCTGATCCAGACGCGGGTCGCGTTAATCCCGGCCTCGTGCAGCGCGCGGAAATGGGCGTCCCACCAGGCCGCGTCGAACCGGCCGCCGAAATCGTTCCATAGGTGCCACGGGGTATTGGCGCCATTGATCCAGATCCGGTGACCGCCGAGGCTGAACTGGCCGTCGGCGATGACGATGCGCGCGACGGGTCCGCCGCCGGCGGCCGCCCGGTCCGCCGGCAAGAGCGGGGCGCCACCGGCGAGGATGGCGAACAGCGCCGCGGCAGCGGACCGATGGGCGCGATCGAAGCGTCGGGATCCGGTCATGCGCTAGGAATCCGCTCCGGCGCGATCCGTGGCAAGCCTCCTCACCACGAGATATTGCGCAGGATGCCGAAGAGGGCGAGCACGGCGAGGCCGAGCCAGACGAGAACGGCGCGGGGCGCGAACTCGGGCAGGCCGCGCCCGCGCAGGAGGGTCAGCGCCGCGTCGGCCAGGATCCAGGCGTAGAGCGGCAGGAGCAGGACGGCGAGCGGGTTGAAGGCCCAGGCCGCGGCAAAGTGGCCGTGGAGGAGCTGGTGGGTGGCGCGCAGGCCGCCGCAGCCGGGGCACTCCCAGCCGGTGGTCGCAAAAAGCGGGCAGGCGGGGTAGACAACGTGCTTCGCCGGGTCGACGACGTACAGGCCGGCGCCGACCAGCAGCGCAAGGCCGAGGGTCGCGCCGCTCCGCACCGCGGCGAACCGCCAAGCCGGCAGCCTGGGCGGCACCGCGGCCATGGTGGGATCCCCCGACGCCGCCGTCATTCGAACTGCGTGCGCACCTCGGGCTTGGCCAGGACGACCAGCGCCCAGATGCCGATCGGGATGCCGACGACGCAGCAGAGCGAGAAGCACGGAACGATGGCGATGATCGCGGCGGCAATCGCCAGGCCCCGGTTCTGCAGTCTTTGCATCTTAATGCCGCCGAAAAGGATAAGCACCCCGACGATGATACCAATCACGGTCCAGACCGCTCCGACTGGCCCAGCCATCAACTCGAAACCCTTGACGAATTCAGGCGGGAATCCGGGAGGCGGTTCCGGTGGTCCTGAGCGGACCAGACGGACGATCAGGCCGAAGAGGTTCCAGGCTGCATACAGGCCGCCGGTCACCATCAGGCCGATGGCCGGGCCGTTGACCTTCTGCACGGCGATCACCCGGGCGTCGAAGGCCGGCTCGGGCGCGGCCGGCCTCGCAGCCGGCGCCGGGGACACCGCGGCGGCGGCGGGCACCCCGGCGACCGGGGGCGCGGCGGCCGGCTTGATGCCCAGCGCGTCGGCGAACTCGGGCAACTGGGCGAGGGGCTTCCAGTCGAATTCCCCCTGCCGCTGCACCATCGTTTCGTGGTTCGCCCGGCCCTCGCGGATCCACTGCACGATCTGCGCCGCCGAGACCGGACCGTACTCCTTGCCATCCGCACCGAGGATTTTGAACATGGCAGGCGTGTAGCCCGTGCCGTGCTTTTCGGCAAGTTGGAAAGGGCGGGCGGCGGCACGGGGGGATGAATGGCTTCCTTCGCGGAGGCTTCCGCCTCCGCCAAGGCCACGGCGGACAGGACGGGGCCGGGGCGGTCTGCCGTCGCCGCTCGCCGGGTGCTGGTCCAGGTAATCGTGATCGTGCGCGCCCTCCGGGTCAGTCGCGCCGAGAGAACGATTACGATAACGAGAACGAGCAGGCCGGCTGTCGCCGCTCGCGACGCCGGCCTTGGACAGGGACGCCACGCCCCCGTTGCGTTCCGGCGGCTCGCGCTCAGGCGGCCTGCGGCGGGCTGAACGGGAGCCCGTGCGCCTCCGCGACGGCCGGGCAGGTGATGCGGCCGCCCTGGACGTTGATGCCACCCAGCAGCGCGGGCTGGAGGCGGCAGGCCTCGGCGAGCCCGTGGTCCGCGAGCGTCTCGACGTAGCGGTGGGTGACGTTCGTGAGGGCCTGGGTGGCGGTGCGGGCGTAGGCGCCGGGCATGTTGGCCACGCAGTAATGGGTGACGCCCTCCTCGACGAAGACCGGGTGGTCGTGGGTCGTCGGGTGCGAGGTCTCCGCGCAGCCGCCCTGGTCGATGGCGATGTCGACGAGCACGCTGCCCGGACGCATGCGCCGGAGCATGTCGCGCCGGATCAGGCGCGGGGCCTTGGCGCCGGGCACGAGGACGGCGCCGATGAGCAGGTCGACCGACGGCAGGAGGTCGAGCAGGTGGGCCTCGTTCGAGTACAGCGTGTGCGACGTGTGCAGGGTGATGTCGAGGAACCGCATCCGTTCGAGGTCAACCTCAAGGATGGTGACGTCCGCCCCCAGGCCGATGGCCATGCGCGCGGCGTTGATGCCGGCGACGCCGCCGCCGAGCACGACGACCCGCCCGGGCAGGACGCCGGGGACCCCGCCGAGGAGCGTGCCGCTGCCGCCGTGGTGCTTGGCGAGGAAATAGCCGCCGACGAGGATGGACATGCGGCCGGCGATCTCGCTCATGGGCTCGAGCAGCGGGAGGCGGCGGTTGACCTCGATGGTCTCGTAGGCGATCCCGGTGACGCCGGTCCGCATCAGGGCCTCGGTCAGCGCCCGGTTGGCGGCGAGGTGGAGGTAGGTGAAGAGGATCTGCCCCGGCCGGAGCAGCGGGACCTCCTCCGGGAGCGGCTCCTTGACCTTGACGACGAGCCCGGCCTCGCCGAACACGGCGGCGTGCGCGTCGACGAGGGCGGCCCCGGCCGCCTCGTAATCAGCGTCTGGATACCCGGACCCGGCGCCGGCGCCGCGCTCGACCAGGACGCGGTGGCCGTGCTGGATGAGCTGGTAGGCGGCGGAGGGGACGAGGGCGACGCGGTGCTCCTGCGGTTTGATCTCCCTGGGAAGTCCGATGATCATGGCCGCGAGCCTAGCCCCGCCGCCGCGGGGAGGGAACTTGATAATGACGGAGGACGGCGGGCGGAGGACCGAGCGACCGGGGACCGGGGGGGCCGGAAGGCGGACCCGATGGCGTGACGCCGGCCGGCGACGGGGGCGCCGCCGCTCCAGATGGTTGGACCCAGGGGACGCGACGCCCCCTGGGCTCCGCAGGCCCGGCGAAGGAGGCTCGTCGCGTCTGCCGGAATCCGGCCCGCTCTCAGGCCCTGGCGAGGGAGCGGTTGACGGCGCTGACGACGGCCTTGATCGAGGCGAGCTCGATATTGGTGTCGATGCCCGAGCCGAAATAGGTGAGGCCGCGGCCGGACTTGATCTGGATGTAGGCGACGGCCCTGGCCTCGGCGCCCTTGCCGAGCGAATGCTCCGCGTAGGAGAGGAGCTCGAAGCGCGGCACGCCGGTCGAGACGAGGGCGTTGACGAAGGCGTCGATCGGGCCGTTGCCCGTCCCGGCCGCCTTCTGCGGCTTGCCGTTGAACTTGATGCTGGCTTCGCACCGGACCTGGCTGTCGCGCTCGGTGGTGCGGAAGTGCTCCAGCTTCACCGGCTGGTCGCGGTTGATGTACTCGCGGAGGAAGGCCTCGTGGATCTCCTGCGGGCTGATCTCGGTCTTGCGCTCGTCGGCCAGGTCGGCGATGACGCGCCCGAAATCCTTGTGCATGGCCTTGGGCAGGGCGAAGCCGAACTCCTTCTCCATGACGTAGGCGACGCCGCCCTTGCCGGACTGGCTGTTGATCCGGATGATGGCGCGGTAGGTCCGGCCGATGTCGGCCGGGTCGATCGGGATGTAGAGCACGTCCCACGGCTGGGCGCCCTTTTGGGCCGCCCACGACTTCTTGATGGCATCCTGGTGCGACCCGCTGAAGGCGGTGAAGACGAGCTCGCCCGCGTAGGGGTGCCGGGGCGGAACCTCCATGCGCGTGCAGCGCTCGTAGGTCTCGCGGATCGCATTGATGTTCGTGAAGTCGAGGCCGGGATGGACGCCGTGGGTGTAGAGGTTGAGCGCCACCGTGACGATGTCGAGGTTGCCGGTGCGCTCGCCATTGCCGAAGAGGGTGCCCTCGACGCGGTCGGCGCCGGCCAGGAGGCCGAGCTCGGTGGCGGCCACGCCGGTGCCGCGGTCGTTGTGGGTGTGCAGCGAGATGATGGTCAGCGGCCGCCGGGTCAGATGGGTGCACATCCACTCGATCTGGTCGGCGTGGACGTTGGGCGTGGCGTACTCGACGGTCGCGGGCAGGTTGAGGATGATCTTGTTGGTGGCGGTCGGCTGCCAGACGTCGGTGACGGCCTCGCAGATCTCGCGCGCGAATTCCAGCTCGGTGCTGGTGAAGCTTTCGGGCGAGTACTCCAGGCGGAGGGCGCAGCCGGCGGCGACGAGGGGCTGGGTCAGCCGCTTCATCAGGGCGACGGCGTCGGTGGCGATCTTGACGATCGCGGGCTTCTCGGCGCCGAAGACGTACTGGCGCTGGGCCGGCGAGGTCGAGTTGTAGAGGTGGAAGATGACGTTCCGGGCGCCGGCGATGGCGTCGACCGTGCGGGTGATGAGGTCCTCGCGGCACTGGCAGAGCACCTGGATCGCGACGTCGTCCGGGATCCGCTTCTCCTCGATCAGGCGGCGGACGAAATCGAACTCGATCTGCGACGCGGAGGGGAAGCCGACCTCGATCTCCTTGAAGCCGATGCGCACGAGCAGTTCGAAGAACTCGATCTTCTCGTCGACGTCCATGGGGACGGCGAGGGCCTGGTTGCCGTCGCGGAGGTCGACGCTGCACCAGATGGGGGCTTGGGTGATGGTGCGGTTGGGCCATTGGCGGCCGGGCAGGGAGACCGGCGCGAACGGCTGGTATTTGGTGATCGGGGCAGGTTGCATGGAAGGGATGGGAAAAATCGGCTAAATTGAGGGTGGAATCAGGAGAGCCGCGAATGCGGCGGCGCGGCCCGACACAGGAAGGTCGGCGCGGATGGGGGAATCACACAGGCGGACGCACGATCAGCTGCTCAGCAGTTCCCGGGGATCGTGCGCCAGGATAAGTCGAAGTGCCTGCAGAAGAAGAGCCATCCGAAGGGCGGAAAGCAAAGCGGCCGGGCCGGACGGTGTCAAGCGGAGGCCGAGCGGCGCGGCGGCTGCCAGGGGCGAGTTTTGCCTTGGGCACCGGCCCCGCCGGTGTCAAAGAAGACGGATGCTCCAGCGGCCATGGGTAACTAGGCGGTTACGGGAGGCGTCTTTCCCGGTATGCATGACGCTGGCAGAGAACGGCTATGGCTGACGAGACGTTTGACCTCAGGGCCTGCCTTGAACGGGTTCGCCAGCACGATCAGGATGCGGCGCGGGCGCTCGTGGATCATCTCTATCCGCTCGTCATCCGGATCGTGCGCGCGCATCTGCCGCGCCGGGTGGCGGAAGAGGACCTGGCCCAGGAGATTTACCTGAAGATGTTCAGCCGGCTCGACCAGTACAAGGGGGAGGTCGCCTTCACTCACTGGGTGTCGCGGATTGCGGTGACGACCTGCATCGACCAATTGCGTGCGCAGAAACGCCGGCCCGAACTGCGGTGGGCCGACCTCTCCGAGCAGGAGGCGGAGGTGCTTGATTCGGTGCTGACGAGCGAGAGCGACGTGGCCGTCAACGACCGCTTTGCCGCGCGCGAGCTGGTCGAACGCCTGCTCGGCCAGCTCAACCCGCCGGACCGCCTGGTCCTCCAGTTGCTCGACGTCGAGCGCCGCAGCGTGGCGGAGATCAGCGAGATGACCGGCTGGAATCCGTCGCTGGTCAAGGTCCGCGCATTCCGCGCCAGAGGGAAATTGAAAAAACTTTTTGAGGAGCTAGAAAGGAACGAACGCTCATGAAGGACTTCACCTCGCGATGGAACCGGCTGGCCGGCGCGGCGCGGCAGGCGCCGGCCCGGGAAGAGGCGGCGGTGCCATTCGGGTTTTCCACCCGGGTGGCGGCGCTGGCGCTCAGCGCGCCGGCGCCGGTGCCGTGGCTGGCGGCGATCCGCCAGCTTTCCTTCCGGGCGTTGTGGCTGGCGGGGGTGATCATGCGGGGGAGCATGGCGGCGAACTACGCGGCGCTGGCCAGCAACGAGGACGACGAGCAGAGCATCGCCGATCCGGTGTCGGAGGTCTTCAACACCCTGTGACGCCGATGAGCAAATCCTGGCAGGTCTGGCTGGTGCTCGGGGGAATTTTCGCGTTCGGCGGCGTCTGCGGCGGCATCGCCGGTTTCCGGATCGGCCGCGAGGGGCACCGGCATGCTCCGCCGCCGCGCGACTGGGTCCTGCGGCGGATGGACCGGATCGGCCAGGAGCTGGGGCTCACGCCGGAGCAGAAGGCGCGCATTCGTCCCATCGTCCAGCGGCACATCGACGAGCTGATGAAGTCCTGGCGGCAATCGATCGCGGCGTCCCGCGAGGTGATTGACCGCATGCAGCGGGAGATCGCCGCCGAGCTGACCCCGGAGCAGCGCGCGCACCTGGAGAAGTTTCTGCAGGAGCGCCGCGAGCACGTCCGGAGCGAATGGCGGGAGCGGCAGACGCTGGGCGACCCGGACCTGCCGCCGGAGCCCCCGCCGTGGGGACCGCCGCCTCCTCCGCCGCCCGGGAGTCCGGCACCGAAGCCGGCGGACGCGCCCTGAATCCGGGCCGCGGGCGCGGCGCGGGTTCTGCAGGCTTGCTGGCCGCCGGTCCCGCTGATTGGCTGCCGGGATGGACGCCACGCTGGGAGGCAGGAAGATCATCCTCGGGGTCACCGGTTCGATCGCGGCCTACAAGGCGGCTGATCTGGCGAGCCGGCTGGTGAAGCTCGGCGCCGAGGTCACGCCGGTCATGACGGCGGCGGCGCAGCGGTTCGTGACGCCCCTGACCCTGCAGACCCTCGCGCGCCAGCCCGTGGCGGCCGACCTGTGGGACGAGGGGAACGGCTGGCGGCCGGGGCACATCGGGCTGGCCGAACACGCGGACCTGCTGCTCGTGGCGCCGGCGACCGCGGATGTGATCGCCCAGTTCGCGGCCGGCCTGGCGCCGGATCTCCTCAGCTCGATCTATCTCATGGCCCGGTGTCCGGTCGTCCTGGCGCCGGCGATGAACGGCGCGATGTGGACGCATCCGGCCACGGCGGCCAACGTGGCGACGCTCAAGGCACGGGGAGTCAAGTTCATCGGCCCCGAGGAGGGGATGCTGGCCTGCGGCTACGAGGGCATCGGCCGGCTTTGGGCGGTGGACGGGATCGTGGATTTCGTCGTCGGCCTGCTCCGGACCTGAAGCCGCGAAGGGGGGCGCCTCCCGCGCGTCGCCTGGCGACGGCCGCCGACGGGCGGAATCCGGAGTTGCCGGCCGGACGCCGGCGCCACCGCTACACCAGCGCCGCGGATCTCTGTCCCAGGCGCATGAACAGCTCGTTGCGCACGTTGGGGTCCTTCTGGAACACGCCGTGCATGACGTTCACCTTCATGGTCGAATGCGTGTCGCGGGTGCCCCGCGCCATCGCGCAGAGGTGTTTGCCGTCGATCATCACCGCGACCCCGACCGCCTCGGTGGTCTTCTCGATGAACTCCGCAATCAGATGGGCCGTCCGCTCCTGATTCTGCCAGCGGCGGGCGAAATAGCCCGCGATGCGCGCCACCTTGGACAGTCCGAGGATCTTCTGGTCGGGCACGTAGGCAACCGTGATGCTCATGAGGATCGGCAGGAAATGGTGTTCGCACAGCCCGACCTCGCGGATGCCCTCGACGATGATCATGTCGTGGCAGACGGCCCTCCGGCATTCCGACTTGAAAGAGGTCGTCAACTTGGCCGTGTCCATCCGGGAGCCCTCCGTCATCTCGACGATCGCCTTGGCGGCGCGCAGCGGCGTTTCGCGCATGCCGTCGGCGGTCAGGTCCGCCCCCAACTCGGTGAGAATGGCGGCGTAATGCTGGGCGATCCGGTCAATATCGGGTTTGTTCATGGCATGGAGGTTCCGCACGGCCGGCCGGGGTGATCGCCGGTCCGGCCCCAAGATGCTCCAACCCGGCGGGAAAGCCAAACCCGAAGCGACGGCTGCTGCCGGGCCCGCGCCCGGTCACTCGTCGCGGGCCGGCGCCTTGGCGAGGCTGTCCTTGATCCGCTTGATGTGGCCGCGCCCCATGCCCTTGACCTCGCAGCCCAGTTCCAGATAACGGCGGATGCGTTGATCATCGAGGACGCAGAAGCAGTCGATGACCGCGAAGGGCCGGCCCACCGCCTGGAAGACCCGGTCGGGATCGAGCTTGAGGTAGGGTTCGTGGCGCACGGCGAGGACGATGGCGTCCACCCCGCGCATCGCCGCCCACAGGTCCGGCTCGAGCCGGAGATCCTTGAGCCCCTCCTGGCGGTGGAAGAAACGCGCGGCGCTGTAACCGGGATGCGGGTACGTGTCCTGGGCCTCGAATTCCCACCAGTGGTCGAGGTAGGGGTCGTGCACCCGCACGTTGGCGCCCATCTCCGTGAGCTTGCGCACCATGATCTCGGAACCGCTGTAACGGGTGTCGCCGACGTCCTCGCGGTAGGCGGCGCCCAGGACGAGGATGTCGGACGCGGCCAGGGGCTTGCCCATGTTGCGCAGGGCGTCGCGCACGAGCTGCGGCGGGTGCAGGGCGCGGGTGTCGTTGATGTCGATGGCGAGCGGCGTGATCTTGAAGATCTGGTCCTCCCAGCCGAACACGTGCTTGTAGGCCCAGAGGCCGAGGCCGCCGTCCTTGGGCAGGCAATACCCGCCGACGCCCGGGCCGGGGAAGAGCATGTTCGCATGGGTGGGCCGCACCCGGATGGCGTCGATCACCTTCTTCAGGTCCACCCCGTTGCGCTCCGCGAAGAGCGACCATTCGTCCATGAACGCGAGGAGGGTGGCGCGGAAGCTGTTCTCGACGATCTTGGCCGTCTCGGACTCGATCGGCCGGTCGAGCACGGTCAGGGGGAACTTGTCCGTGTGCAGGACATCGGTGAGGAACCGGACCACGCGCTTCCGGGCGGCGGGGCTGACCCCGCTGCAGACCCGCCAGAAGTCGCGGATCGAGGCGACGTAGTGCTTGCCCGGCATCACGCGCTCGTAGCTGTGGGCGAGGAGCGGCTCCGACTTGATCCCGCGTTTGGCGAAGATCTTCTTCATGATCGGATACGCGATCTGCTCGGTGGTGCCGGGCGCGACCGTCGTCTCGATCAGGACCAGCGCGGCGGGCGGGATGTTCTCCGCGATCCGGGCCAGCGAAGCCTCGAGCGCGACCATGTCGGCGGAGCCCGTGCGCACGTCGCCGAGCGATTCCTTGAGGTAGTCGCACTGCACGTCGATGACCACGACGTCGGCGAGCTTGAGGACGTCGTAGGTGAACGTGGCCACCAGCGTCTGCTTGTCCTTGACGCAGCGGGCGATGAGCCGGTCCACCTCGGGATCCTCGGCCTTGACCGGCGAGACGCCGCGGTTGAACAGCGGGATCTTCCAATAGCTGCGGGTGCTCGGACGCTGCATGCCGATGACGAACTTCCGCGGCTTCCCTTTCCGGTCGGTCGAATCCGCGATCACCGCGGCCATCACCGCGCCGACAAAGCCCAGGCCGACGACGACGACGATCTCGCGGCCGGCCCGGCGCTGCTGGGCCGCCAGCTTCTCAAGGCGGGCGAACTCGGCTTCGTATTCCTGCGGGCTCGGAAGGGGGAACTGCTCGCCGGTGGGGCTGACGGAGACAGCGTCGTCTTTCATGGTCGAGGGGTGGTCGCGGGGGTCTGCGGGGCGGGGAAGATCACGGGGGCCGGAACTTAGGTCGATAGGGGTGCGCCCCGGCCGTGGCAAGGTGATTGCATCTGGCCCGGGCACCGCCCGGCGGCGGGGCGGCCAGCCGGCGCGGTTGACTCGCCGCCGCGGTCCCCTGATTGGTCTCCCCGACGTGGTGATCCCTCCAATGAAATCCCAGCACGAAAAGGGGACGGCCTTCCGGGCGCTCCACGAGCGTCCCGGCGCATTCGTGATTCCCAACCCGTGGGACGCCGGATCGGCGCGCCTGCTCGCCGGCCTCGGTTTCGAGGCCCTGACGACCTCGAGTTACGCCACGGCGGCGGTCCGCGGCCGGCGCGACGGGCAGTTGGGCCGGGACGGGGCGCTCGCGGAATTCGGCGCCATCGTCGGCGCCGTCGATCTGCCCGTGGCGGCGGATCTCGGGAACGGATACGGCCCCGCCCCCGCGGACGCGGCGGCGACGATCCGCGCGGCGGCGGCCGCCGGCCTGGTCGGCGGGTCGATCGAGGATGCGACGGGTGATGCCAAGCGTCCGTTGTATGACTTCAACCTGGCCGTCGAGCGCGTGGCGGCGGCGGTCGAGGCGGCCCGGACCCTGTCGTTCCCATTCGTACTCACGGCGCGGTCGGAGGGATGCGTGCGCGGCGGCCTGGGCCTGGACGAGATCATCCGGCGTCTGCAGGCCTTTGAAAAAGCCGGCGCCGACGTCCTGTTTGCGCCGGGTTTGCCGGACCTCGCCGCCGTGCGGGCCGTATGCGCCGCGGTCGCGAAGCCGGTGAATTTCATGGCGGGCATCAAGGGTCGGTCGTTTCCGGTGGCCGATCTGGTGGCCGCCGGCGTCAAGCGGATCAGCGTGGCCGCGTCGTTCTACCGGGCGGCGATGACGGGTCTGCTCGACGCGGCGCGCGAGGTGCGCGAGCGCGGCACTTTCGCCTACACCGACCGCGCCGTGGCGTCGGCCGAGTTCGAGCGGCTCATGGGCTGGTGAGATCCGGCGGGGCCAGGCCCTGGAGCTTGAGCGCCGCGGCGAGCTCGGGGTGCGGCTGCCAGTGCGCCTCCGCCAGGACCTGCCGGTCCCACGGGAAGATCACCAGCGCGTCGGTGGTCAGACCGACGATCTCCGGCAGCGGGCTGGCCCAGGAATGGGCGACCAGGGCCGCCGCGACCACCTGGGCGGCACCGCATTCGCGGACACGCGCGGCGACCATCGCCAGCGTCTCGCCCGTGTCGGCGATCTCGTCGACCACGGCCACGATTTTGCCCTGCACCTCCGCCGACACGTCTATCTTCCACACCGGATGCCGGGCGATGACCGCGTCCTGGGCCCGCCGGGTCACGCGCACCGGATGGAGGTCGCAGCGCAGCGCGCAGGCGACGGCGGTCGCCGGGAACAGGCCGGCGCGGGCGATGCCGACGACGGCGTCGATCCGGCGGGCCGCCAGCCTTTCGGCCAGAGCCCGGGAAAGCCGGGCGAACCGGTCCCAGCTGATCTCCTCGACGCCTTGGCGGCGGGCGTAGTCGTAGCTCTGCATCGGGCTGGGTGGTATCGGGGCCGGGCGCCAGTCTGAGGCTTCAGGGCCCGCCGCCGGCCCACGGCGTGCCGTTGACCAGCCGGCGCAACTTGAGCGGGTTCTCGTCCTTGAGCGCGTCCGGCAGGAGCGCGCCGGGGAAATCCTGGTAGCAGAGGGGCCGGACGAACCGCAGCAGGGCCGCGGTGCCGACCGAGGTGAAGCGCACGTCCGTGGTCGCTGGATACGGCCCGCCGTGATTCATCGCCGGGCAGACCTCGACCCCGGTCGGGAAGCCGTTGACGATCAGCCGGCCCGCCCGGCGCTCCAACCGTCGCACGAGCGGCCGCGCGTCCCGCAGGTCTTCGGGGGTGCCATGGATGGCGGCCGTCAGCTGGCCCTCGAGCCCGTCGGCGATCTGCTCGAGCTCGGCGAGCGCGCCGGCGGCGATGAGCAGCGCGAAGGGCCCGAAGACCTCGGCCGCCAGCTCCGGGTGCGCGCGGAAGTTGGCGGCGTCGGTGCGCAGCAGGACCGGTTCGCCCTCGGTGCGGGCCGCCTCGGGCTCGCGGCCGGAGCGCGCCAGCGGGGCCACGCCGTCGACGGCCCGGGCGCGCGCGAGTCCTGCGTGGTAGGATTCGCAGATGCCTGCGTGCAGCATGGTGGCCGGGGCGACGGCTTCGAGCCGGAGCGCGAGCTGCCGCTGGAATTCGTCGAAGGCCGGCCCCTGCAGTCCGAACACGAGGCCGGGCTTGGTGCAGAACTGGCCGACGCCGAGGGTGATCGAGCCGCAAAGCCCCTCGGCGACCGCCCGCGCGTTCTCGCGCAGGATGCCGGGCAGGATGAAGACCGGATTCAGGCTGCTCATCTCGGCGAAGACCGGGATCGGATCGGGCCGGGCGGCCGCCGCGTCGAACAGCGCGCGACCCGCCGCCCGCGAGCCGGTGAAGCCCACCGCCCGGGTGAGCGGGTGGCGCACCAGGGCCATGCCGATGATCTTGCCGGGACCGTGCAGCATCGAGAACACGCCGGCCGGCAGCGAACTCGCGGCGACGGCCCGGCGGACCGCCGCGGCGACGAGTTCCGACGTGCCCGGATGGCCGCTATGCGCCTTGACCACGACCGGATTGCCGGTCGCAAGCGCGGAGGCCGTGTCGCCGCCGGCGACCGAGAACGCCAGCGGGAAGTTGCTCGAGCCGAAGACGACGACCGGGCCGATCGGCACCAGCATCCGCCGCAGGTCGGGCCGCGGCGCCGGTTTCCGGTCGGGGAGGGCGGGGTCGATGCGGGCGTCGACCCACGAGCCCTCGCGGGCCACGCCGGCGAACATCCGGAGCTGGTTGACCGTGCGCGCGCGCTCGCCGGTGAGGCGCGCCTCGGGCAGGCCCGTCTCCTCGCGGGCGCGGGCGATCAGGTCGTCGCCGATTGCCACGATTTCGTCGGCGATCTTCTCGAGGAAGGCGGCGCGCTGCTCGCCCGGCGTCCCGCGGTACATCGCGAAGGCGGACTCGGCCGCCTCCAGCGCCGCGGCGACCTCGGCGTCGCCCGCCGAAAAAAAGGCGGGCTCGAGCGGCTGCTGGGTCAGCGGGCTGGTGGCGCGCAACGTCGCGCCCGTCCCGCGGCTCAGCTGGCTGCCGATGAAGTTCTGGCCGTGGAGTTCCATGGTGAAAAGGGTTCAGAGGCCCGCCAAGCCGGACGGCAGGGGATGGATGAGACCGCGGTGATCTTTCGGCATTGGATTCAGTGAGCTGTTGGCCTCTCAGTTCACGTGATCCAGCAGTTGACGCTGAATATCGGCTTTCGGCTCTTGCTCCAAAAGAACACAACACCCCCTCCGGCAAAAACGTCCCCCGAACCGCCTGCGCTAAAGCTATACACGCCGACCACCAGTGAAGATCCCGCTTCCCCACCTTCCGTGATTCGATACCCGCCAGCACGCAAGATATCGGCCAGCTGGTACAGTGCCCGATCTGCCACTGTTTGCGAAAGGTCCGATTCGCGCACGAGCGCGATTGATGAGGCGATTGCGCCGCGGAGTCGCTCCGCCAGCTCGGCGTCGGCACGTATATGGGGATTCTGGGCGTAGTCTTTC
>Ga0335069_10009005_pt1 | contig 14239 bp, 12 predicted proteins | sample Lox_Sample_11_FD_206714 | JGI IMG/M metagenome (GOLD analysis project Ga0335069, IMG submission 206714) | Soil microbial communities from Loxahatchee National Wildlife Refuge, Florida, United States - Lox_Sample_1.1 | ecosystem: Environmental > Terrestrial > Soil > Wetlands | place: USA... | reverse complement strand
CAAGATCACCCGCCTGGAGCAGCTGAACCAGCAGCTCAAGGAAGCGATCGAGAAAGAGAACTACGAGAAGGCGGCCGCCCTGCGCGACGAAATCCGCAAACTCGAACTCCGCGACTGACCTACCCTGCCCGCACGAGCTCCAGCATCTCCCGGACCGCCCGCTCCAGCCCCACAAACACCGCCCGCGTGATGACCGCGTGCCCGATGCTCACTTCCTCGATCTCCGTGATCGAACGGAACGGCACGATGTTGTCGTAGTTCAGGCCGTGTCCCGCGTTCACCGCGAGCCCGGCGGAACGTGCGCGGCGGGCGGCGGCGCGCACCTCCTCCAGGAGCTCCTGCCGCGCGGCGCCCGCCGGGGCGTTCGCATATGCCCCGGTGTGGATCTCGACCGTGTCCGCCCCGGCCTCGGCCGCGGCGTCGATCTGCGCGTCGACCGGGTCGACGAAGAGGCTCACCCGGATACCCCGGTCTTTGAGCTGCGCCACCGCCCGCCGTACGCCGGCGGTGTTCCCCCGCACGTCCAGCCCCCCCTCGGTGGTCAGCTCCTGGCGCCGCTCGGGCACGAGCGTTGCGAGCTCGGGGCGCGTTTCCCGGGCGATGGCGATGATCTCCGCCGTGGCGGCCATCTCCAGGTCGAGCTTCGTCGTCACCGTCTCCCTGAGCAGGCGGAGGTCCCGGTCGTTGATATGCCGCCGGTCCTCGCGGAGATGGCAGACGATCCCCTCCGCGCCGGCACGCTCGCAGAGGTGCGCCGCGGCGACCGGGTCGGGCTCGGCGCCCCCCCGCGCCTGGCGGAGCGTGGCCACGTGGTCGATGTTGATGGCGAGTCTCATGGGCGCCTCCTGACGATGTACTGGAGGTGTTCCGGCCGCCGGGTCACGAGCTGGACGCCGGCGGGGCAGACGACGTCGGCGTCGATGAGCCCCGTGGAATCCGCCGCGACGTCCGCGTAGGATGTGGCCGCGCGGAAATCTGCCGCGGCGAGTCCGGAGAGCTGCCGGATCCCCGCGCGCACCACGATCTCGATGCGCGGCGGGATGAGGATCACCTCCCGGTTCGCCGGCGCGCCGGTGACGGCCACCGGGACGCCCGCGATGACCTTCTCCGCGAACGGTTCGACCGTGATCGCGATCCGCACCGAGGGGACCGAGAGCGTGATGGCGTAGGGGTCGGGCGAGGCGAGCGGGACCTCGGCGTCGAGCGGGCCGCGCACGTTGTCGAAAATGCGCCGCTCCGTTTTCCACGCGTCGATCGTGCGCAGCACCGACTCCGCCCCGGTGAGCGTGACGCTGTCGGGGGCGACGAACGTGGGTCCCACCTGCCCGTACCCCTCCCGGAATCCCGCGATGCAGTCGAGCACGACCGGGACCCGCTTGCGCACGGATGTGCCCAGCGCCACCTCGATTGAGTCGGGCGTCACCCCGAGCAGCCGCACTCCCGGCGGGAGCACGATGTGATCGGCGAAATCGTTGAACGTCAGGACCCGGTGGTGCGGCGGGAGCGCGGCGGGGGAGAGCGAAACGGCCGGCGCCCGCGCGAGCAGGACGCCGGCGAGGCGCCATCCTTCCCCCCGGAGCCGGAGCTGGAGCGTGCGCGGCAGGGATGTCGCAACCGCCATGCCCGGAGGGATGTCCTGGAGGACGAACGGCGCCCTAATGGTGGTCTCGTAATCCTCGCGCATCGTCACGGAGACCCATGCAAAGACGCCGAAGAGCGTCGAGACGATGGCGATATAGATCGAGCGTCGCTCCATCGGGGCGGGGCTCACCCGCCGGAGCGCGGTTTCAGCAGCTCACGGATCAGGACGTCCCTGTTGGCCATGGAGATTTCCCGCCCCTGGATGCCGAGCCCCGGCGTGTCCCGTGCCAGCGTCCTGAGCTCGTGCACGTTCATCGCCTCCAGGCGGGCCCTGAGCCCGCCGGCGCCCGGCTCCGGCGCGAACGGGAATTCCTCCTCGGCCGGCTTCTCCGGCGCCGTGGCGGCGCGGGAGGAAAGGGGGATCAGTGCGCCTGTATCCTCCGCGGGACGCGGGATCACGTGGGAGGAGACAAGCTCTCCCACGCGTGCGGCCGCGGCGGCCCCCGCCTCCACGGCGGTCTTCACGGCTGCGACGTCGCCGGTGATTGCCACCATCACGAGCCCGCCGCGGGCGTACTCCTTCCCCGCAAGCTTCACGCTGGCGGTCTTCAACATGACGTCAGCGGCCTCGATCGATCCGACGAGGCCGCGCGTTTCCACAAGTCCCAGTGCACGTTCGCTCATGGCTCACTTGAGCGGGGGGCGTTTCGGCAGTATTGATTCGATGTCGGTGTGGGGTCGCGGGATGACGTGCACGGAGACCAGCTCGCCGACCCGTTGCGCGGCAGCGGCCCCGGCGTCGGTCGCGGCCTTGACCGCCCCGACGTCGCCGCGCACCATGACGGTGACGTAGCCGCCGCCGATCGCTTCCTTGCCGATCAGCTGCACGCGTGCCGCCTTCACCATGGCGTCGGCGGCTTCAATGGATCCGACGAGGCCCTTGGTTTCCACCATGCCGAGCGCGTCGAACGAGGTTTCCGCCATTGACGATCTTCTCCTTGATATAAAGCGGGGCGTGGAAATATACCCACGCCCGGGTTCAGAGTCAAACGCGCCCCCGGGAGCCATGCGGGAGATTTGTGCTCACCGCGACTTTTTCCGGAAGAGGACGTCGTACGAAATATCCGGCGTGCGCATGCAGAAGCGCAGGAGATCGTCAAATGCTTCGCGTGCGAATTCCCGTACGACCCCGCCCTCGCTCGTCTGTGCGGAGTCAAAGACATCACGGAGCGGCTCAAGAAACTGGAGTGGAGTTATCCCGGCCGCCTGTTCGATGGAGAGCCGGGAGATCTCGATTTGCAGTGCGCCGCAGCGCTCCAGCAGGCGGGGCATGCCCCGGAGGGCGAAATACTCCGACCCCTCGATGTCCATGACCATGAGGTCAAAACTGCGGTCACCCAGGAGATCGTCCAGGCGCTCGCAGGGGACCGTCACGGTCTCGGGGCGGTCGTATGTGAACAGGATGTTGGAGGCGGATTCTCCGCGGACCACCTTGCTCCCCCCCGTATTGTGGCGGTTCATGAGGAAGCGGACAACGCCCGCCCGTTCACCCGCCGCGCGGTGATAGAGTTCAATGTTGGCGAGGGCGTTCAGCCGGACGTTCATCTCCAGCAACGCGAACGTCGCCGGATTTGCCTCGATGCCGACGGCGCGGCGCGCGTTTCGGGCCAGAGGGATAAGCACGCTGCCGACGTGCGCGCCTACGACGAGGAGATCCGAGGCCGGGGTCAGAAGCGTCCGGAGGGCCTCAATCTTCCCCCTGTCGTACGCGCCGCGGAACGCAAGCGCCCGCCCCACGGTCAGGTCGCGGGTGCCGACGAGGAGGTCTCCGTTCCAGCTGGTTGTGAGAACGGCCCTGGCGCCGGGTCCGAGCAGGCGGGCCCGGCAACGGCTGTACCAGTCGTCGACCTTGAGCTGCAGGGAGACCGGCAGGAGCCGAAGCATCCTTCGAACGATCTTGGAGACCACGTCAGGGGTCATAGCTGCGAGTGTCCCGGGGGAGGCGACGCACCTTCATCCAGAGCATCCCGCCGTTGATTGCTGCACCCGTCCCGGCGTTTGCGATAAACGCAAGCGCCCCCGCCAGGGCGCCCATCCGCGGGAGGAGGAGAACCAGCAGCGCGACGACAACTGCGAATTGCACGACATTGGTGACCCAGTAATACCGTGCCAGGCCCAGGCCGTACCCCACGACCGCGACGGGATTGGCCAGGAGAGCCACACAATAACCGGCGGACAGGAGCTGCGTCAGCACGATGCTCCCCCTGTACGCGGGGCCGAAAAACAGCGGCACGAACAGAGGGACGACCAGCGCGTACAGCACACCCCCGCCCGTCACGGCCAGGCTGGCCTTCATCGTGCGGCGCAGCAGCGTGCGCACGCCCGCCACGGTGGTGACCGTGGATACCCGGGGCCACAGGGCGGTGGTCAGCGCTCCCAGGATTACATTCAGCGGGAGGGAAAGACGGGTCGCGGCACTGTAAAGACCGACCTGGCGCTCATCAAGGTAGTATCCCATGAGCCAGAGGTCCAGGCGCAGCGTGATAAGCACGATCAGCGTTGACAGAAAGAGGTAACCCGCAAACCGATCCGCGCTGGTGGGATCGATGCCGCCGGCCACATTCCCCCCGGATCGCGGGATGCGCCACAGTGTCCGCCATCCCCCGCCGGGACGAGACCACGCGGTGAACCGGGGCCACCAGATTTCCCGCGGGACGATCAGGAGAAATATGAGAGCGCCCGCACCCCCTGCCGCAGCGGTAACCGCGACCACGAGCGAGACGGACCAGAAACCCAGGAATGCGAGGAGCGCAATCCCGACAAAGCCGGCCAGGTTTTGCGAGATCTGCACGACCGCGTTCATCTCGAAGCGCCTGACCGACTGGTAGTACACGACAGGCACGGAGGCGAGCGTGCTGAACAGGGCGATCAGCAGCCCGATCCTCAGCGGAAGCGCCAATCCCTCCGCATGCCATACTCTCCCCGAGAGCGCAGGCGCCGCTGCGGCAAGCACCGTGACCATGACGGCGACGAGCGTGATTCGCGTCCTGAATGCCCAGCGAAGAATCGCCGCCTGTCCGCCGGAATCGCCGCGCGACCACGCAAGCGATGCATAGCGGATTGCCGTCTGACCGATGCCAAGATCGGAAAGCCCGACGATGCTGTCCGAGACGCTCAGCACGAGCGCGTACTCCCCCAGTCCAGCCGGGCCCAGCCCCCTGGTAAGCCACACCGTCGTGACGAAGCCCGTCAGCGCCTTGACAAACTGCGGGAGACTCACCGCGGCCATGTCGCGGGCCGGCCTGTTGGCGATGAGAAATACCTGCCGCACCCAGGGCCTGAAACGGGAAAAGTGTGCCTGCATCGGGAGTTCAGGGAGTTACGGCTGAACGATGGATTCCCCTGAACATACCGTCAAATCCCCCGAAATGCAATCCGGTGCTCCGGGGCCCGTGAGGGGCCGGAACAGACGTGCCGGCCGCTCCCGCGGCCGGCACGGCATCACGCACGACGGAATGTGCCGTCAGCGGAGGAGAAGCAGCCGCTGCGTGCGCACGACGTCTCCCGCCCGCAGGAGGCAGAAGTACGTTCCCGAGGCAAGCGCCGTTCCGTCGAACCGGACATCGTAGAACCCCGCGTGCCGGACATCGTCGACCAGCACGGCGACACGCTGGCCGAGCGTATTGTAGACTGTGAGCGTGACCGCGGACGTCCGGGGCACGCCGTAACGGATCGTGGTCGACGGGTTGAACGGATTAGGATAGTTCTGTCTGAGGACCACATCCCCGGGAGCGCCGGACGGGTTCGCGTTGCCGATGCCGGTCGTTGCCAGTGGATCCTGGATGCTGTCCGGCACCGACTGGTAGACCTTCAGGCTCCGGGTCTGGGCCGCGACCATGAGCACATACCATGGTGCGGGCTGGACATAGGCGTTCGGGACAGGGACAGTGTACCCGTATTCATCGAGACCGATTGCAGGCACGAGAGCGATGAAATCCCACGTCGATCCCACGGATTCGAATCCCTGCGGCCGTGATGCCGCTGGACCTGATGCCCCCGGAGTGGGCCCGCTGCGCCAGATGCTGTACTGGATCACAGGGTCCGCTGCGCCGGCGGTGTCGTCGCTGCTGCGGAACCAGACGAGTTGCGCAAGGCCCGGATCGGAGGGCACCAGGCTCAATTGCATAATCTGCGGAGCGTGGCCCAGTCCGTATCCAGAACCTTTAAGGCGCAGGCCCGCCACGGGTGTGGCCGGGTCATTTGAGGCGATCAGGATCCTGCCCGTGTCGCTCCCGGCCGCCGCCGGGGCATAGACGACTGTCATCGTACGGACGCTGTGTGGCGGAAGCACCATCGGTCCGGCGGTCGCCGTGAAGCGGGGGTTCGTGCTGGTGATGGACGAGATGCGCAGGGAGTCCGGGAAGCCCAGGCTCAGGACCTGCACGCTGACCGAGTCCGTTGCCCCCAGCCGGACTGTCCCAAAATCAACCAGCGACGGTTCAATGTCGATAATCGGCGCGGGAGTGTTGCCCGTGGAGAACGTGCTGCGAAATATCCCCGCGCCCGTCGCGGCGTACACAAACCCGCTCCGCACGAAGAGCAGCATGTTGATCGCGGTATTCGTCAGGCCGCCGTTGGTCACCGTCCAGGTTTTTCCCGAATCCAGAGAGACGATGATCCCCGTCTGTGTGCCGTTCCGGCCGTAGTAGATGTCCCCCCGGGAAGTGAAGGCTGTCGACCACTGGGCGCCAGACCAGGAGACGCCGCTGTGCATGTCGGTCCACGTCGACCCGAAATCGGTGGACCGGGAGATTCCCGAACTCAGCGTGCTCGCGAAATATGATCTGTCGGCATTGACCCCCTGAAAACTGAGGTTGGTGATTGGCGTCGTGGTCCACGTTGCGCCCTGGTCGGTGGACCGGTGAAGCAGGGCACCGTCATCGGACGCGACGGCGTGCGTGCTGTCAAGGAAGATATTATAGAAGTAGCCCGCTCTCCGGAGCGTCCATGACTCTCCGTTGTCGGTGGACCGGAAGAGGCCGGATTCGGTGGCTACCCATACGTTGCCGAGGTTGTCGACCAGGGCACCGTGCAGCGTGTTCGCCGTCAACCCCGAATCCTTCTCCCGCCAGGATGCGCCGTTGTCCGTGGATCGGCATATGCCGCGCAGGTAGACGCACGCGAAGAGATCGCCGGAAGGCCGCACGGCCAGGGCGAGCACGGGGTTCGGCATCGGGAGCGCTGCGCACTTGACCCACGTGCCGCCGTTGTTGGTGGTTTTCCACACGGCGCCGTCGGTCCACGTTCCGGCAAAGACCGTCCCGGAGAGTCCTGCGGCGAGAGAACGGACGTCTTCGGCTGCCAGGATATAGTCGTTTGGCGTCCAGAACTGCGCTTGAGCTTGTGCCGCGTGAAAACTCAGGACAGAGACGAATGCGCCCAGACAGGCTGTGAGTTTCATGGTTCACCTCGGTCGATGATGAGCATGCGGGAGCATATGGGGCTCGGCTTCGGAGGGGGGGCGTGTGACGGTACGGGGAACGACCGTCAACTCCGGAGAGGTTGCCGATTGCTTCCGAGGTCAGACGCTGGACGAAATTTATGATCGCCGCGCGACACATGCAAGGTCGCGCGTGCATATCGGTGTGCTCCGTCACACGCCGGGTGCGTCGGCCGCCTGTGCCGCAGTGTCACCCGGTCCCCCGGCGCTCCGGGCAATTCGGCCGCGAACGAAGGGCAGTCGCAAAAAACCTATCAGAACGAAGAGAAGGACGATGACCCACGCGACGTTCGATGTAATCCACCCCAGGCGATAGAGAGGCGGGTCAAATGCAAACGTCACTTCGTGCGAACCCGGGGGAACGAGCACGGAGCGCAGCACGTAATCCGTCCGGAAGATTTCGGTCTCCTTGCCGTCCACGTACGCGTGCCACCCCGCAGGATAATAGATTTCGCTCAACACCAGGAGCGCGGGAGCACCCACGTCGGTCTGGATCCGGATTTCGCGGGACTGGTACGATACGATACGCGGAACGCGCCCGCTGTCGACCGGCACAACGGGTCCGGGGAGTTGTTTGTAGAGCACAGCAGTCTGCGCGGGGTTGAACGCCGGCGCGTTCAATGCGTGGAAGACCGCGCCGTCGTTCGGGGCAACGGCCGCCTCGCTCACGTAAAACGCCCGGGGGAGCGCGCCGGGATTCCTGTACGTCAGCGTCCTCGTGGCCTGGTCCACGTTGACGAGCTGGAAGCGGGGTTCAGGGAGCCGGAAGTGCACCACGAGGTATTCGGCGTTAAGCATGTCCACGACATTCATGTTGAGCGGGAACGAGCGGTCGGCGCTCCTGTACATGCACGAGTCGAGAAGCGTCTGGTAGATTTTCAACTTCGCCGGGCTGTACCCGGTGATGGACTGAATGCCGAAGTATGCAAAGGAGTTGTCCATGTAGAGCGGGTCTCCCGGGTCAACCCCGGCGAAGATGCGGAAGTTGCCCGGCTGTTCCTTCAGGAACGTCTTGGTGGCGTCCGGGCGGAATTCTTCGGTGAGCGCCTCGCGCGGGTGCGGTTCGATGTACTGGCCCGCGACCAGCGAGAGATCGAGCGTGACGAACACGAGAAGACATGCGGCGAATGTTCCCGCCCGCAGCTTTTGCCAGAGCACGCCCGCGACAAGTCCGCACAGAGCCGCCGCGAGCAGGGAGAACTTCACGTAGTCCTTCCAGAATATCTCGAACCGCGCCTCCCGCAGCTGGGCGATCACGCGGGGGGCCCGGGCCCCGTATTGCTGCTGCAACTGGGCACTCTGCCCCTCTTTGACGAACATCCAGCCCGGGAGCGAGTCCAGAAGGTTCCCCTGGAAAAGCAAAGCCACGAAGAACACGCCGGCGATCACGCCGCCCGTGATGGCGAGCGTGCGCGCGAGTTTCTTTCGGTCCATGGCGGCTTCACCATCCCCCGGCGATACCAGCACGGAAAATCCGGACCCCGCGAGAACGCCGGCGGCAAACGGCAGGAGGTGAAGCAGCTGTTCCGGCGACCGGAATTTATTGAAAAACGGCAGATAGTCGAAGAGCGGTTGATACAGGAGTGTGAAGTTGCTGCCGAACGACACCAGGATCAGGAGCAGCGCTGTCACCCCGAAGAACAGGACGAAGCGCGTGCGGCGGAACAGGAGCGCGAGTGCCCCGAGCAGGAGGGGGGCGAGCCCGATATAGACGCTGGAATTCGTCCAGGGCACCATCGGTCCCCAGTAGTACTCGGCTTTCATCCCGAAGAACCCGGGGACCAGCAGCGTGACCAGTTCCCCCGGGTGCCACGACCAGTTCGTTGCATAATCATACGCCAGGCCGCCGCCCGCGGCGGTGATGCCTCCCCCCCGCATGGAAAACCGGGAGTATTCATACACCGAGAGATAGATGTAGGAGGAGATGCAGAAGCCGAGGACGAGCGCGATCAGGAACAGGACCGCCTTGCTCAATGCGCGCCGGGGTTGCGCTTTCAGGTCGAGGCTGACATGATACAGGAGAAACAGCAGGAGGAACATGAACACGTAGTACACGATCTGCATGTGGTTCGTCAGCATCAGCGTGCCGATGCCGGCGCCGAGCAGTCCGAGGCTGAGCAGGTCCCTGCGTTCGAAGAGCAGGTGCGTCAGCAGCACGGTCAGCGGCAGGTAGGTAAGCGCCATGAGTTTCGAGCCGTGTCCTTCGCCGGCCAGCCCCACCATGTACGGGCTCAGCATGAACGTGAGCGCGGCCAGGAGTGCGGCGGCGCGTGAAAATTTCCAGACGCGCATCAGGAAAAACATCGACACGCCGCCGAAGAAGTAATACACGACCAGCCAGGTCCAGGCGCCGTTGAGAAAGAGCAGGTTCAACACCCATTGCATCGCCGTCTGCACATAGCTGATATTGTGGGGGACGTACGCGACGTTGCCGAACGTCGGCATCCCGCTGAAGAAGTACGGCATCCAGAGGACATCCACTCCCTCGGCATGCGACAGCTCCTCCCCCGCGTGCGTATAGCTCATCGACGCCGCGGTGTCGCCGCCTGCGGCAAAGGCCGCGTTGTCGAACACAATCCCGCGGAAAAGGATCAGTGTGACCGCGTAGAGGGCCGCAACGCAGAGCAGGTCCCGGACCGCGGGGGAGAGGGAGGAGAACGGCGTGGCGGCCGGGGGGGCGGGCCGGTGACGGGTTTTCTTCGCATGTGTCATGATTCACGGTCCTTAGTGTGGAGAAGGCGGGAGAATTGTGCCGCGCGGGCATCCCAGTCGTTTGCGAGCCCGAACCCGGAAAGCCGGTCGAGAAATGCACGGTCCTCTCGCCGGGCAACGGCCGTGCGGATGCAGCGGGCGAATGCATCCGCGGAATCGGCGATGAGGACATACTCTGCAAACGCACGCAGGTCATCCGAAAAATTCGTCGCCACCGTCGGGACGCGCGCAGCGCTGTACTCATACAGTTTCACGGGGTTCACCGCCTCCGTCAGGAGCGTTCGCCTGAACGGGATAATCCCCGCGTGCATACAGTGCAGGTACGACGGGACCTCCGTGTAGGGCCTGACGCCCAGCGCACGAAAATTGCGGTGGCGGCGCAGGGCCATCACCTGGTCGGCGACCCCGGGATGGACCGGCCCGATAAGGACAAACTGGCATTCCTGCAGCGACCCGATCGTTGCGTCGAGGAGCGGGAAATCGAGCCAGGGGTACACCGACCCGACGTAGCCGACGATCGGGGCACTGCCATCCGGGAGATCGGTGGGACGCGTGGCGTCCTCCCGCACGGCAAACCGGGCGAATTCCGCGCCGTTCCTGATCATCACGACGTCACGCGGGCATGCCTCCCGGATGCGTGCAACGAGCGTCGTCGATGTCGCCGTCACATCGTCGGCTCCCCGCAGTGCCGCAAGCCATTCAGCGCGTGCGTAAGGCGGGAATGCGGTGAAGCCGAACGCGTCATCAATATAATCAAACACCACGCGTTGTGCGCGGAGGGCACGCGCAATGCGCATCCACAGAAAATTCTCCACGAGGCAGACGACCGTGCCCCCCGGGACCTGCAAGCGTCGGAGCGCCTTCCGGACGATCGCCCGTTGGACTGCGCGCAGAGCGGCCCGCAGGCAAGCGGCCCTGCTCGCAAGGACCGCCGCGCGCCGGATCAACGGCCGCCGCGCATTGAGCGGGAATTCCGGAAGCGTGATCCGGTAGAGGCCGGGTTCCTGGAGCACGGGACGGAATCGCACCGGCCGGCCGAGCGTCACCGGCTCGATCCAGAGCACGGGATGCAACCGTGCGAGCCTGGTTGCGAGATGCTGGGGCCGCTGATACAGACTGTCCCACGCGATATCAGAAAAGAAGGCAATGATCATCGGGGAGAGGATTCGTCAAGCATCGCGTGGAGTTCCCGCACGAACATGTCGGCTGTGCGCGCCCACGAGAAGACCCGTGCGCGACTGAGCCCGGACGCCCGGAGCCGTTCCCGGAGCTCGGGTCGTTGCGCGACATCCCGGAGGGCCTCCGCCAGCGACTGTTCCCGTGCCGGGTCGATGTAATAGGCAGCGTCGCCGCAGACCTCGGGGATGGAGGTCATCCGGCACGTGATGACGGGGCACCCGAGCGTCATGGCCTCGAGCGGAGGCAGACCAAAGCCCTCATAGCGTGAAGGGTACACGAGGGCCAGCGCGTCCCCGTAGAGCCGCGCGAGCTCCCGGTCATCCACGTAGTCCCGGAATTCGACGCTCCCGCTTCGGACCCCCTCGTCCAGGAGCGCGCGCAGCGACGCCGGGGCGTGGCGGGCACTGCCCGTCACGATGAGTCTTGCCTGGAGCGCATGTTCGGCGACCATGCGCGGGAAGACCCGGAGGAGAACGTCGAGGGACTTTCGTGCGTCAAGCCCGCCGACATAGAGGAAATACGGCGCAGGGTGCTCACGGCGCGGAACGGTGAAGCGGGCGATATCGGTCGCACAGGGGATCACCACCGGGTCGCGGTCGATCCGGAAGTGCCTGAGGATTTCCCCGCGGGAGAACTCCGAGTCCGTCACCACGAGGTTGCTCCGGTCGATGTCCCGCTGGCACGCCGTGCGGTACTGCTGTTCTGCTGCCGGGTCCGGAAAGTAGCCCGGGATCATCAGCGGGAGAACATCGTGCAGCGTCGTGATCACCCCCGCATGCGCACCGAGGCGGGGAACTCCCCCGTTCCATGGAAAATGCACAAACGACGCCGCCGACGTCCGAAGCGCGTGGCCCGGAACGAAGTGCCGCCAGAGCGGAGCGGGGAGCGCGCGCCCGATCCGCATGCAATGCATCCCGTGCGGGGGCGCGACACGGAGCCGCCGGCGGGATATCCCCGACAGCGCGATATCCCGGTGGCGTGCCGCGACTGCACCGTAGAGACCGGTAACCACCCGGGCGATCCCCGTTGCAGGGAGCTCCAGAACTGTCAGGTCAACGAGCACGTTCATCGGATGCCGCTATGGCGAAATAATTGCGGGGCAGCAGGCGCGACCAGAACCCGGCGTGCGTAGCGCGGAAGGCGAACCGCGAGTACCGGACAAGGAAACGGAATACCCGGCCGCGAACCCCCCCGAGCGACGGGCGCCCCGTGGAGCCTTCCAGGGGCATGCGCGTTGCTACCATCCACGTGTGTGCGATAAAGTAATGCGGCTGTGCGGGCTGAAGGACGAGGACACGGAGTCCCGCCCCGTCAATCAACCGGCGAAGATCCTCCGCGCTGTATTCGTTCACGTGCCCGTGGGAAACATTGCGCATGTAGCCGGGATTCAGATACCGGAGCCAGCGCTCGGAACGCCGTGTCGGCACGGTGATGATCATCCTCCCCCCGGGCATCAGCAGCCGGGCAAGCGCGCGCAGTGTCCCCTCGGCTCCGGGGAGATGCTCCAGCACCTCCTGGCAGTGGATCAGGCAATAGCGGTCCCGGATGGTGGCGACGGCTGACTCTTCGAGGGTCATGGAGAGGAGCGTGGGTTCAATTCCAGCGTCGCGGCATCGCGCCGCCTGCCACGCGAGCACCTCGGGATCGCAATCGATGAACGTGATGCTCGCCGCTCCGGTGACCCGGGCGGCGATGCGACTGAAGTCGGCGAACCCCGGTCCGACGTCCAGGATGCGTGCGCAGCGTACGCCGGCGAGATTGGAGGTGATCAGGTCGCTAATCATGGATTCCGGTTCCTGCTACCATTGTCTCCCGCGCAGTTTCACCAGCAGTCCCCCCGCGTAGCCGAGGAGCCGCGTCAGGTCGACTGCAATTTTCAGAACCATGCTGAGGGGAAGCGTGTTCCGGTACCGCTCGTGCCGGCTCAGCACGCCCGCATAAAAAACGAACACGCATGCGGCGAGGTAGCCGGAGTACGGGATTCTCATCGCCGCGAGCGCGACCACAAGGGCAAAGAAGCACAGCCTTGCCGCGGTCGAAGCGTACCACCGCCCGCGCACCCCGGAGATTGCGTCTCCCTTCGCATAGCGGTAAAATTGCCGGAGCGCCTGACGGAGGGAGCCCCGGGGGCGCCAGCGGACGACGGCCCGGCTCGCAAAGATGTACCTGGCGCCGGCATCGTGCAGGCGCACATTGAAGAGCGTATCCTCCGCGGTCAGGGCTACTTCGGGATATCCCCCCGCCCGCTCCCAGATGCGCTTGGTGAATGCGATGGAGCGGGACGACGGCGCCAGGACAGACTCCATCTGGTGCTGGGTCGGGGGGAACGACAGCGCCGCGACGGTTCGTTCGAACGGCGTCGACACCAGCGGTTCGTACCATCCCCCCACGACATCCGGGGGCTTCTCCGTCGAGAACGGCCGCAGGATCTCTTCCAGCCACTGCCGCTCCAGGACGCACCCCGCGTCCGTCACTGCGATGATTTCTCCCGTTGCGGCGCGGATTGCCTGGTTGCGCCCGTGTGCAACGGGAGAGGAGAAATGCCTGATGTTGCACGTGGGATCGACGATCACCCGCAGGCGCGTGTGCTCCTGCGCCAGTCCCTCCAGGTACTCCGCCGTGCCGTCCGTGGAACCCCCGTCGAGGATGACGATTTCGTCGGGGAGGCGTGTCTGCGACAGGAGGCTTTCCAGGAACGCCGCGAGCTCCCGCCGTTCATTCAGCACCGTTGATACGACGGAAACAGTCATTGTGCGCCGATCCTCCGGGCTTCGCGGGCCGTCAGAAGCCCGCCCGGGTGACCTTCTCGAGGTCAGCCCGTGTCATCGTTTCGACAATCGTCTCGAATGAAGTGGCGACGGTCCACCCGAGGTGTGCTTTCGCCTTCGACGCGTCCCCCACCAGCAGCTCGACCTCCGTGGGGCGGTAGTACCGCGGGTCCACCGTCACGAGCGTCCTGCCGGTGGACGCTTCGATCCCCCGCTCCGCCGCCCCCTCCCCGGTCCACTCGAGCGGCATGTCGAGGATGCGGAACGCCAGGTCGGCGAACTCCCGCACCGTGTGCGTGGCCCCGGTCGCCAGGACGAAGTCTCCGGGCTCCCCCTGCTGCAGCATGCGCCACATCCCCTCGCAGTACTCGGGGGCGTATCCCCAGTCCCGGCGCGCGTTCAGGTTGCCGAGCGCGAGCGACTGCTGGAGGCCGAGTTTGATGCGCGCGGCGGCGAGCGTGATCTTGCGCGTCACGAACCCCTCGCCGCGCCGCGGGGA
>Ga0335069_10009004_pt1 | contig 14239 bp, 15 predicted proteins | sample Lox_Sample_11_FD_206714 | JGI IMG/M metagenome (GOLD analysis project Ga0335069, IMG submission 206714) | Soil microbial communities from Loxahatchee National Wildlife Refuge, Florida, United States - Lox_Sample_1.1 | ecosystem: Environmental > Terrestrial > Soil > Wetlands | place: USA... | reverse complement strand
GCCCGTCACCGTGTGTCCCGGGAACAGGCGATGGAGATAGAGACCGATCACGCGTTCGAGCGCGATGAAGCGCGCGGCGTCACCTTCGGCCGGCAGGCGCACAAAGCGAGTCAATTGCTGCGGCACGGGCAGAAGCGCCGTCACCGTCTTGCCGTCGCGCTTGCGTGTCAGACGCAGCGCCAGCGTGAAACCGAGATTGGGAATGAAGGGGAACGGATGCGCTGGGTCGATCGCGAGCGGCGTCAGAACCGGAAACATCTCTTCGCGGAATTCGGTGTCGAGCCAGGCGCGATCGGCGTCGGTCAACTCCTCGGGACTGAGCAGCGCGATGCCCACATCGCGAAGCTCGGCGCACAGCGACGCCCACGTCTCCTGCTGGTCGCCGATCAGCCGGTTTGCCGCCTGCTCCACCTTGCCGATCTGCTGCTCGGGCGTAAGACCGTCGTCGCTGACCGTCGAGACGCCCGCGGACACCATGCCTTTGAGGCCCGCGACGCGGACCATGTAGAACTCGTCGAGGTTCGAGGCCGAGATCGAAAGAAACCGCAGCCGCTCCAGGAGGGGGTGGCGCTGGTTGTGGGCCTCTTCCAGGACCCTCCGGTTGAATGCCAGCCACGACAATTCGCGGTTGATGAACCGGTCGGCAGACGTCGCCTCGAGCTTATAGGAAGTCTGCCTGGCCGGAATCAGGTCCGGAAGGAGGCCCTCTTCGGCAACAGTTTGAGCTGGCGATTCCAGGTTCACTTTGGTTTTGGCCATTTTTGCAGTCATGGGCGGGCCTGCAAGACCCTATCCCAACGGGGTAAATCTGTCATGACAACCCCTCGTCCTCTTCGGCCAATAATTCGCGCACAAGGGGCAAGGTAATTGGACAGGCTCTCGAAAGGGCCCGTGCGTCTGTCCGGTCGACGAAATCGCGCACCGCCCGCGGGCTGCGCTCCTGGGACTGGACAATCCGCGCGATGACACTGTCGGGGACGGCCACCTGCCGGTCGTCAAAAAGCTTGCGGGCCAAGGCTGCCAGAAGCGCGTCGTCGGGCCTCCACAGCGGCAGGCTCAACGCCGCCGAAAAGCGTGAGGCGAGATCGGGCAGAACGGTCGCCCAGGTCGCCGGCGCTTCCTTCCCTGTCAAAAGTAGCGGCGCCGACGGAGAAGTGCCTTCGATCAGATGGAAAAGCGCCTGGTCGCGTGCTTCGGACGCCGGGGCCGTATCGACATCTTCAACCGCGACGGCGCCGTGCTCCGCGATGTGCTCATAGGCCAGCGCATCGGCAGAGAATACGCGCGCGCCAGTCATTGCCTGAAAAATCGACACGAGATGAGATTTGCCGGAGCCTGAAGGACCGTGGATGACCGCAACACCCACCGGCCAGTTCGGCAAGGAGTCGATCAGCGCCACTGCCTGCGCATTACCCGGTGCGACCACGAAATCGTTGCGGGCCTGCGATACTGCGGAAAGGAGCGGCAGGACGAGTTGCGAGGCCACGACTCAACCCCGTTTCCACAGCGTCGAAAGAAGGACCTGTCCATAGGCCAGCCAGGAGATGAGCGTCGCTACGGCTGTCGCGACAGCAGCCGCCCAGAGCGCCGTGGGCCAATCAATTCCCAGCGAACGAAGCACAAGCGCGAAAGCGACATAGCCGATCTGGCAGGCGGTCGAAACCTTCCCGACGAAAAGCGGCTGGATATGGATCGGCAGTTCCAGCAGAACGACGAGCACGACGCCGACGATAATCGCAAGATCACGGCCGATGACGATGCCCGTCAGCCATAACGGCGCGACACCCATCAACGTCAGCGTGACGAACGACACGAGCATCAGGAGCTTGTCGGCGGCGGGGTCGAGATAGCGTCCAAAGCGGGTGGCAAAGCCGAAGCGCTTGGCGAGAAAGCCGTCGACCGCATCGCTCAAGCCGGCCAGCGCGAAGATGCCGAGCGCCGCGCGGTCATTTCCTCCGATCAGGAAGAATGCCACCGCCGGCGCAGACGCCAGCCGCAATCCCGTCAGAAGATTCGGCAGATGTCTGAACAGCGCGTTCACTGCGGTGCGGGCGTGGCTGCCGGAAGTGGCGCCTGCATGGCGAGCTGCCATCCTCCACTGCTGCTGGAGAGATCGATATTTGATTGCGCGGCCATCGCCTGCAGTTGTTCGGGCGTACCGACATAGGTGATGGCAATCCGCGCCTCACCGACATTCATGGCCATGACCTGCACTTCCTGGATCACGGGCACGGTCGCGAGCTTCTGCATCAGGAGGCCCCAATCGGCGACTGAGGTGATGTGCACATCCGCGACCAGCTTGAAACGCTTGTTGAAATCCACGGCCGAATGCGCCTTCCAGGTTTCGACGATGGCAGACGCCGCCGCATCGGCCGCAGCTCCGTACGCGGCCTGCGCGCTCTCGCCGGGATGGACGGGGACCACAATATTTGGGATCGGCATCGGTGCACCGGGCCCGAGCCGTTTCAGGGCGACAGTGATATTTCCCCTGCCCGCCGTCGCCTGCGCAAGGAACGCGTCGGTTGCGTGGACCCGCGACGCCGCGGGTTCGACATCCTGCCACTGCGCCGCCTGGAAATTGAGCGCGCCCAACGCCTGCGCGTCGATGGCGTCGCCGATGGGCACGACAATCGGAACCGCGTCGGTTGCGTATTTCGGCTGGTTCCAGAGCTGCGTCCAGGCCGAACGGGGTGCATAACCCGGCGCCATGGGAATCACGAGCACGGGTCTCGCATCGAGATCGATATAGGCGATATTCTGGCTGCGCAGCAGGCGACGGACGGCGTCCGCATTGAAGACGTAGCTCACGCTGGCGACGTAACGCGTGGTCGAGCGCCGCTCGTTGCTCACGACATAGTTCTTGATCATTCGTTGCAGCGAGAGATCGTCGAGCGGCGGCTGGCGCGCCCAGTCCTGCTGCTTGGTCAATCGCCGATAGAGCGTCTCCCAGGCTCGGCCACGCCCCTGATTGATGGCGATGTTCTCGGCGACGCTGGCGGAGGCGGCGGTCGCGTCGACGGGGACGTTGGAAACGGTGAACGGGTCGTCTGCCGCCTGCGCCCCCGCGAGGGAGCACACACATGCAAGACCGAGCATGAGGACAAAAAGAATGCGCTTCATGGAGAGACCTTTGGGCCGAAGCAACTATACCGGGCGGCCTTCCGCCTAGGAAGCACCAAGGAACAGCGGGGCGGCGATATCGCCGAATATGAATATCTTGCGACTTCCTGCCCGCACCCTTAAACGGGGGACGGCTTCCAAACCCAGCGCCCATGACCTCGGATCGCGGCAAAAATTCACTCACCTACAAGGACGCAGGCGTCGATATCGACCGCGGCGAAGCGCTGGTGGACCGCATCGCCCCCTTCGCCAGGGCTACGCGCCGCACGGGGGCGGATGCAAGCCTGGGCGGCTTCGGCGGCCTCTTCGATCTTAAGGCTGCCGGGTTTAACGATCCGGTCCTCGTCGCCTCAACCGATGGTGTCGGCACCAAGCTGAGAATCGCCATCGAGACGCGCCGCTTCCAGACTCTCGGCCAGGATCTGGTGGCGATGTGCGTGAACGACATCGTCGTGCAGGGCGCCGAGCCGCTCTTCTTCCTCGACTATTACGCCAGCGGGAAGCTCAACGTCGACGACGCCGCGATCGTCATCGAAGGCATCGCCAAAGCCTGTCGCGATTCGGGCTGCGCCCTGATCGGCGGCGAGACGGCCGAGATGCCGGGGCTGTATGCCAAGGACGATTTCGATCTTGCCGGCTTCGCGGTCGGCGCGGTCGAGCGCGAGAACATCCTTCCCGGAACCGAGCGCATGCGCTCCGGCGATGTGTTGATCGGCGTCGCGTCGTCCGGCGTTCATTCCAACGGCTATTCGCTGGTGCGCCGCGTGGTAAGCGAAGCCGGCCTTTCCTATGACGCGCCCGCGCCCTTCGCCAAAGAAGTTTCTCTCGGCGAAGCGCTGCTGGCGCCGACCGAACTGTATGTGAAAAGCGCCTTGGCCGCGCTCCGCAGCGGCGGCGTGCAAGGCCTCGCCCACATCACCGGCGGCGGCATCACCGACAATCTGCCGCGCGCATTGCCGGAAAATCTCGACGCCGAGATCGATTTAACCCGCTGGACGCCGCAACCGGTTTTCGCCTGGCTTGCACGCTCGGCGGGGATCGAAGAACGCGAGATGCTTCGGACCTTCAATTGCGGTCTTGGGCTGATTGCCGTCGTTTCCCCGGACAAGGCCAATGAAGCGATCGCCGCGTTCGCCGCGCATGGTCAGACCGCCGAGATCATCGGCACGCTCGTCCAGGGCGTAGGCGAAGCGAAAGTGGTTTACCGGGGCAAGCTCGCGCTGTGACTGCAAGAAAGCGCACGGCCGTCCTGATCTCGGGACGCGGCAGCAATCTTCAGGCGCTCATCGACGCCGCGAAGGATCGCGCCTACCCGGCGGAAATCGCACTGGTGCTGTCGAACGTGGCCGGTGTGCAGGGCCTCGAGCGTGCGAGCCTTGCCGGCATTCCGACGAAAACCATATCGCATCGCGGCCATCCCACGCGCGAGGCCTTCGATGCCGAACTCGATCGTGCGTTGCGAGCCGATGGAATCGAGCTCGTCTGTCTCGCGGGGTTCATGCGTGTGCTGTCCGATCAATTTGTGCGCGGATGGGAGGGACGGCTGGTCAACATCCATCCTTCACTGTTGCCGGCGTTCAAAGGGTTGCATGTGCATCGGCAGGCGCTGGAAGCCGGCGTGACGCTGTCCGGATGCACCGTGCACTTCGTCGTGTCGGAGCTCGATTCGGGACCAATCATTGCGCAGGCGGCGGTGCCGGTTCTGGCTGGTGACACCGAAGAATCGCTAGCCGCACGCACGCTGGAGGCGGAGCACCGTCTCTATCCGCTGGCGCTCAAGCTACTAGCGAATGGTTCGGTGAGGCTCGAAAATGGACGCGCCCGCTTCACCGGCATGCCGGTGAACACGGGCACGCTGTTCAATCCGCTCGGCTAGACGTCAGCCGGGCGCTTTCTGCTGCCAGCCGCCGTCGCGACCGAAACGCTCACCGTGGCCCATGTGGTGGCCGTGATGACCGTGGCCGAGGGCTTCCGCCTGGTCGAATTCCTTCTTCTGATCGGGCGTCAGCGAGGCGTATAGATTTTCCAGCGCCGGACGTTCGGCCTTCAGTTGTGCCAGTTTGGCTTCCAGCATCTTCTCCATGCGCGCGTTGCGCTCGAGCGCATCGTGGTGGTGCATCTGCTGACCCTCGGGCGTTTGAGCGAGGCATGCGTCCGAGCGCGATTTCGCCGACGAAAGTACGACATCCTTCCACTGTTCGAACGCGCTGCGCTGCGCATCGGTGATCTGCAGATCGGCCTGCAGATAGGCGAGCTTGCCTGCGACGCGCGCGTAGTGACTCTTGCAGCGCTCCGCGTGCCAAGCGGCCATCTCCTCAGGGTTCGGCTTGTGCCAGGCATGTTCCTGTTGCTGCGCACCGTCGGATGACGGTGCCGACTGTGCGAACGCGACTGGTGCGGCAAACGTGGCGATCGAGGCCGCGGCGAGAAGTATTTTCAGGGAAGTCATGAAACACCTGCTGCTTGCAATGCATTCAGACGCTATCATCCGATCTGCGGCCGAAACATGGCCGACCCGTCGCGAAGTGTCGCGAACCGCGCAGATTATTTCCCTTTAACGCGCATAGGGTTTTGGCGCCAAAGCCGTTTGGCGCGCTGCCGGCCCGCCTGGTCAGCGAGTCCCACGCGCGCGCGAATGGCGTTGGCAGGGGCTATGATCGTATCCGTTGTGCAGAAAATCACTGCAGCGACTGTGCCTCGTCCGCGGACGGTATTCCCGCGGGTGATATTCTCGCACGCGATATTCGCGCGTGCGGCAGGCGACCGGCCGGTGCTTAGCGATAGTCTCCAAAACGAATGACGCCGGCGCGTTCGCGTAAGCTGACGCAGCGCAGAGCCCAGTCAACAGAGCCCCGACGGCAATTATTTTAGCGATCGACATGGTCCCCCTCCTTCCTGAAAGTTCGAGAAATTTAACGGCGAACCCGCTCAGGACTATCCCGTGACTGTCCAAGACTGTCGCGCAATCGCCTAAGCGGGAAATCCCGCGATCTTTGCGGACACGTCCCACAGCCGCTTCGCATCCGCATCGTTCTGCGCTTCCCGTGACGGCGTGACCGGTTTGCACTTGTCGAAATAAAGGCCGGTCTTGCTTTCGACATCGGGCGAGGAGGCGAGATAGATGATGGTCTCCGCTCCCTGCTCCGGCGACAGCGCGAAATTCTTGGCGAGGCCAAGCGCGATCGCAAATAACCCACCATTGGCATTGCCGAAACGCGTGGCGACGAAACCGGGATGAAGACAGTTGGCCGTTATGCCGGTGCCGGCGAGCCGCTTCGCCAGCTCGCGCGTGAAGAGGATGTTGCAGAGCTTCGAGCGTCCATAGACGCTGAAGCCAGAGTAACGCTTTTCCGCTTGGAGATCGCTAAAGTCGATATGCGCGCCGCGATGCGCCGTCGACGCCGTCGAGACGATGCGCCCGTCCGGTGGAATGCGCGGACGCAGAAGATGCGTCAGCACGAAATAGGACATGTGATTGAGCGCGAAAGTCTTCTCGAGTCCGTCTTCGGTCACCTGCCGGCTCATGAAGGCGGCGCCGGCGTTGTTGATCAGGACGTCGATCTTGGGCTCCGCGGCCGCGATCTCTGCGCCCACGCGCTTCATCTCGGAAAGACGCGACAGATCGGCATAGAACGCACGGTGCACGCGGCCGGGTGCGATGGCGTTCAGATGCTTGAGCGTTTCCTCGCCCCGCTTCTGATCGCGGGCAATAAACACGATGCGCGCGCCTTTGGCGGCGAGACGATCCGCCGCCACTTCGCCGATTCCGGAGGTGGCACCCGTGATGACGACCGTCTTGCCGTTCATGCTGGAGCCCCGCTTGCGCTTTCCTTAGCCGACGATCTCGAGATCGCTGAAGAAGAAGTGGATCTCGTTTGCAGCCGTCTCGGGCGCATCGGAACCGTGCACCGAGTTCGCCTCGATCGATTCCGCGAAATCCTTGCGAATGGTGCCGGCCGCCGCCTTCGCCGGATCGGTCGCGCCCATGACTTCGCGGTTCCTCGCAATGGCATTCTCGCCCTCGAGGACCTGCACGACGACGGGCCCCGACGTCATGAACTCGACAAGGCTCCTGAAGAAGGGCCGCGCCTTGTGGACCGCGTAAAAGGCCTCGGCTTGCGCGTTCGACAGGCGGATGCGCCGCTGGGCCACGACCTTCAACCCTGCGCTTTCAAAGCGGGCCACGATCTGGCCCGTCAGGTTGCGCCGTGTGGCATCCGGCTTGATGATCGAGAGCGTGCGCTCAACCGCCATGGGAAACTCCGTCTGTCTGATCTGAAAGGTTGGGCCTTATAGAAGCGGGCTGGCCCCGCTGCAAGGCATGGGGTAGAAGCCCCCGCTTTGGGCCAGAGCCATGCTGACGATCGATGACATCACCTACCGGATTGCCGGCCGCGAGATTTTGCGCGGGGCGTCCGCGCGCCTGCCTGCCGGGCGGCGCATCGGGCTCGTCGGCCGCAACGGCGCGGGCAAATCGACGCTGCTGAAGCTCATCCTCAACGAAGCCCATGCCGACCTGGGCGAGATTTCCAAGCCATCGAGCTGGCGCATAGGCGCGGTCGCGCAGGAAGCGCCGGCCGGCCCCGAGAGCCTGCTCGACACGGTTCTAGCCGCCGACCCCGAACGCACGCGCCTTCTTGAGGAATCCGAGACGGAAACCGACCCTCACAAGTTGGGCGACATCCATCATCGGCTCGAAGCGATCGACGCCTATTCGGCACCGGCGCGTGCGGCATCCATTCTTGCGGGTCTCGGCTTTTCAGCAGAAGCACAGTTGCGTCCCTGCGCGGAATTCTCGGGCGGCTGGCGCATGCGCGTGGCGCTCGCCTCGATCCTATTCGCCGCACCCGATCTCCTCCTGCTCGACGAACCGACCAACTATCTCGATCTCGAAGGCGTGCTGTGGCTCGAGGAATTTCTTCGGCGTTATCGCGGCACAGTGCTGATCGTCAGCCACGACCGCGACCTCCTCAACACCGCGGCCGAATTCATCCTTCATCTCGAGCACGGCAAGCTGACGCTCTATTCCGGCAACTACGACACCTTCGTCGAGACGCGCGCGGCGCGGCGCGCCCTAGACCAAGCCTTCGCCAAGAAGCAGGAAGCCCAGCGCAAGCACATGCAGGCTTTCGTCGACCGCTTCCGCTACAAGGCGTCGAAGGCGCGGCAGGCGCAGAGCCGCCTGAAGATGCTCGCGCGTATGAAGACGATCGACATCCCGCTCGATGAGCACGTGCAGCCCATCAAGCTGCCGCAGCCCGACGAGACCAGCCCGCCGCTTCTGACGCTTGAGCATGTCGCTGTCGGCTACGAACCCGGCAAGCCGATACTGTCAAACGTGTCGCTGCGCCTTGATCCCGACGACCGCATCGCGCTTCTTGGCCAGAACGGCAATGGCAAGTCGACGCTTGCGAAACTCCTCGCGGGAAAGCTTGACACGATGGCGGGCAATCAGATGCGCGCCAAGAAGCTGACGACCGGCTATTTCGCACAACATCAGCTTGACGAGCTTGACGGTGCGGCGACGCCGATCCTGGCGCTGTCGCGCCTGCGACCGAAGATGACGGAGCAGGAAGTGCGTACGCGTCTCGGCGGATTTGGTTTTTCGGCCGACAAGGCGAAGACGAAAATCGGCAAGCTGTCCGGCGGCGAGCGCGCGAGACTGATGCTGGCCCTGGCGACCCTAGACAAGCCCAACCTTCTGCTGCTCGACGAACCGACCAACCATCTCGACATCGACGCACGTGAGCAATTGCTCGATGCCCTCAACGAATTCGAGGGCGCGGTGGTCTTGATCAGCCATGATCGCCGCCTGATCGAGGCAACCGCCGAGCGTCTGTTCCTGGTGGCTGACGGCCGCGTCGAGCCGTTCGACGGAAATCTCGAAGATTACCGCCGCTTCCTCTTGTCGAAAGATCGTGACGGCGAAGCCCAACGGCCGGCCGCGCCTGTGAAACAGGAGACCGCACGCCGCGACGCAGCTGAGAAGCGCCGCCAGCTGAAGCCGCTCAAAGACAAGGTCGAAGCCGCCGAAGCGCAGCTTGCAACGCTCAACTCGGAGATCGCCAAGCTCGACAAGGCGCTCTCCGATCCGCTGCTGTTCTCGCGCGATCCCGCCAAAGGCGCAGCCGTCTCGAAGAAGCGCGCCGAAGCCGCGAAGAAGCTGGAAGCGGCGGAGCAGCGCTGGCTTTCGGCAAGCGAAGCGTACGAGGCTGCGTCAGCCGCCGATTGATCCGGTTTATAGCGATTTGGCGGTCCGCATCCGTTGCGTTACAAGGATGTAAGGAGGCGGCGATGGCCGATGCGATGACGCGTGCATCGAGTTCAAACATTGATGCCGACGAAGGCTGGAGCCTTCCGGCCTGGACCTATTCCGATCCCGAATTCTTCGCGCTTGAGATCGACCGCGTTTTTCGTCCGTCCTGGCAGGTGGTCTGCCACGAAAGCGATGTGGCCAATGCCGGCGACTATCACACCCTCGACTATATCGGTGAAAGCGTTGTCGTCATTCGCGGTCATGACGCGGTGTTGCGCGCCTTCGCCAATGTCTGCCGCCATCGCGGCTCGCGGCTTCTCGACGGCGCATCCGGATGCGCGAAGATAATTGTCTGTCCCTATCATGCGTGGACCTACAATCTCGACGGAACATTGCGCGGCATCCCGCTCAAGGAATCCTATGGCCCGCTCGACATCGCGAAGCTCGGTCTTGCACCGATCGAACTCGAGACCTTTCAAAGCTTCGTCTTCGTGCGGCTGAAGAGCGGCGGTCCCTCAGTCGCCGAAATGATGGCGCCGTATCTCAGCGAGATCGCGCCGTATCGCTTCGGCGATTTGCGCGCGTCGGGTCGGGTGACGCTGCGCCCGCGCAACGTGAACTGGAAGAATGTCGGTGACAATTATTCCGACGGGCTGCACATCGCGGTCGCCCATCCCGGTCTCAAGCGCCTCATGGAAGAAGGCTACGGCGTCGAAGCGGCGGAGTATGTCGACAAGATGTGGGGGCCGATCGTGGAGCGCCCTTCGTCCAATCTCTCCGAGCGTGCCTACCAGCGTTTTCTGCCGCACGTGGAGCACCTGCCCCCGGAGCGCCAGCGCCTGTGGACCTATTTCAAGCTCTGGCCGAACATCGCCTTCGACATCTATCCCGATCAGGTCGATTTCATGCAGTGGCTTCCGGTCTCGCCTACGGAGGCGCTTATCCGTGAGATTCCGTACGTCGTTCCCGATGATCGCCGCGAGATGAAGGCCGCGCGTTATCTCAACTGGCGCGTCAATCGCCAGGTCAATCTCGAAGACACAACGCTGATCGGCCGCGTGCAGGCCGGCATGCAATCGGAGAGCTTTACTGTCGGCCCGCTCAGCGAGAAGGAAGTTGCACTCAGGAATTTCTGCCGCAGGATGCGGATGTTGATCCCGGAGGCGCGCGAGCATCGTCCGCCGGCGGCCGGATGGAGTCGCAAGACTCCATGATCGGCGAGATTTTCCGGGCACTGCTGGCACATCGTGCTGGCATTCTCGCAGATTGCGCGACCGACCTCGGCGGGGACGCAAGCGGTTCCAGCGAGCAAAACCCGAAGCGTTGGCACCCGACCTATCGTTCCGCGTCCACGGAACGGTACTGATGCGTCAACTCGTCGAGTCTCTTCTTGAGATCGGAATCGAGCGTGACGTCCACGGCCGCAAGATTGTCGGCGAGCTGATCGGGTTTGCTCGCCCCGATGATCGGCGAGGTGATCACCGGATTGGAAAGCACCCAGGCGACGGCCAGCGTCGTCATGCTCATGCCAGCGTCCTTCGCAAGCGCGCGGAACGACTCAATCGTCTCGAATTCGCGTTCGTGCCAGTAGCGCTGCTGGTACATGCTGCCCGCATTGCCGAGCGTGAAGCGCGTGCCTTTGGGATCGGTGTTCTGCTTGTGCTTGCCGGTCAGAAGTCCGCCCGCCAGCGGATTGTACGGAATTACCGCGATCCCTTCCTCGTGGCACAGCGGCAGCAGATCACGCTCGAAGGTGCGGAACAGAAGATTGTAGCGCGGCTGCACCGACGATATGCGCGCCAGGTTCTTTAGCTCGGTGCGTCCGATGGCCCTCGCCAGCCGGAAGCTCATCCAGTTCGATACGCCCACATAGCGCGCCTTGCCCGAGCGCACGACCGTGTCGAGCGCGTCCAGCGCCTCATCGAGCGGCGTCGACGGATCAAAGCCGTGCAGCTGATAGAGATCGACATAGTCGGTCCCGAGCCGCTTCAACGACGCATCGATGGCGTCGAGGATATGCTTCCTGGACATTCCCTGGTCCCAGCGCTTCGGGCCCATGCGGCCGACGCATTTGGTGGCGAGGATGTATTCGTGACGCTTGCCCTTGAGCCAGCGCCCCACGATCTCCTCCGTGCGCCCGACCGTCGAGGTATCGCCGCCCAGCGGATAGACGTCAGCGGTATCGAGGAAATCGATGCCGCCTGCCGCGGCCGCATCGAGGATGGCTTTGCTTTGGGGCTCGTCGCACTGCAGTCCGAAGGTCATCGTGCCGAGGCACAGGCGGGAGACGGCAAGGCCCGAACGGCCAAAGGTTGTGTGTTTCATGGCCGGAAGTTTAGCCCTCAGGGCCCGGCGAGACCAGCCGCAACACATCTATGCGTCCGCGCGGTCGCGCACTATCCTTTGCGTCCCGCTATCCCAACAAAAGACAACATCCGTGACCGAAACGCTCCCCCAGGAACTCTCCATCGGCGCTGCCTTAGCAGCAGAAGCCGCCCGCCAAGGCGACGCGCTCGCCGTCGCGTGTGAAGGCGCCCGGCGCAGCTGGATCGAACTTCACCGCAACTCCAACCGCATCGCCCGTGCGCTGCAGGCTCGCGGCGTCAAACACGGCGACTTTCTCACCATCGCCCTCCCCAACGGCGTCGAATTCGTCGAAGCCTGCTACGCGGCATGGAAGCTCGGTGCGGTTCCGCAGCCCGTCTCGTGGCGGCTGCCGGAAGCCGAACTCAAGGCGCTGGTCGAGCTGGCCGACACGCCTGTCGTCATCGGTGCAGTGGGCGAGCATGTCGGCCGTCCAACGCTTTCGATCGCGGAGCTTCTCAGGGATGAGCGCGACGACAGTGATCTTCCCGATCGCATCGCGCCGGCATGGAAAGCACCGACGTCCGGCGGCTCGACCGGGCGGCCGAAGCTGATAGTGGCGGGACAGCCGGGCGTTGCGAGTCCACTATCGGCGGAGTTCTGGCTGATCCGGCGCGACGACGTCGTGCTGATGCCTGGACCGCTCTATCACAACGGCCCGTTCGTCACGGTGTTTCCGGCGCTGCAGATCGGCACGCCCGTGATCATCATGCCGAAGTTCGATGCCGAAGCGACGCTGCGCCTGATCGCCCAACACAAGGTGAGCTGGGTCTATCTCGTGCCGACGATGATGGGCCGCATCTGGCGCCTGCCGGAAGAGGTGCGGGCCCGCTACGACATGTCGTCGCTCAAGACCGTCTGGCATCTCGCGGCGCCCTGCCCCGCATGGCTCAAGGAAGAGTGGATCAAGTGGCTGGGGCCCGATGTGATCATGGAGCTATACGGCGGCACTGAAGGCCAGGCGCGCACCGTCATCACCGGACGCGAATGGCTGGAGCACAAGGGCTCCGTCGGCCGCGTGCATGCGTCGGGCGAGATGAAAGCCGTGGACGCGCAAGGCCGCGACCTGCCGCCCGGCGAGACCGGCGAGATCTACATGCGCCGCGCCGCAGACGTGGCCGAAACCTATCGCTATGTCGGCGCGGAAGCGCGCACGCTGCCCGGCGGCTGGGAGTCGCTCGGCGACATCGGCTGGTTCGATGCGGACGGCTATCTCTATCTCGCTGACCGCCGCACCGACATGATCCTCGTCGGCGGTGCCAATGTGTATCCCGCGGAAGTCGAAGCCGCCATCGACGAGCATCCGCTCGTGCAATCGAGCGCGGTGATCGGCCTGCCGGACGATGACCTAGGCAATCGCATCCACGCGATCGTGCAACCGCGCGGTTCGCTGCATGTTGCCGATCTCGAGAAGCACCTGGCGGAACGGCTCGTCACCTACAAGCGGCCGCGCTCGTTCGAATTCGTCTCCGAGCCGCTGCGCGACGATGCCGGAAAGGTAAGACGATCCGCGCTGCGCGAAGAGCGCGTAAAGCAGAGGCGCTAGTCGCAAAAAAGGGCGGCGCGATGGCCGCCCTTTCAGTTCTGCTTGCACCGGACGTCTATTGCACCCGTGCCGGGCCATAGATTTTCAGCATGCGGCCCGTGAGCGCCGTGCCGCTCAGGGCGAGCGCCACGCCGAGCACGATCAGTCCCACCTGCACCAACGATGCAGCGGAGCCCGGAATCGTCAGTGCCAGGATCCCCAGTACGACCGCGGCCAACCCAGCGAGCACCTGCGATGTCAGCGCGCTGGAGACGGCCGCGCGCGATAACGACTGCGCAACATCGGCCAGACCCGACACCTGCATTCTGAGATTGTTAAGGCGTTGGAAGCTTCCGGCCGAAAGCATGAGGCCCACGCCGACCGTGATTACGGCCGCCGGGACCAGCACGCCGCGGCTGACGCCGATGAGACCCAGAATGCCGAGCACGATCGCTGTGCCGCCGGTCATGATCTCGACCGACATGCCGGCTCCGAACTCCGATGCACCGACTGCCGCTTCGCCGACCGTGTCCACCAGTTTTCCGTATTCCGATGCCATTGTCGCACCGAAGACGAACATGGCGGCGCCCAGAATGATCGTGGCGATGGATGTGAGGCTGCCGCTTTCGCCGCGTGACAGTCCGATGATGGCGAGAATGGCGATGGCGATTCCCGCCGCCGCTTCGACGGCAGAGCCGGCGCCTTCTGCTGTTGTTGTGCTTTTTCTCTCCCCGTATGCGATTGCCATGGCAGTTTTCCTTTCCGTTAGAACAACCTGTCGGAAGGGATCCGCTATTGGCGCCCCGCTCTCTTTTTTCCTGCGCCATCCGGCGGGTCCGCGACATCTATTAAACGTCCATTATGCGACTGCGGTTGAAGCACCGAATTTGATTGATGCTGCGGCGATCGGGCGCGCCACCGACGGAAAAGCGCCGGCGGATATCGTTGCGGGTGCATCGCATCTTGAACTTGCA
>Ga0335069_10009002_pt1 | contig 14239 bp, 13 predicted proteins | sample Lox_Sample_11_FD_206714 | JGI IMG/M metagenome (GOLD analysis project Ga0335069, IMG submission 206714) | Soil microbial communities from Loxahatchee National Wildlife Refuge, Florida, United States - Lox_Sample_1.1 | ecosystem: Environmental > Terrestrial > Soil > Wetlands | place: USA... | reverse complement strand
TCTCGTGAGGTTTCGATGGCAGTAGCAACCAGCCCAATGGACGGCGTTACTGGGGTTGCGGGCGAGCCAGACCGTTCACGATGAGGCGGGCGAGGTCGGCGATGAGCAGCAGGCCGGGGTTGTCCGGCGTCCAGTCGGGCTTGGGCATGCCGTCCACCGTGATGGCCATGGCAATCCGGCCGCCGGGAGATTCCACCAGCGCGACCTCGGAGCGAAGCGCATCGAGCGCGCCGGTCTTGTTGGCAATTGTCAGACCGGCAAGGCGTCGCCGGACGCCGGTTCCATCCTGACAGCGCTTCAGGATGGCCAGGATTTCCTTCGATGCTTCGGGGCTGACGATCTCGCCGCGGTTCAGTCTCTCCAGGATGACGACCATGTCGCGGGGAGTGGAGACCCCGATGCCGTACTTCTGATTCTCGGGCAGCTTGCCGGCGGCGCTCCATCCTTCCGCGGCCTTGAGCTGCGCGCCGTCGCCGCGGACCTTGCGCAGCGAGCGCGTGGTGGCGATGCCGATGCGATCCAGATACTGGTTCACGGCATCGGCGGTGAAGCGATCCAGGATCATGTTGGTGGCTGTGTTGTCGCTGAGCACGATCATGAGGTGCGCGACGTCGCTAAGGGGCAACTGGACGCCGTCGGAGAATTCCGTGCCGAGGACGCCGGAGCCCGAGACCTTGGCGGAAGCGGTGACGGTGAGCCTTTCGTCCCAGCGAGCCTGGCCGCGCGCAACCTGGTCGAAGACCGCGCAGAGAATCGGGAGCTTGATGGTGCTGGCGGTGCGGACGGGGTCTGCTTCGCGGATGCCGGCGGCGGCGCCCGTGTCGAGGTTCTTGGCGTAGAGCGTCACGGTGCCCTGGAAGTCGCCGATGCGGGCGCGCAGCGCGTCTTGCAGCGTCTGGGCGGATAGAGCGGCCGGGATGATCACGGCCAGGAGGGCGGACACGCGCATGACGTGATGATAACGTGAACCGCAATGCGCTGGCCCGATCAGCCCACGACCTCCAGGAAGGCTTTCGCAGCGTGGCTGAGCGCGCGGCGCGTGGGATAGACCAGGCGGATCTGGCGCTCGACGTGGATCTGTTTGATGCGGACCTCGCACAGGGTGCCCTGCTCGATCTCCTGCTCCACGCACATCCGCGGTACGAAGGCGACACCCACGTTGTTCTGTACCAGCTTGCGGATGGTCTCGATGGTGGGCATCTCGACCTCCATGCGCAGCGGCACCTTGTGGGTCTGGAATTCGCGCAGCACCACTTCGCGGTAGGGCGAAATCACGTTGTGCGCGATGAAGACCTCCGAGCCCAGCTCCGTCAGGGAGATGGTCTTGCGGTGCGCCAGGCGGTGCTTGGGCGAAACGACGAAGGCCAGGGCGTCGCTGTAGATGACTTTCGAGCGGAGGCGCTCGTCGGCGGGGTCGTAGCTGATCACGCCCAGCTCCAGGTTGCCGTCGAGAAGCTCATTGGGGATCTTGCTGGACAGGCTGCGGCGCACCTGCACTTTCACCTTGGGATACATCTCGCGGTATCGCTCGATATGGCGGAGCAGGTAGAGGGTGGTGGATTCGTTGGCGCCGATGGTGAGGCGTCCTGCGGAATTATCCCGAAGCTCCGCGATGGAGTTGTCCAGCTCCTGCTGCAGGCTCTGGAAGCGGCGGGCATATTCGAGGACGGTTCGGCCGGCGTCGGTGAGGATCAGCTCCTTGCCGGAGCGGTCGATCAGTTTTTCGCCGAGCTCGAGTTCGAGCCGCTGGAGGGCCAGGGAGACTGCGGGCTGGGTGCGGAGGAGTTTTTCGGCGGCGCGGGAGAAGGACCTTTCGGTGGCGACGGTGAGGAACACCTGGAGGGCGTAGAGTTCCATCGGATGCACCCGAAGTATAACAGATGTTTATGTGAGGTGCGAAAATTATAAATTTGCCAAATCAACCCGGCATCCGGATAATGGGCTTTGTGAGCGACCGCGTATACATTTTCGACACGACTTTGCGCGACGGCGAGCAGTCTCCCGGTTGCAGCATGACCGTTCCGGAAAAGCTGACCATGGCGAAAAAGCTCGTCGAACTCGGTGTAGACATCCTGGAAGCGGGCTTCCCCATCGCCAGCGAGGGCGATTTCGAGGCCGTGGATGCCGTGAGCCGTGAGTTCCCTTGGGCCCAGGTGGCGGGGCTTGCGCGCTGCTGCACGCTGGATGTCGAGCGGGCTGCCAGGGCGCTGAAACACGCCCGGCGGCCGCGTATTCACACGTTTATTGCAACCAGCGACATTCACCTCAAGTACAAGTTGAAGAAAAGCCAGCAACAGGTTCTTGAAGAAGCAGTTGCCGCTGTCGAGCTTGCCCGCCGGTACGTCGATGACGTGGAGTTTTCGGCGGAGGACGGAGCGCGCACGGAGCCGGGCTACCTCGAGAAAGTCTCCAAAGCGGTTGTCGCCGCCGGGGCCCGGACCGTGAATATTCCCGATACCGTCGGCTATTCGACTCCCAAAGAGTACGGGGCGTTGATCGGGCAGATCGCTCGAGCGCTCGGCGATTGCGCCATTGTCAGCGTGCATTGCCACGACGATCTGGGACTGGCGGTTGCCAATTCGCTCGCGGCGATCGAGGCCGGCGCGCGGCAGGTGGAGTGCACCATCAACGGGATCGGCGAGCGCGCGGGCAACTGCTCGCTCGAAGAGATCGTGATGATCCTCAAGATGCGTGCGGATACATACCCCTACCACACGGGGATCCATACGGAGCATCTGTATTCCGCGAGCGAGACGCTGAGCTCGATCATCACTTTTGGGCCGCAGCCGAACAAGGCGATCGTGGGCCGGAACGCGTTCGCGCACGAGGCGGGAATTCACCAGGACGGGTACCTGAAAGAGAAGACTACCTACGAGATTATCGATCCGCGGACGGTCGGCATTCCCGAAGGCCGGCTGGTGCTGGGTAAGCACAGCGGACGCCATGCGCTGCATCAGCGCGCCAAAGACCTGGGGTTCGAACTCAGCAAGGCGGAGTTGGACGACCTGTATCACCGCTTCTGCGCGGTGGCTGACCATCGCAAGAAGGGCCTCATGGACGAGGAGATCGTCGCCCTGATTCACGAAGGCGAGCGAGTCATGAAGGTGGCGGCGGACTAGCCGATGGACCTGAACGTTCTGGTTCTGCCCGGGGACGGAATCGGCACCGAGGTGACTCAGGAGGCCGTGCGCGTGCTGCGGCACGTGGCGGCGCGCTGGAATCACAAGGTGAACGTCACCGGGGGGCTGCTGGGCGGGATCGCAATTCACAAGACCGGCACGCCGTTTCCCGACGAAACGGCGCGGCTGGCGTCAGAGGCCGACGCAACCCTGATGGGAGCGGTGGGCCTGCCGGAGTTCGACAATGCGCCGCCCGAAAAGCGGCCCGAAAAGGGATTGTTAGGCATTCGCAAGGCTCTGGGCGTGTATGCCAATCTGCGCCCGGTTCGCGCGTATGCGTCGCTACTGGATTCTTCGCCCCTGAAGAACCACCTGGTGGAAGGCACCGATATGATCATCGTCCGCGAACTGACGGGCGGGATCTACTACGGAACTCCGCGCGGCATTACGGAAAACGGCGCGGAAACGCGGGCGGTCAATACCATGACCTACACGCGCGCGGAAATCGAGCGCGTTTCCCGCATGGCCTTCCACCTGGCGCGCGCGCGGCGTAAGAAAGTCACGTCCGTGGACAAAAGCAACGTGCTGGAGAATTCGCAGCTTTGGCGCAGGGTGGTGACCGAGGTCGCCAAAGACTTTCCCGATATCGAGCTGGATCACCTCCTGGTGGACAACTGTGCCATGCAGTTGATCCTCAACCCGAAGCGGTTCGACGTGGTGCTCACCGAAAACATGTTCGGCGACATCTTGAGCGATGAGGGAGCGGTGCTGGCGGGGTCGATCGGCATGCTGCCCTCGGCTTCGATTGGAGATCGGCGGCCGAGCGGCGCCTGGGTCGGGCTGTATGAGCCGGTACACGGGTCGGCGCCGGATATTGCCGGGCAGAACAAAGCCAATCCGCTGGGCGCGATCGGGTCGGTCGCGGCCATGCTGGCGTACAGTTTCAGTTTGAAGGAAGAAGCCGCCGCGGTGGAACAGGCCATCGAAGCCGTGCTCGCGAGCGGCAGAGTGACCGCGGATCTGCGGCCTTCCGGCGCGCCCGCCACGACCGAACAGGTCGGGGAAGCGGTTTGCGCCGCGATCGGGTAGCGCGGGGACTTACCGGTCCCCGCGCGCCCAATGCAACCCATCAGCCGTCAGCCATCAGCCAACCGCCGCACCGGCGTATGCTGAGAGCTGATGGCTGAAAGCTGATAGCTGTTCTTATGCCACAAACTATTATCCAAAAACTCTGGGATTCCCACGTCGTCCACGAGCGCCCTGGAGCGCCGACACTGCTGTTTATCGACCTCCATCTCGTGCACGAGGTGACGTCTCCGCAGGCCTTTCAGGGACTGCGCGACCGCGGGCTCAAGGTGCGGCGGCCGGATCTCACCATCGCCACCGCCGACCACAGCATTCCGACCACTGACCGCTCCCTGCCCATCGTGGACGAGGTCGCCGCCAAACAACTGGCGCAGCTCGAGACCAATTGCAAGGACTTCGGGATTCGCTGCCTCGGCGTACACAGCGACCGGCAGGGCATCGTGCACGTGATCGGTCCCGAACTCGGCCTCACGCAGCCCGGCATGACCGTCGTCTGCGGCGACAGCCACACCGCGACCCACGGGGCCTTCGGCGCGCTCGCGTTCGGCATCGGCACCAGCGAGGTGGAGCACGTGCTGGCCACGCAGTGCCTGCTGCAGCGGAAGTCGAAGACGTTTCAGGTGCGCGTGGACGGGCGGCTGAAACCCGGCGTCACGGCTAAAGACATCATTCTGGCGTTGATCGCCCAAATCGGCGTAGCCGGCGGGACCGGCAGCGTATTCGAGTACACCGGCAGCGCCATCCGGGCCCTTTCGATGGAAGAGCGCATGACGGTGTGCAACATGTCGATCGAAGGCGGGGCACGGGCGGGCCTGGTCGCGCCCGACGACGCCACGTTCCAGTACCTGGCGGGGCGTCCGCACGCGCCCAAGGGCGCAGCCTGGGATGCCGCGGTCGCGCGCTGGAAGCAGCTTCCGACCGACGACGGCGCCGCCTACGACCGCTCTGTCACGATCGACGCCGACGCGCTGGAGCCCATGATCACCTACGGCACCAACCCCGGGATGGGCGTGGCCATCACGCAGCCGCTTCCCGATCCGGCGGCGGTGGCCGATCCGATGGCGCGGGATTCCATAACCAAGGCGCTGGCGTACATGGGCCTGGAAGGCGGCAAGCCGCTCGCAGGACATCCGATCGACGTCGTGTTCATCGGTAGCTGCACCAACTCGCGGATCAGCGATCTGCGCTCGGCCGCCGCGGTGTTGAAGGGACGCAAGGTCAGCCCGAAGGTGCGGGTGCTGGTCGTGCCCGGAAGCCAGGAGGTGAAGCGGCAGGCCATCGCCGAAGGGCTCCCGGAGATCTTCCAGGCGGCCGGTTGCGAATGGCGCGAGCCCGGGTGCTCGATGTGTATCGCCATGAACGGCGACCAGCTTTCGCCCGGGCAGTACAGCGTTTCCACCAGCAACCGCAATTTCGAGGGCCGGCAGGGGAAGGGCGGACGGACATTCCTGGCAAGCCCCCTCACCGCCGCCGCCAGTGCGATCGCAGGTTCGGTCGCCGATCCGAGGAGCCTCGCATGAAGCCGTTCACCAATTTCGAAAGCCGGATGGTGGTGCTGCCCATCAATAATGTGGACACCGACCAGATTATCCCGGCACGCTTTTTGAAGACCACGTCGAAGCAGGGCCTGGACCAGCAGCTCTTCTACGACTGGCGGCAGGACCCGGATTTCGTCCTGAACCGGCCGGAGTCGAAGGGCCGTCAGGTGCTGCTCGCAGGCGACAATTTCGGCTGCGGCAGCTCGCGCGAGCACGCTCCGTGGGCGCTCACCCAGTGGGGCTTCCGTGCGGTGATCAGCACCAGTTTTGCGGACATCTTCAAACAGAACTCGCTGAAGAATTCACTGCTGCCGATCGTGGTGCCGCCGGACGTGCACGCCGAGCTTTTCGCGGCTGCGCCCGATGCGGTGGTGAAGATCGATCTGCCCAACCAGACGCTGACCACGCCTTCCGGCCGCACGGTGGAATTCCCCGTGGACGCGTTTTCCAAGCATTGCCTGGTAAACGGCGTGGACGAGCTAGGGTACATCCTGCAGCAGGAGAGCGACATCGCGGCCTACCAGGCGTCGCACCCCGCAGTCATCGATACCCTGGGCTGATCCTCCGGCAGGCTGCCCCAAGAACCCATTTGGCCACGACTCACACGGATCGCTACGGATCGATCTGTTTTCTATCCGTGTGCATCCGTGTCCATCCGTGGCTCAATCTCTTTCACCAGCCGGCCGGGATTCCCGGGCCTACACTGGTAGCGTGCCGACTTGCCGAGGCTCGTTCCGTGCTCTTCTGCTGTACGACATCGCCGAGGAGATCGATCTTGACGAGGTGCGCCGCATCCTGGGCGCGGCGCCGCCCGGGCGGTCGCCCGGATTCAAACAACCAACGCCGGGCTATGTGCGTTTCGAGCGTCCGCCGGTCGAGGAGGCCTGCGAGCCGATCCAGCTCGCAACCGGGGAGGTGGCCAACGTCGGGATCCGATACTTCGATTACGGTGCCGTGAGCCTGGAGGCCGAGCTGCAGTTCGAGAGCGATTGGGCGGGGCTGATCACGCTGGCCAACCGGTGGATCGAGGCGGGCGAGGTGGAGCAGCGTGCACTGAAGCTCGTCCAGGCTTGCGTGGGGCGCGTGCGCACGGCGCTGCGGAAACCCTATCCGGAGTGGCTCGACGAAGTCTACTACGTGGTGCATCTCCGGGAGGTGGCGGAGCGCGACGCCGCTCCGCTCACGGGAGCACGGCTGATCGCCGACTACGGCCGCGAGATCAGCCAGGTGATCCGCGGCGAGAAGCTGCCGCTTTCCGACGTGGAACAGCGCGAGGTGCTGGCGTCCAGCCTTTCCTACTATCCGACCGACCTGCTGGTAGTGGGCTGGCTGGCCGCGGTGGTCTACGACACGCCGGAGGGCGCCGCACCGCTCGTCCAACTGCTGGAGTACGCCAACACTCAGTTGCTCGAATTCCGCCGTTACGACGAGATCCTGACTGTAGTTTTGAAGGATGCCTACGCGGCGCTGGACCGCCGCGGTGGGCTGTTTTCGCGCTGGCGGCTGGCCAGGGACGCCGCGCGTCTAAACCGGCTGCGGTTGGAGGTGACCGAGCTGGCCGAGCGCACCGACAACGCGATCAAGTTTCTGAGCGACATGTTCTACGCGCGGGCATACCGGCTGGCCGCGGCGAAGGTCGGGGCCACCGACTATCGAACCCTGGTGGATGGCAAGCTGCGGACCGCCGGGGAACTATATGAATTCATGGTGAACGAGTTTCGCGAAGCGCGGGGCTTTGTGCTGGAGCTGCTGGTGATCGTGATCCTGATCATCGAGCTGGTGCCGATCTTCCGGGGCAGGTGAAGCGCTTTTCGCACACATTTGTGCGACACTGAGGCATGAAAGGGAGCGAATTTCTGCGGAAGCTTCGGCGTCTTGCTCACAGCCGCGGGATGCGCTTCGAGTATGAGCCGGCCCACGGCAAAGGTAGCCATGGCCGCGTTTGGTTCGGTGGTGCAGCCACCACTTTGAAGGACCCGAAGAAGGAACTCGGTACGGGTCTGCTGAGGCAGATGTGTCGCGATCTGAAGATCGATAGCCGCGATTTGTGAGGAGAGAAGATGTTCACTTTTGCGTACCCCGCTGTTTTCAGGCGCGAAAAGGACGGTAGGATTCTGGTCGGCTTCCCTGACTTTCCCACCGCGCACACGGATGGGGCGGATACCAACGAAGCTATGGAGGAGGCGATTGACTGCCTCGGCAGCAGCATAGCTTTTTGCATGGCGGACAAGTTGGATGTGCCGAGACCCTCCCTCGTGAAGCGCGGCCAGCGTGCTGTGCCGGTGCCGTTGTGGATCGTGGGCAAGCTCGCCCTTCATTGGGCTATTCGCGAGGCGGGCATCACGCAATCGGAGTTGGCGCGCCGGCTGAGGGTCCGCGAGACGGTGGTTCGCAGAATGTTAGATCCTGATCACGACACTCGACCCGAAAAACTACAGGCTGCGCTTGAGGCACTCGGCAAGCGAGTCGTCATGGCTTACGACGATGCCGCCTGATTTGGACACTGGGTTACTTCAGCCTCAGGCTGTTCGTCACCACCGTGACGCTGGAAGCCGCCATGGCCGCCGACGCGATCATCGGCGACAATAGCCCCAGCGCGGCGAGCGGAATGCCGACCACGTTGTAGGCGAAGGCCCAGAAGAGGTTCTGGCGGATGATTCGCATCGTCCGGCGAGACAGCGCCAGGGCCTCGGGCACTCCGTTGAGGTCGTCGCGCATCAGCGTGATGGCGCCGGCTTCCATGGCGATGTCGGTGCCCGTTCCCATGGCGATGCCGAGATCGGATTGCGCCAGGGCCGGAGCATCGTTGATGCCGTCGCCGGCCATGGCGACGCGCTTCCCGGAGGCCTGGAGCTTTATTACTTCGGCCACTTTTCCTTCGGGAAGGACTTCCGCCACAACATGCTCGATGCCGGCTTGGCCCGCGATCGACTCGGCGATGTCGCGGCGGTCGCCGGTAATCATCCAAACGTCCAGCCCCATCTCACGAAGGCGTCGCACCGCGCCGGCAGCCTCGGGCTTGATCGCGTCGGCAATCTCGATGCTGCCCGCTGCCACTCCATCGATGGTCACTGTGATTCCCGGCCGTCCGACTACCACCTCGCGCCCGCCGATGCGCGCGCGCACTCCGTGGCCGGCCCGAGCCGAGAACTCAGCAGGCTCTTCCAACGTCAGGCCCCGCTCGCGCGCCGCTTCCACGATGGCTTTAGCCAGCGGGTGCTCGGAATATCGCTCAGCGGAGGCGGCCAGCCGGAGCAGGTCGTCAGAAACCGCGCCGGTGACCCGCGGCTTGCCTTGTGTGATGGTGCCCGTCTTATCGAGCACCACGGTATCGACGCGATGCGCCATTTCCAGCGCTTCTCCGCCCTTGATCAGGATGCCTTGCTGGGCACCGCGTCCCGTGCCGACCATGATCGCGGTCGGCGTGGCCAGTCCCAGGGCGCACGGGCAGGCGATGATCAGCACCGCAACCGCGTTCACCATCGCCGTCGCGAACGGGCCGAACCACAGCCACACGCCAAAAGTAATCACGGCGACCGCCAGCACGCTCAACGTGAAGTACGCGCTCACCACGTCCGCCAGGCGCGCGACGGGAGCGCGCGAGCCCTGTGCTTGTTTGACGAGCTCGATCATGCGCTGCAGGACCGTGCCGCGCCCGACTTTGGTAGCTTCGTAACGCAGGGCTCCGGCACGATTGATGGTGCCCGCGAAGACGGGGGCGCCCGGCCCCTTCTCGACGGGCATGCTCTCGCCGGTGAGCATGGCTTCGTCCACCGACGACTCACCGGCGGTAACGCTTCCGTCCACGGCAATGCGCTCTCCCGGACGCACCACCAGGAGGTCGCCCGGGTTGACCGCCTCCACGCTGATTTCGAGTTCCCCCCCATCGCGGATCACGCGCGCAACCGGCGGCTGTAGATCCATGAGTCGCCGGATGGCTTCGCCGGCGCGTCCGCGAGCGCGTGCCTCGAGCGTGCGCCCGAGCAGGATCAGGGTCACGATCACGGCCGCGGATTCGTAGTAGACCTCGTGACCGCCGCGAACGGTCTGCCACAGTGAGTAAAGGAACGCCGCTCCCGTGCCCAACGAAATCAGGGTGTTCATGTTGGCGGCGCGATGCACGGCGGCTTTCCAGGCGGCCACGTAAAACGGCGCGCCGGCATGGAAGATCACGGGCACAGTCAAAGCCAACTGAATCCAGGCGGAATAGGGCACGTGCCAAAAGCCGTGCGACATGCCCAGCACTGCGACCGGCACCGTGAAAAACGCGGAGACGGTCAACCTTCGGCGATATGCAGCTCCGGATGCGTCCTCGACGACTTCCCGTTCCGGGACGCCGTAGCCGAGTTCCTCGATGGCCCCGACAAAATCGCGCACCGTGGCACGCGCCGGGTCGTATTCGACCGTTGCGGTATTCGTGGCCAGGTTGACGTGAGCGCGTTCCACGCCGGCGGTGCCGGAGAGCGTACGTTCGATCGAACGCGCGCAGGCGGCGCACGTCATGCCCGAAACGGGTAGGTCCACGCGTTCGGGAGCCGCAATCTTCATGCTGGAACTTCGTAGCCCAGCTTGCGGACGGCATTGGCGAGATCCTCGGGTCGGACCGCGGCGGCATCGTACTCGACGGTCGCGCTGCCGCCCTCGAGGTCTACCGTTACTTTCGAAACGCCGGAAGTCGAAGACAGCCTCTTCTCCACCGTGCGTGCGCAACCGCCGCAGGTCATACCGCGAACCGGCATCTTGAGCATCTGGGTCGCCATACTTATATGATGCACATAAGCACGCTGCCGGATTCCCGCCGAAATCAGCGGCGCGTCGCGATTTCCGCAGGACGCTTCGCAGGATCCGTCCAGTCGCTCTGGGGAACGAATCCATCCGACTTGCGGCGCAAGGCAAACGCAGCCCGTTCGACCGCCCACGCGACGGCGAAACATATCGTGAGGTCCGTGCAGGCGTGGAACATAAGAAGGTGCCGCGCCATATCCAGGCAATCGGCCAGGTTCGACACGAGGAATTCTGCCGCCCCAAGGGCTGCGATTCCGAGCGCGAGCCAGGCAAGGCGGCCGGAAGCCGGAGAGCGGCGGCGCGCAGCCACCATCACGCAGCCTCCCGTAAACAGGACATACCACAACGGGAAATACCACGGCGCAAGGTGAAACAAACCCGAGCGCATATCGCTCCAGACGCAGAACGCGTCAGTGCGCGCACGGGGCCCATAGCCGTCCTCGATGCGAAAGTTGCCCAGGTTGTTGGGCCGCATGATCTGCTCCTCCCACAGTAGACTTTTGCGCACGAGGCGGAAGGTCTTGGCTGGATGGCGCCAATACCAATTCAGCAACTTCGGAAAGCCGGTACGGTTGTAGAACTCCTCGGCAAATTGCGGGCTTCGCATGGGGCTGCCCGGCGTATAGGAATTGGTGCGAAGATAGCGCGCCTCGTCTGGCTGGACGCCCAATGTCAGAAGATCGGGCATGGCGGCCGCGCCTTCCGAACCTATCCGGCTGAACAGCAGGTTGAACATAGCCTGCCCCTTGTACGCCTGGTCCGCGGACTGGATCATGTACACACCGGCGCAGGCGACCATTGCCGCCATGCCGAGAGACGCCAGCTTGAGACCACCCAAACGAAGGCGGAAGCCGGAGACGGCCAGGAAGACCGCGGGGAAAAAGAACCAAATGGCATGCTGGGTCTTGGAGGTGACGAACAACAACGCCGCGACGAAGAAAATCGCAAGTTGTCCCATGCGGGGCGCACTCGCCGCGCTGATCCAGATCGCGGCGCCCGCCATGAGGACCACGCCGCAGAAGGCCGCCGCGTCCATATAGAAAGAGTTCAGCAGGGCCGCGTAGCAGACATCGGTCAGCAGTAGAAGCGGGATGGCGCCAATGATGACTTGGGCGGCCTTCGAGTGTTTCCGGTTCGCGGCCAGGAATGCTGCAAAGCCGGCCAGGCAAATCACGACATGGACAGCTCCCAGCCACCGGATATCGAAGTGGGCCCCTTCGTGCGTCGCGCCGGCAAGATGAATCGCCAGCCATCCAAGGACGGTTTCGCTGGAATGATATGGGCTGGCCCAAAAACGGCTCGCCGACCACACATAGTCCGGCTGAAAATAAGTGAAGGTAACCCGCGTGGCCTTGGGCCACAGGCAGAGCCGTCCCGCCACTCTGGGGAAGTCTCCACTGTCGGCGATGCCGATGAAGCCCGGCAGGAAGAGCTGCCACACCAGGATGCCGGCGAACATGACCAGCAACACGGTGGACACCCAATTTTGGCGGATACGCCATCCCGTCCGACTCGACATCTGCAATCTATTTTCGACCGGGGCTCCGCAGCCCACAGTACGTATTCATGCCTGATGTCGCTGAGTTTGGTCGAAATGTCACTTTGGGCCAACGAAAACAAGCCCCCAAAGCGGCCGTGCAATCATAGAGGTGCGCATATGATGCACGCCGACACCGCACTGGCACAGCGCCTGGAAAGGGCCGAGGCGGCGAATGCGCGCGGCTGTACGCCGGTACACCCGCAGGCTGCCTGGATTGAGATCGCCGGCGGGTGCGCGGTGTTTGCCGGGGCAGATTCGCCGCTGAGCCATGCGGTGGCCCTGGGGCTCGATGGCCCCGTGACGGAATCCGAGATTTGCGCGCTCGAAAGCTTCTTTCGCGCGCGCGGCTCGCAGCCCGCAATCGACCTTTGCCCGCTGGCACATCCGACCTTGATCGAGTTGCTTGGCCGGCGCGGCTATAGTATCACCGAGCTCAATAACGTCCTGGTCAAGCGGATGGCGGGCACCGGGATGGTACTGACACCGCGTGTGCGGCGTGCGATGCGCGGCAGCCCGGTGGATGAAACCGACCTGTGGAGTTACACCGTGGGGCGCGGGTTCTTTGAGCACACCGAGCTGACCACGGAAGAGATGGACGTGGGCCGGGCCATCTGCGCCATGCCGGGCGCGCTCTGCTATCTCGCCGCGACCGAAACCGGCGATCTCGCGGGCGGCGGCGCGCTCGCGGTTCACGGCGGGCTGGCATTGCTCTTCGCCGACGGCACTATCGCCGGCCACCGGCGGCGCGGCTTCCACAGGGAGCTGATCTCCGCGCGGCTCAACGAGGCCTTGGCGCAGGGATGTGATCTGGCCACCGCGAGCACACTGCCTGGCAGCGTTTCGCAGCGGAACTACGAGCGGATGGGGTTCGAGGTCGTCTACACCCGGATTACGTTGACGCCGCCGCCCCGCTGATCGCCGGCGTGATACCGGCCAGCCTCATCACCGCGACCATGGCCGGTTTCAGGAAGTAGGTCGGGAAGGCGAAATCGTGGTGGATCATCCCGTTGATCGCGCCCAGCAACTTCTCGTATTGAGCGTCGTCGGTGACGCCGGGAACATCGGTCGCGAGCTGTTTGAGGCCGGCGCAGAAATCCATGAAGTGCTGCCCGGCCAGGATGTAGGTCTGCACGAGAAGACGCTGGCCACGGACGGCCGGCGGGTAACCCGTGGGCCACCGGTCGCCGTTGGGGTTGCCATCGGTCGCGCGGTCGAAGGCCACCCAGTCGGGGTAGGTAGCAAACCTGTCCAGAAAAGTCTGAGCGATGCTGTTGGCCGGCCCGATAACATCGGCCACCGCGCGCGCGAACCCTTCGTAAGCGGTTGGGCCGTCCGATGGGAGCCCGCTGAAGCGGGCGGCATCGGCTTCGAGCGTGACACTCGGCGGCGTAGCCGGGGTCTGACCAAGCGCGGTCAGCATACGCGACGTTTCGGCGGAGGCATCGGCGTTATTCACGTCCTGGAAGACGGCCTGCAAGAGCACGTGTAGATCGGTCACGCCGGCCGCGTGCTTCGAGTCGGCAATGAAGTAGAGGTCGGCCAGTCGCTCCTTTCCGAAGAGGCCGGAGACCGCTTTGAGTCCCACAGTGTCCCGCACCTGGAAGGTACGGCCGCCGGCGTACCAGACGTCGGTGCGCTGGATGTAGTCCTCGACGCTGTGGTAGTGCAGTAGATCGAAAAGCTTGATATCCAGGCCGGCACTCTGCACATAGAGCCGCTCCACCATCGAACGGGGGTCGAGTTTCACTCCGGGCAGGGTCACGGCCGTGGCATAGTCCCCGCGCATGGCGCTGTCGTAGGCGGCCAGGCCGCCGTTGTTGAAATCGAACTCGTAGATGAAAAGGGCCGCATTGGAGTCCAGCCGCGACTGCATGGCCTGGAGGGTGATCTGATGGCCGTCTGCCCTGGCGAGCAGCGCGTTGGCGCCGCTGTTGACCGCGTCCACCAGTGAGCCGGCGCTGGCCGAGAGTTTCGAGCCGAGCGCGGTGCCGGATTTGCCGGGGAATGCCCCAGCCACAGCCTTCTGGATTTCGCCCTGGAGCGTGGAAGCGTCGGTCTGGAACGTCGCGCCCGCGCCCAGGGTGATGCCAACGCTTTCTGTAGCCGAGACGCCGCGTGCCTCGCCGCGAAGCAGGTACAGGAGCGCCCCGTTCTGACCTGCATTGTTGGTG
>Ga0335069_10009000_pt1 | contig 14240 bp, 13 predicted proteins | sample Lox_Sample_11_FD_206714 | JGI IMG/M metagenome (GOLD analysis project Ga0335069, IMG submission 206714) | Soil microbial communities from Loxahatchee National Wildlife Refuge, Florida, United States - Lox_Sample_1.1 | ecosystem: Environmental > Terrestrial > Soil > Wetlands | place: USA... | reverse complement strand
CCGGTGACCGTCCCGACGGAGGTATGCCCGAGCCCGAGCAGGTGGGTGGCGGCCAGCCGCCCGGTCTCCCGGTGGTTGGAGCCCACCAGCGGGACGCCGCCGCCGGGCACCGCCTGCAGGCTGACCGACGGCACGTACCGCCGGAGCAGGTCGGCGACCTCGGTGTCCTCCTCGACCTCGGGCGCGGCGGCGATGATGCCGTCCACCCGGCGCTCGATCAGCGTCCGCACGATGTCCGCCCCGTCCGCGCCGCCGGCCGCCAGGTGGCCGACCAGGACCGAGTGCCCGTTCTTCCGCGCGGCCTGCTCGGCGGCCACCGAGGCCTGGGCGATGGCCACGTCGGTGGCGTCGCTGGCGACCAGGCCGATGGTGGCGGTGGCCCGCTGCACCAGGCTCCGGGCGATGGTGTTCGGCCGGTACCCGAGCTCGGCCGCCGCGGCCAGGATCCGCTCCTCGGTCTCGACGGAAACCCGCACGTCACCGCCGTTGAGGACCTTGCTCGCCGTCTGGAAGCTGACCCCGGCGCGCGCCGCGACTTCCTTGATCGACACGTACCGCCGCCGGGCCATCGCGTCCTTCCGCCGGATCCCGCTCAGGTAAACCTTTTCCTCACCTGAGCGAACGTTCGCTCCAGACGCTAGATCCAGCCGGCGCATCCGGTCAAGTGGGCGTATCTAGAATGTTTCACCGCCGTTACCCAGCAGCGATCGCGCCCGCCCCGCTCCCGCGGAAGGTCCCCCCTCATGGCCCGCGCCCGGTCTTCATCCCGAACAGCCGTACTGCGTGCCCTCAGTTACCCCGCCAGCCCCGCCAGCCAGCCCCCTCTAGCCACCAGCCCTACCCCCGCCAGCCCCGCTCCGGAGGCGGCGCGCCCGTGTATTCCATGATCATGGCCAGGAATGAACAACTATTGCCCAAACCTGGCCACGATCATGAACTCGCCTACACCTGGACGAACTCGATGCCGGTGAGCTGGCAGAACGCCTTCCAGTCGGCGGCGTGGTGGCCCAGGTTCATCACCTCGTGGTGCGGGCCGCCATGGGACAGCCAGCCGTTCAGGCACTTGCGCAGCCCCGACGCGGGCCGGAACTGCCCGTACGGCATCTCCAGCGCCGGAAGTTCCTGGCTGTCCAGGTTCTCGCCCTCGGCGACCACCAGCCGGAAGCGCTCGCCTTCGAGCGAGACCAGCGTGGCCAGCGTGGCCGGCCCGGGCTGGTACTGGAACAGGAACGTGGGCGGGTCGTCCAGCCGGCCGATGCCGAGCGGCCGCTTGATCAGCTTCACCGGCCGGTCCCGCCGGGCGACCTTCCAGTTGCCCTCGCCCATGTGGCTCATCAGCACCGAGTCCGAGGGGAAGTCCATCGCGTACATCTCGGTGAAGTGCGCGTCGCCGATCAGCACGTGCCCCGCGTAGACCAGGCAGGCGGTGAGCACGTCGCCCTCGGCGGCGTACCCGTAGCCGTTGGCCATCAGCGACGACGCGGCGGCCAGCGGCAGCCGGTGGAACCGGCCGTCCTCGCCGATGGCGTCGAAGTGCGCGGTGTAGGCGCCGAACCCGCGCTCGCTGAGGATCTGCTCGATCGCCACCTGCATCCGGGCGTGATCGGTGCGCTCCTCCCGCGACAGCCGCGGGTCGATCTCGAAGTTCTCGTCCTCGAAGGACATGACCGATGCGACCGCCTCGGGGCTCGCCTCCTGCATGCCGCGCCACAGGTCGCCCTGGGCCACCGAGATGATCGCCGGGCCGAGGCTCCGGACCAGCGCGCTCTCGTCGACCCGGATGTCGCCCATCTCGTTCATCGCGTAGCCGAAGATCGCGACCTTGAGCCGCTTCCACGCGGTGGCCGCGGCCGCGGCGCGGGCCCACCGCCCGACGTCGGCCCGGAACGACGCGCTCTTCCAGTCGTCGGTCAGGACGGCGAACCGCTTCCCGGCCCGGACCATGGCGTTGGCCGTGTCCTGGGCGCCGTGCACGCCCTGGTTGTAGGTCATGTCGGCCATGTCCCAGGCGGGCGTCACGTTGGGTTCCGGCTGGATGTTGGCCAGGCAGACCGGCAGCCGCGACTCCGAGAGGAGCCGGGCCACCCGCATGGCCGGGCCGTAGGTGAGCATGACGACGAGCACGCCGTCCAGGTCGGCGTTCTCGAACTCGCGCATGGCGCGCTCGGCGTCCTCGCGGTACTTGATGGCCTTGCCGGGAATGAACTCGGCCACGTCGGACAGGTGCGCGGCGAGTTCGGCGGCGTACCCCTCCTGCCGCTGCGCGATCCCGGGGACCATGTCGTCGTACAGGTCCTGCATGATCCCGAGAATGCCGATGCGCGGCTTACGCCCAACTGGAGCAGTCATGAGTTCAGCTCTCCTTCTGGCAGTCAACGCTGGCCGTAGTAGTTCTTGTAGCGGGCGTGCAGCGCGTCCACCACGTCGGCGGGCAGCGGCGTCAGCTCGCCGAAGGCGCGGGCCTGATGGACGGTACGCGCCACGTCTTCGCACATCACGGCGGCCTTCACCGCGTCGCGGCCGGTGCCGCCGACGGTGAACACGCCGTGGCTGCGCATCAGCACGGCGGGGGAGCGGTGCCCGGTCAGCGTGGCGACCACGCCCTTGCCGATCTCCTCGCCGCCGATCAGCGCGAACGGCCCCACCGGGATCTCGCCGCCGAACTCGTCGGCCATCGCGGTGATCACGCAGGGGATGGGCTCGCCGCGCGCCGCCCACGCGGTGGCGTAGGTGGAGTGGGTGTGCACCACGCCGCCGACCTCGGGCATGTGCCGGTAGATGTAGGCGTGCGTGGCGGTGTCGCTCGACGGGCTGAGACCCTTGGACCCGTCCGCCGAGACCGGCTTGCCGTCCAGGTCACAGACCACCATGGACGATGGCGTCAGGTCGTCGTAGGAGACGCCGCTCGGCTTGATCACCATCAGCCCGGTCCCGGAAACCCCCGGAACCCGCGCGGACACGTTGCCCGAGGTCCAGGCGACCAGGTTGTTGCGCACGAGCTCGGCGTGCAGCGCGCAGACCGTCTCGCGCAGCGCGGTGATCTCCGGGCTCTGCGCGGCGCTCATCGCCCCGCTCATCGCACCGCCTCCCGGTACGCACGGTCGCGGATCGCCCGCAGCCGGTACATCACCTGATTCGCCCCGCGCCCGAAATAGTCGTGCAGCCGCACGTACTCCGCGTACAGCTCGTCGTACACGTCCGCGCGGGCCGCGTCGGGATGGTATACGTCCTGCTGGATCCGGCCCATGGCGGCCGCCGCGGCCGGCACGTCGGGGTACGCGCCCGCGGCGACCGCCGCGTGGATGGCCGAACCCAGGGCCGGCCCCTGCCCCGACCCGATCACGCTGAGCGGCCGCCGGGTGACGTCCGCATAGATCTGCATGAGCGGCACGCTCTTGATCAGCCCGCCGGCCACCACCAGCTCGGTCACCGGCACGCCCGAGGCATTGAACGTTTCAATGATCAGCCGGGTGCCGAACGCGGTGGCTTCGACCAGCGCGTGGTAGATCTCCGGGGCCGTGGTGGCCAGCGTCAGGCCCACGATGACGCCGGACAGGCCGGCGTCCACCAGCACCGAGCGGTTCCCGTTCTCCCAGTCCAGCGCGATCAGGCCGTGCGCGCCCGGCGGCTCTGCGGCCGCCTTCTCGTCCAGCAGCTGCTGCAGCGGCACGCCGCGCCGCCGCGCCTCCCCGGCGAGCGCGCCGGGGACCCCGTTGGAGGTGAACCAGGCGAAGATGTCGCCGACCCCGCTCTGCCCCGCCTCGTAGCCCCACAGCCCGGCCACGATGCCGCCGTCGACGACCCCGCACATGCCGGGGACCTCGGCCAGCTCGGCGCCGTTCATCACGTGGCAGGTCGAGGTGCCCATGATCGCCACCATCTTGCCCGGCGCGACCGGGCCGGCCGCGGGCACGGTGACGTGCGCGTCCACGTTGCCGATGGCCACCGCGATCCCCTCCGGCAGCCCGGTCAGCGCGGCCGCGGCCGGGGTCAGGCCGCCGGCCCGGGCGCCGAGCGGGGAGATGGGGTGGGCGAGCTTGCCGGCGGCGAAGCTGGCGAAGCGCGGGTCCAGCGCGGCCAGGTATTCCCGCGAGGGGTAGCTGCCGTCCTGGTAGATGCCCTTGTACCCGGCCGTGCACGCGTTCCTGGTCTCGGTGCCGCACAACTGCCAGATGATCCAGTCGGCGGCCTCGATCCACCGGTCGGCGCGCTGGTAGAGCTCGAAATCCTCGTCCAGCAGCTGCAGCGCCTTGGCGAACTGCCATTCCGAGGAGATCTTGCCGCCGTACCGGTTGATCCACTTTTCCTGGCGCTCGTGGGCGACGGCGTTGATCCGGTCCGCCTGCGGCTGGGCGGCGTGGTGCTTCCACAGCTTGGGGTAGGCGTGCGGCCGTGCGGCCAGGCCCGGCAGCTGGCACAGCGGCGTCCCGTCGGCCAGCACCGGCATGCAGGTGGACGCGGTGAAGTCGGTGGCGATGCCGATCACCTGGCCTGGGTCGACGCCGGCGTCCCGCAGCGCGGCCGGGACCACCACGCCCAGCGCCCCGGTGTAGTCGGCCGGGTCCTGCAGCGCCCAGTCCGGCGGCAGCTCGCCGTACCCGGCGAGGACACGGTCGATCACGCCGTGCGGGTACTCGCTGACAGCGGTGCCCGCCTCGGTGCCGTCGCTCACCCGCACCACGAGGGCCCGGGCCGACAGCGTGCCGAAGTCCACGCCGACTACGTGGGCGCCACCCTTGTTAGCGCTAACATCCATCTGTCCGCCTTATCGTACGTTCCTTCCAGTGAATTCCTGCCGTCCCTCCGTCCGGCTCAGCCGATCAGGCCGGGCCGGACCAGGTCAGTGCGGCCCGGCGGCGCTCGCCCGCACGATCAGCTCGGGTGCCACCCGGACCCGGGGCCCGGACGGGATCGCACCGGACATCCGGTCGACCAGAGTACTCAGCGCCAGCCTGCCGACCTCGCCGAAGTCCTGCCGGACGGTGGTGAGCGGCGGCAGGAAGAACCCCGCCTCGGGCACGTCGTCGAAGCCGACGATGCTGACGTCCCCGGGCACCCGCAGCCCCCGTTCGGCCAGCGCCCGCATGACGCCCAGCGCCATCGTGTCGTTGCCGCAGAAGATGGCGGTCAGCCCGGGCTCCGCGGCCAGCTGGCGGCCGAGCTCGTAGCCGGAGCTGGCGGACCAGTCGCCGGCCAGCACGGCGGGCTCCGGCGCGCCGGCCTCGCGCAGCGCCCTCCGCCAGCCCTCCACGCGTTCCCTGGCGTCCAGGTGGACCGGCGGCCCGGCCAGGTGGTAGACGGTCTCGTGTCCCAGGCTGAGCAGGTACCGGGTGGCCGCGGCGGCGCCGGCCGTGTTGTCGATGGCCACCGAGGTGACCGACGCGCGGCTGCCGCAGCCCACCGCGACCAGCGGTACCTCGGCGGGCACGTGCGCCAGCGCGGCCACCGCGGTGTCGTGTGTCGCGATGACGATGATGCCCTCGATGCCCTGGCCCAGGAACCGGTCCACCGCGTCCAGCATCGACCGGCGGTCCAGGGCCGGCAGGCTGGCCACGGACACGAAATAGGCGTCGTGCGCGGCCCGCTCGAACCCGTAGAGCATGGAGGTGGGGCCGTACAGCATGGTGTCGGCGGTGATCACGCCGAGGGTGTGGGTGCGCCGGGTGACCAGCGTCCGGGCCGCGGCGTTCGGCCGGTAGGCGAGCTCGCGGATGGCGGAGAGCACCCTGTCCCGGGTCAGTGGGCGAACGTTCGGGTGCTCGTTCAGGACCCGGGAGACGGTCTGGTGCGAGACTCCCGCCAGCCGGGCCACGTCGGCCATCACCGGCGGCCGGGACAGATTTCCTCCGACGACGGATGCCCTCACCCGGCTCCTGGCCTTCTCGCCCGGTGACGACGCCACGTCGTGCCTCCTCTGCCGCCCGTGCCGCGGGGCTCTGCGGTCAGCCGGGGCCGAGGTTAGCGTTAACATCCGTGCAGGTCAAGTGGCGGTGCCATCACCTCAGACCCCCGACAGCGACCCGCCGCCCTTCTCTGCCGCCCGGATTCCTTCACCTCAGGGTAGCCGCCGCGCGGCCACGACGGTAGCCCGGGCACCGCTGTGACTCGCGGCGCGCCCTCCGGGTGCTGACCGGCCGCGCCCGCCGCGGCGTCTCAGGACTTGTCGTGACCCGCTGGGCTGTCCCGCAGGTCGCGGGAGGCCTCCTTGGCCTTGCGCCTGGCCTCGCCCTCGCGCAGGTCGCGCACCATGTCCCGCGCGGCGTCGCGCGCCTTGGCGACCGCCTCGCTGTCCCGCAGGTCGCGGAAGGCCTCCTTGGCCTTACGCCCCGCATCGCCTTCGCGCAGGTCGCGGAAAGCTGCTTCGGCCCTGCGCGCGGCGTCGCTGTCCCGCAGGTCGCGCAGCGCCGACTCGGCCTTGCGGCCCGTGTCACTGGTGCGCACGTCGTGGAACGCCGTCTTGGCCCGCTCGGCCGCGCCACCGTGCTGGGCTCCGTGCAGCCACGCCATCAGCCTGGCCCACCAGCCCCGGACCTGCCGTTCGATCTCGCTCATCGCGGCATCTCCCTCGTCACTCACGTTCATAAACAAGATATAACGCAAGAATACCAACCACCAAGACATTGCTCTGCCCCGCTGGCCGCCGCCCAATCCCGCGCCGGCCAACTCCCGCCGCCCAATCCCGCGCCGGCCACGCCGCGCCAGCCCACCCGCCCCGCCGCACCCAGTGAGACAATGCCAGGCGTGCAGCGCATAAGCGGACACTCCCCGTACGAGCCGGTGTTCGGCTTCTCCCGCGCGGTGGTGACCGGGAACCGGATCCTGGTGGCCGGGACCGCGCCCGTCCCGCCCGGCGGCGGCCCGCCGCCGTCCGGCCCGTATGCCCAGGCCCGGCTGTGCCTGGACCTGATCGGCGAGGCGCTGGGAAAGGCGGGCGCCGGCCTGGAGCACGTGATCCGCACCCGCATGTACCTCACCGGCGCCGAACACTGGCCCGACGTCGCCCGGGCGCACGGCGAGATCTTCGCCGAGATCCGGCCCGCCGCGACCGCGGTGATCGTGGCCGGCCTGCTCGACCCCGCCTGGCTGGTGGAGATCGAGGCCGAAGCCCTGCTGCCCGGCTGATTCCCATGATCATGAAGGATCTGGTACTCGTGGCCGTACTGGCCGTACCAGATCCTTCGCGATCATGAAACCTGGCCCTTCGCTAGCCTGGCCGCTGGATGCCGCCCAGGATCACGTCCACCACCTCGGCGATGAAGTCGTCGGTCATCGGCAGGTGACCGAGCAGCAGCCGGTGCTCGGCGGCGCCGAAGAGCAGGTCGAGCACCACCTCCTGGTCGACGGAAGGCGCGATCTCGCCACGGGCCACGGCCCGGTCCAGCATGATCCGGCGCTGGCGGCGCAGCGGCTCGAGCACCCGGTCCCGCCAGGCCCCGCGCAGTTCCGGGTCGTGCTGCGCCTCGGCGATCAGCCCGGTCAGCATCGATCCCATCGGCGTCTGGGTGACCGCCCGGACCCACGCGTCCAGCGTGACCAGCATGTCGCCGCGCAGCGTCCCGGTGTCCGGCTGCGGCTGCTCCTCGCGGAACGAGGCGACGAACGCATCCAGCGCGAGCAGTCCCTTGGACGGCCAGCGCCGGTAGATCGTCGCCTTGCCGACCCCGGCCCGGGCGGCCACCTCCTCGATCGACATGGCGGCCAGGCCCCGTTCGGCCAGCAGTTCCACGGTCGCGGTCAGGATGGCGCGGTCCGCCTCCTGGCTCCGCGGCCGCCCCCGCGACGCCCCGCTCCCCGCCGCGGGAGCTCCCGCTACCGAAGCCCCCGCCGCCGGAGCCCCGGTCGGCGGAGCCCCGGCCGCGGGAGCCCCCGCCACCGGCGTCTCAGGCCCCGCCTCTGGCACCCCGGCCCCCGGAATATCACCGTTCATCGCCATGTTCTATCATGAAGAAATCCGAAACGATCCGTAACGTATCTGATTGGTATCATGCCTTCCGCCGTGCCGTCCTCCCGCCGTCACGAATCCTCATCCACCACGACAACAGCGCCCACCACGACAACGTCGCCTGCCACCACGACAGCACCCGTCACCCCTCCCCGCCGCCAGCCGCTCCAGCTGGCCCTGATCCTCGTCGCCGCGTTCATGGTCGTCCTCGATTTCAGCATCGTGAACGTCGCGCTGCCCTCGATCGAGCGCGAACTGCGCATGCCCGCCGATGCGGTGCAGTGGGTGGTGACGGGATACGCCATCTCGTTCGGGGGATTGCTCATTCTCGGCGGCCGGGCCGCTGACCTGCTCGGCCGGCGCCGGATGTTCGTCATCGGCCTGGTCGCGTTCGCCCTGGCCAGCCTGGCCGGCGGGCTGGCGCAGGACCCGGTGCTGCTGATCGCGGCGCGCGTCGTGCAGGGCGCGGGCGCCGCCATCGTCGCCCCGGCCGCTCTGTCTCTCATCACCACCGGCTTCCCCGAAGGCCCCGAACGTACTCGCGCCATCGGCCTGTACGGCGCGGTTTCCTCCGTCGGCTTCGTGGCCGGCCAGGTGCTCGGCGGGGTGCTCGTGCAGTTCACCAGCTGGCGCGCGGTGTTCCTGGTCAACGTCCCGGTCGGCCTGATCGCCGCCGCCCTGGCCCCGGCCGTCCTCGGCGCCACGAAGAACGCCACGAAGAACGCGGCCAGGAACACGGCCAGGAGCATCACCGGGAACTCCGCCAGGGCCCACGGCACCCGCCGTCTCGACGTCCGCGGCGCGCTGCTGATCACCACCGCGGTCACGCTGGTCGTGTTCGCCGTGTCCCAGGGCGTGGTGCTCGGCTGGAGCTCGCCGCTGGTCATCGCGGCCGTCGTGATCGCCGCCGTGGCCACGGCCGCCTTCGCCCGGGCCGAGACCCGCCACCCCGAACCCCTCATCCGGCCCGCCCTGCTGCACCGCAAGGGCCTGCGGAACGGCACCGAACTGGCCTTCCTCCTCGGCCTCTACAACGGCGGCGAGATGCTCATCCTGTCGCTGTACCTGCAGCAGGTCCTGCACGAGTCGCCGCTGCTCACCGGCCTGATCATCGCCCCGCAGGGCGTCGTCGGGTTCACCGCCGGCCTGCTCGGCCCGCGGCTGGCCCGCCGGATGGGCGTCAAGCGGCTGCTGGTACTGACCGGCGCGGCGGCCGCCGCCGGCTTCGCCGTCCTGACCCGCCTGCCCGCCGTCGGGTACAGTCCCATCCTGCTGGTGGTCATGCTGATCGGCTTCGGCACCGCGGGCACCGCGTTCGGCATGGTCGTCCTCGCCAGCCGCGGCATGGCCGACTCCGACCAGGGGCTGGTCGGCGGCATGATCAACACCAGCCGCCAGATCGGCGCCGCGGTGGGCGCCGCCCTGCTGCCGGCCGTGGCGGTGAGCGTCGGCGGCGGGGTCGGGGTCTCCGGCGACCGCGCCGCGATGTTCACCGCCGCGCTGGCCGCGCTGGCCGCCACCGCCGTGGCCTGGCGGGCCGCTCGCCCGGTCCCGGCCCGCGCCGCCGGCTGAAAGATCTGTACTGCCGAACGAACAGGCTTACCCGCCCCCCGTCAGCTCGTGCGCTGCAGGGTGTAGCGCACCGTCTGCACCCGGATCAGCCCGTCGGCGAAGACGAACGTGTCGATGCCGTCCTCGACCTTGGTCGCGGCAGAGGTCGCGGTCCACTCCAGGAACAGCACGTCGCCTTCGTAGATCTGCGTCGGCAGCGCCCAGTCCGCATTGGGCACGTCGGCCAGCAGCAGGGTGAACGCCTCGCGGATGCCGTCTTTGCCCCGCTTGATCCCGTCCGGGGTGATGAAGACGGCGTCGTCGGAGTAGTCCTCCACGATCCCGTCCAGGTCACCCGCGCCCAGGGCTTCGGCGTGGTGCTGGAAGACTTCCCGTGGCGTACGCGTCATCGCGCTCCTCCTTCACGGCGAGATCTGTCGAGTCTTACCGTATAACCATGGGTTTCGAGCACATCCTGGTTGAGCGTTCCGGCGACTTCGCGACGGTCACCATGAACCGGCCGCAGCGCCGCAATTCCCTGTCGCTGGAGCACATGCGCGAGCTGATCGCGGCGTTCGGCGATCTCGGGAACAGCGACGTCCTCGGCATCGTGCTGGCCGGTAACGGCCCGGTGTTCAGTTCCGGGCACGACCTGGCCGAAGTCGCCGACGGTGACTTCCAGCAGATCCGCGCGCTGCTGATGACCTGCACGGAGCTGATGACGCTGATGCAGCAGGTGCCCCAGCCCGTGGTGGCGCGGGTGCACGGGCTGGCCACCGCGGCGGGCTGCCAGCTGGTGGCCAGCGCCGACCTGGCCGTGGCCAGCGAGGACGCCGGCTTCGCCGCGCCCGGCGGCAAGGGCGGGTGGTTCTGCCACACCCCGATGGTGGCCATCGCCAGGAACGTCGGCCGCAAGCGGGCCGCCGAGCTGGCCCTGTCCGGGGACGTCATCGACGCCCGCACCGCGCTGGACTGGGGCCTGGTCAACCGGGTGGTGCCCGCGGCGCAGCTGGACTCGGCGGTCCAGGATCTGCTGGACCGGGTCACCCGCGGCTCGGCGGCCAGCAAGGGTATCGGCAAGCAGGCGCTGTACGCCCAGATCGACCTGGACCAGGCCAAGGCCTACGCCTACGCCATCGAGGTCATGGCCGCCACCAGCCAGCTCCCCGACGCGCAGGAGGGGATGCGGGCCTTCCTGGACAAGCGCAAGCCCAGCTGGGACCGCGGCCGCCCCTAGGAGACCTTCTCCCGGACCGTACCGCGGCCGTCGGCGTCCGGGCACCCGGGTTTTGTCAGACCGGGCTGGTAGCGTCGCCCCAGGGACCAAAAGACGAGGGAAGACGAGGGAGAAGACGATGGCGTCTATGCTCAATCCGTATCTCAACTTCAACGGCAACGCCCGGCAGGCGCTGGAGTTTTACAACGGCGTGTTCGGCGGCAACCTCAACGTGAGCACGTTCGCCGATTTCGGCACGCCCAAGGACGCACCGGACGCCGGCAAGGTCATGCATGGCCAGCTCGAGACCGATGCCGGGTACACGATCATGGCCGCCGACACGCCTCCCGGGATGGAATACCAGGGGATGCACGGGTTCGGGGTGAGCCTGTCCGGCGACGATGGCGACCGGCTGCGCGGCTACTTCGAGAAGCTGTCCGCCAGCGGAACCACCACCATGCCGCTGCAGAAGCAGGCATGGGGCGACGAGTTCGGCATGTGCACCGACCAGTTCGGCGTGCCCTGGCTGGTCAACATCTCCCAGCCGCAGGCGTAACCCTGGCCCCGCCCCCGGGTGCATGATGGGCGGATGCCACTGTTCGCTTTTGAAGGCCGCGAGCCGCAGGTCAGCCCGGGGGCGTGGATCGCCCCAACCGCCACCCTGGTCGGAGACGTCCGGGTGGAGGCCGAAGCCTCCGTCTGGTACGGGGCGGTGCTGCGCGCCGATTTCGGTCCGATCCTGGTGCGCCGCGGCGCGAACGTCCAGGACGGTTCGGTGCTGCACGGCGGCACCGATCCGGTGACCGAGATCGGCGAGGGTGCCACCGTCGGCCACATGTGCGTGGTCCACGGCGCGGTCATCGGTACCGAAGCCCTGGTCGGCAACGGTGCCACGGTGCTCGACGGCGCCCGCGTCGGCCGCCGCGCCCTGGTCGCGGGGGGTGCGACCGTGCCGCCGGGGATGGTCGTCCCCGACGGCATGATCGCGGCGGGAGTCCCGGCCCGGGTGGCCGGGGAAGTCACCGGGCGGGCCAAGGAGTGGGTCGACACCAATCCCGCCGTCTACCGCGAGCTGGCCCGGCGGCACGCGGCCAGCGCCCGGCCCGTCACGGGGGCGCCGCCGCCCGCTGGGTAGGGTCGGGATCATGGAATATCGCGCACTAGGCAAATCGGGTCTGCGGGTTTCCGTGCTCACCATGGGGACGATGACGTTCGGCGGCCGCGGCCCGTTCAAGAACGTCGGGTCGACCGACGCGGCCCAGGCCCGCCGGCAGGTGGACATGTGCCTGGACGCCGGGGTCAACCTCATCGACACGGCCGACGTCTACTCGGACGGCCTGTCGGAGGAGATCCTGGGCCAGGTCCTGCAGGGACGCCGGGACCGGGTGCTGGTGGCCACCAAGGTGCGGATGCCCATGGGCCGCGGGCCGAACGACGCCGGGCTCTCCCGTCACCACGTCATCTCCGGCTGCGAGGCCAGCCTGCGGCGCCTCGGCACCGATCACATCGACCTGTACCAGGTGCACGAGTGGGACGGCCAGACCCCGCTCGAGGAGACCCTGCACGCGCTGGACCTGCTCGTGCAGCAGGGCAAGGTCCGGTACGTGGGGGCGTCCAACTACGCCTCGTGGCAGCTGATGAAGGCGCTGGGCACGGCGGAGCGGCTCGGCCTGCCGCAGTTCGTCAGCCAGCAGATCTACTACTCCCTGCAGGCCCGCGAGGCCGAGTACGAGCTGATCCCGCTCGCGGTCGACCAGGGCCTGGGCGTGCTGGTCTGGAGCCCGCTGGCGGGCGGGCTGCTGTCCGGCAAGTACCGCAGGGGCCACGAGGCCCCGGCGGGCTCACGCCAGCTGACCGACTGGGACGAGCCGCCGGTCTACGATCAGGAGCGCCTGCACGACACCATCGAGGTCCTGCTCAAGATCGCCGACCAGCACGCCGTGCCGGCCGCCCAGGTGGCCCTGGCCTACACGCTCGCCAAGCCGGCCGTCACCTCGCTGGTGATCGGCGCGCGCACCGACGAGCAACTGGCCGGCAACCTGGCCGCCGCGTCCCTCACCCTCAGCGCCGACGACCTGGCCCAGCTCGACCAGGCCAGCGCCCCGCCGCTCATCTACCCCTACTGGCACCAGGCCAAGACCGCCCGCGACCGCCTCTCGCCCGCCGACCTGACCCTCCTAGGCCCGCACCTCACGTAGCCCGCGCCCCGGCCCGCCTCGCTCCGGCCGGCCGCGTCCCGGCCCGCCCCGCTCCGGCCCGCGGGCGGGCGGCCGTCCTGCCGCCCGCCCGCCGGGCCGCGTTCTCTGCGGTCCTGTGCCCCGGTCCCGTTCCAGTGCCTGCCCCCGCGTCCGCCCCGCCTCGGTGACCCACGGACGCGCCTCGCCCGGACGCCCCGTCCCGAACTTGCCCCCGTAAACCCCCGTAAATACCCCATTTCGCCTGCCGCGCCGCGCCCGGGAATTCAATGAATGTGGCGCTCTACTGTCTGTTTCGCGTGCAGAGTCACATTCATTGACTACCGGCTCCGCGAGACGGCCCGCCGGGACCTCACCGCGCATCGCCTCAGCATCGCGCGCCACCACAGCACCACTGGCCGCGCCGCCCGCCCCAGCGGCACCACTGGCCGCAGTACCGCGCGTTGCGCCCGCACCACGGCCCGCGCCCGCGCGGCGGCCGGCCAGCAGCGGCAGGCTGCTCAGCCCGATGCCCGCCACGATGGCGACGCCGCCCGCGATCTGCGCCAGGCCGACCGGGTCCCCGAACGCCACCGCGCCCGCGATGGCGCCGACCAGCGGCTCCAGGTTCAGGAACGCCCCGGCCACCTCGGCCGACACCTGGCTCTGCCCGAACGCGAACAACGTGAACGGCGCCAGTGTGCCGAACCCCGCCAGCGCCACCACCGCCAGCACCGGCCCAGCGGAACCCGGCACAGCCGGCCCGCCCTCGGTAACCGCGGCCACCAGCAGTGCGCCCACCGCGGCAGCGAGGAACTGCACGGCGGTGACCGCGACCGGGTCCCGGCCGGCCAGCAGCCGGGCCTGCGCCACCGTGACCGTGGCCGACAGGAACAGCGACGCCAGCACCAGGCCGTCGCCGGCCAGCGTCGCGCCGCCGCCTCCGCCGCCGGCGGTGACCAGGGCGACGCCGCCGAGCGACACCACGAAGCCGACCCAGGCCACCGGCCGGGCCACGGTGCGGTGCCACGCCGCGGCGATGATGGCGACCAGCACCGGCACGGCCCCGATCAGCAGGGCCGCGTGGGTCACGCTGGTCCGGGTGATGCCGGCGTTCTGCACCATGACCGAGCCGCCGTACCCGAGCGCGCCCGCGGCCAGCACCGCGGGCGTGAACGCGCCGCGCAGCGCCGTTCGCCGGGCCGTTCGCTGGGCCGCCCCGCGGCCAGGCCCGCGCCGGGCCGTTCCCCGGCCGGGCCCGCGGCGCCGGGCGGCGGCCAGCAGCACCGCGGCGGCCAGCCCGAAGCGGACCGCGGTGAGCCAGCCGGGCGACAGCCAGTACAGGGCCAGCTTGGAC
>Ga0335069_10008997_pt1 | contig 14244 bp, 12 predicted proteins | sample Lox_Sample_11_FD_206714 | JGI IMG/M metagenome (GOLD analysis project Ga0335069, IMG submission 206714) | Soil microbial communities from Loxahatchee National Wildlife Refuge, Florida, United States - Lox_Sample_1.1 | ecosystem: Environmental > Terrestrial > Soil > Wetlands | place: USA... | reverse complement strand
GCGCTCGAGTCCGGTCCACAGATTGCAGCCGGCAAAGCGCAGGAACACCGCGGCACGGCCCGTGCGCGCGCCTTCGCCCTGCAGCGTGTAATAGATCTCTTTGACGGAATAGTTCATCTGGCCGCGTATTTCTCGTAGCCTTTGGCGCGCAGATCGCAGGCAGGGCATTCGCCGCAGCCGTAACCCCAGGCATGGCGATGCGTGCGATCGCCTTCATAGCAGGTGACGGTTTCGTCGAGGATGATGTCGATCAGCGCCTTGCCGCCCAGCTCTTCGGCCAGCGCCCAGGTACGCGCCTTGTCGATCCACATCAGCGGCGTGTGGATCGCGAATTTCGTGTCCATGCCGAGATCGAGCGCCTGTCCCATCGCCTTGATGGTGGCATCGCGGCAATCGGGATAGCCTGAAAAATCCGTCTCGCACATTCCCGCGACGAGATCGCGCGCCCCGCGGCGATAGGCAAGCGCCGCCGCAACCGTCAGGAACAGGAGATTTCGTCCCGGCACGAAGGTCGTCGGCAAGCCGTTCTGGCCCATCTCGATGCGGACGGCGTCCGTCAGCGCGCTACCGCCGATCGCCTTGAGCACATCGAGCGCCAGAACATGATCGGTGCCGAGCTTCTTCTGCCACTGCGGAAAATGCTCGCGAATAGCCTTCAGCACGCGCGGACGCGCCTCGAGCTCGACCGCGTGGCGCTGGCCGTAATCGAAGCCGACCGTCTCGACCTGATCGAAGCGCGCCAGGGCCCAGGCAAGGCAGGTGGTCGAGTCCTGCCCGCCCGAAAAGAGCACGAGGGCCGCATTCTTCTTTTTCATGGGCGCTGTTTAGCGCGGGGGGACCGCCTCTGGCGAGCCGCTTGTGGGCACAGCTCCTTAACGGGCGTAGCCTTCACCTCGCCTTGCCTTTGGCGGGCGCTTCGGACAGCCTTTCCTCCAACAAACGCCAGGGAAACGCCCGTGACACAGATGGCCTTGAGCGGCACCGGACTTTTCACACCGGACGCCAGCATCTCAAACGACGAGCTCGTCGCCTCGTTCAACGAATATGCCCGCCGCCACAACGAAGCCCATGCGACCGCCATCGCCGACGGCAAGATCCAGGGCGTTGCGGAGTCGAGCAGCGAGTTCATCTTCAAGGCGTCCGGCATCAAAAGCCGCTACGTGATGGACAAGGCGGGCGTGCTCGATCCCGACATCATGTGCCCGCGCATTCCGGAACGGCCCAACGACCAGATCTCGATCCTTGCCGAGATGGCGGTGAATGCCGCGCGCCAGGCGATGCGGGGGGCGGACAAGACGGCGGCGGACATCGACGGCGTGCTCGTCGCCGCCTCCAACATGCAGCGCGCTTATCCGGCGATGGCAATCGAAGTGCAGGACGTGCTCGGCATCGACGGCTTCGGATTCGACATGAACGTGGCATGTTCGTCGGCGACGTTCGGGCTGCAGGCGGCGGCCGACATGGTCGCGAACGGCCACGCGCGCGCGATCCTCGTCTGCAATCCGGAGATCTGCTCCGGCCATCTCAACTTCCGAGACCGCGACAGCCATTTCATCTTCGGCGATGTGGCGACGGCCTTTGTGGTCGAGCGAGCGGACACTGCGCACGGCGCAAATGTATGGAAGATCGTCTCGACGCGGCTGAAGACGAAGTTCTCAAATAATATCCGCAACAATTTCGGCTTCCTGAACCGCGCCGCGCCGGAAGGGATCGGTCAGACGGACAAGCTGTTCGTGCAGGAAGGCCGCAAGGTGTTCAAGGAAGTGGTGCCGATGGTGTCCGAGCTGATCGTCGGCCACCTTGCGGACAATCACGTCGCGCCGGACAGCCTGAAGCGGCTGTGGCTGCATCAGGCCAATATCAACATGAACGATCTGATCGCGCGGCGCGTCCTGGGCCGCGATCCGCGTCCCGGTGAAGCGCCGAACATCCTCGAGGAATATGCCAACACGAGCTCAGCCGGCTCGATCATCGCCTTCCACAAGCACAGCGCGGATCTCAAGAAAGGCGATCTCGGCCTGTTGTGCTCCTTCGGCGCGGGCTATTCGGCGGGCAGCGTCATTTTGCGGAAAGTGACTTAGCCTTTGCATGCGGCGGGAATTTTGAGGTGCGGGTTAGATCAACGATAGCTCGTGTGAGCATGATCGCGTTCGGTTGTGTCGTATTGAACGGTTGCGTGTTGTTTGTTCCAGGGGTTGATGATCTTCAATTCATCGAAGTTCAGCCCGTCAATGTGGGCACGCTGGATCTTCACGACACGTGGGGAAATATGAGGCCGCAACATCCGCCAAACTATGTGATCGGAAAGATTGAGGTGGCCACCAAATCAGACATTCATGCTATTGGCGAACGAGCCGATCTCAATATCTGGCACGAATTGACGATCTGTAAAACTGGCGCATTGGTGACCGACTGGCCCGGTGTCTATTTCAAGGGCATCGATATCAATCACAATTCAACTACTGAAGATATTCAAGCTCTCTATCGGAAGCGAGCAGCGGAGCATAAGGCGGATGATCGATACATTTATGAAGTTTATTTCGACCCAACCTCTATCCGAAGCCTATCAAAAGGCGTCGGCAATCCATATGCACGCGAGCCCTATAATTTCGCTCGCGAGCCTAAGGAGCTCTGTCTGCGTATCGGCGGGGGAAACATGATCGGCGGATATTTCGTGTCAAACACTGTCGTGGTGCCAGCTGCGGAGATTGGACAAATATTCGAAGCTGGCCGTTACCCCAACTAGCCAGCTCTGCTCGGAGCTACCCCGTCCTTCAACCGCTTCGCAGTCCCCCTCTCGGATCACTTCGTGACGGGGGAGGATTGCGCGACCTACTTCACTACCGGCAGCCAGACCGCACTGGCGTTGTCGCCTGCGTGCAGGATCGTCACCGTCGCCTTCCTGTAGTCCGACGCTTTCGCGAGCAGCGGGTTCTCGACATAGGTCTGCGGATTGCGGTCATAGAGCGGGAACAGCGACGACTGGATCTGCACCATGATGCGGTGGCCCGGCAGGAACACATAGTTCTGGTTCGGCAGCGCGAAGCGATAGTGCTGCGGCGTGTTCGCCGGGATCGCGGACGGATGCGCGAAGCTCTCGCGATAGCGGCCGCGGAAGATGTCGGACGCGATCGGCAGTTCATAGCCGCCGAGCTCCGCCTGGCTAGGATATTGCGGCGGATAGACGTCGATCAGGCGCACGACGAAATCGCCGTCCGTTCCAGTGGTCGCGGCAACGATGTCGGCGATAGGCGCGCCTTCGATCTTCACCGCGGCCTTGAGCGGCGCCGTCTCGTACATCAGTACATCGGGACGACCGTCGACAAAGCGCTGGTCGCGCACCAGCCAGGTGCGCCACTGATCGCTGTCGGAAAACCGTACGGGCCGCGGCAGATAAGGGACCGGCTTCGCGGGATCGGAGATATAGGAGTCGCCCTCGCCCCCGCTTGCCGGCTTGTCAAACGACAAGCCGAAACCCGCCTGCAGATAGAGCGGCTGCAAGGGATGCGCGCAGCCTTGCTGGCAGGCCGTCGGCCAGTCGTTGAAACGCTCCCAGTGGTTTTCGGCGGGATTGTAGATCGTGGCGCGCGCGAGGTTCGCGGGCGGCCCGTCCTTCAGATACTGATTGAAGAACGGCAGCACCATATCGCGGCGGAATTGCAGCGCGGTATCGCCGTCCCATTTGAACGGCCCGAGACTGAAGCCCTCGCGATTGACCTGGCTGTGGAACCACGGACCCATCACGAGCCAGTTGTTGGATTCGTGCCCGGCCGCCTTCAGCGCCGCGAATGAGTGGTTGGCGCCCCACATATCTTCCTGGTCCCACAGGCCCTGCTCCCAGAGCGTCGGCACGTTGGAAGGATGTTCGGCCACGAGCTTGTCGAGCGCCTGTGCCTGCCAGAACGCATCATAGGCGGGATGCTCCGCCGTCTTGCGCCACCAGGGCAGCTGATCGAAACCGTTTTCCTTCGCGTAGCCGCCCGCCGACACGGCATTCAGGAAGGTCGTGTAGTCGTCGTAGTTCGGCCGCGGCACACCGTGACCTTCCCCTTTCTGCTCCGTTTGCGCGGCGGTGTAGTCCATGTTCGGCAGGCGAAACGCGCCGTAGTGAAACCAGTCGTCCCCCATCCACCCGTCGACCATCGGGCTTTCGGGCACAGCGGCTTTCAGCGCCGGATGCGGATCCAGGAGCGCCATCACGACGGTCCAGCCTTCATACGACGAACCGATCATGCCGACCTTGCCGTTCGACTCGTGGACATGTTTCACGAGCCACTCGATGGTGTCCCACGCATCGGTCGTGTCGTCGGTGCGCGTGGAGTTGAAGGCCCCGCGCGGAAAACGCGTCATCTCGTATGCGCCTTCCGAACCGTACTTGCCGCGGATGTCCTGATAGACGCGGATATAGCCGGCGCGCACGAAGACTTCATCGGAGAGCGGCAGCATCGAAAGCTCATATTGGCTCTCTTCACGCTCGGCGCGCTTCTTGGCGTTGTAGGGCGTGCGGGTCAGGATGATCGGCAATCCTTCCGCGCCTTTCGGCATGACGATCACGGTGTAGAGCTTCACGCCGTCCCGCATCGGGATCATCTCGACGTGCTTGACGTAGTCGTTTTGCGCGTCCGGCTTGACGAACTTTTCCGGAATATCATTGTCCGGTGCGCCGATGGCGATGGACGAGACGAAGATGGCGAGCGCAGCGGAAAAAGCAGCGCCGATTCGAAGCAACGACATGTATGAGCCCCCTGCTTGGCGCTCATCTAGTCGTGCCCCGGCTCAGCCTTCAAGCCGAAACCGTCTCAATCGATCCGCCAGCCGGAAAGATCCCGGCCGATAGCCTCGCCAAGTCGCTCGGTCTGCTCGTTAACCAGGACGCGGCGGGCCTGCAATTCCTCAAACAGCCAATCCGGCGGCGAAGGCGCGTGTGCCCAGAGCCGTGGCAAACCCGGGCGGCGTGACGGACGCGGCGGCGAAGCGAAGCCGTCAGGTTCGATCTCGAGAAAATCCGCCAGCTGGCGCGCCACAACCTGCCCGTCCGTCCGCAAGGCGTCGGTTGTTACGAAGAGAAAATCTTCTCGATCGAAGAGCGAAAGATAAAGCGCGAGAAAGGAATGGACGCAGAGCCGATCGAATTCGTGACCGTGGTACTCGAGAAAATAAGCACGGTTGGCAACGCGGCGTGACGACCGCCGGATGTGGTGATAGCGGGCGGCCAGCCACGAGGCGGGGTCGCGCAACAAAACGATAAGCTTTCGAATCGAGCGGAACGCGGCGACTCGTGACGGCGCGAGATCGCCATAGAGATACATCGGACCGATCTCGCCGAGGCGCGGCGCTCGGCCGCCCGCGAATCGTTCAAGATACCATTTCTCGCCGCGATAATAGTTGTAGGTGAAATAGGTTCCGGCATCGCGCGGCAGTCGAATGTCGCGATGAGTAGCAAGCATATCAGCGAGGCGGGACTCACCCGCATGAGGTTGGCCGATGCACAGGAAATTCGGCCTTCCGAGCGCACTCTCGCTTCGGAGGCTGAAGCATTCCTGATTCACCGGTGCTCCCCGTCATGGGCCATGCGCCAACGCCTTGCCGGCGCATCAGCGCAGAACCTAGGGAGCCGCTTTCGGTCGCGCCATGCGACCTAGGATCGGGCCCTACAGAAAGATGTAAAAAACTTTGTCGGTAATCCAGTTTGCGACAGGAGCGAACCAAACCTGCGTAGGAGATGCTGCTAGACTTGCGTTGATCTGGCGCTTCGGGGGAAGAGGGAACTCGAGAACTTGCAGACCCACGCGACTGACCGCTTGCGGGACGGTTTTCCCGAAGCGTTTTGTGGTTTCCGGCATCAACATTTGCGAAGCAGCGTACCATGACAGGGCTTTCGCTCCTGGAAGGTGCCGCGGCTATCGCGTTGATTCTCTCCGGCACGATGCTTTGCGTCCGCAGTCTCGCGGCGAGCGAAAGCATCATCGGGTTGCGCAGCAGCGCCCTCGCGCTCGTTGTGCCGCTTTTCGGTCCGGGCAGCTTCGCGGTCCTTGAAGCGCTGAGGCTGCATCAACCGATCCGGGCCATATCGATGGGCTTTTCGCTGGCGAGTGCCACGGCGCTGCTTGCGCTCGGCGCCTGGAGCCTGTGGCTCGGAATCCGGTCCATCGACGCCCGCATCTTTCGCTACTTCGTCCTTTCTGCGCCTATCCCCGTCATGAGCATGCTGGCGCTCGCAGACAGCCGGATCAGTCAGTTCGAAGCGTTCACACTCTTGCTGATATATGCGGCATTTCTTGCATCGATCTGGTGGCTCGATCGCGATGTTGCGCCCCTCGCGTCATGGCAGCACGGAACACCGCAGACGACGAAATTCATGTTCGCCGCGTTCATCGTCGGCGGCTGCGTCGCTGCGCTCGGATCCGTAGCACTTCTTGATGCAACGCGTGCTGCAATCTGGGACCGGCAACAGCTGACGGTCAGCAGTTCGTTTGCGGCCCTGGGCACGATCGCGCAGGTCGCGGCATTTGTCTGGGGCTCGATGCGAAAGCAGCGATCTGATCTGGCGGCTGTAGGTGCGATCGGCGTGCTTGCCTTCAATTCCACCGTCGTGCTGGCGGTTCTGGGATTGACGGCGCGGCACCGCTGGGTCGATCCCGATCCTTACGCGTTCGCCGCAATCGCGGCGCTGGCAGTTCCCGCGGTGCTGTTTCCCCTCGCGTTCAAGCAGACCAAACGGGAGCGAAGCTCCGGGTCCGATTTTCACATGGACAATATCTTCGCCTGGCGGAATCTGAAGCGAGACCTGAGCAACTTTCAATTGCTGCATCATCGCAATGTCGATGGCAATCTCGTCACCGGCATGAACTCCGGTACGCATTGGGTAACCGTGATGCTCGCCACCGCCATCGCCAAGCATCACGGACTTGCGCTGCCAAAATACTTCTCCTTCACGGCAGCAGGCGATCTCGTCGGCATCCCGAGCGCGCTCGTCCGCCGGCCCGGTATTCCGGCCATCGCGCTTTCGCACAACCATCCCGCCGCGCTGCTCTCCTGGCCCATCGTCAGAAAGCTCGTGCCCATACCGAAGCAGGTCGTCCTGGTGCGCGACATCCGGGAGGTGCTTGTGTCGGCCTATGTCAAGTGGTTTCCCGAGCGCGAAATTCCGTTCTCCGATTTCGTACGCGGCGATCCGACGAACAGGCGCGGCTATCTTTGCGATGTCTGGTGGTACATCAGTTACCTCAATCGCTGGGGCGATGTGAAGGCAAGCGCGCCCAACGAAACGCTGGTCGTCCGCTACGAAGACATGGTCGCGAGCCCGGCCTACTGGCTCCGCCGCATGAGCGATCACTTCGGACTGGACCTGAGCCAGCAGGCGATCGAGGCGGCCCTGACCCTGCGCGAAAAGGAAGCCGCGCTCGCCAAGCGCGATCCCAACGATACCGAACGCGTCATCGCAGCACCGCAGTCAAAGGCCGGCGTCGCCTTTACGGAGGCTGACATGCGCCAGCTGCGCAGCATCCTTTCGCGCCATCTGCGCTACGATTACGGCTACGACTACGGGCTGAAGAACACGCGGCTAGTCGCGATCGACGATCTCGGACGCGCGCTGCAGGACAACCTGCCCGGACAGTCCGAGCCGCTGATGCCCAAGAGCGCGCGCAGCTAGAACGGCCACCAGCCGCCGAGACGAATCGGCCTGAGAAGGCGCGGGCGCGCATAATGATCGAGCCGCTTGGCGACGCGCGCATTGAACGTCCCGACGGGGAAACCACCGCTGCCGTTGCGCGAACCGGCGCGAAAGCCGGTGAGGATTTCGATCGCCTCGTTGACCGTCTCGACGGCATAGACCGAAAATAATCCCCTGCGAACCGCTTCCAGCACATCGTCGCGCAGCATGAGATTGACGACATTGGCCTTCGGGATGATCACGCCATGGCCTTTGCTGAGGCCGCGCATGACGCAGATGTCGAAGAACCCTTCGATCTTCTCGTTGACCCCGCCGATCGGCTGGATCTGTCCGCGCTGGTTGACCGAGCCTGTGACCGCGAGGCTCTGCTTGAGCGGCACATCCGCAACAGCGGAGAGTATTGCGATCAATTCCGCGGCCGACGCGCTGTCGCCGTCGATAGGCCCGTAGGACTGCTCGAACGCGACGCTTGCCGAAAGTGAAAGCGGCCGCGTCATCGAATAATGGCCGTTCAGATAGCCCGACAGGATCTGCACGCCTTTGGCATGCGAAGGTCCGCTGAAGTCCGCGAGCCGTTCGATGTCGGTTATGCGTCCGTCGCCCGGGCGCACTTGCGCCGTCACGCGGGCCGGCACGCCGAACGCGAATCCTGCGAGACTGAGGACCGTAAGCGCGTTGATCTGGCCGGGTTTCGCACCTTCGGTGTCGATGAAGATGATGTTGCGGCGGATCATCTCCTGCTCGAGCGCCTTGATGCGGCCCGCGCGATCTTCCTTGGCGTCGACCGCGAGCTTCACGTCCTCTGCCGTGATCTGTGCGCGGCCAGATGCGCCGGCAAAATGGTCGGCTTCGCGCAGGAGATCGGTCAGCCGTGAGGTGCGCACGCTCACTTTCTCCGCGTCGCCTGCCATGCGAGCCGCTTCGTCGATCATCCGCGCGGCACCGCCACGATCCAGATGCTTGAGGCCGTTCGATCGCGCCACGCTCGCAAACACGCGCAGGAGCTGACCGCAATTGGCGTCGTCGCGATCGGCCGTGGTCGAGAAATCGGCCTGCACCTTGAAGAATTCGGCGAAATCGGGATCGATCTCCCGCAGGCGGAAATAGAGCCACGGCTCGCCGAAGAGCACGATCTTGATATCGAGCGGAATCGGTTCGGGTTGAATCGTCACTGCCTGGCTGCGGTCCAATATCTCGGCGAGATTGGCGATGCGGATTTGCGCCTCGCGCAGCGCACGCTTCAAGGTTTCCCAGGATACATCCTGCTGCAGGAGGTCGAGCGCGTCGATCAGCAGGAACCCGCCATTGGCCGCATGCAGCGCGCCGGGCCGGATGAACATGAAGTCTGTTATCATGGTGACGAGCAGCGGCACATGTTCGACCTTGCCCAGCAGCTGCGACAGCGATGGCAAGTTCAATGTCAGGACCGGCGCACCTTTGCGACCCTGATTGTCGACGAGCAGGTTCACCTGGTAACGATGGAAAGGCACCTCGCGGCGCTCGCCATCTTCGTCTTCCTCCGCCCGCGCGGCCGCCTGCAGCGCATCGATATGCGCCATCACGTCCTGGAAGATCGCTTCGAGGTGGGCGCTTGCTTCGGCGTGGCCCTGATAGGCGTGCGCCAGAGGCTGCATCAGCCGGCGCACTTCGGCTTCGCCAAGCTCACGGTCGAGCGCGCGCAACTTCTCGATCGTTTTTTCGCGCGTCGCATTCAAGGACTGCATCGCCTTGTCGAGCTCGGCCTTGAGCTCGCGCGTGCGCTCGGACAGCTGTTCGCGATCAGCCTTCGGCATCCTGCGATATTCGTCTTCCGACAGCATCAGGCCGTCGCGTTGCGGTACGAACTCGAAGCCGCCTTCGTCGCGCTCGATCAGGGTCAGCCCCTGCGTCTCGGCCTTGCGGCGGATCTGCTCGAGCGCACCTTCAACGGTCCGGCGATAATCGTCTTCGATGGCGCCGCGGCGCTTGCGGTATTCATCGCTTTCGAAGAGGCGCGGCATCGCGTTCTTGAGAGTGTCGACGAACTCGCCCATGACGCGCTTGAACATCGCGCCCTGGCCAGCCGGAAAGCGCAGCGCCTGCGGCCTGTGGGCGGCGCCAAAATTGTGGACATAGACCCAGTCGGACGGGGTCGGCATGGAGGCTGCGACACGCTCGAGCGCGCGGCTGACCGAGATCCGTTTGCCGCTGCCCTGGGGCCCCGTGACGAAGATGTTGTAGCCGGGCTGGACGATCCCGGCGCCGAAGGCCACAGCCCGCATGGCGCGGTCCTGGCCGGCCGGGCCATCGGGCTCCGGCAGTTTCGCGGTCGTCTCGAACGGAAGACGGGCCGGGTCCGTCTTCAGGCACAGTCGTTCCACGGAGAGCGGCTTTGCCGTCATACCCCCAACACCCCTCGGCGCCCCCTGGACGGCGGCTGCCCTGTTGTTAATGCCCCTACACTATAGCAATCCTCGCGGCGGTATGGAGAGGCCATGCCCCGGTCTTAGCGACTCAGAGTAAACCGCCGCATCGGAAAGACATTCCCAAAATGACGAAAACCGCCCGCGCCTGGCAGCGGATGCTGAGCGGCCGCCGCCTTGACCTCTTGAATCCCTCCCCCCTCGACATCGAAATCGAGGACATCGCCCATGGCCTCGCCCGCGTTGCCCGCTGGAACGGACAAACCAAGGGGGCGCACGCCTTCTCTGTGGCCCAGCATTGCGTGCTGGTGGAACGGCTGGTGGGCGAACTGAGACCCAGGATCGGTCGCGAAGCCCGGTTGGCGGCCCTGCTCCACGACGCGCCGGAGTATGTCATCGGCGACATGATCAGCCCTTTCAAGGCGGCGCTCGGCCTCGATTACAAGGATTTCGAGAACAGGCTTCTGGCCGCAATCCATCTGCGTTTTGGTCTCGCCGCCAAACAACCCGACGAGCTCGTAACGTTGATCAAGCGGGCCGACCGCATCTCCGCATTCTACGAAGCTACACAGCTCGCGGGCTTCGGGTTGACCGAGGCGCGAAGCATCTTCGGCACGCCGCCGACCACGCTGAAGGCGCCGCGGCTCGCGGGTCTCGATGCGGCTGACGCCCAAAAGCAGTTTCTTGAGCGGTTCAAGAGGCTCGCGGCCTGAAATGTTGTTGCGTCGGGCTTTCCTTGCGCGCCTCACTCCTTTAGCAAGACCGCGACCGAAGAGGACGCTTGCATGATCCTCGTGACGCCGCTTTCCGCCGTCGAGGAAACAATCCGTCTCTATCGTCCTTCGCATCTCGTCACGCTCTTGTCGCCGGAGCACATGATCGAGACGCCGACGGGCGTAGATCCCGTGCGTCATCTGCGCCTGCCGGTCAACGACGTGGCGGAAGCCTGGCTTTCGGAAGCACCGCCCGAGCCGCGTCACGTCGACGAGCTCATCGCCTTCGGACGCGGCTGGACCGCGGACGCGCCGATGCTGATCCACTGCTGGGCCGGCATCAGCCGCTCGACCGCAGCGGCCTATATTCTCTTGTGCGATCGGCTTGGCCCGGGGCACGAAGTGAAGATCGCACAGCGGCTGCGCATGATCGCGCCCCATGCTTTTCCCAATCCACTGCTTGTGGCCCATGGCGATTTCGCGCTGGCGCGCGGCGGCCGGATGATCGAAGCGGTGCGCGCCATCGGTCGCGGCGACATCGTGGCCGAAGGCTGCCGCATCGAATTGCCGCTCGTCTTCGAAGAGCCATGAGCAACGCCGACATCAAGAACGTCGTTCGCATTGGTTTGAGTGCCGCCATCGTGTCGGTGGCGGATGAGCAACCGCGAGTCCTGGCGGTCCATCACGCGAAGGAACCGGACGCGCTGCCGTTCGGTCCATTCGATCCGCTGAAACACCGCACACTCGAAAGTGGCCTCAGGACCTGGGTGAGCGAGCAGACTTATCTGGAGCTCGGTTATGCCGAACAGCTCTATACGTTCGGCGATCGCGGTCGCCATATGGTGAAGGCCGGCGAAGGACCGCGTGTCGTCTCCGTCGGCTACCTCGCCCTCACCCGCGACGGCAGCATGCCGAAAGCACCGGACACGGAATGGCGCGACTGGTACGGCTTCTTTCCCTGGGAGGACTGGCGCGCCGAAAAGCCGGCCATTATCGACAAGGCGATCGCGCCGGCGCTGAAGGCGTTCACCGACGGCGCCGGTACGCCGGCCACGCGCGAAGCCCGTCGCGAGCGCATCCGCCTCGCCTTCGGCCTCGGCGGGATCGGCTGGGACGAAGAAAAGGTTCTCGAGCGTTACGAGCTTCTCTACGAAGCGGGCCTTGTTGAGGAAGCCGTCCGCGATGGCCGCGCGAAGGCCAATGCGCTTCCCGAACAGGCGCTCGGCGCGAGCATGATGTTCGATCATCGCCGTATTCTGGCGACTGCCATCGCGCGGCTGCGCGGAAAGATGAAATACCGGCCTGTCGTGTTCGAGCTGATGCCGCCGGGCTTCACGCTGCTTGAGTTGCAGCGCACGGTGGAAGCACTGTCGGGCGTGCGCCTGCACAAGCAGAATTTTCGCCGCCTCGTGGAAGACCAGGGCCTGGTGGAGCGCACCGGAAAATATGCGCCCATTGCACGCGGGCGCCCCGCGGAGCTCTTCCGCTTCCGGCGCGAAGTTTTGGGCGAGCGACCGGCACCGGGCCTGCGTCTCGGCACGCGGCGTTCGGGCGGCTAACGCTTCACCTCGACCATGAATCGATGCGCTTCGGCATGCGGAAGCGCATCGGCCGCATAGGTGAACGTGCCTCTTTCCTTCACTTCCCGCGCAGCGCGCACGAATGCTCCGAGCGCCGCGCGTGCAAACGACCCGCCTACGCTGATGCGCTTGACGCCGGCTTCGGCGAGCTGAGCGACTGTGTAGGTCGCGCCCTTCAGTCCCATCACGACGTTCACCGGCTTCGTCAGGGACCGGCAGACCTCGCGGACCGCGTCGAGGCTCGGAAGCGCCGGGGCATAAAGCACATCCGCGCCGGCTCTCTCGAAAGCCTGCAGCCGCCTTATCGTGTCTTCGAGATCCGGGCGGCCATGGAGATAGTTCTCCGCGCGCGCCGTGAGCACGAAACCACAGGCGCTTGCCGCCTCGGCAGCCGCGGCGACGCGTTCGACCGCAAGATCGAATGCGTAGATCGGATCGGCAACATCGCCGGTAGCGTCCTCGATTGAGCCGCCGGCGAGACCGATATCAGATGCGAGGCGGATCGTTTGCGCGCAGATGTCCGGCGCGCGGCCGAAGCAATCCTCGAGATCGGCCGATACGGGAAGCAGAGTCGCGTCAAGAATTTCCTTCGCGTTGGCAAGTAGGGCTTCGCGCGACAGCGCCGCGGAAGAGTCGCGCAAACCCATGGCAAAGGAATAGCCCGCACTCGTCGTCGCCAGCGCGTCGAATCCCAAGGCCGTCAGGATGCGTGCCGTGCCGGCATTCCATGGGTTGGGAATGACGAAGGCGCCGGGCTGCATATGCAGGGAGCGGAAAGCGCGAACTTTCTCTTCGCGTGTCATTGGTCTCTCCCGTGCCTCAGGACTGAACAATATCCGAAATAAAGTCTCTCACGCTTGCAAAGAGCGCGTCACGACTGCGTTCAAGGTGCATGAGATGCGTGCCTTTCGCGATCTTGACGTCCTTGCGGATTGGCGAGGCGACGCGCGAAAGCAGCCAGTTGGCGTCCGTATCGTTCGACACGCGGTCCCACGCGCCCCGCACGTTCAACAGCGGCGCCACGATCCTTTCGGGATCATAAGGGAGCGTTCCACGCCACGCCGCATAGACATCCGCCTGCGGGCCGCACGGAATTTTCACGGATGGCGGCCGGCGCGAGGGCGCCGACGGATCGCTCGCAAGGTAGGCAGGTCCCCAATACTCGAGCGTCTCGTCGATCAGCACCGGCGGATGACCGGGCGGCACGTCCTCGGCGAAGCGCGCCAGTTGCTGCTCGATCGTCACGGTTCGCCAGGCGCCGACGCTTTCGGGCTCGGGAATATCCGGCATCCTTCGCGCAACCACCGGGCCGAACATGCAGAGCGCCGCAACGCGTTCCGGATACAGCGTCGCATAAAGTCCGGCCGCAATGGTCCCCCAGGAATGGGCGATCAAGCAAACCCGTTCGTGACCGGTCGTCTCGACGATGTAGTCGACGACCCGCGCAATCTGCGACGCGGCATCCGGCGCCCGTCCGAGCGGCGGCGCCGCTGACGGCGGGCAATCCATCGCGTCATAACGATCCGAGCCGCCATAGCCGGCAAAATCGAATGCCCAGGCGTCGAGTCCGTGTGCGGCGAGATCGTCCATCCAGGATCGTCCGGCAAAATGATACCCAACCGACAAGGCGGATGGAAAGCTTGCGCCATGAACATAAAGCGTCGGCTCGCCCGCGCCGGCGATGCACCGGACAAGCAGTGCGGGCTCGGCTCTGCGTCCCTCCAGCCGCAAAACGCGTTCGACCATGTCAGGCCTTCACCGGTCGCAGGAACACGCGCTCTTCACGCTGGATGAACTTCTCGCGCTCGGCAAAGTTGAAGTTCGAGACGCTTTCGGGAACAACCTTGAGCTTGGCGCGGTACGCTTCATAGGCG
>Ga0335069_10008996_pt1 | contig 14244 bp, 16 predicted proteins | sample Lox_Sample_11_FD_206714 | JGI IMG/M metagenome (GOLD analysis project Ga0335069, IMG submission 206714) | Soil microbial communities from Loxahatchee National Wildlife Refuge, Florida, United States - Lox_Sample_1.1 | ecosystem: Environmental > Terrestrial > Soil > Wetlands | place: USA... | reverse complement strand
TCCAGGTAAAATCCCTGGGACACCGCTACCGCTACCGACAACAGCAAAACCAGAATGATGACCCAATCGGCTGCGCTCATTTGCGGTTTCGCCTTGGCGAAACTAACTCTCCAAGTCCCGCCCCGTCAGCCGGCGGAAAGCTTCTACATATTTCTCACTTGTCTTCGCCACCACCTCATCAGGCAGTGCCGGTGCCGGCGGCTTCTTGTTCCATTGGATCTCTTCCAGGTAGTCGCGGACAAACTGCTTATCGTACGAAAGCTGTGCCTTGCCGGGCGAATACGTATCGGCAGGCCAGAAGCGAGACGAATCCGGTGTCAGCACTTCGTCGGCGAGTACGATTCCGGCGGCCGTCATTCCGAACTCAAATTTCGTGTCGGCAATAATAATGCCGCGGCCTGCTGCGTAGTCGGAGGCTTTGCGGTAAATCTTCAGCGTAAGGTCGCGAAGCTGCTCGGCACGTTCGGGACCAACAATCTTCTTCGCCTCGATGAATGGAATGTTCTCGTCGTGGCCGGTGGTTGCCTTTGTCGCCGGCGTGAAGATCGGCTCGGGCAGCTTGTCGCTTTCGCGAAGACCGGAAGGCAGCGGAATGCCGCAGATGCCACCGTTTGCTTTGTAATCCTTCCAACCAGAGCCCGAGAGATATCCGCGCGCGACGCACTCGACTGAAAACATGTTCGCATGCACGACGAGCATCGAGCGGCCTTCAAGTTGGTCGTGATACTTGCGGAGGTGCGCCGGGTACTCGTCGACATTCGCCGTGACGACGTGGTTCGAAACGATGTCCTTCAGGAAGTCGAACCAGAAGAGCGAAATCTGGGTCAGCACGCGACCCTTGTTCGGAATGCCGGAGCCGAGGACATAATCGAATGCCGAAATGCGATCGGTCGCTACGAACAGAAGATGCTCGTTGTCGACGCGATACACGTCACGTACTTTGCCGCTGGCATAGAGCTCCAGGTCGGGGAAATCGGTTTGTAAGAGAGCGGATTGTGCTGTGGAACTTTTCACGATCTTCTTCGAGTCAGTAGGAGCCGTATTCTAGCTACCACGACCGATTTGTCAACGTTGCGAATCACACTACGTTTGGTTGCGCACCGGGCTCAGGCGAAAAAACGTTTGACAAGCGCCCGAGTTTGGAAAACAAGGCCTCTGGCGTGGGTTTTCCAGCGAACGAGCGAGGAAAAGCTGTACCTAACTAATACGTTAAGCGTATATGCGAAAGCCAAAAGTCGTTTACGACACTCGGCGCGGTGTTGTCCAGAGCGAAAAATCTCACGCGTGTCATTTTGGAACCGGTTCCTCGAGTCCGGATGAGACGCGGACGGAAAGCGTCCGGTCCACGTTCGCCGGAAACGAATCTACTTCTTACCCGGCAGCGTCACGCCAAGTCCGGTTGAGAGCAGCAGGTCATTGCCTTTGGTTCCCAGTGGAGGATTGCTTACATACCGGTCGCTCATGCTCGTCTGCCAGTTGAGCCAGCGGCTGATCTTCGTGCTGAGCCCCGCATCGAACGCGAAGCGATAGTTGCCCGATTGGCTTCCGGTGACGTACGGGAAGATGAACGCCTTCTCGGTGAAGCTGGTGCGGTCGTTGAACTTGTGCGAGAACTCCTCGCCGGCCGACGGGGAGAAGATATTGTTCGTGATCCCGGTGCTGTAACTTTCATACGTGTAAGCGACGCCGCCGAAGAGATCAAGCACGGTAGTTGGTGTGGCGATGGCGTGCCAGCCGAGACCGCCGTTGGGAATGGCGCGAATGTCGAGGTTCTGCAGGCTGTCGTATTCAAAATCGGAGCCCGCGTAGGCAAACAGCTTCTTGGTAAGGTTGTGATCGTAACGGAAGCCGCCCTGGATGGCGTTGGCGTTGACCTTGTCCGCGTTGTTGTCTTTGCTATAGACCGTGGTCGAATACAGCGCGAGTTTGTCAGTAGTGGTTTGCCGGTTCAGGTTCATGCCGGTCGAGACGCTGAGGGTGTCGCTGTTGCCCGTCGCAAGGGCCAGGCCGAAGTTCACACCGCCAGCCCAGGCTTGCATCAGTCCGGGACGAAGCGACTTTTCGTACGTCGCTTGTTCGTTCTCGGAACGCAGCGATGTCACGTTCGTGGATTCGATCTCGACCGGCTGGCCCGAGGTGGTGCTGAGGTCGAGTTTGTCATCCTTTCGTTCCAGGCTGGCGACGATGAGCTTTTGGGTGGTGGTCTGGACGACAACTGGAGTCGAGGCATTGAAGCTCGCAACCGCGTCCCATTTGATGTTGATGGTATCGGCGAAATCGGTGTTCAGGACGAGTTTCTTGTCGTCGAGCTTGACGATGGTTCCGGTCAGATGATTTCCGTTCTTGAGGACAACTTCATCGGCAGATAAGAATGCAGGCAGCAACAGGGTTAGCAACACGATCGAAATTCGCTTCATACCATCCTCCAGACTCTCAGGTGCGCTTATGGTTTCAGGACAAGGGCGGCCCAGCAATCGGCAAAACTTCTAGTGAATCCAGAGTACCTTCTACTCCGATGCAAAAAACAGGCCCGACGCGGTAGCGCCGGGCTGTTTCCCGCTAACAACACCTGTTAGGCGATGGCCGCCTGTTTTTTCTCTTCGTGGCCGAAGCGCACGCTGACCAGTTTGGAGACGCCGGGCTCCTGCATGGTTACGCCGTAGAGTACCGGAGCGATGCTCATCGTCTTCTTGCTGTGGGTGATGATGATGAACTGCGTGTCCTTAGACATCTCGTTCACCAGCTCGTTGAAGCGGCCGATGTTGGCCTCGTCGAGTGGGGCGTCGACTTCATCGAGGATGCAGAACGGGCTCGGCGTGTACTGGAAGATGCCGACTAGCAGGCCGAACGCCGTGAGCGCCTTTTCGCCGCCGGACAGCAGCAGAACGTTTTGTAGCTTCTTGCCCGGAGGCGACGCGACCACGTCGATGCCGCTCTCCATGGCATTCTCTTCGTCGGTCAGCTTCATAAAGCCCTGGCCGCCGCCGAACAGTTTGCGGAAGGTGACCTGGAAGTTCTCGTTGATCCGGTGGAAGGCTTCGGTAAACTTCTCACGCGAAACCAGCTCGATTTCCTTGATCGTCTTCTGCGTATTCTCGATCGAGTCGAGCAAGTCCTTACGCTGGGTGTCGAGGAAGGTGTGCCGCTCGCTGGTCTCCTTGTACTCCTCGAGCGCCATCATGTTCACCGGTCCCATCGCTTCCAGTTTGGCCTTCATTTCCTTGACGGCCTCATCTTCCAGCGTGAGCAGTTCGCCGTCGATGATCTGCATCGTGGGATCGGCCAGCAGATCGGTCGGCGTGATACCGAGTTCATTGACCGTGTTCTCGCCCATGTGGGTGGCATCGGATTCGAGCTTCGCGGCATGAGTCGAGACTTCACTGCGACGGTCGCGGACAGAATCGAGCTGGGTTCGCGCGGCCTTCAGCTCTTCTTCGATCTGCGCCAGGCGAGCGCGGACGGATTCCGATTCGGTCTGTAGTTCGGCGACCCGCGCATCGAGTTGTTCTTTCTCCGCACCAAAAGTGACCAGTTGCTCGGCGATCTGGATGTTCTCCAGTTCGCGCTGGCATTTCTCGGCCTTCGACGATTCGGCCTGTGCGGCGATGGATTCCAGCCGAGTAACCACTTCGGTGATCAGCGATTCGACCCGCTGCAAGGTCGAAGCGGCCGAGCGCCGACGTTCTTCAAGCGTCGCGACCTTGGCCATCATCTCGGAAGAAATCTGCGCGGCCTGATCGCGGTTCGAGCGCAGCGTGCCGAGGTTCTCCTGGGCGGCAGCGATCTGTGTTTCCAGTTCGTTGCGCAGTTGTTCTTTCTCGCCCAGTTCTGTTTGCTTCCACTGGATGAACTGCTCGCGCGCCGAACGAGCCGTGGCCACTTGCTGCAACTCACGCTCATAAGTCGAGAGGCGCTCGCGTGTCTTCGCCATCTCGGTGTCGAGCTGGCGCAGAGCGTGGCCGCTGGTCATCTGCTGCTTGTCGGCGTCGCGCTTTTCGGATTCGAGCCGGTCGAGCAGGGAAGTGAGCTCGGCGATTTCCTTGGCCAGCAGTCCGGCGCGGCGCTCCTGTTCGCGCAGAGCAGCCTCGAGATCGTTCACCATTTTTGCCACGTCACGCAGCTCGCGCTTCATCGCCAGCGGACCTTCTGCACGCTGCTTGCCGCCGGTGACGGTTACGTTGTGGAACGATTCGCCGTTCTGCGCGAGGAAGAAGGCGTCGGGATTTTCCAGCGCCAGTTCGCGGGCGACGTTCGGATCCGGCACGATGTAGCCGTTGCCCAGCTTCGGCAATACCACTTCGAGCGACTTGCCGAAGCCATTCAGCACGCGAATGCAATTCTTCAACGGCACAATTGTGTCGTGCCGTGCAGCAGTCGCGGCCTGCGCCGTTTCGTCAACGGTGAAAGAGAACTTAGCCTGCGAGTCGCTGGGATGGACGAGGAAGGTCGCACGGCCGTCGACATCATTCCGCAGCAAGTTGATGCCGTGGTCGGCGGCATCCCATGACTTGACAACCACGAAGTTCAGTTCTTCGCGCAAGAAGTCGTCGACGACGTGTTCGTACTGGCCGTCGACTTCGAGGAAGTCGGCCAGCACGCCCACGGGTGCGCGGGTGCCATCGAGTGCGCCGGACTGGAAGAGGCGGCGCACGGAATCGGTCGAGTATCCATGCTCGTTGATAACCGCTTCGAGTGAAGCCTTCTTGCCCAGAGCTGTGGCATACTCGGCGCGGAGCGAATCGAGGTGACGCTTCACGTCCACTTCTTCGCGGCGCTTGGTTTCCAGCGTCTCGCGCGTCGACTGAATTTGCGTCGTCAGCGACGTGACGCGATCCGATGCGCCTTCGAACTCCATTGAGATTTGCCCGCGCTGTCCGCCGAAGGCCTCGATCTGCGAATTCGCGCTGGAGAGTTCTGCCGTGAGACGCGTCGATTCGCGATCGTGCCCGGCGATCTGCTCGCTGGCCTTGGCGATCTCGTTGCGGACGGCACTTTCTTCCGCAATCGCCTGCATCACCTGGGTGCGACGCTGCTCCTGCTCGCGCTCAACCTGCTGCCGGGCCGCGGCGGCATCGCGTGCTTCCTGCTGGCGAGCTTCGGCTTCCTGGCGCGCACCGGCGACGTCGGCTTCAGCGGTTTCAAGGATCTGACGATTGCCGGCGAGCTCCGCTTCCAGTTGCGCACGGCGTTCCGACGCTGCCGTGATGTCGCGCTCGGCGGTCTCCATGCGAGCCGCGAGTTCGAAGCAGCGCTCTTCGTTCGTCTTCTGGCGCGAATGGGCGCGGTCACTTTCGCGGGTGATCACCCCCAGGCGTTCGCGAACCGTGCGGGCTTCATTCTCGACGTCGTATCCGCGCTGGGTGCGCTCACCGTGCTCGATCTCGAGTACCTGCACCGCTTCGGTCTGTACGCGAATGTCTTCCGCCAGAGCTGTGAGTTGTTCTTCCAACGATGCGCGCTCGGTCTGCAGCGCCGACCACTTGCTGGCGACGACCACTCGCAACTTCGCGCGCATTTCGTCGCGCAGCTTGGCAAAGCGCTCGGCTTTAGCAGCCTGACGCTTCAGCGAATTCATCTGCCGCGTGACTTCTTCGAAGATGTCGTTCAACCGGCTCAGGTTCAGCTTGGCTTCTTCGAGACGGGCTTCGGCCAGCCGCTTCTTGGTCTTGAATTTCGTGATGCCTGCGGCTTCTTCGATGATCGCGCGCCGATCGGTGGGCTTACTCGACAGGATCTGCCCGATGCGTCCCTGCTCGATGATCGCGTACGACTCGGGCCCCAGGCCGGTGCCCATAAAGATGTCCTGGATATCGCGCAGGCGGCAGAGTTTGCCGTTCAGCAGATATTCGCTGTCGCCGGTCCGGAATAACCGGCGGGTTACAACGATTTCGCCCTTCTTGAAGGTGCGCTGGAACTTGCGCCGCCGAATCTTGAGGACCACGCCGGTGGGAGCTGCATGCGTAGCGCGGACGCCCTCGTCCGCGTTCTCTGTGTTCTCGTTCGCTGGTTCAATCGGTTGAGAGCTGGCTTCTTGTCCTGACGATTCGGTTGTAGTTTCTATCAGCGCGGACGCGGGCGCTACATCTTCTTCCGTCACATGATGAGGCCGCACATCTTCGGTGTACTCGTCGACGTCCTGCTCGCTCTTCGTGCGCAGGGAAGCTTCGTCCCAGTCTTCCTCGGGCATGTCATCGACGACTTCGATCTCCGGCTCGACGACATTGCCGCCCTCGAACACCTCCGGATCGACCAGTGTCAGCGACACTTCCGCCATGCCCGTGGGCTTGCGATCGCGCGTGCCGGCGAAGATGACGTCTTCCATGCGCGCACCGCGCAGCGACTTCGCCGACTGCTCGCCGAGCACCCAGGTAATCGCATCGGAGATGTTCGACTTGCCGCAGCCGTTGGGGCCGATAATTCCCGCAACGCCTTCACCGTGGAACTTGAGCTCGGTCCGATCGCAGAAAGACTTAAAACCCAGGATTTGCAGCTTCTTCAGTTTGAGCAACGGATACTCCTTCGCGTCGTGCCCATATGCATGCGATTTCGATCAAATCTAGCCACCATTGCCGTATGGGTCAAGCATATAAACCCCATATCTTGGGGCATATCTGTTGAAAACGCAGCATCTTGCACCGGCTATGCAGCAAAGCACCGGCACACGAGCACACCAACGCCTTTTGGGAAGGAATAAAGAGGAAGAGGAGAGACAACAGAGCTGAAAGAAGTGTAGCGCTGTTGGTGCAGAGAAGCAAGGAAAGGAGGCCCAGAAAATTGGACCTCCCTCACTTGTACCTTCGGCCAGTGAACCCGTCAGTTTGCGGCCGCGCTCGCCGAGACACGGCTAACTTCTGTCTCGGCCGGGGTAGGGATTATGGTCAGCATATCCGTCTGCACCTTGTCCCATTCCTGGATGAGCAGGCCCTTGTTCTCGAAGGCAGCGCGAATCTGCGCTCGATCCCACCCGACGATCTCTTCAAGGATTGGAATCAGCACCGCGACTGCGTTATCGCTGATGATCGAGCGCTTCGCGATCGGCGCCAGGAACTTGTTCTCCGAAACGGCGATGGTGAATCCGTCGCGCCGGTTCACGTGCAGCATCACGTGAATATCGCTGCTGCCATCGCCCACGTACACGACGCGATCCGGGCCCGATTTTAGCCGTTCCAGAAGAGAATCGAGCACTGCGACTTTGCCATATCCCGCGGTGACTTGCAGAATGCGGCTGATTTCGCCCGAAGGCGCGTATTCGAACTCGGTGCCGAATATGTGATCGGCGGGAATGATGCCTTCCAAAGCCGAGCGAATAATCTCCACCGGTCCGGCTGAAATCACATAGAAGTCGAAGTGAAATCCCTCGACGTCGTTCGCGAGAAAGTCATAGAGCAGGTCGATGTTCGGCTTCAGACGGACTCGCTTTCCAGCTTCACGCAGATGCTCAGGCCGGACTTGCGAGCGAAACTCAGGATCGTGCAGCAAGAGGTACGCGAGTTCGCCGCCCTGTTGCACCAGGTTGAGCTGAGCCATGCCCTGGGTACGGCGTTCGTATTCCTCTCCCGGAATGCCGATCAACTCGGCCAGTACGTAGCCGGAATCGTTGAAGCTCAGCGTCTGGTCAAAGTCGCTGGCCAGGATATAGCGCTTCTTCAGCGGCTGCGTTTTATCAGTCGTGATCAATGCGTTCTTCACCACTTTCGTAGATTGATGTTTCTTATACATAACTAGATTCCGCAGCCCTGCTAAAGGAGCACAATCTAGATAAATTATTTGTATTCAGCGTATTACGAGTGCTTATCGGTTACTAAACTGTCAACAAACGTGACTTGTAATTTCTCACGTTCCGAGTAGAGCGGCAGCTTAGAGCGGCCGTGCTCGGCTTAAGCCAGAACGCTTAGTTAGTTGGCGACCGAGGCCAAGGTTGGTTTAGCCGACTGGGCGAGGGCGGCGATATGCTCGGCGGAGAGATGCGCATCGGCCGGAATGACCACGCGCGTCTGGGGACACTTCACATCCTGGAAGAGAGCATCGGCACGGCCATGCAAGGCGTGCTCGTGAAGGACCACGATGTCGAACCTGCCGGACTTCAGTAGTCCTGCCGCTTCGGCCTGGTCCCACGTAGCGGTGGTGTCAAATCCCTGGTTCTCCAGGATCCATTGCAGCGTAATCAGCGACTCTTCGTCGTGATGAAGAAGAAGAATGCGCTTTTTGTCTGCCATAACAACCACCTCCACTACTTATCGTTCGCTATCTATTAGACAATAACTCCAGTTGGTTTATTTACGATGAAATTTCTATGGCAAACATTGAAATTTTTGATATGGAACGTCCCATCTTGGAACGTTAACGTTAACGGTGACACTTTTCCGGTTGGCGGCCCGATTTGGGGCTGAGTTGCTGTCTATAATCGAACCAAACCGGTACATGCACTCTCGTAACTGAGATGAACGACGTCGCGCCTCCACTACCGGAAATCGATTGCTATCGGCTGGTGCGCCAGCAGATCGAGCACGAGGACAATCTCGTCAGCCAGCGCCTGAGCTGGTTGTTGGGATCACAGTCGTTCCTGTTTACCGCCTACGCGATCTCGCTGAACGGCCCGACGCAAATTCGCTCGAAACAACTCGAGACGCACCTTGGATTATTGCTGGTGATCCTGCCGCTGGTGTCGATCATCTCGGCGTTCCTGATCTGGATGGCGGTGCTCGCCGGCACGTGGACGATGTATAAGCTGCGCCGCACCTACGAACGTGAGTTCGTGAAGTTCTTCGGCAGCGAGATTCCGCCGGTGCAGTCGACCGGAACCGCACTTCTGCTCGGACACTTCGCTCCGGTGATTCTACCTGCGGTGTTCATGGTGGTGTGGCTGCTGCTGATGTTGCGGAATTAAAGCGCGGGTTACACCTCCATCTGGTCCACGTAGCACCAGCGCCAGTCTTCGCCGGGCTCGAACGACTGCATGATCGGATGCTTGGTCGCGTGAAAGTGCTTGGTCGCATGACGGTTGGGCGAGCTGTCGCAACAACCGACATGGCCGCATTCGAGGCACATTCGCAAGTGAACCCACTGGCCTCCGATCTTCAGGCAATCCTCGCAACCGTTCGCCGACGGCTTGACCTTCTTGATTTCTCCGAGATGAGTGCAATGTTGGCTCATGAAACTCCTCCGCGGCAATAGATGCGTGCGGCGCCGGGCGGGTCCAAATTTCTGGCAGCATCGCACGACTCCGGTACACAATGTCGAAATGAAGATTGGGGAACTGGCTCGGCAAGCGGGAGTCAATATTCAGACCTTGCGGTTCTACGAGCGCGAACGACTGCTCCGCTCACCGGTCCGCACACAGGCGGGCTACCGCATCTACGAGAGTCGTGATCTGGAACGGGTACGTTTCATCCGAGTTTGCCAGGGGCTGGGATTCACGCTGCGCGAAATCCGCGACCTCGCGCAAGTGCATGATGCACTCCGGGCTCCCCAGCGACTTCAGAAGCGACCTGCCATTGATTCCATCGTCACCATGGCCAACGAACGACTTGCGGTGATCGACCAGAAGATTCGCGATCTTAAAACCATGCGATCGCAATTAGCTCGCATGTCGATCGCACTCTCCCAAAGAGCGCTGGATGGTTGTCCGGCTTCCTGCTAGCACTCCCCGCTTGACTCTATACCTAAGTACAGGGTTGATGATCGCTGGTGAGGTGCTACATGTCTCAGGAGCAAATCATCGCCCGACGCCCACTTTCCACTTGCGAATGGATCCTATTCTCCCTTGTTCTCGGCATTGCCATTGTCCTGGCGATCTGGATGGTTATCGGGCAAGCCCGGCGTATGCGTCCGGCAGACTCGCTTCCTAGAGCGGCAGGATTGGCCACGGGCAGTGACGTGAAAGCCGTCGTTCGCATCGACTCGATCACCGGTAATCAATTCGTAGCCGCCCTGTTGCGGCGCCAAACTGACAGTGTTTACTGCCTGCTTCCGCGTGGGCCCGATTCGGAGATCTCCGTCGCCTTCGGACCCAAGACTTCCATCGTCATGGGCAAGACGCACGACATCGCCAAGGACGCCGTCGTGCAGGTCGCCGGAAAGGTTGATGAGAAACATATCGTCCAAGCCGCGCAAATCGTCATCCTGACCGGCTACGTGCGGGTACCAGAAAAGCTATGCCAACAGTGATGAACGGATATCTCGAAACCGCAGCGCTCGGCTGGCTGGCTCTGTTGCTGTTTGGGGCGAACCTGTGGCTGCCATATTTGCTGGGCCGCGCTCCGGCTCGTTTGAAATGCATGCGGCCACATTACTGGATCGGCTATTCGCTGCCCGGCCTGGCTCTGCTCCACGCATGGATCCCGATGTCTCGCGGCAATATGAATGGCATGAACATGACCGGGCTGTGGCTGGCCACGATTGCGCTGCTGCTTTTGGGGATGCAGGTTGTGCTGGGACTGCTGCTGCGAAACAGTGTTGCGGGTGTGCGATCAACCCTGCAGACCGGTCATTTCTGGACGATGGCGGCGGCTGCACTCCTGATCGTCACCCATATCGCGCTCAACCGGCCATAAATCAGCATAACAATCACGTGTGAGCACTGTCACAGACCCCGCTCGCCGGGCTGCCCCAAAATGAAACATTATGTCGTATCAAGATATAAACCTCGGGCGGCTCAGGGCCCACCTCGATATTCTCCGGCAGCAGGAAGAAGACGCGTACCTCGAACTCTCCCGCCGCGGAGTGCAGCCATGGATCCAGGAACAACTCAAGCGACTCATCGTCCGCTTGGTGGACGAACGAGTGGCGATCGAAGCAGCACTGGGCGAGCGGTCGCAAGAAAACCGGCAAGCGTGCTGATGCCCTGATTCAAAGGCCTTCAAGTTGTGGGCATTCGCCTTTCAGGCGGACCCACGTCGAGCAACGCTTCCCGCCGACAAGTGCCAGTGCGCCAAGGACGCCCACGCCCATCAGCCGAAAGCTGCCTGGTTCGTCAGCCTGCGTCACAGGGGTGACGCTAAAGTCGTCGAAGATCATGTATCCAGGGTCCTGGCGCGCATTGATCTGGAGCACAGTGGCATCGGTTTCCGCCAGCAACCCCGCATAGGAGTACTCGACGAAGTGGCAAATACTAAATCGCCCTTCACAAGCGTCGCTGGCCGGATTCGATACCTCAGAGATCTGTTGCCCGTCCCAGAACACCGCCATCTCCGCGGCGGGACCGCTGTTCTCCGCCACCCAGAAGCTCAGGTCGTAGCGCATGCCGGGAGCGGTCGGCAACGTCTGCTGGAGGAAAGCTCCGTTCACCGGATCTAGGCAGTTATGGCCTACGCAACCGGTGTACGCCGCGGCATCGCCGGTTGCAACCTGGGGCGGCCGATAAAGTCCAAAGCCGCTGGTCGACCAATCAGAGAAACCAGCTTCGAACCCGGGATTCCGTACCAGATTGTTAGCAAGTGCAGGTTGAATGAGAAGCGCGAGAACAACCGCAACAACAGAAGTGGGGAGGGCTTTCATCTGTCTTCGAAAACTCCACTGATGGAAGAGCACACGAAGACCCAGCCGATCTTATGAGTTTCTTAGGAAAGGAAGGCCGTCAGAAGGAAAACCCCCAAAAGCAGAAAAGCCCCGTCTCGCGACGAGGCTTTCTCGAAACTCGAAACCTGAAACTCGAAACTCTTAGACGTTGAACGACGAGCCGCAACCGCAGGTGCTCTTCACGTTCGGATTCTCGAACTTGAAGCCCGCACCTTCCAGCGTTTCGACGTAATCAACGGTGACGCCGGTGAGATACATCATTGAGGTCGCGTCCACGTAGATCTTCAGGCCGTCGATGTCGAGCACCTTGTCCATCATGCCCGCACCGTTCTCGAACGACATGGAGTAGGAAAATCCAGAGCATCCGCCGCCGACTACGCCCACGCGCAGACCAGCGGGAACAGGGTTCTGCTGCGCCATGATCTCTTTTACCTTGGCCACGGCAGTCGGGGTCATGTTGACGGGACTTGTTTTCGGTGTTGTGCCGATAGTCGGTGTTTCAGTTGTTGCCATTCCTCTTCTCCTCTACAGGATCATCCTGAGCCGGATTATAGCATTCTATGAATTCCAGCACTAAGTAGGATGTTTATCAGGGGCTTACGGTCGCAGAAACTCTTTTTGGGTATCTAGCAAAAGGTACTTGCAATCGGGGCTATAATGCTCCCCAAGGCCCCTCCTACCCGTCCCCGTCACGTGGGGATTCTGCGGGGATAGAGTACGCGGGACCGCTCCGAATCGCGAAAGCGAGGTGGCGCATGTCCTCTACGTTGGAGATGCTGCTCATAGTCTGGGGCGTCCTGACAGCCCTGTTGCTGGTCCTGTTGATCTATCGCAGCACCCTCTCAATTCACGAAGAAGATCAGCTCTATCTGGATGAAGCCGAAGCGCACATGCAGCGAGAGCAGGACGAAATCCACGCCAGGATGGCGCGCACGGTTTTGCCCATGCGAGTGTTGGGCGGCGCCTCCGGACTGCTGATTCTGATGATCGCAGCCTTGTGGGTCTACAACGGATTGAGTGGAGTGCAATAACCTGCAAGACAGTCAGGGCCCGGCTGGACCCAGCGGCCCAGTCCAGGTCGAAGGTGTGTGCCGCTACATCTGTTTAACGGAATACCTGGATATCTGAATAGACTCAGCTCTTACCAGATAATCAGATATCCAGCTAACCTGATAATCAGATGATCTTCACGACCAGATCATAGTCGTGCGCTTCGGTGACCTCGCACCTATAGAACTCGCCCGCCTGCACATTTTCGTGCTCGCCGAAGTCGGCGATAAAGACCTTGCCGTCGATCTCCGGCGCATGCATCTCGGTGCGGCCTTCCCACAGAAGATCGCTCTCGGCCGACGGACCTTCAACCAGGATGTCGAACTCGCGCCCAACAAGTGGCTTCTTCGCCTTGCGCGAAATCTGCTTCTGGATCGACATCAGCTTCTTGGCGCGGCGATTGATCTCGGCGGTCGAAAGCTGCCCGTCGAGATGGTGTGCCTTCGCCCCTTCCTGGTCGGAATAGGAGAACGCACCCAGCCAGTCGAAGCGAGCCGCTTTCACGAAGTCGCAAAGCTCCGCGAAGTCCTGCTTGGTCTCACCGGGGAATCCGACGATGAACGAACTGCGCAACGTCAGGTTGGGAATCGTCGCGCGCATCTTCTCAATCGACTTCAGAAAGATGTCGGCCCCGGCGCCGCGCTTCATGCGCTTCAGAACGTTGGGCGATGCGTGTTGCAGCGGCACATCGATGTAAGCGCAGATCTTGTCGTGCTTGGCGATGGTGTCGAGCAGGCGACCGGTGATTTTGTTGGGATACGCATAAAGGAACCGCACCCAGCGCAAGTCCTCGATATGAGCCAGCTTTTCCAGCAGCAGTGCCAGGCCGTCTTTCAGGCCGAAATCTTCGCCGTAGCAGGTCGTATCCTGGCCGATCAGTGTGATCTCGCGAACGCCCGCCTGTGCCAACCGCTCTGCCTCGGAGACTACCGACTCGAATCGCCGTGAGCGGAACTTCCCCCGCAGCTGCGGAATGATGCAGAACGTGCACGGATGATCGCAGCCCTCGGCAATCTTGATGTACGCCGTGTGCTTCGGCGTCGCCAGAATGCGCGGCGTATCTTCGTCGTACAGATAATTCGGCAGGTCGGCGATCGCGCCGTCCCAGTTCTCGCGCGAGAAGCGCCCCGCCTGTTCGCGGGCGGCGCCTTCGGGGCGGGAACCCAGGATCGTGAACGGCGAATTCGCAGCGCTAGCCGATGCAGGTGCAACCCTGATTCCTGCCGCTTCCAGCACGTGCTCCAATTCACCCGTCCCAACCACCGCGTCTACTTCCGGAATGTCTTTCTGGATCTCGTTGCGATAACGCTCGACCAGGCACCCAGCCACCACCAGCCGCTTCGCACTGCCGCTCTTCTTGTGTTCGGCCATCTCCAAGATGGTATTGACCGACTCCTGTTGCGCCGAATCGATGAATGAGCAGGTGTTCACCACGATGACATCGGCGTCTTCGGCGCGCGGAGTGAGTTCCGCACCGGCACGGGCCAGCATGCCCATCATCACCTCGCTATCCACAAGGTTCTTGGGGCAGCCCAGCGACACGAATCCAACCTTGGTCGTCTTTGCCTCAGGTTTGGATTCCGTCTGGGGATCTACAGTGAGCGTTACGTCAGACATGCAATCTTCTTATTTTAGCAGCTCTCAAACCCTTCCAACGCGGATCAACGCGGATTTTCG
>Ga0335069_10008995_pt1 | contig 14248 bp, 11 predicted proteins | sample Lox_Sample_11_FD_206714 | JGI IMG/M metagenome (GOLD analysis project Ga0335069, IMG submission 206714) | Soil microbial communities from Loxahatchee National Wildlife Refuge, Florida, United States - Lox_Sample_1.1 | ecosystem: Environmental > Terrestrial > Soil > Wetlands | place: USA... | reverse complement strand
AGCCGGCCGTTCGTCTGGACGGCAACGGCAGATTCTATCCTCGCCAAGATCACACGGCTTTGTTCACGTATTTCCGGGACAGCACACTAGGGCAGCATCTGTCAGATCCGTGGAGGGCCCTGCCCCTCCCTTCCAAATCCACGGTCAACGGAATCTCCACGAACAGATCAACAGCACCGGGTTAACTTCGAGCGAGGCCATCTAACGTCTCGCTCGATTCGATGGCCCCAACGCAAAGCGCGAGTTCTTCGACGCACATCAGACGTGCTGTTGAACGGACGGCCAAGCGTTAAGATGCCACTAGTTGCCGGGCGACGGGCATTGTTTCGAGTAGAGAATCCCGACATTGCGATTCTATCCTTGTCCCCGCGTTCTGCCAATCTCTCTAAACTCTTGGGGCTAGAATCGTAATCGTATGAGGATCGGGCCTCTTCTTCCATTGGCTGGCGCAGCGTGTCTGTGTGCAGCTCCGCCCGTAGATATTGAGAAGCGAATTGATGCACTGCTCAAACGGATGACGCTGGAGGAGAAGCTGGGGCAGATGTCACAGTCGACTAACATGGCGGCGCCGATTACCAACGAGATCAAGCAGCAGATTCGCGCGGAGCGATGGGGCTCCTTTCTGAATGCCGGCGGTCCTGCCGACCGCGCCGAAGCGCAAAGAATTGCGCTGAAGGAAACCCGGCTGGGCATTCCGCTCATTTTCGGGCGGGATGTGATTCACGGGTACAGGACCATTTTTCCAATCCCATTGGGGCAATCCGCAAGTTGGGACGAAGAATTGATTTCCCAGGCCGCTCGAGAAGCCGCTCTCGAAGCCACGGCAGATGGGATTCACTGGACATTTGCTCCCATGATCGACATTAGCCGGGATCCCCGCTGGGGACGCGTCGCCGAGAGCCTTGGAGAAGACCCGTACCTGACGAGCGTGTTGGGAGCAGCCATGGTTCGAGGGTTTCAAGGGAAAGGGCTCGACCGCGCCGATTCGCTGGTGGCGTGCGCAAAGCACTACGCCGGCTATGGCGCCGCTGAGGGCGGACGGGACTACAACAGCACGTGGATCCCCGAAATCCTGCTGCGTGAAGTATACCTTCGTCCGTTCCGCGCCGCGCGCGACGCCGGCGCCGGTACATTCATGACAGCGTTCAACACCTTGAACGGGGTGCCTGCTACAGGGAATCGTTTTCTGCTGCACGACATTCTTCGTAACGAATGGAAATTCGATGGAATGACGGTCAGCGATTATCAGGCCATCAGCGAGTTGGTCGCGCACGGTTACGCAACCGGCCCTCGCGATGCCGCGCGCAAAGCGCTGCTCGCCGGAGTCGATATGGAAATGGTCAGCACAACCTATTTCGATCACCTGAAATCGCTGCTCCAGGCGAATCTGGTCTCAATGAGGGAGGTGGATGAAGCTGTGCGAAATATTCTCCGGCTGAAATTTCGCCTTGGACTTTTCGAGGGCCGGAGGACCGTGAATGCGATCGATACGCAAGCGCCCCCTACCGCGGAGCGCCTGGCGGGTGAAAGCGTTGTGCTGTTAAAAAACGGCGGCGGCTTGCTTCCTCTGAAAAAGACGATTGGCAAACTGGCAGTGCTTGGGCCGCTCGCCGATAGCCCGGCAGATCAAATGGGCACATGGGCGATGGACGGAAACGCACGCGATGTACGTACGCCGCTCAACGCATTGCGCGACATGCTCGGACAAAACCGGGTTTCCTACGCCTCTGTATTGAAGAACAGCCGCGATAGCTCGACCGCGGAGTTCCCGGAGGCGCTCCGGCTTGCGCGGGAATCCGATGCCGTGGTGCTCTTTCTCGGAGAAGAAGCGGTGCTTTCCGGCGAAGCGCGATCGCGTGCGTTTCTCGATTTGCCCGGGGCACAGGCGCAGCTTGTGGACCAGCTCGCCTCAGCGGGAAAACCGTTGATCGCCGTCATCATGGCCGGCCGCCCGCTCACATTTCACCGAACCGCCGAAAAACTCGATGCGATCCTGTATGCGTGGCATCCCGGTACGATGGGCGGCCCCGCACTTGCCCATTTGCTTTTCGGAGACTCGGCTCCATCGGGAAAACTGCCTATCTCGTTTCCGCGCTCGGTTGGCCAGGTGCCGGTTTACTACGCGCACTTGAGTACAGGCCGTCCTCCTGGGCCGAACGATTTGGGGACCCCCATGGGCACGCCGGAAAATCCCCGGGACTACACATCCAGATACATCGATCTGGACTTTACCCCGGAATATCCGTTTGGTTATGGGCTTTCGTATACGACGTTCCGGTATTCCGCAACACGCGCTTCGAGCCCAGCGTTGCACTCGACCGATGCCATCACGATCTCCGCCGAGATCACCAATACCGGCGCGCGCGCCGCCGATGAAATTGTGCAGTTCTACGTAATCGGTCCAGTAGGCGGAAGTGTCGCACGACCGGTACGGGAGCTAAGAGGATTCAAGCGTATTCACTTTGGATCGGGAGAAACCCTAGCCGTCGATTTTGGGATCCGCCGGGCCGATCTCGCCTATTACAACGACCGGCTGGAATTCTCGGCCGAGCCGGGAAATTATCGCGCTTGGGTGTCGCCGGATTCGACCGGAGGCATTCCAATTGACTTCGTTGTCAAATGAACTTGATTGCCAAGAGTGGGAATCGCAAAGCCTAAGCGTACTATCTGCAGGGAAACGCCCAGTGCGTCGGTTCACTTCATCCGAATCGCGGATGGCCGGAATTGTTTGAAAGTGCCTGCTGGTTGCGGCGTCCCGCCGCTCTGAAGCGGGAATCTCCGCACCCGGTTTGGGTACTATGAGCCAAGTTTTGACGCAGTAAGTGTTGATTCCTCAGAGCCTTCGGCGGCAAGGCCAAGCGAATCCAGCATCCTCCGACGAAGGCATTCCTGGCACAGTACCTGCCGCCTCTTCCGGCGGAAGGCCTTGCTCTGCAGATAAGGCCTGATGAAGGAGGTGATATTATGAACCGTTTTCTAATGGCCGTTGCATCCATTGGCCTCATCTCGGTCGGGTTGACACCCGCCGCACGAGCAGACGAATGGAATAAGAAGACCACATTGACGGTCAACGAGACGATTCAAGTTCCGAACAAGGTACTGCCGCCAGGCACCTACGTGATGAAGTTGCTCGACTCCGCGTCGAACCGTCATGTCGTGCAAATCTTCAACGAAGACGAGTCGGAACTGCAAACAACCATATTGGCGATTCCGAACTATCGGCTGGAGCCGAGAGGAGAGACAGTTTTCACGTTTTGGGAAATGCCCCCCGGGCAACCCAAGGCGCTGAGAGCGTGGTTCTATCCTGGCGACAACTTCGGCCAGGAGTTCGCCTATCCCAAGACGAAAGCCATCACGATAGCGGCGACTGCGCATGTCGAAGTTCCAACGACTGAGGCCTTGATACCCGCTGAGATGGTGACCGCGCCCATTGAGGAGGTTACCCCAGAGGGCAAGGAGGTGCCGATCGTTGAGGCAGAGCAGCCTGCTCGTGCAGTTCCCACGGCCCCGGCCGTCGAACTGCCTGCGGCAACACCTGCACTGCCGGCCGCTCCCATCGAGCTCCCGAAGACTGCCAGCCCGTATCCTGCGATCGGATTGGTGGGCGCACTGGCCCTGCTAGTCTTCGCAGTGCTGCGAGTGGTTCGCACTTCGTAACTCAATGTTATAGGCGGTGATTATGTCACGGCGCCGTGGCGTGTACGGATGGTCGATACTCGCGGTCTTGTGTTTCCCAGCCGCATGGCATGCATGGAGTCAACCGGCTGGCCAGGAACCTCGGGAATATACCATCCGTACAACGTCGCGGCTGGTTTTATTGGACGTAAGCGTCAAGGATCCGAATGGCGCTTACGTCTTTGGACTGACAAAACAGAATTTCAAGATATACGAAGACGGGAAAGCGCAGGAGATCAGCCAGTTCGCTGACGCGGACGTACCTGTCACGGTGGGATTGGTTGTAGATGAAAGTGGCAGCATGCGGCCGAAACAAGCGGAGGTGATCACTGCTGCATTGGTCTTCATCCAAGCCAGCAATCCGCAGGATGAAATCTTTGTAATCAACTTTAATGAGAGACCCCAGCCTGGACTTCCGGAAAAACTCCTGTTCTCCGACGATATACAACGGCTACGGGCCGCGCTGTGGCGTGGTGCGCCGGAAGGACGCACCGCACTGTACGACGCGATTGAGATGGCTTTCCACCACCTCGATTTCGGACGGCGCGACAAGAAGACTTTGGTAGTAGTTAGCGACGGAGGAGACAACGTTAGCGTTCACAAGTTTCACGATGTGATGCACGATGTCCTGGCTTCTGTCGCGACCATATATACCATCGGCATCTTCGACCAAGACGATCCCGATAAAAATCCTGGCGTGTTGAATCGCATAGCACGCGTCAGCGGTGGCAATGCGTTTTTTCCAAAGAAGCTTGAGGAGGTCGTACCAATTTGCCGCGACATCGCCAAGGACATCCGGACTCGATATACGATCGGGTACATTCCCACCGGCGGCGAGAAGACATCGGAACGACATATTAAGGTGGCGGCGTGGTCTGCAAATGGTCAAAAGCTGCACGTCAGAACGCGCACGAGTTACTTGTTCACTCCGGATTCTGACGAGTCGAGCGGAAGATGAAGGTGCACGCCGTGTGGAATCCGTCTCGAACCGCGAAGGGCGCCGAGTGGGTGTTCCTGATTGTTGGATTGACCGCGCTTGATGTTTACGTCTGGGTCAATACCAGCACAATTCTTTATCAGGCTTACCAGGATTGGGCGTTCGATCAGCGGCTTCGGGAGTTGCCCGTCACGATCTCACAATTCGCGCGCGACGAAGTTCGAGCCATAGTGGGCAAAGAATACTACAAGCCCGAGTTAGGGACTGTGCGGCACCTGCGACCCTCGTCCACACCAGGAACAACGCCGCTTGTTCCGGCCGGCGTCATCGGCAGGCTGGCGATCCCACATTTGCATCTGACTGCCATGGTTCGTGAAGGCGCAGATTCAGGCATCCTTCGGCAAGCGGTTGGGCACATTCCCGGAACAGCTCTACCTGGGCGTAAAGGCAATGTCGGACTCGCCGGGCATCGTGACACCTTTTTCCGTCCGCTTCGGAATATTCAACCGGGCGACGCTATTGAATTGCAGACCGGCGAGAGAACATACCAGTACATTGTGGAATCCACGCGAATCGTAAAGCCGCAAGATGTTCGCGTCCTGGACTCTTCGAATCGGGAGACGCTGACACTCGTTACCTGCTATCCGTTCTATTACGTTGGATCGGCGCCTAAGCGCTTTATTGTTCAGGCCGCGCTTGCACCGTCTTCGCGAGGCGATTAAAGTCACGCATCCATCGTGGGGTAAATCACTCAGCTAAGGATCGAGCCTTAAGATAATCCACGACATTGCCCGCGGCAATTGAAGTGCTCGTTTTCACATCGATGCAGCCCCGGACTCGGAGCAGAGCCAGGTTTCTGCCGAGCAGTTGAGTACAAGTGTGGGATCGTGGCGTATGCCGCCGGCTTCCGCGGGCGCGGTGCTGAGCGCGCAACGCCAAGGGGTTTCAGCGGGCTTCGTTCATAGGTGTAACGTGGATGCCAAGCCTATTCTCGATAAGCCGGGCAGCACGGCAACCTCGGCTGAACCAGATGTTCATCCCTTGGTGGTCGACTTGGATGGCACTCTGCTGCGCACCGATCTTCTGTCTGAGTCACTTCTCGTTTTGCTAAAGCGCAACCCTTTGTACATCCTTTTGTTGCCGTTCTGGCTCCTGAAAGGAAAGGCTTCTTTCAAGCATGAAGTGGCGCAGCGCGCCTCGTTGGATGTTCGAGTTCTTCTCTATCGCGAGGAGCTTTTGAATTACCTCAAAAGGCAACGGGCTCAAGGCCGGACTCTGGTGCTTGCGACAGCCAGCGATCGGACGATTGCACAACTAGTGGCGGGTCATTTGAAGTTATTTGATCTGGTCTTCGCCAGCGATGGGATCACCAACCTTGCCGGTGAGGCGAAACGAGATCGCCTAGTAAGCGAATTCGGTGCAAGAGGCTTCGACTACGTGGCGAACGATCGGTGCGATCTGGTGGTCTGGCGATCGGCGCGAAACGGCATCGTCGTGAACCCGAGCCGGGGCCTGCAAGGGCGCCTGGCGCAGGTGACACACGTCGTGCGGATTTTCTCGCGACGCCGCCAAACACTCGCAGATTATCTTGCGCCGCTCCGCTTCGGACATTGGCTGAAGAACCTGTTGATTTTCGTACCGCTGGCAGCGGCCCATTGGATTACGGAAATCGCGTTGTGGCGGAAAACCATTCTGGCATTTCTCGCCTTTGGCCTTTGTGCGTCCGGCGGCTACGTTCTCAACGATCTGTTCGATCTTGACTCCGATCGCTGTCACCCCGAAAAACGGCTGCGTCCCTTCGCGGCTGGCAATCTTCCGCTCGTTTACGGTTTTGCGTTGGTCCCGGGTCTCCTGGTGCTCGGATGCGTAATCGGTGTGTTTGTTTCTCCGCTGTTTCTGACAACGCTCTTGGCCTACCTGACTCTTACGACTACCTACTCACTTTACGTAAGGAGAGTCGTGCTGTTGGACGTAATATTTCTTGCCGGGCTCTACACGATGCGTATCTTGGCCGGTTCGGCGGCCATCGCCATTTGGCCTTCGCAGTGGTTGTTGGCATTTTCAACCTTCCTGTTCCTGAGCCTTGCTCTTGTCAAACGCTATGGCGAGTTGGTGACCATGCGGCGGGTCGATGGCGACCAAGCCACGGCTCGCGGCTATGAACTTGGCGATGGAGAGCTGTTGGCGTCCATGGGGGTGGCGAGCGGGTTCTTATCCGTATTGGTGCTCGCTCTGTACGTTGACAGCGACGCGGCCAAGAGGTTGTACGGACACTACGAACTAATGTGGCTTCTTTGTCCCTTGTTTCTGTATTGGATAAGCCACATCTGGCTGGTTGCCCATCGCGGGAAGATGCCTGGCGACCCGGTTGTGTTCGCGACTGGCGATCGAGTAAGCCGCATACTGATCGCTTTGATGCTGATTGTTGCGCTGCTGGCTCTATAACTATGCGCTCGTTTGCACTACTCGTTGTTGCGGTTCTCTTCATCTCGGGAGCAATTGCGGGCATAGGCGAAGAGCCTCCGACGATTCTGGATTTGCAGCAGTTCCGCACGACATGCTCGATTCGGATTCAGTTGAAAGGAAGACAGGGCACGGCGAGCCTGGTGAACTTGAATCCAGCGATCAATGTATGGTACCTGCTGAAAGTTTCATATGCCGGAGTGAACTCCGAGGTTGCCTACCACTTGGAGAATCCGAAGCCCGGCACGCAAAAGCTACTGCTCGAAGACAGCAATCCTTCGGGCGTCGTGATCGTCGCCGGCAACAATCGATACGCCTGCAACCTCTTTGACACCGAGGTACTGTCCAAAGGCACGCGGGCAATCTATGAGCCCTTGTGTGAGGGACGAATCTACTTAAGAAACTCTGCCACAGGCCATCGCACGAGTCTCGAGGCAGCGACGGAGTTTCTACGCGACCACGTCTGGGGAGGAGAGAAGATCATAGAACTCGGTCACATGCTTGTGGGAGAGACACATCGTGAAACAGGAAAGCTGCAGGGGCCTGCGCATTCGTCATCAGACGCACAAGATGCGAAATCGTTCCCACACTCTGCAACCATCGATGCGAAGTTCCGCGATCGCTTACTCACTTCCGTCAACTTGGGAATCGATGTGGGAGGTGCAGAAAAGTCCGGGATGACTCCCGGCGCTTGGTATGCGGCGAGTGGAAATCCCGGAGTCTTTGTTAGTATCCTCCAGCCGAATCTCATCGATCCAGAGATTCTCAAAAGCTACAAGTCAAGGGTCAACGCCCTTGACGAAGGTGAGGCGCCGGCGCTGTGTTATCTGATCGCTTTCGATCTCCAGCAGCTTGACCTTGGATACGCGCTCGGCACCGAGCATCCCCGAGTGGAATGGTCGGACCACATGCTGGAGCAGATGAAAGATCCCAGACTACCGGGGCCGGACGGCATCGGAAGCGTTCGCCCGCTCACCTCGACGGGTCTTGTCAGCCCTTTCGCCGCCGGGAAGACGGTTGCCACATTCACGGGCGGATTTAAGCGCGCCCATGGCGCCTTCAAATATGGAGAGCTGGCTCTCAAGAATCACGGCACGCACTACGGATTTGTCGAAAATGGCGTAGTGTTCAGCACGCTCCAGGCAGGCCTTGCAACTCTCGTAGTGATAAACGACGGTTCAATTCGGATGAAAACGTGGAGCGATGCAGACAGCAGATTACTGCCGCAGATCAAGCATGCACGTCAGAACGGCGTCCCGCTCATTGAATCGAACGAACCGGGATCGCTGGTCGCTCGATGGGGGCCGGGCAACTGGTCCGGTTCCGAGGACAGGAAGCTGCGCACGATGCGATCCGGCATCGGCATGCAAGGGAGCGGGGACCAACGATTCTTGATTTACGCGGTATTCACCAGCGCTACGCCATCCGCGATGGTCCGGGTCTTTCAAGCTTTTCATTGTGAATACGCCATGCTGCTCGACATGAATGCACTCGAGCATACTTACTGCGCCTTGTATCGCAGGTCCGGATCGAAGGTGCAGGTGGATCACTTGATCCGCGGAATGAGCCAAGTGGATCAATCCGGCGCTTCAGGCGAAATGCTTCCGCGCTTTCTCGCGTATCCCGACAACCGGGATTTCTTCTACGTGATGCGTCGCGACCAACAGGAGACAAAGCGATGAGAATTACCCGTATCGCCCTGGGATGTGTTGCCTACTGTAGCCTGTTCATCCTGGCTCAGAATTCAGCGCTACAGCAGCAGAATGAGACCCTGTTTCGCCAGTTGCAGTCGGCGCATAAACTCTCGGACGCTCAGTTGCAAGCGATCCGCAATATCTTTGCGAAGTCGGCATATATCGGCCAGGGGAATCCGGCGATCACGCACCACCCGGTCACGCCAGAAGCGTGTCGCGACGAGCTAAATAAGTTGTCGATCAATTATGAGAATCCGAGATTCGAGAAGATCTGCGGCGCAAAATACATGGCGCCCCTATATGACCCAGCCACTCAAAAACCTGAGGATGCCAAAACTTGCATCGATCAGTTCGAATTCCCGGATATCCCTTGCGCCTATCCGGTCGTTTGGGTCAAGGCACGCGAGGCGGCGGAAATCTGTTGGGCCATGGGCAAGCGGCTGTGCGACGCGCATGAGTGGGAGGGCGCCTGCGCGGGAAGTCTTCAGCCTCCCGATTACAACTGGGACCTCGCGAAAGGTTCGAGCCCGAACGCCGCGGTTGAGCGTATGCGTGCCGCGCATAATCGTGCCGACAGCCCTACCAAGAGCTGGTCCTACGGTCCCGAGTATCAAAAGGGGGTCTGTGCTGCTTCGAGCGAGAAGACACCGGGTTGCAATGGAGGCGGCTGGATGGGGTGCGGATCGAATACGTTTCCTGACGGCGACTTTCCCAACTGTCACAGCGCGCTGCAAGTCTACGATCTGAACGGCAATGCAGCCGAGCACATGAACCTGCCTTTGAATCCAGCGCAGATGTCCAGTCTTGGCAGCCGCGAATTAGGTTACACGGAAATGAAAGGCAGTTGGTTCATCTTTGACACATATCGCGCGCATGAGGATTGGTGCCGATGGCGCGCGCCGTATTGGCATGGAAGCCGCGTGATGGATGAACATAGTCACGCGAATTATCACTTGAGCTTTCGCTGCTGTAAATCTTTACCGTGAACTACGGCGCGGGTGGACGCTCGAATCCAAGCCGCGGTTGCACGAGGTCAGCCTGACGCCCGCATTCGAGTTCTTCGGCGCCTCGTGGACCGGAATTCCAAACATCATGAATCGGCCCCTCGTCGCTGAGGATCTGTGCGAATGCAGGATCTTCTAAAACGTCGGTGATCGGGCGCGGCTTGCCGTCTATGAGGGCGGTATTGCTGACGAAGCGAATACCATGGCTGTAGTCGGCATAGCAAGCGCCGTGAACCGTACTCAAGGGCTGTATCGGTGCGCCTGTCGGAAGTTGCCATCCGTAGATTGCGATGCGGCCCTGCCTCTTCCCGAGCAGCTTGGTGTTGACGACATCCTTCTTGTCGCCCGATACAAGTGCTCCCTGTCGAATCCCGCGGGCCCGGGCTTGCTTCTCGATCATCTCGTTGTGGGTCTGGTAATACGCGGTCGATCGCATCTGAGGTCCGGCGGGCAGCGGCTGGGGCACGAAGTGGAACGAGGAATGTTTGTAAATCTCGTCGACAATCTTTCTTGTAGGCAACACAAACCCCAGTCGATCCACGACGGCAGTGGCCGTCTCCAGGTTCATCGGAATCCGCAAGTAGTCGGTGTCGGAGCCGATTGCGATATACTCGGGCATCACGAAAATGGTAGCCTTCAGCGCCTTGGAGTTCGGCCGCTCGCTCTTGAGTTCGACGGGAACTAGATTTCTCAAGAACGCTGGCATATTGCCCTTGGTGATCTGATTCAAAATGGCTTGCTCACGCTGGCGCGGACTCAACGTTGAAACATGCTTGGCAAATTCAGAACCCGTGAGTGCCTGAAGCGGCCGAGTAGGAATCTTTCGTGTCAAGTCCGGAAGCAGGCCCGTGAACTCGCCAGCCACAACGCAATTTACAACGACAAGTAAGACACTTACTGACTTCATTTAATGAGTGGGGGATTTCCTTAGATCGTTCCAGTAGCGGGAATCGTACTTTCCTATTTTACCATCGGATCCATAGGCTAGGAAAAGCTTGCCCCAATCAGTTTCCAGCGCTTGCTGGATTCGCCGGCGCCCTACAACGTTGTACCAGTAGATGTCGTGATAGAGAAACGAGGCGGCGTAAGACCACGGAGCGACCGCTGTGCGCAGCAGCAGGTGTTCAAGCGGCTTCAGCGGACCCCAATAAATCATCTTTTGGCCACGGCTTGCCAAAGTATCGTTAACATGAAAATGAAAATTGACGTCGGATATGTCCTCGCCTGCGACTTCAATCTCCCGGACATCGCCACAGCCCAAGCCTCGTTCGTACGCCAGACGGATGAACTTGATCGCGAGCGGGTCAAAGCCCATCATCTTCGCCGCCACCGCGTCGATGGCGACCATGTCGCCGCTAGCGAGAATGTAGTTCTTGACGTGCGGCGTCATACATCGCGGCCCGGGACCGTCGCCCGCGAACGTCCCATCCATTACCGCGAAGATGCCCGGGTGGATCTCTTTCTGAATCGCAAGAAGGTCCACAAGCGTCTCGTGAATCACGCTGTGTGTCCAATGACGCTTTTCGAAGAGCAGCCCGCCGAAGGCATTCTTCATGGCGCCCGTCATCTGTGTGAACACATGCGTCTTCATAGTGGGCAGATGGATGATGTTTGAGCCAATCAACCGCTTCGGAATCCGGATGCCGTCAGGATAGATCGTGTCGAGAGCCAGCATCTTGGCTTTCGGCTGGTAGTGAATCCATTCCTCACCTGGCTCGTACAAGTGGACATCAGACAATCCGAACTTGTCGACGACCACTTGTTTCTGCCGGTTGGCGACTTCTCCACGCTTGGCGCTGACCACGACCGTGCGATTGTGGCAGCCGTAGAGTTGCTCTTTGCGATATCCGTCCTCCAGAAGAGTGGAAATAACGCCATCGAGCTGCCATGGCGTTGTCGAACACGCCGGGTAGAAGTAATGCCAGCTGATGTTGATCTTGAGCGCGATCGGGGCGGTGGAATCGAGGAACTGCTGATAGTTCGCCAAACGCATCAGGCGTTTGTAATCATCGATAACCGTGGCGGGACTGGTCTTGAAGACTGCTACACGAGAGGTCATCAAAGCTAAAATGTGCAATCCTCACGCCAAGAGGAAAGCTCGGCCGAGTAGCCAGGAGGTGGGCCAAGTGCGCGACCTCACGCAGGTCAAGCGTGGGGTGAATGACCCATTCGGAATTTCCGACCGGAGGCTTCAGCTTAGAGATTCTTCAGCCACAGATTCCGGAACGATACCTTGACGTGTCCGCCGCCTTCGATCTGTAGCCCTATAACGCCGGATGACGACGACATCGATGGATCGTCGTCAATGAAAATCGACATTACATGGCCATTCAGCATGTGGATCAACGTGTTGCCGCGCGCGATGACGTGCATTTGATTCCAGTCGCCGACTTTGATAAACGCCTTGAGTGAGTCCGAGTCGCCGAGCGTGCTGAGCAGCCGCATGCTCCTTCCCTGCTCCGCTCTTACGACTTGCCCGCGCCAAGCGATGATCCCGCGCGGGGTTCCCTGCTCGTAGAGCTGGCCGCTGTAGCGATTGGCGTAATCGAAATCGGCCTGATAACCTCTCAGGTTCCACTTGGCAAATTTCTGATTCGGCGTCGGACCGCCTTTCACCTGGCTCGCCTCCGCGTGACTGCTTCGATATTGAATTCCGCTATTCGCGCTGTTGCCTTCTAGTTTGATCTCCACCTTCAGCTCAAAGTCCTTCGGAGACCCGCCCCGCCAGATGATGTACGTTGTCCCTGCTGGCTTCTCAGTCGTCGATTCACCGACGATGCCGCCATCCTCCACACGCCAGACCTCGGGGCTCCCGTCCCAATCCTTCAGCGTGCTTCCATCGAACATCGATTGCCAGCCCGCGTGATCGTTGAAATCGATCGGATCGGGCTGTGTGAACCTCTGGCTGAAGACGATCGATGCGTTAAGAATGAGCACCGTCAATATTCTTAGCGAGAACATTCCGCCTCCCGGTGCTGCTGTGGATTAATGTGTTGCCATTGCCTGCTACGCGCCGACTCCAGCACCGCATCGGTTACACAGTCGGTAGCGAGCGCGTCGCGAAACGCCGGAGCGGCTGACTTGCCTTCGCTCAGCGCCTGCAGAAAATCCGCGGCCTGATGAATGAAGGTGTGCTCGTAGCCAATCTGCAGCCCCGGCACCCACCAATGCTTCATGTAGGGATGATCGCCGTCGGTGACATGGATGCTCCGCCATCCCCGCAACTGCCCTTCGTCGCGATGGTCGAAATACTGAATGCGATGGAGATCGTGCAAATCCCACATTGCCGATGCATGCTCGCCGTTGATTTCGAGTGTATACAACGCCTTGTGTCCGCGCGCGTACCGGGTTGCCTCAAACGTCGCCAGGGATCCATTTTCAAACCGGCATAAGAAGGCACTGGCATCATCGATGCCGACTGCTTCGACGCGTCCCGTGAGATTGTGCTTGCGCTCCTTCACGAAGGTTTCGGTCATCGCCGAAACCTCGGTAATCGGGCCGTTAAGCCACATTGCGGTATCGATGGTATGCGCGAGTAGATCGCCCGTAACGCCACTGCCGGCCACAGCAGCGTCCAGCCGCCAAAGCCCTTCCCCCCCTTGCGGCAAGTCTTTTGAAATGGTCCAGTCCTGAAGGAATTTTGCACGATAGTGAAAGACCTTGCCGAAGCGGCCTGCGTCGATGAGATGTTTCAACAGCATCACCGCCGGAACGCGGCGATAGTTGTACCAGACCATGTTGGCGACCTTAGCCGATTCCACGGCTTCGGTCATCGCTCGCGCCTCTTTAGCATTTCGTCCCAAGGGCTTTTCGCAGAGCACTATCTTTCCCGCTTGAGCCGCTGCAACAGCGATCTCAGCATGCGTATCATTGGGGCTGGCAATATCGATCAGGTCGATGTCCTTGCGGTCCAGCAGCCGCCGCCAGTCGCTCTCTGTGGATTCATAGCCCCAGTTCTGTGCGAAGCTCTTTAATCGTTCAGGATTCCGCGCACACGCAGCTCTCAAGACCGGCCGGTACGGCAAATCAAAAAAACGTGGAGCCTGCAGGAATGCGTTGGAATGCGTGCGGCCCATGAAGCCATACCCAACGATCCCGATATTCAAAGATTTTTCGCTCATGATTTCGCTGTAGCGGCATCCCAGCCATGCGCATTGCGGACGGCGATCATGGTTGCGAGCACATCGCGCCAAGTGTCGGGTTTCATCATGGTCTCGTTGGGAAACATACAGCCGTCCCAACAGATGTGCTGAAAAGCATGCGTCAAATTGCCATGTTCGTCCCGCATCCACGAGCCGGCAACACGCACGATGTCCATCTTCCCGTTTGGATCTGTGGGGAGACAATGTCGTCCGGTCTTATCGTGCGATCCGGATCCTTTCACGGTAGCGTCGTTTTGCGCCACGTGGAAGTCGATCGTCCAGGGGCGTAGTGAGTTCGTCATTGTTCGAATGGCGTCATCCAACACGCGCGGA
>Ga0335069_10008994_pt1 | contig 14248 bp, 17 predicted proteins | sample Lox_Sample_11_FD_206714 | JGI IMG/M metagenome (GOLD analysis project Ga0335069, IMG submission 206714) | Soil microbial communities from Loxahatchee National Wildlife Refuge, Florida, United States - Lox_Sample_1.1 | ecosystem: Environmental > Terrestrial > Soil > Wetlands | place: USA... | reverse complement strand
CTGATCACGCGTTCCGCCGGGACGGGGAGGTGTGGACGCTGGCCTACCGCGGCCGCGAGATCCGGATGAAGGACAGCAAAGGCCTGCGCGACCTGCATGCCCTGCTGGCCAGGCCCGGCACCGCCGTGGCCGCGCTCGACCTGGCCACCGCGGTGGCCGGCCACGCGGCCGGCGCCTCGGCCGGACCGGACGCGATGCACCCTCCGACCGATACCGGCGAGGTCATCGACGCCCAGGCCAGGGCGGCCTACCGGCAGCGTCTGCGCGAGCTCGAAGAGGCCGCCGCCGAAGCTGACGCGGCCGCGGATATCGAACGCAGCGCGCGCATCGCGGCCGAGCGGGACGCCCTGGTCGAGGCGCTGGCCGGAGCGTACGGCCTGGGCGGCCGGGTGCGCCGGTCAGGTTCGGCGGCCGAGCGCGCCCGCACTGCGGTGACCGCGCGGATCAGGGAGGCGATCCGGCGGATCCGCGACGCGCACCCCGACCTCGGCCGTCACCTGGCCCGCTCGGTGCGCACCGGTACGTTCTGCGTCTACGAGCCCGACCAGCCGGTGCGCTGGTCCCTGTGAGGCCATGTCTCACACCGTGCGGTCCGTTCTCACGCCTCCGGGGTAACCGACACCGGATGGAAGGAACCGAGATGCCGCACATGAGCAAGGCCGATGCCCCCGTCTCGCTGGACGAGCCCGAGATCGAAGGCCGGTACGCCGAACTGGGCGAGTACACGGTGGCGTTCGAGACCCACAAGACCGACATGGACCCGGCGCCGTTTTTCGGCGGCCTGCCGGACGACCGGTGCCAGTGCCCGCACTGGGGCGTGGTGCTGACCGGCCGGATCATCTTCCGCTACGCCGATCACGACGAGGTCTTCACCACCGGGGACGCGTACTACGGCGCGCCCGGCCACCTGCCGCTCATGTTCGGCGGGACCGAGCTCGTCGAGTTCAGCCCGACCGCCTCACTGAACGAGACGATGGCCGTAGTCGGGAAGAACCTCGACGCGGCCCGGGCGGGCGGTGCCTGACATGGACGCCGGCCAGATGGACGTGCTCGCCGGGAAGCTGATCCGCTTCCTGGAGGCCGGGGACGCGCCCGAAGGGCTGTTCCGCCCGGACGTGTTCCTCGACCTGACCATGCCGACCTGGCGGGTCCAGGCCTCGGGCGCCGAGGACCTGATCGCGGTGCGCAAAGAGGGCCACCCCGGCCCCGGCACCGTGACCCGCTGGCGCGCCGACCCGATGCCGGGCGGGTTCGTCTTCGAGTTCGAGGAACGCTGGAACAGCGAGGGCCAGCAGTGGTACGCCCGGGAGATGATGCGGATCGACGTGACAGACGGCGCGATAGCCGAGGTCACCGTCTACTGCACCGGTGACTGGGACGAGGCCAGGCAGGCCGAGCACGCCGCGGCCGTCCCGCTGATCCGGCCCTAGCCGCCTAGCCGCCTAGCCGCCTAGCCGCCTAGCCGCCGCCGAGCTGGAGCCGGGCCGCGCTCTGCTCCCGCTCGGCGGCCCGCTGGGTCAGCCTGACGAACGCGTCCGCGGCTGGGATGCGGTAGCGGTCCCGGTGCCAGGCGATGCCGACGATGCGCGGGCTGACCTTGGCCAGCCGCTTGAGCCGCAGCCCGGGACGGTTCGGGTCGACCGACAGCCAGGAGATGATGGCGGCGCCGACACCCGCGGCGGCCAGCCCCAGGATGGTGGCGTTGTCGTGGGACCGGAAGGCGATCTGGTGCCGCAGGTCCGGCCGGCCGAGCCGGTTCTCGATCGAGTGGACCTCGCGCATCTGCGCGTAGGTGATCAGCGGTACCCCGGCCAGGTGCCGCAGCGAGACCGGCGACGGCCGGCGGGCCAGGTCGGAATCCTCCGGCACGGCCAGCACGTAGGGGTCCTCGAGCAGTTCGACGGCCTCGAACGGGCCCGCGGTCAGCGGGAAGACGACGAAGGTCAGGTCGAGCCTGCCCCCTTCCAGGTCCGCCAGCAGCTCGCCGTCGTCCTGGGTCTCGCTGAGCCGCACCTCGACCCCCGGCCAGGCGGCGGTGAACTCGCGCAGCACCGGCGGCAGCAGCCGTGCGCCGACGCTCTGGTAACAGCCGACCCGCAACAGGCCGGCCGTGCCCCGGGCCAGCGCGTCGAGATCGGCGGCCGCGCTGGCCAGCCGGGCTCCGATGGCCTCGGCGTGCCCGGCCAGCAGCTGGCCCGCGGGGGTGAGCGACACCGGCCTCGGCCCGCCGGGCCGCTCCACCAGTCGGGTCCCGGTGATGTGCTCGAGCCGGAAGATCTGCTGGCTGACCGCCGACTGGGTGTAGCCAAGGGCCTCCGCGGCCCGGCTGAACGACGCCTCGCGCCCGACCGCGGCCAGCGTGACCAGGTAGCGCAGTTCCAGCCCGGACCAGCGATCCCGCATCGAATGAGCATAAGGAATTCTGATGAAATCTACCAGTAACTGGAATTGTCCTAATGGACTGTTCGCTGCGATGCTCGGGATATGACTACTACCAGCCAGCCGCAGCAGTACGAGGACGTCGTCGACCTGAGGCACTACCCGATCAACGAACCGGACAGCCAGGCCTGGCGCGACCTGGTCCGCCATTGCCGGGACCAGCTCCGCGACCACGGCGTCGCCCAGCTGACTGGCTTCCTCACCCCGGACGCGGTCAGCCAGATGATCGCGGAGGCAGGCCGGCTGGCCGACCAGGCCTGGACGAGCGACCAGAGCCACACCGTCTACTTCGAGCCGCCCGACGATTCCGCGGGCGCCGATCACCCGCGTGCGCTGCTGCAGCACTCGGCCAAGAAGGCCATTGCCTACGACCTGATCCCGGGCGGCGCGCCCATCCGGCGGCTGTATGAGTCCGCCGACCTGACCGGCTTCATCGCCGCGGTGCTGGGCAAGCGGGTGCTCTACCGCAGCGCCGACCCGCTGGACGCCCTGGAGATCGCGATCTTCGGCGACGGCGACGAGCTCGGCTGGCACTTCGACAGAAGCGAGTTCTCCGTCACCGTGATGTACGCCGAAGCCGAAGCGGGCGGCCACTTCGACTACTATCCCCGGCTCCGCGGCGAGCGTGACGAGAACTACGCCGGCGTCCGCAAGGTCCTGCTCGGCGACCCTGGCGGCGTCGTCCGGCTGCCCAGCAGCCCGGGCACGCTCGCGGTCTTCCGCGGCCAGCACGCTCTGCACCGGGTCACCCCGGTCAGCGGCCCCCGGCCGCGGATCAACTCGGTGCTGACCTACGGCGAGCGCCCCGGCATGAAGCTGAACCGGCTCACCCAGGAGCTGTTCTACGGCCGCACCGCCTGAATAGCCGCCGGAAAATCAATCCAGGTTCTGCTGTGCTCTGATGCTCACGCTTGACATGGGGCTCCCCGGGCGGGAGAAAAAGGTGACAATAAGGCCCGGGGACTTAGGCGCCGGAATCCGGCGCCGGGGGGACAGGCATGAATAACCTGCTGGAGCGGCTGGGCGGCTTCGCCGCCAGACGGCACTGGATCGTCATCATCGCCTGGGTGATCATCCTGGGCGGTGCGCTGCTGGCCCGGCACGTATCGGGTGGCGAGTTCGTCAACAACTACACCGTGTCCGGCAGTGGTTCGCCCTCGGCCTGGACCGGCTGAACCAGGATTTCCCGCAGCAGGGCGGGTACGCGGGCCAGATCGTGTTCCATGCGAAGTCCGGCACGGTCTCGGGCCGACCAGGACGCGGTGAACCAGGCCACCAGTAACGTGGCCAAGCTCCCCGACGTGATCAAGGCGGTGAGCCCGTTCGCGTCGCCCAGCTCGGGCGCGGTGTCCAAGGACGGCACCATCGCTTACTCCAGCGTGTCCTGGAGCGTTAACCCCAGCTCACTGGACGCCAGCTACCTGGACCGGCTTAACCAGGCGGTCGCGCCCGCCCGGTCGGCTCGCCTCGGCCACCACCTTCCCCACGACGGCGCCTACCATCGCGACGCTGCTCGGGCTGGGCGTGGCCGTGGATTACGGGCTGTTCCTGATGGCCCGGCACCGCGAGCAGATGGACGCCGGGATGGGCCTGATCGCCTCGGCCGCCCGCGCCGAGGGGACCTCCGGCGCGGCGATCGTGGTGGCGGGCGGCACGGTCGTGATCTCGATCCTGGGCCTGTATGTGTCCGGGGTGGCGTTCGTGGGGGCGCTCGGCCTGGCCGCCGCGGTCGTGGTGGCCGTCACCATCGGCGCTGCCTACGGGGTGATCGTGGCGATCTTTCAGTGGGGCTGGGGGGCGAGCCTGATCGGCGTGCACACCACGCTGCCCATCCCGGCCTACGTTCCGATGCTGGTCTTCGCGATCGTGTTCGGCCTGTCCATGGACTACGAGGTCTTCCTGCTGTCCCGGGTGCACGAGGCCTGGATCGAGACCGGCGACCCGCACCGGGCCGTGGCAGTCGGCATCGGGGCCACCGCCCGGGTCATCACCACCGCGGCAGCAATCATGGTGGTGGTCTTCGCGAGCTTCGTCCTGTCCACCGATCCCACGGTGAAGATGCTCGCCATCGGGATGGCCTTCGCCGTGCTGATCGACGCGTCGCTGGTCCGGATGATCCTGGTGCCCTCGGTCATGGCCCTGCTGGACGCGCGGGCCTGGTGGATGCCGCGCTGGCTGGAGCCGATCGTCCCGCACCTGCAGCTCGAGGAGGGCAGCGCGGCACCCGCGTCCGCGGCCGAGCCAGCTGACCGGCCTGCGGCGGAGGAACCGGTCGGCCCGCCTGTGGTCACGACGGCCACCGGAGCTGCGGCCGAGCCCACGACCAAGGCTCCGGCCACCGCGGACGGGGCCGCGGCTCCGACCGATGCCGCCACCGGGACGGGGCCGAGGCTCCGGCCGATGCCGCCACCCGGGATGGGGCCGAGGCTCCGGCCGATGCGGCCACCGGGGACGGGGCCGAGGCTCCGGCCAAGACCCCGGCGAGGGCTGCGGCCGAGGCGGCGCCGGGATACGATCCGCCCCCCGGCGGCCCGGCCGAGCCGGTACGGGACGCGGCCGGTTCCGAGCCGGGATCCTGACCCGGCGCCAGCGGACGTCACGGGGCATTGATGCCGAGGCGATCGCTACGTAGGATGCATTCTGCATCGGTCCTCACCATAGGAGGGTTCATGTCCCGCCGTGATCTGATCGACCCGGATGTACGTGAACCCCTGGACCAGCTGCAACAGGCGATACCCGGCGGCTTCAACACGATCCCCGACATCGTGCAGCGCCGCGCCACGGTGAGCGGGATGCTGGCCGCCATGGAGATCCCGCCCAACCCCAACGTCACCTCCGAGGACCGGACGGTGCCCGGGCCGGAGGGCGCGCCGGACATCACGGTGCGGATCTACCGTCCGGTCGACGCCACCGGGACGCTGCCCGGGATCTATTTCATCCACGGCGGCGGCATGATCCTGGGGGACGTCGACGGCGAGGACGCGGTCGCGGCCGCGGTCTGCGAGCACGTCGACGCGGTCGTCGTCTCCGTCGAGTACCGGCTGGCCCCCGAGCACCCCTACCCGGCGCCGGTCGAGGACTGCTACGCCGGCCTGGTGTGGATGGCGGCCAACGCCGCCGAGCTCGGCTTCGACCCGGACCGCCTCGCCGTCTACGGCGGCAGCGCGGGAGGCGGCCTCACCATCGCCGTCACGATGCTGGCCCGGGACCGCGGCGGCCCGGCGATCCGCTTCCAGATGCCGATCTACCCGATGATCGACGACAGGAACGAGACCCCGTCCAGCCACGAGATCACCGACATCGGGCTGTGGGATCGCGCGGGCAACATCGAGGCCTGGAAGTGGTACCTGGGCGACGGCAAGGCCGATCAGTACGCCGCCCCGGCCCACGCGGAGAACCTGGCCGGCCTGCCGCCGACCTTCATCGACGTCGGCACCGTGGACATGTTCCGGGACGAGGACATCGCGTTCGCGCAGCGGCTCATGCAGGCAGGAGTCCCGACCGAGCTGCACGTCAACCCCGGCGCCTACCACGCCGCGGAGGTCTTCGCGCCGCAGGCGCCGCTATCGGAGCGAATCTGGGCCCGCCGCTACGAAGCCCTGCGCCGCGGCCTCGCCTGACTCGAGCCCGGCCCGGGCCTCGGTATATATCTGCCGGTAGCGGGCGATCGCGGCCTGGCTGTCGCCGCGTTCCAGCAGCGCCAGCACCTCGGTGTACCCGTCGATCCACGGCCGCCAGTGATCGCTCTCCGGGGTCAGTCCCAGCAGCCGCCGCATCCGGGTGACCACCAGGTCCACGTGCGTCTGCAGCTCACGGTTCCCGCTGGCCGAGATCATGATCGTGCTGAAGTCGGCGCCCGCGGAGGTCGCGGTGGCGACATCGCCCGACCGCAGGCTGGCCAGCATCTCATCCAGCCGCTGGCGCATCCTGCCCAGGTCGGTGCCGGTCAGGTTGGGCACGCCCCATTCGACGCCCGCGCAGGCCAGCACGCACATGACGTCGATCAGCTCGAGCGCGTTCTTCTGTGACACGTCGGTGACCCGCCGGGTCCGGTTCGGCGAGATGTCGATCAGGCCCTCGGCAGACAGCAGCACAATGGCCTCGCGGACCGGAGTGATGCTGACGCCGAGCCGGTCGGCGAGTTCCGCGTCCTTGACCGCCGTGCCGGGCGCCAGCCGCCCGGTCACGATCTCCTCGCGCAGGTGCCGGGCGATGGCCTCGGCGCGCGTCGGCGGATGAGAGTACGACACCAGACCAACTTAGTCACAGCTCGTGCCGGCCGCGTTAACCGTCCGCGCTAGCCGCCCGCCGCGGCCGGGGCGGGCGCCTCGTTCCTGGTCAGCACCAGGCCCTTGTAGCCCTTCTCGGCGACCTCCTGGCAGATGGCGCGGAACGGGCCTACGCCGCCGACATACGGGTACAGCGTCCGCGGCTTGCCCGGGATGTTGGCCCCGACCCACCAGGAGTCCGTGCCGAGCAGCAGGGTGGCCGCGGCGACCTGGTCGTGGTGCTCGACCCACTTGTCCTCGGCCGCCTGGGCCGGCTCGGCTGTGTCGAGGCCATGCTCGCCCAGATACTGGATAAGCCCGGCGATCCACTCCACGTTCTGCTCGATCGCCACCGGCATGTTGGACAGCACGGACGGGCTCTGCGGCCCGGTGACGACGAACAGGTTCGGGAAACCGCGGGTGGTGAGACCCAGGTAGGTACGCGGGCCATCGCGCCACTTGTCCTGCAGCTGCAGCCCGTCCCGGCCGGTGATGCCCATGCCGAACAGGGTGCCGGTCATCGCGTCGAAGCCGGTCGCGTACACGATCGCGTCGACCTCGTACTCCTGCCCGTCCATCCGGACGCCGCGCCCCGTGATCTCCTCGATCGGCGTGGACCGCGCGTCCAGGAGCGAGCATGTACAGGCCAGAGAAGCCCGCGCCCACGACGATCGCGTCGAAATCGGTCGCCTGTCCTCCTTCCGCCCGCGATGCAGTGGTCGTCTGGTTCTCGCTCATCCTCGAAGCGCCCTTCCAGCCTCGGCTTGTCCGGTTGGCTCGACTGTAAAATGCATCCTGCATCTGGTCAATGTCTAAGTTTTTCGCTTTCCTTTCAGAAGCTAATTCCAGTCTCACTTACAACATTCATCGGGCGAATTAGTTCATCAATAACTCTGGTATTGCGCCGCACCGGACGCGGGGCGCTATCACGCGGCGGCTGGCCGCAGTGGCGAGCGGACCAGGGCCGGCGTGGCACCGGCCGGAGCGGCACCGTGCCGTAGGGTCGTCATCGCGTACCGTCCCGTCGCGTGAGGGGTGAGCCCGGGTGGACATCATCAGGTACCGCACGAGCGAGTCCCCGGCCGTGCTGGCGGGCGTGCGCGACGAGGGGCAGGTGTTCCGCCTGCCGGGCGTGCCGTCGCTGGCCGCGCTGTGGGCGCTGCCGCTGGCCGGGATCAGGCAGCGGGTCCGCGATGCCGCGGCCGTCCGGTCCGCGGCTGTCCCGGCCGCGGACGTCGCCCTGCTGCCGCCCGTCGACGGCCGGACCGAGGTCTGGGCGGCCGGGGTCACGTACCTCACCTCCCGTGAGGCACGGGTCGAGGAGAGCGAGCGCTCGGCCGACGTCTACCAGCAGGTCTACGAGGCCGAACGGCCCGAGCTGTTCTTCAAGTCGGCAGCCTGGCGAGTAGCCGGCGACGGGCAGACCATCGCGGTGCGTGCCGACTCGGTGGTCGACGTCCCCGAACCCGAGGTCGCCCTGGTCATCAACCGCTTCGGCGAGATCGCGGGCTACACCGTGTGCAACGACGTGTCGTCCCGCTCGATCGAGGGCGAGAACCCGCTCTACCTGCCTCAGGCGAAGATCTACCTGGGCGGATGCGCGCTGGGTCCGGCGATCCGCCCCGCCTGGGAGATCGCCGACCCCTACGACCTGGGCATCGAGCTGACGATCCGGCGCGACGGCGCGGTCGCCTGGCACGGCCAGGCCAGCACCGCCTCGCTGCGCCGCGCGTTCGACGAACTCGTCGGCTACCTGATGCGAGCCGACATCCACCCCGATGGCGTGGTGCTGGCGACCGGTACCTGCCTGGTGCCGCCCGCGCCGTTCAGCCTGGCGGACGGCGACGTCGTCACGGTGGCCGTGGCGGGCATCGGCACGCTGACCACCGGCGTCGTCCGCGGCCTGGATCGCATCCGCGAGGCCTTCGGACGGCATGCCGAGGGGCCATAAGCTGGCTGTTCACACGGGGTCCGCGCGGCTCGCATGACCACCGGCGGCTGGCGCACCACGCCGCGGGCTCCGGTGACCACGCCGCGGTGGTCCATCATGCCCCGCTCGCCGCCGCCCGGGCCGCCCGCCTGGGCGCGCACCGCGAGGCCGCCGAGCAGTTCCAGCTGGCGCTGGGGCACCACGAGCCACCAGACCGGCAACGGGCCGCCCTGCTCGAGCAGCTGGCGTACGAGTGCTACCTGACCGACCAGCTGACGCGGGCCCGGGACAGCTGGCTGGAGGCGCTGGCCATTCACGAACAGGAACGCGACACGCGTTCCGTCGGCACCGCCCAGCGGTGGCTGTCGCGGCTGTCCTGGGTGCTCGGGCAGAACGCGGACAGCGAGCGCTATGCCGCGGCGGCGGTGGATACGCTGGAGCCGTTCGAGCCCGGCCCCGAACTCGCCATGGCCTACAGCAACCTGGCCCAGCTGCGCATGCTGGCCGACGACGGCGCGGCGGCGCTGCACTGGGGCACGAAGGCGATCGCCCTGGCCCGCGAGCTCGGCGACCGTGACACCGAGATCCATGCGCTCAACAACGTGGGCACGACGCTGGCGACGGCGGGCGATCTGGCTGAGGGCCAGGCCCGGCTGACCCAGAGCCTGGACCTCGCCCTGGCCAGCGACGCCCACGAGCACGTCGCCCGGGCCTTCACCAACCTCGGCGCCGTCAACATCATCAACTGGTCGCTCGGCGACGCCGACCGCCACCTGCAGGCCGGCCTCGCCTACTGCGCCGACCGTGACCTCGATACCTGGCGCCTGTACATGACCGCCTGGCTGGCCCGCTCGCTGGCCGAGCAGGGCCAGTACGCCGCCGCGGAACGGCACGTCGCCGACATCCTGCGGCATCCGCACGTATCGCCGATCACTCGGGTCAGCATCCTGCGGCTCGGGGTCATCGCGCCGCGATAGGGAACGCCAAGATAGGGAACACGCCCGATGTGCCTCCCGGTCCGGCCAGGGTTTCCTGGTGCAGGCAGGCAACGAGCCTGCTCAGCAACTCGGGAAAGGAAATAACCATGGCGCTGTTCATGGACGCGCACACGATGGGCGGCCCGGTCGGCCTGGACGACGTGGCGAAGGCGCACGCGGCCGACCTGCAGACCCAGGACGCTCATGGCGTCCACTACCTTCGCTACTGGGTCGACCAGGAGCACGGCAAGATCTTCTGCCTGGTGGATGCCCCGGACGCCGAAACGGCGGCCCAGGTGCACCGCGAGGCGCACGGGCTCGTCGCCGACGAGATCTACCCGGTGGCCGAGGGGGCCTGACCACCGGCCGGAACCTTCATGGCATCTCCACGCGGCTCCCGCCTGTCTTGCACAGGCGGGACCGATCCTGGTCTCGTCGCCGGCGAAATGCCGGGGCAGCACGAGACGAAAGGACGTCGCCATGATGTACGGCAGGCTTACGGTGAACCCGGTTAACGCCGCGTGGAACACCGTAGCCCGGTTCGATGACTACGGGTCCGCCCAGCGGGCGGTCGACCGGCTATCCGACGACGGATTCCCGGTCGAGCAGCTCGACATCGTCGGGTCTGACCTGCAGATGGTGGAGCGGGTGACGGGGCGCCTGACCAAGTGGCGGGCCGCGGCCGCCGGCGCGGTGAGCGGCATGTGGGCGGGCCTGCTGATCGGCATCTTGTTCGGGCTGTTCACGACCGGGCACGCCTGGCTGGCCATGGTGGCGGTGGGAATCGGCCTCGGCGTGCTGTGGGGCGCGATCTTCGGGTTCGCGGCCCACCTGGCTACCCGCGGCGAGCGTGACTTCAGCTCGCTGCGCGGGATCTCGGCGGCCCGCTACGACCTGATCGCCCGCGAGGGCGGTGCCGAGCGGGCCCGGGCCGCGCTCGAGCAGGCCGGGCTGCTGCCTGCCGAGGCCCGATGACGCTGGCCGGAAAGTGATCCGACCGGTACCTGCGTGACGAACCCTGGGCAGAGGGGGGCGCTCGAGGGAGCGTCCTGAGGGTGACAGCCACAAGGAGTCCCGATGCCAGAAGCACGCCTACCCCAAGGTCCGCTGGGTACCGCTGCTGGCCTGGCACCAGCCGGGCGCCTGACCCGTTCCGGCCGGTGAGCCTGCCGAGATGAAGGGCGCTGCGGCGGGCCTGAGCGGATCGCTGGCCCTGGTGCTGCTGCTCCCGATGGAAGCGGGGGTACCGATCCCGGTGCCCGCCGATCTGGTCATGTTCACGGTGGGGGAACGGGTCGCGGCGGGAAAGTTCCCGCTGTGGCTGGCGGTGACCTGCTTCGAGGTCATCGCCGTGCTCGGCACGACCGCGCTATTCGTGGCGTGCCGGGGTCCCGCCCAGCGCATCATCGCGCGGTTCGGGCCGCGCCTCGGGCTCACCGAGGCGCGGCTGGGCCGGGCCACGGCCTTCGCCGAGACCCGGGGGAGGCCCGGGCTCGCGCTGGGCCGGGGGACGCCGGGGCTGCGGACGATCACCGTGGTCGCGGCGGCCGTCTCGGGGCTGAACGGACGTCGCGCGCTGCCCGCGCTCATCATCGGCAGCAGCGTATTCCTCCAGCTCCACCTGGTCCTTGGCATGCTCCTCGGGCCGCTGGCCGTCCAGGCGTTCAACCAGGCCAAGGGACCGGCCCTGGTCGCGGCGGCCGTGCTGGTCGCCGGCACGGTGGTCTTCTGGCGGGTCAGGCGCCGTCGGCGGGCGGTGGCGCCCGCAGCCTGGATGGAGGCGAGCTGCCCGGCGTGCATCGGCGTGAGCCTGCTCACCGGGCACGTGCCCGGGCTGGCCGGGCTGGCCGCGCCGGACCCGGCCCGCCCGGAGCCCGGTGACGAGCCGAAGCCCGAAGTGCTGGTGCGCTAGCCGGCGTCCGCGGCCCGGACCCCGGCCCGGATCGCGTCCTCCAGTCCTTCGAGCGGGAACTTGCCGTCGATGCGCTCGCCGTCGACGTAGAACTTCGGCGTCGCGTTGACGCCGTTCCGCACCCCTTCCCGCACGTCACTCTCGATCTTGGCGGCGTAGGCACGGCCGGTAACCTCCCGGCGGAACCGGTCGAGGTCCAGGCTCAGGTCCCTGGCGTGGGACAGCAGCGAGTCGAGGTCGAGGCGGGACGAGGGCTGCAGCAGGAGCTCGTACATCTCCCAGAACCTGCCCTGCGCGGCGGCGGCCTCGGCCGCCTCGGCGGCCTGCTCCGCGTGCGGGTGCAGCTGCGTGATGGGGAAGTTCCGGAACACGAACAGGATCGAATCCGGATACAGGTCGAGCATCCGGCGGACGTCCCGGGCCGCGCCCCGGCAGAACGGGCACTCGTAATCGCCGTACTCCACGACCGTGACGGGCGCCCCGGCGGACCCGAGCACGTGGTCATCGGCGGCGATTTCCGGCTCCGCGAAATTCTCCAAATTCCGGCTCCTTTATCGGTGGTGGCGGCGGGAACCCAGGTCGTTCGGCCATCGTGATCAAGATCACATGAAATCACGATTCGTGCCTTTATCTGAACACGTTGCCGCGCGTCTTTAAGTCACCAAAGTAAGTCGGCGCTGGAAAGGCAGGCGTCAATGTCCAGGTTCATGCGTGGTGCGGGACTCGTGATCATAGCGGCGGCACTGGCCGGGTGCAGCAGTTCTCATCCGGCCGGGCCATCGGGAGCGGCCGGGTCACCCGCGTCGGCGAGCAGCAACGCGGCAGCGCAGACCGCGGCCACGCTATCGCCGGACGCCCGCGCGTGCCAGCAGCCAGGCAAGTACCTGACCACGGTCAGGACGGGCAAGCACGCCGGCTACGACCGGGTGGTGTTCCAGTTCTCCGGCGGTCTCCCGGCCGTCACCGCCGAACGGGTCAAGGCGGTCTACGCCGATCCGAAGGGAACGACGATCTCCCTGCCCGGCCGGTCCTACCTGCACGTCGTCTTCCGCGGGGCCAGCGCGAACTGCCCGCAGCCTGCGCACCGTACCTGGACCGGGCCGGCCGTGCTCACCCCGGGTTATCCGCAACTGCTCGCGGTCAAGGCGGCGGGCGACTTCGAGGGCTACCTGAGCTTCGGCCTCGGCCTGGCCGACCAGGGGCCGTACCACGTCTCGACCCTGACCGGCCCGGACCGGGTGGTGATCGACGTCAGCCACGCCGCGCCGCGATAACCCCGGGTACTTCCGGTCCAGGTAGCTGCGCGCGACGTCCGCGTCGATCGGCCCGGGCACCGGGACGACGCAGCTGGTGGCGTCGACGCTGCGGCGGGCGACGGCTTCCAGGCAGCGGGCCTGCAGGGCGAACCCCAGGTCCATCGACTCGATGGAGTTCCCCAGCGGCCGCGGGCCGGCCAGGTTGAACATGTGCCCGCGGGCGAGCAGGTGGATCTGCCGGCCGTCGCTGAGCTCCAGCGGTCCAGGTACCTAGCGAACAGGTCCCCGCCGTTGTCCAGGATCAGGTCAGGCGCGGCGGCCAGCACCTCGTCGAGGTCGGCGGCGTGCACCTGGCTGTCCTTGGTCGGTTCCCCTATGACGGTGATGCCCTCGGCCCGCAGTCTGTCCACCGCGTCCGGCTGAGTGGTATTGAGGTTGCCGGTCGAGACGAGCCTGGCCCCTCCGTCGCGCAGCGTCAGCAGCAGCGCCACCGTCTTGGCCTCCAGGTGGATGCCGGTGCCGATGGTCAGGCCGTCGAAGGGGCGGGTCCGCCCGAACTCCGCCGAGATGGCCCGCAGCAGCCGGCAGTGCTCGCGGACCCAGTCGATGCGCGTCGAAACCACCTGGCCAGCCTTCCTCTGAGTCACCCCGGCCGGATGCCCTCGCTCCCGATCATCATCGTGGACAGTTACCCCCCGGATAGCGCGGGTTCCGGTCCACGATAACGGGAAGAGGACTGAGCAGGCGCCCGCCTGGGCATGATCATTTTCGTGCCGGTATCTATTTTCGAACACAAACCCCAGGTCTGCCCGTTCGGCCACCAGCTCTGGCCCGGCGGTGCCCAGGTCAGCTGGAAGCCCTGCATCTGCGCGGCGGCCCGGGAGGGAGCCGAACGAGGCCGCGGCATGGGCCACGTCTGGGTGACCTGCCGCGCCTGCCATGATCAGCTCAGGCAGACCGCGTTCTACGAGCCGCCGCACGATATCAGGCACCACCAGGCTGGTGTCTAGCCCCCCTGGTCATGTCAAGATTTAATCCACGTAACGTCCCGGAACCGGGGAAGAGCCAGAACCGAAGGAGCGTCGATGAAGACCAAGGCTGCTGTCGTCTACGAGCCAGGTAAGCGCATCGAGATCGAAGAGCTCGACCTGGACGGCCCGAAGGACGGTGAGGTTCTGATCCGCTACACCCACGCGGGCCTGTGCCACTCCGACATCCACATCGCGCACGGCGATCTCCCGGCGCGGCTGCCCATGGTGCTGGGCCACGAGGGTGCCGGGATCATCGAGGAGGTCGGGCCGGGCGTGACCCGGGTGAAGCCCGGCGACCACGTGGTGTGCTCGTTCATCCCGAACTGCGGCGTCTGCCGCTACTGCGCCACCGGCCGCCAGTCCATCTGCGACATGGGCGCGACGATCCTCGAGGGCTACCTGCCCGGCGAGCGGTTCCCGCTGACCGGGCCCCGC